>Ga0256404_1000184_pt1 | contig 154072 bp, 136 predicted proteins | sample RumenRJG_01DNA_FD_185990 | JGI IMG/M metagenome (GOLD analysis project Ga0256404, IMG submission 185990) | Bovine rumen microbial communities from Lethbridge, Alberta, Canada - RJG_01 | ecosystem: Host-associated > Mammals > Digestive system > Stomach > Rumen | place: Canada: Alberta...
GTGTTTCATTGTTGTCTGCATTTTTGGAAGTCTGCATCATTCGGCCATATCCGACAGGCAGACAGCTAACAACAGATGTAATATCGGGGTGCTGGGCGCTGGTGTGACCACCGTTCAGCATGCCCTACTTAACAGAAATTTCATAACAGAAAAGTCTCAACAGAAAAGCCGAAGAGCTCAGGTGAACTCTTCGGCTTTAGCTTTTTCCTGTTATGACTCTGTCAAAATATTCTTATTCCACTGTATCGATCAGCTCGATCGAGTGCTCCATGTTCAGCTTCAGGCACATGTCGATGAACTTGTCGAGCGGAACGTCGTTGATCTGCTTGTTGGAACCGCGCATGTTGATGGAAACAGTTCCGTTCTCCGCTTCTTTATCACCAAGAACCAAAATATAGGGATCCTTATAGTTCTTGAACTTCTTGATCTTCTGCTTCATGTTGTTGTCGGAGTAATCGGCCTCAACACGGATGCGCAGCGCTTTCAGTCTCTGCACGACCTTCTTCGCATACTCATTGTGCTCGGTGCGGATCGGAACGACCGCGACCTGGTAAGGGGACATCCAGAACGGGAATACGCCCTTGAAGTTCTCAATGATGATGCCGAGGAATCTCTCGATGGAGCCGAAGATCGCGCGGTGAATAACCACCGGCACCTTCTCGGAGCCGTCCTGAGCGGTGTACTTGAGGTCGAAGTTTCTGGGCAGCTGGAAGTCGAGCTGAATCGTTCCGCACTGCCACTCTCTGCCGAGCGCATCCTTGATCTGCAGGTCGATCTTGGGGCCGTAGAAGGCGCCGTCGCCCTCGTTGATCTCGTAGCCGCCCTCGCCGTATTTCTTGTCGAGGATCTTCTTCAGAACTGCTTCCGCGTCGTTCCAGAGCTCGATGTCGCCCATGAAATCGTCGGGTCTTGTGGAGAACTCGGCTCTGTAAGTGATTCCGAAGGTCTTGTAGATCTCATCCGCAATGCTGAGGATATCGTCGATCTCCGCCTCGATCATGTCTTCCGTCACGAATGTGTGGTCGTCGTCCTGACGGAACTCCTGTACTCTGAGAAGTCCGTTCAGCTGTCCGGTCTTCTCTTTTCTGTGAAGCACGTCATACTCGGAATAGCGGATAGGCAGTTCCTTGTAAGAGCGGGGCTTTCTGCCGAATTCCATCATGGCGTTCGGGCAGTTCATGGGCTTTGCGGCCATGGTGTCCACTGCCTCAACAGAGTACTTCTCGTCCTCATCCTTGCCGGGAACGATGAACATGTTGTTCACATAGTGTGCCCAGTGTCCGCTGATGATCCACAGCTTATTGTTGTTGATCACGGGAGCGGAAATCTCCTGGTACTCGTGCAGATCCTGTACGTCTCTGGAGTACTGCATCAGAGCCTGGTAGAGCTTCCAGCCGCGAGGCAGCCAGTAAGGCATGCCCTGTGCCGTCTCATTGAACATGAACAGCTCCAGCTGCGGCCCCAGTTTCTTGTGGTCGCGCTCCATCGCTTCCTTGATCATCTTCAGGTGCTCTTTGAGCTGCTTCTGGTCCGGGAAAGCGTACAGATACACTCTCTGCATCTGATCCCTGTGCTCATCGCCTCTCCAGTAAGCGCCGGAAACCGACTTGACCTGGAAGGCCACATTCATCAGGAGCTGGGAATTGTCGATATGGGGTCCGCGGCAGAGGTCTACGAAATCCTCGCCGGTATAATAGACGGTGATCTTCTCGTCATCGGGAAGGTCCTGAATGAGTTCGGTCTTGAACTTCTGGTCCTTGAAGATCTCGAGAGCTCTCTCCTTGGAAACCTCTTCTACTGTCCAGGCCTCTCTTCTCTTTATGATCTCCCGCATCTTATTCTCAATGGTCTTGAAATCCGCTTCCGTAATCGCAGTGGGAAGCACAAAATCATAATAGCAGCCGTCCGCAATCTGCGGTCCGATCGCGTACTGCACTTCCTTGCCGTAAATCTCGATTACTGCCTTCGCCAAAATATGGGCGAGCGAATGGCGGTAGACTTCCAGAAACTGTTCTTTTTCCATGATCTGAATCTCCTGTATCTGTATTTTGAACGATCGTAGTACGATATCCGCATAATTATACCACAATTCGGAAGATAAGTGTAAAATATCAATGAACCAAGCGTATGAATACATACGGTTCGGGACTTGCGGCGCCTCGCGCGCCGCGGACTGCCCCGGAAAGGAGAAAACCATGCCTTCAACCTACGCCCACTATCGCTTCGGACAGGATGTGCTGAGAGCGCTCCCCGACAAATATCAGGAGGTCCTGCTGCAGGAAGAAGCCCTCTTCAGCATCGGCCTGCACGGCCCCGATATTTTGTTCTATTACAAGCCCTTCTCGCATCACGCGATCCACGGCGAAGGCGGCCGCATGCACAGGCTCACCGGGAGACAGTACTTCTCGGAAGCCGGAAAGACATTTCTTGAAAGAGGTCCCCGCAAGGCGGACTACGCCTATCTGTGCGGCTTTCTCTGCCATTTTGCCCTGGACCGCGCCTGCCACGGCTATATCAACGACCTGGCCGCCCTTGGAGAAGTGTCCCACGCGGAAATTGAGAGCGAGTTCGACCGCTTCCTGCTCGTGGAAGACGGCGCAGACCCCATTCGCAGTAACCTGGCGGCCCACATCCACGCTTCCCGCAGAGCGGCGAACGTGATCTCCGCCTATTTCCCCGGCGCATCGGAGAAAGTAATCCTCGAAGGGATCTTCTCCCTGTGGGGATTCAACCTCCTTCTCACCCTGCCCGGGCATCTCGGCTACCGGCGGGTGGACCGCCTCCTGCAAAAGCTGCCGGCCTACGATCTCATCCACGGCCATATGGTCAACCTGGATCCCAATCCGCTGTGCGCGCGCAGCAGTTCGGACCTGCGCAGGAAATACGAAGACGCGGTCAGCGACGCCGCTCATCTGATCCGCGAATTTCTCCCGGCTTTGCGCGGCAAAAAAGAGTGGTCCCCACTGATGGACTACGATTTCGAGTCGATTCCTGCCTCTGCGGACCGGGCGACGCATTGAACAGGTGCGACGGCGGTATTCCGGTCTGTATCTTATATCGCCGCATAGTGCAATCTCATATCGCTCATATTGCAAAAACAAGTGCCGCCGGAGCAGCCTCCGACGGCACCTGATCATCAAAACCAACTCTATTCAGTTCGGATCAGCAGTACTCAACAAATCTCCTGTCAACCCAGCCGGTCTTTCCGCCATAGGAAGCCCACACATAGTTGCCGCTCACTTTATCAGTTTTGATGCTGAAAACGGTTCCTCTGGAGATGCGGGCGATCTCGTTCTCATACTTGTAGCTGGGGTGATTGCGAAGTGCAAGATAGTTCTTCTTGACGACGCATCTAACGGATCTCCATGCACTGCGGCTCTCGCCTGCTCCGCCGTCTACCGCGTCAAGCTCTTCCTCTGTAAGGGGGGCAATTTCCAGTTCAAAATTCTTCTCTTCCATCGTTGTTCTCCTTTGCAATAATAAGTGTGATATTTAATGCTGCAAACAACTGCTATTGTTATGTGTTACGGCAAAACCGTAAGAACAAAAACAACCTTTTCCGAAGATTCGCCGTATTTGGCGGCTGTGCTTTCACCGCTGAGTGACAGGCAGTACCGCCCGATCATTTAACGAGGTGAAGCTTATCGATCTCCTCATCAGTAAGCTGATAGCAGCCATCGGATGTGAAGGAGCTCTTCAGGGCACTTGCCGACAATAACTGCGGATACTGATAGTTGGTGCTGGTAAAGACTCCATTGTCCATGCACTCCTTGACATGATCGGGATTGTCCAGCTGTGCGAATACCACCATCAGCCGGAAAACCGAGCCGGCGTCTACAATCGTCCAGTCGGTGCAGGACATGGAGTTAATTCCGGGATAAGCCTTCGTGATGTCGAATGCCAGCATATCATCCTTTGTATAGCCTGCCGATTTTTCAAAATCATAAATCTCCGCATAGTTGGTCAGTGTATCGCCCGCACTCTCGAATACAACGGCAAAGCCCATGACGCCGTTGTTTTTTCCAAGGAAATACGCCGAATACTCCTGGGTCTTTCCCTGCAGCGAGATCTTGCCGTTGAGAGAAGCAGGTTCTTCCCCGTTCAGGCCTTCGATCGTCTCGATCGCGGGTGCGCTTCCGAGCGCGCCCTGCGCATCAACGCCGTCGAGCTTCTCGACATCGGAATCCTCCGTTTTCTCGGAAGGGGTAATCGCTTCGGCAAACAAGGTGCCGCTTGCGAAAGCGCCGGTACCTGTGCCTGCACCCGCCTCTGCTACAGTGCCGTCAGCCTGTGCTGCCGCATCTGCCTCAGGTGCCGCTTCCTGCGCTGCCGCGTCTGCTGCGGGCGCTGCCTCTTCTTTGGCTGCGTCTGCCTCGGGTGCCGCTTCCTGCGCTGCCGCGTCCGCCTCGGGTGCCGCCTCTTCTTTGGCCGCGTCTGCCTCGGGCGCCGCCTCTTCCGTCGCTGTCTCCGCAGGTGCCTGTGCCTCGCTGCTCGAAGCGCCTGTACTTCCGCCGCAGGCTCCCAGCATCGCTGTCATAAGAGCCGCGCAGATCATAACTGCTATTTTACGTCTCATTCCTGCTATCCTCCCTATAATCTGTGAAATAGAATGATATCATACTGTAATCCTATCACAACTATCGGGTGTCGTCACCAAGCAGCACAAAAAAGTATTATCCTAATATTTTTTCCGGGGTGCTGAATAATAACTATTGAAGTTGTTTTTCCAAATGCATATAATAGTAAAAGTTTTTATGAGTTTTCCGAATAAAACTCATGTTTAGTAATTCACTGCTGATTTATCAAAATATCGTCTGCAGTGAGTAAGTAAATAAGGAGGAAACACTATGAAAAAGTATTTTGCACTGCTTCTCGCAGGCATGATGGCTCTCTCTCTGGCTGCATGCGGCGGATCTTCCGCTCCTGCCTCTTCTGAGCCCGCTGCCGAGACCGAAGCTGCCGAGCCCGCTGCAGAAGCGGAAGGCACTGAGGCTGAAGCTCCCGCTGCCGACACATCTGCTGAGATCAAGACTATTGAGGCCGGAAAGCTCCACATGGCCACCAACGCCGCATTCCCGCCCTATGAGATGATCTCCGACAACGGCGGATTCGAGGGAATCGACGTCGAGATCGCAACAGCGATCGCACAGAAGCTCGGTCTTGAGCTGGTTGTCGACGACATGGAATTCAGCTCTGTCATCACTTCCGTTCAGGGCGGCAAGTCCGACATCGCAATGGCTGGCCTGACTGTCACCGAGGAGCGCAAGCAGAACGTTGACTTCACCGAGTCCTATGCGACCGGCGTACAGGTCATCATCGTTCCCGAGGGATCTGACATCAAGACCGTTGATGATCTTGCAAATGACAAGATGATCGGCGTTCAGGACGGAACAACCGGCTACATCTACTGCTCCGACACTGTTGAGAACGGCGGCTACGGAGAGGATCATGTCACTTCCTATCCCAACGGCGCTATGGCAATCGAAGCCCTCAAGGGCGGCAAGGTTGACGCCGTTGTCATCGACAATGAGCCCGCCAAGGCATTTGTCGCTGCCAACGAAGGTCTGAAGATTCTTGACACAGAGTACATCGTTGAGAATTACGCAATCGGCATCTCCAAAGAGAACCCCGCTCTTCGCGATGCAGTTGACGCTGCACTCAAGGAGCTCATCGCTGACGGTACTGTCAAGACAATCGTTGACAAGTACATCAACGCAGGGGAATGATCTTCCCGATGGCACTTTTACCGGGATCATTACTTTAGAGTAGACAACATCGCCATGCCCGGTACGGAAATGACCGAAGGGCATGGCGATTTTTTGAATAACTATTCAGCACCCCGGAAAAAAGATCAAAATAAGGTCCGGGGAGCTCGCTCGCCGGAACGTTTTTGATCTTTTTTCCGGGGCGGACAAGGCGCGGAGCGCCTCGGAAGCGCCCACAGTCCCGAATGCGAAGCATTTGGGACTTGGGGTGCTGAATAGTTATAAACATTTGATATTATATTCATTCGGAGGTACAAATTTGGGCTCACTATTTGAGGATCTGGCCTCGCAATTCAATCAGGCCTTTATTGAAGCGGACAGATGGCAGCGCTATCTCTCCGGTATTGGTATTTCCTTTACTGTCACGCTGGGCGCGCTGGTGATCGGTATCATCCTCGGCGTTCTCGTCGCAGTCGTCCGCACGCTCCACGACCAGCAGAAGGGAAGCGACAGCCATGTGTTATTGAACATCGCCAACACGATCTGTCAGGTTTATACAACGGTGATCCGCGGAACCCCTATGATGGTTCAGCTCCTGATCATGGGCTTTGTCATCTTCAAGTCGAGCCGCAATCTGGTCGGCGTCGCGATCCTCTCCCTGGGCATCAACTCCGGCGCCTACACGGCGGAGATCATCCGAAGCGGCATCATGTCCATCGATCCCGGCCAGATGGAAGCCGGCCGAAGCCTTGGCATGGATTACATCACGGTCATGAAAGATATCATTATCCCGCAGGCCATCAAGAACATTCTCCCGGCTCTGGGAAATGAGCTGATCACCCTGTTCAAGGATACTTCCCTCGTCACCGTGATCGGACTTACCGACCTCACGAAGGCGGCCCAGCAGATCCAGGCCAAAACATACCAGGCCTTCATGCCTTACATCGGCATCGCGATCATGTACCTCGTTGTAGTCATGATTTTGACTAAGCTCCTCGGAATCCTGGAAAGGAGGTTGAGAGAAAGTGACAGACGCTAAAAATACCACTCATACCGCTGTACAGCAGGGAGAAGTCATGATCCATGTGGAAGACCTCAAAAAGTCGTTCGGAGACAACCACGTTCTCAACGGCATCACGCAGGATATCCGCAAGGGCGAGAAAGTCGTCATCATCGGTCCCTCGGGATCGGGAAAATCTACTTTCCTTCGCTGCCTCAACCTTCTGGAAGTGCCCACCAGCGGCCACATCATCTTCGAGGGAACGGATCTCACCGATAAAAACACCGATATCAACGCGATCCGCAGGAAGATGGGAATGGTGTTCCAGCACTTCAACCTCTTCCCGAATATGACCGTCCGCAGGAACATCACGCTGGCGCCCGTGCGCACCGGCTTCATGAAGCAGGAAGAAGCGGACGCCGAGGCGGAGCGCCTTCTGGCGCGTGTCGGCCTTCTCGAGAAGGCGGACGCCTACCCGGCCAGCCTCTCCGGCGGTCAGAAACAGCGTATCGCGATCGTGCGCGCGCTGGCTATGAATCCTGACATGCTCCTCTTTGATGAGCCCACTTCCGCGCTGGACCCCGAGATGGTCGGCGAAGTTCTCGAAGTTATGAAGGAACTGGCGGACTCCGGTATGACCATGGCTGTGGTCACCCACGAGATGGGATTTGCAAGAGAAGTGGGAACCCGCGTCCTCTTCATCGACGAAGGCATTGTCAAAGAGGAAAACACCCCTCAGGAGTTCTTCTCCAATCCGCAGAACCCCAGGCTCCAGGATTTCCTGTCCAAGGTGCTGTAACGATCTTCGAATATGAGTATAAGAAAAGCGCCGCTCGGATGCTGCACATGAGCATCCGGGCGGCGTTGTTTTTGCGCTTTTCTGTATTTTGGCAGAAGCTGATCCGTTTAGTCGTTCACGAAATCCTGCCTGTAAGGATTGAAGATGTCCAGAAGGACGCCCGCTTCCCGGCAGACGCAGCCGTGGACCACGTCGTTCATCTTGAGCAGGGTGTCGCCCTTTTTAACAATGCTCTTGACGCCGTCGATCTCGAACTCGAACACGCCGCTCACGATGTAGGTGATCTGGGTATGGGGATGGTGGTGGAGCGAGCCGACGGCTCCCTTCTCGAAGGTGTTCTCGACAACCATCAGGTCGTCGGAGTAAGCGAGCACGCGCCTTGTCACGCCGCCGCCCATATCCTGCGGTTTCACATCCTTGTAGTATACGTATCTGTCGTTTTTCACTGTTTTATCCTCCTCGTGAAAAATAAGATTGTGTGTCACTTTTTCAAAGCCATTTCTTCTTTCGGAACCACAGGACGCCCCCGACCAGAATCGCGGCGCTCACCAGAATGACCACCAGATAGCCGTACCTCCAGCGCAGCTCCGGCATGTACACGAAGTTCATGCCGTACCAGCCGACGATCAGTGTCAGCGGCATGAAGATAACGGTGACGACTGTGAGCACGGTCATGATCCGGTTCATCCGGATATCCAGTTGGGTCGAGAACATCTCCCGAAGCTGAACGGTATAGTCCCGCAGCTGCTTGACCTGGTCCATGAGGCGCATGACGCGCTCCGTGAACAGGCGAAAGTAGCGCAGGTTCTCTTCTTTGAAGAATCCGTTTTCATTTTCCTCTAATTCCTGGCCCAAATCAAGCATTTGCTCATAGTGGATCCGCATATTCATGAGGAAGGTCCGGATATCGTTGAGCCTTTCCGGGTATTTGTCCAGTTCGCTCGCCAGGATCTCGTCCTCGATTATGCCGAGTTCCTGCTCGATCTCCACCAGGAGCCGGAGATCCCGCTCTATAAGAAGTTCAAGAAAATCATACAGGAATCGCTCCAGAGACGGAAGCCTCCATCTCTTTCGCCAGGCGATCTTCTCAATGGTTTTGGCGGTGAACTCGCCTTTTTCAATGAAGACAATTCCTTTTTCGTCCAGGGCGAACGCCAGCTTGTGCGGCGGGCCTCCCCTCTCCGTGCGTCGGGGCACGTAGAAAGTACCTGTCAGCGAGTCAAAGTTGACGATCGCTTTCGTCTCCAGCACGTCCGAGGGGTCCATGTCCATATCGATGACCATGTCGAACCGGTCCTTGGTGGCGGCCCAGGTCTCCGGATTTATGACGGCCACGTAGGGCGGATCTCCCGGTTTTCTGTCGTATATCTCCTGTGCGGTGCACGGGGTGAGAGTTTCTTTGATCTGGTAGTACATATGGGGTTCTCCTGGGTGTGTCAGTGGGTCGCGGTACCTGGTTAGCATTCTACCATATTTGCCGTGTCATGTGTGTCACGGGGACGTATCCGCTGACACATTTTGGGTACAAAATGTGTCAGTAGATACGTCCCCATGACACAGCCTTACGGTATAATGATAACAGTTATTTAAGAAAACACACTCGATCAGAAAATAATCGCTCGATCAGAAGATCAAAAGAAAGGATACTCCGTGAAAAAGACATATGATGTAATCATTATCGGCGCCGGCGTCGTCGGAAGCGCCATGGCGAGGGAGTTGTCCCGCTACAAGCTGGACATCGCGGTCCTGGAGAAGAACCTGGATGTGTGCTTTGAGACCAGTTCCCGCAACACCGGCGTCTGCCACGGCGGCTTCGCCTACGACCCTGGCTCTCTGAAAGCGCGCCTCTGCGTCGAGGGCAACAAGATGATGGGACAGCTGTCCGAAGAACTCGGATTCAGCTTCAAGCGCTGCGGCAAGGTCCTGGTCGGCAATACCGACGAGGAATACGAGCAGCTGCTGCGCGTGATGGCGCAGGGCGAAGTCAACGGCGCGACCGGCCTACGAATGATCGACGAAGAAGAGCTGCACCGGCTCGTACCCGCCGTCAAAGGCAAATTCGCTCTCCTGTCCGAGAACAGCGGAATCCTCGATCCCTTCATGTTCACCATCGCACTGGCGGAGAATGCGGCGCACAATGGGGCCGAGTACTTTTTTGACAGCGAAGTGACGGGCATCCGCCGCGAAGAGAACGGTACCTGGACGATCGTTACCGTTCACGGCCTGTTCCACTCCCGCTGGGTCGTCAACGCGGCCGGCCTCGGCTGCGGGAAGGTCTCCGACATGCTCGGGCTCACCGGCTACCGCATCGTCGGCTCCAAGGACGACTATATCATCCTGGACCGCCGCCTGGGCCACTTGGTCCCCATGCCGATCTACACGGTCCCCTCCAACACCTACATGGGCATCCACGTCACCATCACCACAGACGGCAACGTGCTGCTGGGCCCGACCGCCGAGGAGACGGACGACCTCTCCTACTACGGCGTGGAGCAGAAAAACCTCGACTATCTCTACGAAGAAGCGGTCAAAATATGGCCCCACGTCGAGCGCAGCGACTACATCCGCACCTACAGCGGCATTCTGCCCAAGTGGGTCGACGAAAACGGACGAATCCAGGATTTCAAAATAGAGATCGTCGACAACGTCGCCCCTCACGCGGTCAATCTCGTCGGCATCGAGTCTCCCGGCCTGACGGCCTCTGTAGCGATCGCGCGCTACGCGATCTCAATGATGCTGGAGAGGGAGAAATTTGAGGAAGATCTCTCTTTTGACCCGATCAGGAAGCCGATCCCGCGATTCGAGCAGCTCTGTCCTGCGGAGCAGGCCGCTCTGATCGCAGAGAACCCGGACTACGGCGAGATCGTGTGCCGCTGCGAAAAGGTCACCCGCGCGGAGATCCTGCAGGCGATCCACAATCCGCTCGGCTGCGCGACGATGGCCTCCGTCAAGTACCGCACGCGGTCCATGATGGGCCGCTGCCAGGGCGGCTACTGCCAGATGCGCATCAGTCAGATGCTGGAGGAGGAGACCGGCCAGAGCGAGACCGAGCTGGTCTATATGAGGAAGGACGGGCATCCGTTCTTCGGAAAAGTGCGCGAGGAGGAAGGCTGGGATCCTGCGGCCGGCGCGGCGGCCGGGAGCCGCTCGGGCGCAGGAAGTGCTGTCACAGGCAAGGATGTGGCAAAATGATCGAGAGACGCTATGTAGACGCCCTGATCGTCGGCGGAGGACCGGCAGGCCTCGCTGCCGCAACCGGGTTGTGGTACAGTGGGATCCGCGATATTTTGATCGTGGAAAGGGAAAAACACCTCGGAGGTATCCTGCGCCAGTGCATCCATGACGGTTTTGGCCTGACGCAGCTGGGCGTGACGCTCAGCGGTCCGGAATACGCGCAGCACTATATCGATGACGTGGAGCGCATGGAAATCCCTTATATTACGAATGCGACTGTGCTCTCTGTCACTCCTTCGCGGGTCGTCACGGTCGTCTCGCGCGACGGGCTGGTCGAATATGAGGCAAAAGCCGTCATCCTGACGATGGGATGTCGCGAGCGCACGCGCGGCGCACTGGCTATCCCGGGTGAGCGGCCCACGGGCGTGTTCACTGCAGGGGTCGCGCAGGCCTACATCAACCTGTACAATCGCATGCCCGCCCGCGAGGTCATCATTCTCGGCTCCGGCGATATCGGCATGATCATGGCGCGCCGCCTGACACTGGAAGGGGCGCATGTGCAGGGCGTTTTCGAGGTGATGCCCTATGCGGCAGGGCTGCCCCGCAATGTCGAGCAGTGCCTCAATGATTACAATATTCCGCTCTATCTGTCCCGCACGGCGACAAGCATCCACGGGAGCGACCGCGTGACCGGGGTCACGATCTCTGAGGTGGACGCCCACGGGAAGCCGATCCCGGGCACGGAAAAAGAATACGCCTGCGACACCGTGATCCTCTCTGTGGGCCTGATCCCGGAGAATGAGCTTTCTCTTGACGCCGGCGTGGAACTGGATCCGCACACGCGCGGCGCCTTTGTGGACGAGCACTACATGACCGGGGTGGAGGGGATCTTTGCGGCGGGCAATGTTTTGCACGTACATGATCTGGTGGACTATGTGTCCCTGGAGGCGGAGCGCCTGGCGATGTCCGCGGCCGCCTACATCAAAGACGGCTCACTTCCCGCCTGTCCGCTGGCAGTGGAGTGCGGCGAGAATGTCGGGCATGTCATTCCGCAGAGGGTCAGCGGGACGAGCGGCTTCCAGCTCTCGCTCCGCGTCAGGAGGCCTCTGCGCGGCTGCACGATCAAGGTCACGCAGGATGGGCGCGAAGTGTTCTCCCACAGGATTCGCAAGGCGATCCCCGCGGAGATGATCCGGCTCGAGATTCCGGCGGCCGGGCTGTCCGCATCGGGTGACCTGATGGTTGAGGCGATGGGGCTTGTTGAAGACGGCGGTAGTTCCGGCACGGCCGGTTCTGCGGGTTCCGGTGCGGCCGGTTCTGCGGATTCCGGCGCGGCCGGTTCTGCGGACTGCGCTCCGGAAGGGAGGTAATTGTGAAAAAAGAATACATCTGTATCATGTGTCCGAACGGGTGCCGCGTCGAGGTGACGTATGAACCGGCATCGGCTCCCGGCGAGGCGCCGGAAATCCTATCCACATACGGCAACCTGTGCCCGCGCGGCGCGGGCTATGCGCGCCAGGAGCTCATCGACCCGCGGCGGACCATCGCCACATCGATCCTCGTGGAGGGCGGCGAGCTGCCGCTGGCCAGCGTGCGCCTGACTGCTCCGATTCCCAAGGACCGCCTCTTGGACGCGGTGGCTGAAATCCGCAAAATTAAAGTGACCGCACCCGTTAAAGCGGGCACGGTCGTCATTCGTGATCTTTTGGGACTTAAAAGCGATGTGATCGTGACAAAGACAGTAGATGTGTCACGGGGACGTATCCGCTGACACATTTTGGTGAGGCGTGACGCGGGGACGGGTTCAAAATGTGTCACCGGATACGTCCCCGTGACACAAAATGACACTCACACCGTAATGTCTCTGATCCAGATTCCCTTGTTGACGAGTGTAAGGCCGATCACTACTTTGACGAGCTCAACCGAGCACACGGCCGCATACATCGGCAGGATCGGCACCTGCGTGTAGTGGGCCAGAAAATAGGCTGCCGGAATGGATGCCGCCCAGCAGAAGCACGAGTCGAACAGGAAGGTGATGAATGTTTTGCCGCCGGAGCGGATGATGAAGTAGGAAGAGTTGTTGAACGCGTGGACCGGCATGAAGCAGGCTGTCACGCAGATCAGGCCGGCGGCCAGCGCGCGGATCTCGTCCGTCGTGTTGTAGATCTTCGGGAAAATGCCCGAGATCGCGAACATCAGGCTCGCCGAGATCAGGCACAGGAAGACAGAGAAAAGGGTCAGCTTCCAGGCCTCTTCCTTGAGCTCCCGGGCCTTCGACTCGCCCCACTCGCCCAGCTTCTGGCCGATGATGATCGCGATCGCGGAGCCCATCGAGATAAACTCGACGTTGAAGAGGTTGGCGAGCGTCTGCGATATGTTGAACGCCGAGACCACCGAAAGCCCCCGCACGCTGTAGCACTGCGTCAGCATGGCCTGCCCGCCGGACCACAGCGCCTCGTTGAGCAGAAGCGGCGTTCCCTTCTGTATGCAGCTCAGCGTCAGGTCCGCCGGCACGTACAGGCTTCGGAGCACGCCGACCACAAAAGGCACCCGCTCCGCGTGCGTGTGCGCCCAGACCACGATGTATGTGAGCTCTACAAATCTTGAAATGACGGTCGCGATCGCCGCCCCGACAACGCCAAACGCGGGCGCTCCGAGTTTTCCGAAGATCAAAATATAGTTGCCCACCAGGTTGACGCCCACCGCCAGGAAAGACGCGATCATGGGTGCGATCGTCTCGCCGTGGGACCGGATCGTAGTGCCGTAGGCTTGCGTCAGCGCAAAAGGAAGAAAGCCGATGCACATCACGCCCAGATAGCTGCGGGCCGCCTGCATCGTGGCTTGCACCGAGCCTCCGCCGCCGTCCTCGTGCAGATACAGATTGATCAGCGGTTCGCCGTAAGCTCCGAAGACAGCGATTCCGATCAGCACAAGAAGCACAGACATTATGATCTGCAGCCGGAACGTTCTGCGAACGCCTTCGTGATCTCCTTTGCCGCAGTACTGCGCGGTGAAGATGCCGATTCCGGACAGTCCCCCGAATACACACAGGTTCCAAACAAATAAGAGTGAGTTCACGATTGACACCCCTGTCATCGGGTCTGTGCCGATGCGACCCACCATGATATTGTCCAACATATTTACAAAGTTCGTGATGCCGTTCTGCAGCATGATCGGCAGTGCGATCATCATCGTGTGGCTCACGAACTCTCTCTTAAACATAGCGCGTAATAATTTCATCAGTTCTGACCTTTCAATTTCTGACCTTTCAATTTCCGGTAAAATGGCCGATACTTACTATAGCATCGGTTCTAATAGAATTCTATCTTAATTGTTATTATTTTTGCGGGGTGTGTCACGGGGACGTATCCGCTGACACATTCTGTGTCACAGGGACGTATCTACTGACACATTTTGTCCCAAAATGTGTCAGCGGATACGTCCCCATGACACAAAATTTCATTTTCCTGTTGACCTTCCAGTCTGTGGAAGGTGTAAAAAGGAATCAGAAACGAGGTACAAAGCCATGAAGATCAACCAGGTGGAGGAACTGACCGGCATTCCCAAGAAGAATATCCGCTTCTATGAAGATCAGAAGCTGATCAGCCCGCAGCGCAATTCCGCCAACGGCTACCGCGAGTACTCGATGGAGGACGTGGCCCTGCTCGGCAAGATCAAGCTTTTCCGCAAGCTGGGCATCCCCATCGAATCGATCCGGAAAATGGAGAGCGGCGAGCAGCAGCTGGACGACTGCCTTTACAAAAAAGTGCATGAGCTGAAGGCCGCCCGGCAGAGCGCCGAGCAGATGCAGATCGTCTGTCAGGAGATCCTCTCGAAGCAGGCCCGCTTTGACACTATTAATTCCGATATCTACCTGGAGGAGATCGAAAGGCTCGAGAAAGGAGGAACGCAGTTCGTGAATGTGGAGCAAAAAGACAAAAAACAGTCCACTGTCATTCCGATCATCTTTGCGGGACTCATCGTCCTTTTGATGATCGCGCTGACCGCGCTTGTGTGGTACTTGAATTCGGTCGATCCGGCGCCCTTCGGCGTGGTACAGATCATCACACTGGTCGCGCTTGCGGTATGTGCGGGAGTCATTATCGCCTGCAGGGAAAGGATTAAAGAAATAAAAGGAGGAGAATTAGATGAAGCTCGCAACTATTGAGAACTGGCCCGGCAAGAACTACGAGGTCCTGGGTCTGGTAAAGGGAACCGTCGTCCAGAGCAAGAACCTGGGCAAAGATTTTATGGCCGGAATGAAGACGCTGGTGGGCGGCGAGATCGTCGGCTACACGGAAATGGTCGCGGAGGCGCGGGCCATCGCCACAAAGCGCATGGTCGACGAGGCCGAGGCGCTGGAAGCCGACGCCATCATCGGCGTGAGATACGGCTCCTCCTCTGTGATGCAGAGCGCTGCGGAAGTGGTGGCGTACGGGACGGCGATCCGATTCGTGGATTAAGTGTGTCACGGGGACGTATCTACTGACACATTTTGTGACACTGGGGACGTGACAGGGGGACGTATCAGGTGACACATTTGGCGCCAAATGTGTCACCTGATACGTCCCCCTGTCACATCCCTGTGTCACATCAAAATGTGTCAGTAGATACGTCCCCGTGACACAAAAAAGGCCCTCCGCCAAATGGCGAAGGGCCTTCCCGTCTCCTCTGTTCGATCGTTCGATCCGTAAACCTCACTGCTTCTCAAGCGTGATCCTGACAACGTCGTACTGCTCAGGAACCACAAACTCTTCCTCGGGGACCACATAGCCCGCCGCCTTGAGAATGTGAACTGTATATTTGCCGGGGTCAACCTTGAAGGCTGCGCATCCCGTGTCGTCCGTCTTCTGCATCATACACTGCGTATCTGAGCAGAACTGCACGGCCGCACCGACGACCGGCGCGCCTTCCGTGTCCGTGACCAGGATCAGATAGCCGTCATTAAGAGGCGTCACCTCAGCTTCTTTGCCCCCGGCGTTCCCGGAATCTCCCGCATTCTCAGCGGCCTGCGCCTGCGGAGCATTGCTTTTATTGTCCGAAGAACCGCCGCATCCGGTCGCGATCACTGCCATCATTGCAAGAACAAGTACAAGGCTTACCATCTTTTTCATTTCTGTTTTCTCCTTATGTGTTAATAGTATGTATTGAAATTGATTATCTTTGTTTGATTTATATTTCGATATACGCACCTGCGCGCAAGCATCCATGCACAGTGCGCCAAAATATTGCCCGTCCTGCTTTGCCAAACTTAATGCACGTTCGGCCTGCCTCTACTTTGGCAAGATCTGCCGGTCCCGTCAAATCCTTCCGATCAGCTTCTGATATACCTCCTCGGCCACCGCCAGCTTGTACATGAGCCGCGACGGCTGCGGCTCCAGCTCGATGTGGTAAGACTCGATGACGGGCTCGCCGCCCTCTCTCACACCTATGGCAAAATATACCTGCCCCGGCTTCGACGCCTCCGGATTGGCGGGGTCCACGTTGCCCATGGTGCCGGTCACTCCGATCCCGATATCCGCTTTATAGGCTCTCATGCAGGCAGCCGCCATGGCTTCCGCCGTCTCCCTGGAGTAAACCGTGTACCTTTCGAGTATTTCTGAGGGTACGCCCTGCAATATTTTGGCCTCATTGCAATAGGTGATGAAGGCGCCCTTCAAGACCGCCGAGGAGCCTTCCGTATCCGTGATCAGGGATGCAATCTGACCCGAGGTCGCGCTCTCCATCGTGGTGATGGTCAGGTTCTTCTCTATGAGAAGCCTGGTCAGCGCTCGATAATGCTCGCGGATCGTCTGCTCGTTGTAGTTCAATTCGTTTCTCCTCTCCCGGCCTGTTTTGTAGTTCCAACCGGCCGTATATCATGGTATTATGGTAATGGTCAGAGCCCGGTGCGTCGGATTGTGTTCGACTCTTAAATCAGAGTTTATGATCGGAATCTGAACCGGGGTTCTTCTTAAAGGGGGTAAAGTATTATGAATCGCAACGACAAGCTGCGCCGCAGCAATTTCATCTTAATCGGAATCGTGGTCCTGATGCTGCTCTACGGGATCATAACGCGGATGATGACCGGAGACACTTCGCTCTACATCTTCGGCATTCCCGTCATCCCTCCCAAAACGACCGAGGAAGAGAACACCGGCAGCGAAGGCAGCCAGGCGCCATCTGAGGACGCGCGTGCGCTGTTCGAAACGATTGATCAGCTGCTCGGATAATGATGAAAGGGGGACGCCGCGTTAAGCGAAAGGTTTCCATTTCCCCGATGGCTTTGGAATTTATTAACCCTGAATATGAGGCATTATCTAAACTAACGAGAGGTGTTGCAAATGCAACACCTCTCCTATTTTATTTTCTACACTCATCTCTTCTCGTCGGCCTTCTTCAATTCCTTCAGCCATTTCACAAGACTTCCGTTCTCGTAGAGAGCTTTCATCTTTCCAAAGCTCCGTCTCTCTTCACTGACTGCCCCGGTAAGAAGTCCCATGACGCCAAGCCAGCCGACGCTGGTCGCGTCGACCTCCGAGAGCGTCATCTTATCCAGATTCACTCCCCTGCTCTTTAATATGTCCCTGTAATACTTGAGTCCGCATTCGGGATGCTCGTGGTTAAAACCGTAAACGGCATCCTCTATTTTGCTCAGAGTTCGCTCGATATTTTCCCCATTTTCCAGATCGGGAATATACTTGGTCAGTGCTTCAAACATATGCTCCCCTCCTGCCGTTGTGCCTTGTAAAGCGGACGCGGGGTCCGCTCTGTTTCTGCGTATTACCCTATCTCTATTTTATACCACGGCGGGGCAGATAGCATCCTTTAATTTTGTGTCACGGGGACGCATCTACTGACACACGAACCCCGACCTCTGGGGTGCCGCGACCTCTGGGGTGCCGCGACCTCTGGGGTGCCGCGACCTCTGGGGTACCGCGACCTCTGGGGTGCCGCGACCTCTGGGGTACCGCGACCAAAAATGTGTCAGCGGATACGTCCCCGTGACACACGACCCGACCTCTGGGGTCACGTGACGCCCCCCCCACAAATGGAAAGACCTCCCCCCGCATCGGCGCCGATGCGGAAGAAGGTCTCCCGGAAGGAAATGGAAAACAGTGTCTCAGGCAGTGCCTTATCACTGATTTACCTATATTCAGTTGCTCTCACCAAAGCAGATCTTCTTGACGATCGGCGACAGCGGTTTTCTCATGATCTCGATTACCTTGCCGGTGACCAGGGCCGCGAGAATCGTGCCCTCTCTGATGCGGACGCCCGGATCCCTGAAGGGGATCAGGTGCAGGCAAAAGATTGTCAGCAGAACGCCGATCAGAACGACCGTGCAGTCAACGACTGTCTTGACCTGCGGGAAGGGCTTCCCGACTTTCTTGGCAATGGCCATCGTCATACCTTCCATAGGCATGGGGACGAGCTCCACGTCCAGATACAGGAAGACACCAAATGCCACTAAAACAATACCGATACACTGCATACCCAGACGACCGATGTACCCTCCGGGGAGAAGGAAGTCGCCGACCATCCACTTGGTGAAATTGACAAAATAGCCAAAAATCGTGGAGAAGATGATCTGGGTCAGGTTGATCGGGTTAAACTCTTTTCCCAGAAGAATGACCTGCACAAGTATGTAAATACAGAAAACGATAGTCACGCAGGTTCCGGGCTGCATTTTCACAATGTCGCTGATGACATACGGAAGAGAGTTGACCGGGGAAATACCCAGGTCGGAATTGGCGGAAAACGCCACGCCCAATGCCATAAAGAACAAAGCTATGCAATAGAACAGTACTCGGATCCCCCACTGGGGAAGTGTGCTTTTTCTCATATTGTTCTCCATGTCCTGTTCATTTACGGGGGAAGCCCGGTCAGAACCTCCCCCGCAATGATGAGGAATATAATATGTTATTGGCAGTATAGATTACTCGTCGACTCCAGGCGCCTCAATATTGTTTTCTTTCAGATATTTCTTCTGGATCTTCTTGTTTGCAAGATAAATAGCAGGGAAGATCAGCAGAGGCAGGTTGAGGTATCCGAGGATGGTGTAACCTGTGGATACAAGCTTAACGATACCGATCTTGGAAGCAGCTGCGCATGCGAGCAGCAGTACGACTACAAGAAGGCCGTCCTTAAGAGGAGCTTCTTCCGTAGGCTTGCGATAGAGCTTGGAGTATCTTGCAACGGCACCGAAGCTGAATCCTACAGCAGTGGAAAGAACAGCGATGAAAACTGTGATAACATACACGAGCTTCAGGCCGGAGAATCCGAGCGCGTGCAGTGTGCCGTAGAAAGGAAGCGGGTTGGTTGCTGTGTCGAGAACATCGTAATTCTCAAGTGTTGTGGCGGAAAGGAAGAACAGGGTCAGTACGACGAGCATGAGAGCATTTCCGCAGACACCGATGATAGCGCCGAGTCTTGTGGTCTTGCGATCAGGAAGAGTCGGAGCGATGGAAGAAATATTACCGATAACGTTAGCCTGGAAGGAAGCATAGATGATGCCGCTCCAGATAGCTCCTAAGAAGCTGGGGTTGATACCGGCAACTTTTCCGGCGCTGATGTTGGAAAGTGCCTGGCCGAGGTGAAGCTTGCCTGTGGTCGCGCACATGATGATGATGATCGCAAGAACTGCGATAACAAGATACATCATGTAAGAAGATGCACGGGCAACAAGCTTTGCACCGTATGCGCAAAGAAGACCTGCGCAGATAATAACGGCGCCTACGCCTACCCAGTAGTTCAGGCCGAACTGGCTGTTGAGCAGGTTTCCGATCGCGCTGAGGGATCCGCCGAGAGCGGTCAGCATAACGACGATGAAGGAGAAGTCAAGAAGATACACGATCCAATCGATTCCCCAGACTTTCTTGGTCCAGTCTGCATAGTTGTAAGTCTTGTAAATTCTGGAGAACTCTGCCGCGCAGTAGATGCAGTAGCCGAGCAGGCCCATGGCAAGAATGCTTGCGAGGGCGCCCCAGATGCCGTACTTAACCCAGTAAACAAGAATCTGTGTACCGGATGCTACGCCGGGACCGAAGTGTGTGCCCATCCATACGCAGGCCATTCCGATCGCGATTGATAAATTTGACTGTTTCTTATTCATTTTTTCCTCCTTATTGGTGGCTTATTATATATCGCTGCTCATGATTCCCCGACATGAGCAGTGGTGCCCTTCAGGACTCGCCATGAGGTTTCTATGCCGAGATCTCCGATACCTCAGAGCTCTCCGATACCTCAGAGCAAGCTGTGTACCGGCTTTAAGCTGTATTGACTGCCGATTATCTGAGCAGTGCTCCGGAAATGACCATCTGCTGTACCTGGGAGCTTCCTTCATAGATGGAAGTGATGCGGACGTCACGATACAGACGCTCGATCTCGTACTCCTGAGAATAGCCATAGCCGCCGTGCAGCTGCAGAGACTTGTTTACGATCTCGATTGCAGCTTCGGTTGTGAAATATTTTGCCATGGAAGCGGCCTTGGTGGCGTCTTCCTTGTTGTCCATGAGCCATGCTGCGTTGTAGACAAGGTTTCTTGCCGCGTTGAGCTTGGTCTCCATATCAGCCATCATGAATGCCAGAGCCTGGTTCTTGCAAAGAGGCTTGCCGAACTGAATGCGGTTCTTGGTGTGCTCAACAGCCAGATCCAGAGCTTCCTGCGCGATGCCCAGTGCCATGGAAGCGACGCCGACACGGCCTACGTTCAGAGTCTTCATAGCGTTGATGAAGCCCATGTTCTCCTTACCGAGCAGGCAGTCTGCGGGAACGCGGACATCTTCCAGTACCAGATCGCTGACCGGAACGCCGTGCTGGCCCATCTTCTCCTCGTGCTTGCCTACGGATACGCCGGGCAGATCCTTGGAGACGATGAAAGCGCTGATGCCCTTTGTGCCCTTATCCGGATCCGTCTTAGCATAGACGATGTGATAATCCGCGATGGGAGCCATTGTGATGAAGCACTTTACGCCGTTGAGGATGTAGCTGTCGCCGTCCTTGACTGCCTTTGTCTTGAGGGAGCCCGCATCGGAACCTGCGTTGGGCTCGGTCAGAGCGAAGGAGATCTTGACGCTTCCGTCAGCAACGCCGGGAAGATATTTTGCCTTCTGCTCTTCTGTTCCGGACAGAAGGATCGGCTGTGTGGACAGAGAGTTCGCGGAAGAGATGAACAGAGTAGCTGTCGCGCACTTCTTAGCGACTTCTTCCATAACACAGACATAGCTGCGCATATCAAGGCCCAGTCCGCCGTACTCCTCCGGGATCTTCAGGCCGTAGAATCCGAGCTCAGCCATCTCCTGGACGACTTCTTCCGGAAATACGTTGGTCTTGTCGATCTCGCCTGCGATGCCGGCCAGTGTGCCTTCCGCAAACTGCTTGGCCATCTCGCGAATCGATTCGTGATCTTCGTTAAAAAATGCACTCTTCATAGTTTTTTTCCTTCCTTTTTGAAATGCCTTTATTGTATTGCCTTTAAATAGTTACCCGTTGTTCCTACCGCCTTAAGTCCGTCCGCATCCGCTGCGTTCTTCGCGGCGATCTCTTTGAGCTCGCCCAGGCGTACCTTTCCGCTCGCTGTCATGGGCAGCTCCCGGAATGTAAAAATATATTTCGGAATCTTGAAATAGGAAAGCCTTGACCTCAGGAATTTGAGGAGCGCCTCGGCGTCGAGCTGTTTTCCGTCCTCGACGACGATGCAAGCCGCGATCTCCTCCTGCGTGAACACGTTAGGGACGCCCACGACCTTGACCTCTTTCGTCACTCCGCTCTCGATGATCGCTTTTTCGATCTCGCGGGGGGATATATTCTCCCCGGACCGGATGATCATCTCTTTTCTTCTGCCAGTGATGCAGATCTCGTCAAATTCATTGAAATACCCGATGTCGCCGGTCTTAAGCCACCCGTCCTCGGTCATGGTCTCCGCCGTCTCCTTGGGCATCTTGTAATACTCTTTGAAAATATTGAATCCTGCCAGCTCCAGCTCGCCGGGCTTTCCGAATTCTCTCTTTTTTGTCCCGTCGGGATTGACCACCGGATCCGCTTCCGAACTCCATCCGACGATCTCGCCGGTGTTAATGTCGCGGACTCTCGCCATCGTGTCCTCATAGAAGGCGCCGCCCGTGACTTCTCCGCTGCGAAGCGGGTTGTCCCAGTCTGAGAAAGAGCCGCTCGTGGAAGCTTCTGTCATGCCAAAAGAGGGAATCAGGTGCGCCTGCGGGAACCGCCTGCAGATCTCCTTGAACTCCTCAGTTGTGATGACGCTTCCGCCGATAATACCGGACCTGAGGGAACTTCCGTCGTATACTTCGTTTCCTTCCTTGCGGACCAGCGCCAGGTACATGCTGGGAACGCCCAGCATCACTGTGCAGCGGTAATCGCTGATGGCCTCCCAGACCGCCTGTGTCCTGAAGGACGGGACGATGTGCATGGTCATGCCGACGATGACGCTTCCCGCCAGCGCGGTGTTGAGTCCGAATCCGTGATACATGGCGACGGATACGACCGTCTTGTCATCCGTGGTCCACCGCATGCACTTCTGCACATGCAGGTTCACATTTACGATCCCGTAGTGCGTCAGCACAACGGGCTTGGCCCTGGACGTCGTCCCGGATGTAAAAATGATGCAGGCAGGCGTCTGTGCCGACAGAGTCTCGAGGTTCTTTCTCACTTCCTCCACCGGAAGGTTCTTCCTGCTTCTCTCCGAGAAATCCCCCGGAAGAAGCCATTTGCCGGCCTCCCTCTCTTCGATGTGAAGGAAATACCTTACCTTGGGCGTCTGTCTGCGGATCTTCGGGATCATGTCATCGAAGACGCTGTTCCTTGCGCCTGATCCGTAGAAAACAACTTCCACGTCCGCGCGGTCCAGCTGATCGATCATCTCATCTATACTGTTTGCCGCGTTGAGGACGACCACCACGGCGCCGATCTTGTACAGTGCCAGCACTGCCTGGGCAAAAGCCGGAGAATTCTGGCTCCAGATTCCCGCGTGCGTGCCCTTCTGAATGCCGTAGGCTGTCATAAAGCGCGCCGCCAGAAGATCTGTCACCTCGTCAAATTCCGACCATGTGCAGGTCCAATCCTCAAATTCAATTGCTGTCTGCTGTCCGATACGAGATGCCGTCTCCTTGAGGCATCCGCCGATTGTCTTTTGAACCAGTTCCATTCCGGTACCTCCGGTGAGCTCGTAGGGCCGGATCACGCGGGCAGGATGGCCTGCCCGCCTCCGACGCTTTTGAATAGATTAGTAATACAGATGGAATCGATTGTTTACAGCAGATCTTTAAAGGTCTCGATCGCAGTTCTTGCCTGCTCGTAGTTGACCATCTGGCGGTCGATCTCGATCAGTACGCAAGGGATCTGCGCCTGATCACATGCGCGCTTGATCAGAGGATAGTCAAATTCCTCGGGATCGCAGAATTTGGTCATCAGGACCAGAACGCCCTGCGCCTTTGCCGCCTTGGCGTCCTCGACGATCTTGGTGACGCGTTTCTTCTCTACATCGTAGAGTACGCTGCAGTTATCCATAGCGCAGAACTTGGATGCAAGGCGATCCAGTGCGCTCTCGCCCTCCGCGGGGGCGTCTGTGCGGTACTGTCTGCTCTCGGCCGCGACGTCGTCACATACGATGCGCATTCCGTTGTCGTCCAGGATCTCAAGGAGTCCGGGCGCGTCAGCCAGAATACCGGTCGTCATGATGCGGATCTTGCCTTCGTCAGCTGCCTCTGCGTCAAGAATTGCCAGCAGCTCATTTACGAGAGCCGTGTGCTCTTCTTTTCTCATGAAGAAAGCGCTCTTGAAGATGTCGCTTCTCTGTGCACTCGTGATCTCGGCGTGCGCTGCCAGCGCGGGAACAAGTGCTCTCATAGCCGCGTTGTGGGCGTTGTAGACTTCGATGGACTCCGCCAGCTTCTCATCTTCAAACTTTGCTCCGGTCGCCTCTTCAAGACCTTTGATTACGTACTCGTAACCGGCCTTTGTGAAGGTGTGACCGAAAGCGGGCTTTCTGTTCTGGGGATATGTCATAGCGATAAAGGGAATTCCCTTGACCGCGTATTTCCAGTTCTGTCCGATGACCTTAAGGGAATCGCAGAGACTGGGGATCACGATCGCAGATGCCCCGTCATATGCGCCCTTAATTCCCAGCTCGACGATGCTCTGCATGATCGTGCAGATGAATGCCGGGAAGTATTTTTTGGCCTCGTTGATCTGAATATCAGCTCCCCATACGCCCATGGGAACCATTCCCATTGAGTGGATGATCTCTTCGGGTGTGTAGACAGGTGCTGTCAGGACCACCTTGCGGCCCTCTGCCAAATATTTGTCCATCAGCTTCCGGGGGCTTGTCGCAGCCTCATGGAAGCAGGCGAGTAATTCCTGTTTGTTCATTTATTCCTCCTTTTTACGGAAAGTGATGTTTAAAAGCGGTAAAACAATGCTGTCAAGCCGCCTGCGCCGCTGTCAAAACAGCGCATGCGATAAGCTTTTTATCACTTCCGTGCTTCCATAATCTCCATGAGTCCCTGAACGCGGGTGTCGTACTGTGCCTCGGAGAAGTTTCTGGGATCTGCCTGGTCGCCGTCGAAACTTGCTACAGGGATGTCGCACTCTTCGCCGATCTGGCGGCTCATCTCATACATGAATCCGCTCCAGAGCTTGCAGCTGCGGTTGGTGTGGACCAAAAGTCCCTCGACCTTGTTGTTCTTGCACAGCGCGACGCGCTTGTCGCGTGCATACTCGAGATTGATGGCGTTAGGCACCTTGCAGTACGCGCGGCACATATCGTCGAAGTCGTCATAAATGAATCCGAAAGCGTCGGCATAAATGGTCGTGACCATGTTGATGCCTCTGCTCTTAAGACCGGTGGATGTCACGCGAAGCCAAGGCCAGCATGCGATGCCTTCGAACATGATCCTGTATTTTTCCTCTGTGCGGAATGTGCTGACGCCCTTTGCGTGGTTCTCTTCATACTCCTCATAGAGCTTCTCCATAGCTTCCGCCGCTTCAAGCTTGCCGCGGGCGGTGACCATGACTGCCATGTGGTTGAGCAGGTCAAAGCCGTTGAACGGTGAGGGCTCATAGTGCGCGCAGGCTGTAGCCTTGAGCCATGCGCGGCTGGTTCTGCCGCTGATCTCTCTGACTTCGTTGTATTTCTCTTCGCTCCACTTCTTGCCTGTGATCTCTTCGAGCTGGGCAATCGCCGCGCGGAACTGGTCACGAACGTAAGCGACCTGCGCGTCGGATACCTCATAGTCAGGGTTGAAGGGGATATCGATCATGATCATGGGGATGTTCAGTTCCTTTGCCAGGTTCTCATACCACTTGATCATGCAGTTGCAGATATTGTTGCAACAGAGGAGGAAATCCGGCTGGGGCATATCCTGCTCCGGAGCGCTCTTGATCTTGGCGTATGCAAGGCTGATTCTCGCATAAGCGCAGATGTCGTTGGAGTAGCCGTCTGCCTCGGAGATGTTGCACATGCGCTCGCCGGCGCCGCGCGCCGCGATGCCTGCTGCCTGGTTCTCGGGATATACTACGGCCAGACCGAGAGTCTCGGGAATTTCTACAGGGAAGTTACTGGAGCACCAGCCTACCATTTCACCGCGCTCCTTAGCGGCCTGCGCTGAAGAATAAGCTTCTGCGGCGATCTTTCCAAGTCTTGCCTTTGCTGAATTCGGATCCAGCGGCGGGCGTTTTTTCTTAACTTCTTCTGCCATATCGATCGTTCCTTTCTGTAAATATTCAGCCCACCGTCTCAAATGGCTAAGTATTTGAGACGCGGGGTACTGAAGGATTACTTATTTCTTAACTTGTTTCTGGTATGCATAAAGCGCTGCGCCGATCGCTCCGAATAACTGGGCATCAGGAGAGAATAATATAGGCTGCCCGATACTCTGCGACAGAGCATTTCTGACGCCTGCGTTCTGCGCAACGCCTCCGCTCATACAGACATCCGGAACTATGTTGATGCGCTTTGCCAGGTTTCCCACGCGGACTGCCACGCTGCTGCAGATGCCCGCGATCAGGTCTTCCATATTCACGCCGTTGGCCAACTGGCTGATCACTTCGCTCTCCGCGAACACCGTGCAGGTGCTGGAGATCTGTGCCGGGTTATTGGACTTCTCGCAGTAGGCCGCGAATTCGTCTACCGGTACGACCAGGATATTCGCCATCACATCGAGGAATCTCCCGGTTCCGGCCGCGCACTTGTCGTTCATAAGGAAGTTGTTCATGCGGCCTTTTTCATCCAGTGAGATCACCTTGGCGTCCTGTCCCCCGATGTCGATGATCGTGCGGACAGTAGGGAATGTGTGGTGCGCGCCCAGTCCGTGGCATGACAGCTCGCTGACGTTATAATCCGCGTTCTCATAGCGGTTTCGTCCGTAACCTGTAGCCGCGGTCGCCGACAGGTCGTCCCATGTGACGCCTGCCGCCTCCAGGGCCTGGCTGACTGCCAGCTCCGGGCTCTTCGTCCCTATGCCCCCCACAAGGAGTGAGGAGCCGACGATATTTTGACCATCTTCCATGACTACGCATTTCGAAGTGGTCGATCCGATATCAATTCCGAATGTATACATTGTCTGATTATTCCTTATCCTGCCAGATGTAGAGGGAACCGTCTTCCAGCATCTGATTGATCTTCTCTTCGGAGTAGCCGATCTCCTCAAGGATCTCGCGGCCCTGCTCGCCGATCATGGGAGCGGTCCTGCCGTCGATCTCGCCTTCGGACTCAAGACGGACAGGCGTGTGGGTTGCCTTGCGGACTACGCCGTTGGGGCATGTGACATCGTAGAAAGCGCCGACGGCGTGTGCCTGAGGATCGTTCATGATGTCATCCCAGCTGTACGCGATGCTGTGAGGGATGTCGCCCTTTCTGAGGATCTCATCCATCTCCTTGACGTCGTGCTCGAGGAAAGTCTTCTGGATCTCATCCATAAACTCCTTGATCAGGCCATTTGCGAGCATGTCAGACTGAGGATAGTACTTGCCGCAGTCGATCAGGTCCTGTCTGCCGATGGTCTTAAGGAACTGCTCGAATCTTACGTTGTAGTCAGGGCATGCGCACTGGATGATACGGTCATCGGATGTGCGATATGCGCCGTTGAAGGGGTTCTTGTTGTCATAGATCGAGATCGGATAATCGTGAGCCTGGCCGTCATACTGAACGCCGAGGAGCATCATGGACATGTTGAAAATCGCGGTCTCGTAAAGGCTCGTTGTGACGAAGTCACCCTTGCCGGTGAACTGTCTGTTGTACAGAGCGGTGATGATACCCATAGCGAGCATCAGGCCTACGTTGTTGTCGCCAAGGCCGGGGATCATGGTAATGGGGTCGTTCCCTCTGCGGCGAAGGTTCTGTGTGTAGCCGCCTCTTCCGAAGAAAGCGGTGAAATCGTAGCCGGGCAGATCCTTGTCGGGACCGGTCTTGCCGTAGCCGAGGATCATAGCGTAAACGAGCTTGGGATATCTCTCTTTGAGGGTCTCATAGTCAAGGCCTGCTCTCTGCAGAGCGCCCAGTCTCCAGTTTGTGAGCAGAACGTCTGCGCCGTCGAGAAGCTTAAAGAGCGCCTCTTTGCCTTCCTCTGTCTTGGTGTTGATGGAGATGCAGCGCTTGTTTCCGTTGAGGTACTCCCATGCCACATTCTCTTTGATGTTCTGGGGACGTCCCTCCTGCTCCTGTGTGTAGCGGATCGGGTCGCCCTTAGGGGACTCAACCAGGATGACATCTGCGCCGTGGTCTGCGAGATAACGTCCTGTTGCTGCAGCTGCAATAAAGTTTGCAAGCTGAATTACTTTGATTCCTTCCAGTGCCTTTCTCATCTGTTTCCTCCTTCCGGTTGATGCTTCCGCGCTTGCGAGCCTGAGAAAAGATCTGCTCCGTGCCCCTTTGCGGAGTGTTTCCCACTCCGCTGTCTGCAGAGTGTGTTTTTTATTTAACAATATTGTAAAGTCCGCTGAAACATCCTTCCAATAAGGGTTTCATATCATTTCAAAAGCAAAAGCTTATTGATTTCGTCCGATTCCTCGAAATTATGTCTGAATCTGACGTTAAATCGGGCTTTTTTTACAGATTCATAACGTTTTCCTTATGGTTTAATGTTAAAATAGTATCGCAAGACAGTTTTTTGAATCCTGCGGGGAACCTGTCTTTTCCCGCTCATAAGCTTTCCGGAAAGGGATACAGAATGACCACTAACCAGTTGAAATATTTCATCACCGCTGCCGAAACTCTCAGCTTTACAGAGGCCGGAAAACTGCACTATATTTCGCAGACTGCCATCACGCAGCACATACAATCTCTTGAGGAGCAGTTGGGCGTCAAGCTTTTTGACCGCAACAAAAAGCGGGTGTACCTGACACCCGCCGGCGAGATTTTCTATATGGAGGCCAAGGCCATCCTGGAGAGAAGCAAAATTGCCATCAACAAAGCCCGAAACGCCGCGGACGGCATCTCGGGTTCGCTCAATATCGGCTATGTGAAGGGGCAGGCCTTCTCACTGGTCAGCCCGCTGATCAAGAATTTCTATCTCCAAAACCCTTCCGTCAAATTTCAGGTATTCCGTCAGGCACATCTCGATCTTCTGATGAATCTTGAACAGGGCAAACTGGATTTTATCTTTAACATTGTCTACGGGAACACGGATCTGACGGATTATTCCTACCGCCGCATTGCCAGCGACAAGCTCTATGCGGTCCTGCCGCCCGGACACCCCTATGCGCAGCTCTCCTCGATCCGCCGGTACGACCTGCGGGACGACCCCTTCCTGCTGACCAAATACCACGATGATCCCTCCGCCAAAAAGTACGGGCATGTCATTCCCGACAAATATGCGGAGTCGGGCTTCATTCCCAAGATCAACGGAAAATCCTCTGATGCGGAGACCCTTATGATCCTTGTCTCCGCGGGGATTGGCATCACTATTTTGCCCGAGTCCATCGTACGCGCCTTCGGCAACTCCACGGATCTTTCTTATATCCCGCTGGAAGGGGAGCACGAGCATGTCGATATCATGGCCATCTGGAAGGACAATTCCATCAACCCGGTGACGCAGGTTTTCAAGGATTTCGTTCTGGGGCAGTACAATATAGTGGAGTGAGGTTGCCTGCGCTAGGCGGGAAGATGTGCGGCGTGCCTTTTTTGTGTTGTAAAGGAGGTCCCAATGAACGGAACTGTTCCTGTGTTATCTATTGTCTTTATGATCATCTCCTGCGCGTTCAGCTTTTGTCTGCCCATCGCGCTCTTCCTCTACCTTCGCTTTGTCAAAAAAGCGGATATCTATCCTTTTTTTGCCGGATGTACCGTGATGCTGCTCTTCGCCTTTATTCTGGAATCAGGTGCTCACAGCCTGGTGCTCTCCTCTCCGGCCGGGACGGTCATCAAGGGAAACCTCTGGCTGTATGCGCTCTATGGCGGATTCATGGCGGGGCTCTTCGAGGAGACGGGGCGCTATCTGGCGTTCAGCTTCGCCCTGAAGAAGTACCGCGCCAAAAACGTGAACGCCCTCATGTACGGCGCCGGCCACGGCGGCTTCGAGGCTGTTGTCCTTCTCGGAGTTACAATGATAAACAATATCGCGTGGTCCGTTATGATCAACAACGGCCGCATCGCGGAACTTACCGCAGCTCTGACCGGCGAGCAGCTGGCGCAGGCGCAGCAGTCGATCGATCTTCTGATCACGACGCCTTCCTATCAGTTCCTGATGGGCGGTCTGGAGCGTCTCTTCGCCATCGTCCTTCATATCTCGCTCTCCGTGCTCGTGTGGTTCGCCGTCAAGTGGGAGGGCAAGCTCTATCTGTATCCTTTGGCCATCCTGTTCCACTTCGCTGTGGATGCGGCGGCGGTTGTTCTGTCGGGCCTGGGCGTCAATGTGATTGTTATTGAGGTGGTTGTCGCTGCTATCACTGCGGCTGTCGCGCTTTTCGCACGGAATCTGTGGCGAGAGACGATGTAGGGGTATAGGGGGAGACCCCGGGGCGCGGTACCCCGGAGGTCACGGTACCCCGGAGGTCGTTTGGGCCGGGCGGGCGCGGCTCTTTGCGACCTCTGGGGTAGTGAGCAGCTCGCAGCACAAAAAAGAGGACAGCACCTCAATATCAGTGCCGTCCTCTTTCTAATAAAGGGGGTGTTCTATCTCCTTACTCAGTATTGTTCGTAAAAACCTCTTGGAAGAGGAGCAGATCCGCCATCCATTCCTGTGTAGCTGAACAGAGTATCATAGTCGTTTAAGCTCTCCACAATCTTTGTTGTTCTCTTCTTCCATTCTTCATATTCCCCCGCTCTGATCTTGGCAAGATCCCAGAACCCTATATCACAATCCCCAATATGTGATATCTCGTCCGGGACCTTATATCCCCGGGGCCTGAAAAAATACTTTTTCAGGTGCCTGTACCAAATCTCATCTTCAGCGAATTTCCCGGAATGACATACCAGCTTGTTCTCCGAATCAAAAAACCAGGGATTAGCAAACTTTTCCCTACAATACTCCTCCGGACAGCTGATTATGCTGAATTCAATGAATTCCTTGATCAGAGCATCATTTACTCCCGGCTTAACCTCGATTCTATCTTTTGCCATACCCCAACATCCCATATTAATTACCTCCTTTTCACTTGATAAAAACAACTTACACTACTATAATGTATCCATCGGATACTTTTAGCATTAATTATAGTCTCCATTGGATACTTGTCAACCCTTTAAGGAGGTTACTATGGACATGACGCTATTACCTGACCGCTTAATTAAAATCCGCGAGGCGCGCGGGCTTAACAAAGCCGAAGCCTCCCGACTTCTGGGGCTTTCAAAAATGGGGTACCTTCGCTATGAAACTGCGGTCCGAACGCCATCTTATCAGACCCTCGTTTTCATCGCCCAGAAACTCAGGACCTCTCCGGAGTACCTTGCCGGACTCACTGATGACCCTTCTCCCAACGAACTGCTGATTTCCAGAGATTCTGATCCGGAACTGTTTAACATTCTGATCGATATCGCGGATCAGAACAACGGTGCAAGAGACAGGCTTTTGGCCTATTATCGAAAAATAAAAAAACAACCCTGAAACTCAAGGCTATTTCCTGTTCTTATCTCATCATATTGCTGCTTGAAATGTGCCGCCCGAAAGGGCGGCTTTTTTTGGGAGAGACCTGCCCCAGAGACCTACCCCAGAGGTCATGGTACCCCAGAGGTCGTCAGAGACCTACCCCAGAGGTCATGGTACCCCAGAGGTCGTAAGCAAAGAGGTCATGGTACCCCAGAGGTCGTAAGCAAAAACCTACCCCACAAAAAACTACCCCAGAGGTCACATGACCTCTGGGGTGGCGAGCAGCCCGCCATGGCTCCATATGACCTCTGGGGTCCTGTGATCTCTGGGGTGACGAGCAGCCCGACATGGCTCCATGTGACCTCTGGGGTAGCGAGCGGCCGGGATTCCACAACCTCTGGGGTAGTGGACAGTCACCAATGTACAAATCCCCCGCCAATGACACCGCGGACACTTTCATCCGCCAAAATACCATATTTATCAGGGTGTCTATATTTATCCCCCATTATGTCATTACTTCTGTGTTTCCTGAGACTGTCCAAATCAAGGTCAGCGACATATATTCCACAGGCATCCGGTGCTTCGAAAACGCACATATCCCTTACGCCGCTCTCATTCCATGGAACACCGTCAAACAGCGTTGATTTTCCATTGCAATCCGGATGTCCTTGCGGATAATTACATGTCGCCACCGCGACCATATTCTCATAAGCCCTCGTTCTCAGTGCGGACAATCTGTTAATCTCCATCGGGCAGGCATTCGGAACCAGGATCAGTTCAGCTCCCTTAAGCATCAGTATCCTTGCACTTTCGGGAAATTCTCTGTCAAAACAAATCATCGTCCCAACCGTTACCGTACCTCTGCCAAAATCCAGCTCAGCAGCAGCATAGCCCTCACCACTGTCTAAGGTCTTTTCAAGGTCAAACGCACAGGTATGTACCTTCGAATAATGAAGGATTTCCTGCCCCCTCCTGTTGAAAATAATTATGGAATTGCGCGGCTTTGGTTCATGTGCTTCCAGAAAGGTAATACCGATCGCCATCTGCAGATCAGCCGCAAGATCAGCAAACTTCTTAATGAATTCACTATCCTCTCTGATCGCAAGACTATTTATCACATAATCCTGCTGCGGAAGGTAATAACCGTCGCTCCACATTTCCGGAAAAAGAGCCAGATCCGCCCCTTTTTCTTTTGCCTCTCTGCATGCATTCATCCCTAAAGCAAGATTCTCTTCAAGATTTTTCCCGGGCAGAATCTGTAAAAATGCAATTCTGATAGTCACTCTGTGTCTCCTGTTCTTTTCTTCCATATACTACCCCATACATATACTACCCACATATACTACCCCACATATACTACCCCAGAGGTCGCTCACATACACAAACTACCCCAGAGGTCGCTGACAAAAATTCTTCATACGACCTCTGGGTAGTGGGCATTCTGCTGCGCCTCTGCACGACCTCTGGGGTTCCACGACCTCTGGGGTGCTGAGCATCCTCGCTGCACCTCCGCGCGACCTCTGGGGCAGCGACCTCTGGAGTAGCGCGCTCACATGATATCTGCCATGAACTCTTCTTTTGTATACGGCTTCCAGTGCCCATCGATGATCACGTCCGCATCTATTTCCTGCACTTTTTTTGCAAAAGATGCCAGCTTTTTCCAGTTCATCTTCCAGGAAGGAAATTCGCCGAGCTGTGCATCTCCAACAAACAAGACCCGATCTTCCGGTACATACACAAGCAGCGCATCGTCTGTATGCGGTGATTCTGACAGCATGAGCTCTGCTGTCACTCCCCCGAGGTCGATTGAGCGGTCTCCCATAATAGTTTCTTCCGCCGGTACGACTATTACCGGTACGCCGCCGGCATACTCTCTTTGAATCGAAGGATCGCTGTTCAGAAACTCCCGCACTTTATCCGGATCACTGCTCATTTCCTGCCGGATTTGAGCCAGTATTGAATTCGTCTCCGCCCTGGCCATTGTCTTCCCGCTTACCGCGTGCATTCCATAGGTGTGATCCCAATGCCAATGAGTGATCACTGTGATCTCCGGAAGAGAGAGCCCTTCTGCCAAAATAGCATCGTAAAACTCTTCTACATGTTTGGAGGAATGACCCGCATCCACCGCCAGTGCCATCTTAGTGCCGCATATATAGCCGAGATTCGGCCGATCTTTTGGCGAGTCAAACGGAAAAATCCACACATGTTCGCTGATTTTCTGCAGCTTCACTTTTTTGCCCATTTTCTGTCCCTCATATTCAAACTACCCCATATTCAAACTACCCCAGAGGTCCAAACTCCCCCGGTCCAAACTACCCCAGGTCCAGACTACCCCAGAGCTTGCGGCGCCCCAGAGGTCACGGCACCCCAGAGGTCACGGTACCCCAGAGGTCACGGTACCCCAGAGGTCATGGTACCCCAGAGGTCGACCGAGGTCGGCCTACACCACCGCCGCTTTCATCCATGCCCCTCGGTACAACCTGACAAGGAAGATCAATCCGCGGAAACACAGCTCCAGCGCCATTGCTGTCCAGTATCCCCGCAGACCCATGCGTGGGACCAACAGCAGTGCCAATACGATGCGCACGCACCACATACTTACCAGATTCATTATGCTCGGCCGGAGCGTGTCTCCCGCTCCCCGAAAGACGCCCGCGCAGCCGATCGATGCGCCGTACAGCGGTTCCGCGACCAGCTCAAGGCGCAGCACCTGCGTGCCCAGCGCCGCCACTTCCGCGCTGCTTGTCAACAGCGAGAACACGATCGGAGCACAAATATACATGATCGCGCCCGTCAGCCCCATCATGACCATTGCCAGATAAACCGACACACGCGAAAAGCTTTTGGTCAGGTCAAATCGGCCCGCCCCGATCGTCTGCCCGATGATCGCCGTCGCTGCCGCGCCGATTCCATAGCCCGGCATGTAACACAAGCTTTCCGCCGTGATCGCCAGCGAATTGGCCGCGATCGCCACAGTACCCAATCCCGCGACGATCTTGGTTCCTGCCACGTAGGCACTGCACATGAAAATCTGGTCACAAGATAGCGGAATCCCTATTTTGGCCGCAGTGACCAGGGTTCGGCTGCGCCATTTCCAGCTTCCTTTTTTTGACAGCGAGATTCTCTTGTTCCCGGTAGCAAGCAAAAACAGAGACGCAAGCGAAATAATGACCTCTGAGGTAGTGGTAGCAAGCGCCGCGCCGGCCACCTTTAGTCCGGCGCCGGGGATCACCACTTGCAGTCCGAGTACGGACAGCGTTCTTGTCGGAAAGATCATCAGCATGTTCAGCACAACATCCAGTAAGCATACGACTGCAGACAGAATGCTCGGCGTTTTCATGTCACCCGTGCTCTGCATCGTCCCGTTCGAAAGCTGGCGAAGGAGCATAAACGGCACCCCCAGGATATAGATTCGGAAATATGCCGTGGCATTTCCTAGGATTGCCTCCTCTCCGCCCAGCCATCTCGGCGCACTATCGCTGATCAGCATACAAACTGCGCTTATCAGAATCCCGATCACTGCCGCTGCTTTCAGGCCTTGTCGGAGGACATCCTCTGCTTCGCGGTCGCGTCCGGCGCCGATGAGCTGTGCAATCTGGACATAAAATCCGGCCGAAATGCCGATACAGCTCCCGCCGATCAGCCACGTCGTGGAAGAGACCAGTCCTATAGAGGCTGTTGCCTCAGCGCCGAGGCTGCCCACCATTCCGGCGTCAATATACTGCATTGCGATCGATGTAAGCTGTGCCAGGATTGCCGGAAGGCTCATGCTGAGAACAAGGCGGACCTTCTCGGCCTGGGTCACGTTTTTCTGCGTTAATATTTTATCAATTTTCATACGACCTCTGGGGTGGTGTGCGCCCGCTTGCTGCGCCTCTGTGTGACCTCTGGGGTGTCGGACTCCCCGGGGGCCTCCGCGCGACCTCTGGGGTGCCGGACTTCTGGGGGCTCCGCGCGACCTCTGGGGTGCCGGACTCCCGGACTCCTGGGGGCTCCGCGCGACCTCTGGGGTGCCGGACTCTGGGGTGCCGGACTCCCTAAGGGCTCTGCGCGACCTCTGGGGTGTCGGGCTCCCTGGCCCAATTAAATCACATACTCGTATATGCCAAATTCCGCATTGCCCGTATTCTCGTAATACATCTGCACCGAGCAGACGTACTTAAATCCGCACCGCACGTAAAGCCTGCTCGCTGTATCGTTGCCCTTTAACACATCCAATCGCAAGCCTTTTACTCCTGCCCTTTTTGCAATGTCTATGGCTTTTTCCACCATCATTTTGCCTATTCCTCTGCCGCTGAAATCAGGATGAACGCCGAGTGCATGGATTACCAGCACCTCTGCGTCTGTCAGCGGCGTCTGTTTTCCTAACTTGTGATATCCTTCATTACAGTCATGATTTACGACCATAGCAGCAGCTGTACTTGGGCCGTCGCAACATATATACAGTTCCCCTTTGTCCAGCGACGACCTCAGAAATTCGGGTGCGGGATATACGTCCTTAATCCATTTAATTGTCTGTTTTCGCTCTTTCATATCGTCGATCAATGAATGGTAAAAAGATCTGACCATTTCAAAGTCGTCGGGGTTTGCTTGTGTAATTCTCATTTTGTCTCCATTTGTAATTGTCGATATTTTGACCTGCACCGGCGAGCTCAGGGGTACTGCTCCGCGGTGTGCTCTGTTCCGGCAAGCTCTGAGGTACTGCCCGCTCTGAGGTACTGCCCACTCTGACCAGGTACCTCTGGGGTAGTGTGGCTTCCGGCAAGCTCTGAGGTACTGCCCGCTCTGAGGTACTGCCCACTCTGACCAGGTACCTCTGGGGTAGTGTGGCTTCTCGCTCTTAGGCCGGACCAAGGACCTCTGGGGTGGTATGGCTGTCGCTCTTAGGCCGGACCAAGGACCTCTGGGGTGGTATGGCTGGTGTGACTTATGGGGTGGTGAGGCTTGTCCCGGAAAATCGATAGTATAGTTCCAGATATTCCTTCTCCACATCCTGAAATGGGCGCACCGAGTAATCCAGATCGATATGCAGTTCCGGGGGTTCTCCTAACGGCGTCTCATCCAGCAGTTCTTTCAGATCGTACCAAAGCATCGCATCGTCAATCTCTTTCATTTGCAGTTGTTCTGCAGGAGTGAGAGACGACCCCAGGAACTTATTGAAAATCATGTCCAACAGGCGCTCCTCCCGGGCTTTATACTCCGGCAGTTCCATCTTGAACGGCCGCGGAATATCGGACATATAGCACTCGCTGGCATCATGAAGAAGACAAGCCAGCGCCATACGATTGGAAAGTCCCCTTGCCCACGCTTCGTTTGCGCAGCTTATGCAATGCTGCCCGACAGACCAGAAAGTTTTTATGTGACCATTACCCCTGCAGATCAAGGAAAGTGCATGCGCAATATCCTCAATAAGGATCGTCTCCGGATCCGGATTGGTCGGTTCAAAATGCTTTCCCGTGTAAGTTGTTATGTGATTTCCCATAATAGTATCCTCGTATGATGCGCCGCCCTGCTGCGTCGACCTCTGGGGTCCCGTGACCTCTGGGGTATCGCGACCTCCCTGCCTGCCATGACCCTCGCCGACCTATGGGGTGCCGCGACCTCTGGGGTGCCGCGACCTCTGGGGTACTGCGTCTGGGGTGCCGCGACCTCTGGGGTGCCCCCTTGGGTGCCGAGACCCTATACGAAAGCAGTCGCCGGCCCCTTATCCGACAACGCGATGATCCCCTCTCCATAGGGAACAATTCCGCGGCAGGCACCTTTCACCTTTTTCTTCTTCTCGATCTCCTCGCCAGAGTTCCTGTCTACGCAATAAACTGAACCGTCTTCCGTGCCAAAATACAGCCTGCCCCCACTGATCACCACCCCAGAGGTCACGGCTGCGGGTACGGCTACTTCAAAAGCCGCCTTCAGTCCATAATTTCTTCCCACCTCGTAGTGGACTACTCGCCCGCCGGAAGGTTGTGTATTCTCGCCGACAATAATGGCCCCGTCAACAAAAATGGGCTGCCTCATCAGTTTTCCGCCTGCTTTCACTTCTTTGACCAGATGGCCATCCTTCTTGTTCAGGAATAAGTACTTCCCGTGTGTGCCTTGATAGCACAAAGTATCGGCATCCACTGCGATCACACTTCTGCACCACTCTTCCTCTCCGTAAGTCCAGATGGTCTCCCCTGTGGATTTGCTCGCACAGTAGAGGTGCTTCCCGCTTTTGGCATGGTAAATATGGTCGCCTTCCACAAGAATTGTGCAGTTGGAGCCGTACCCTCTCTCGTCGTTCGCCCAGATCGTCTCGCCGGTCTTCGAGTCCAGGCAATAGAGCGCGTCCTGCGCCATATACAGCCGGTCTCCCTCCAGCACAACATTAAAGTCTGCCGCGCCTGCTTTTTCTCCGAGCTGCTTTTTCCAGACCAGCTCGCCCTCTTTCGTGACGCAGTACGCGTTACCTCTGAGCGATGTGAAGTAGAAGCAATTCCCATCAGTGGCTCCTATAACTCTGAGGAAGTCTGTCGTTTCAAATACAGCTTTTGCTTCTCCTGTATCTGCATTCACGCAGTATATGCCGGCCCTCGGGTATCGTCCGTTTGTCATGTGGACAAAATATAGCCCGTCGCCTGACAGCACATAATCTTCTGAGACCATTGCTTCAACCAGCCGTTCCGGATACTTATACTCCCATTTTTTCTTCATGTTTTTCCTCCTTTCCATGTGACCTCTGGGGTGCCGCTACCTCTGGGGTGCCGCTACCGTAAAGTCCCCATCGGTTACCATCAAACCTTGAACTTCTTCCCCCTCATGTGGTAACATACAATCAATCAGACCGGCGCCATTTATCACATCCGGCGCCGAATCTCTCAGGTCCTTACACAATCTGCTTGTAAGGCACCTCACATCCGTTCAGTCTTCTGCGGATTTCTCCGCAAAACTCCGAACCACTTTTAGAGAAACAGTACAACCATTCATTTCTAAGCAGAAAGGTTAAACAGGTTCACGTCTATGCCTACAATTCCTCGCAGAATCAGTTCCTTAGGTATCTACCATGTTGTCTATCGCGGCATAAACAAGCAGCGAATATTTGAAGATGATGAAGATTTCCAAAGGTTTTTGGATACTCTTCAGAGATTCCAGACCAAATGCGACTACAAGATTCTTGGCTATTGCCTGATGTCAAATCATGTACATGTGATCATGAAAACCGGGAAAATGTCGCTCGGCCGGATCTTTCAGTACATCGCGCCCAGCTACGTTCCGTGGTACAACAAAAAATACTCGCGGGTCGGAAGTCTCTTTCAGCCCCGCTTTAACAGCACGCCGATCGAAAGTGAGAACCAGCTGTTGATCGCCATCCGCTACGTCCACCAGAACCCGGTCAAAGCAGGGATCTGCAAACACCCTGCGCAGTACAAGTACAGCAGTTATAAAGACTATTTTGACAACGCTCTGATCGATGACACTTATGTGAGGTCTATAGTCAGCTGCGACGATTTTTTCAGCTTTAACTGCCAGAAAAACAATGATCACTGCCTGGATATCGACGACGAAAAGCCTCGCATGAATGACAAAAACGCCGCGAAGATCATGCACAAGATCTCCGGATGCAAAACAGTGACCGAATTCCAGGCTCTCGCCGTCAAGGTGAGAGATGAGATGCTGCGCAAAATAAGGGAGGCCGGAATCTCGATGAAACAGACCAGCAGGATTACCGGAATCTCGTATGGCGTGATCAGAAAAGCGACTGCATCCGTAGGGAGCCGGAGTGGGCCTGTTATTGCCTGATTGCCTGACTGGGCTCCATGCCCGCCGGCTTCTTATTTGCGTTTGTAAAATTTTTTGTTCCGCGAAAACTGTCCGTCCTTCACCACGATCACGAGACAGTTTCCTTTGGTGTGCCCTTTAATCTTGTAACTACTGCGCTATCCCAGAGGTCGCCCGACAAAAGTTCGTACTCCATCTGCTCTGTCTACCAGGATCCCCGTTCTGTTTAAAAAGAGATTCCGCAAGCCTTTGAATAAGCAGTTTGCGTTGAATCTTCTGATTACTGTGCCGTTAGATTCAATTAAAGAAAAGCCTTTTCCATCCCCTTGCACACAGCCGCCATTCACCAGAGCCGGCAACATGAAGCTCAACACATCCTGGTCTACAGCGTAGTAATCTCTCAATTTCTGCGAATAATACCAGCTTGTGAATTCATTGTAAGTTTTCGGTCTGTCCACAATTCATTTCCTCCACACCTTCGGACCCGTTCGTTACCCCAGAGGTCGCTCCATGCCCCAGCCTGTCCGGTACCCCAGAGGTTGCGGTACCCCAGAGGTCACTCTATGACTCCATGCCATCCTGTCGCCTGTCTGGTACCCCAGAGGTTGCGGTACCCCAGAGGTCACTCTATGCCAGGGGTCACTCTATGGCGGCACCCCAGAGGTCACTCCACGAAAGATACATGCGACACATCTTTCAAAAAATCGTCCGGCGTAAGTTCAATGGATCCTTCATCACCGATTCGGTAATCCTCTATTTCGACATATCCATCTTCGTGAAGAATTGTCGCATAATAATGAATCCAATAATCCTCATCTCCTGATTTGTAGCGGTACCTGCTCTCAAACCAATATACTTCCATATCGCCGACCTGGCTCTTATATATCTCCGAAACTTTTTCCATATCCAGCAATTCCGGATCATTTAAAAGATATTCCCGATCAGAGTTGAGGAACTCCAAGGCATATTCCTTGTAGTCTGAGGAATACCTGACCGTCATCCAGCCATCACGACCGTTAAGCCAGATATTGTCTACCAAATCATCATACTCATAACACCAATCCGGTTTTAGGATTTTTACAACCTTTTCATTGCTCTCTTCATCCCTCACATATATTATTTCACTGTCAGATTTCGTTCCTTCCGTTTCTGTCTGGGCCTCATATTCCTTATAATCAGCCGGCTCCTCTGTGTTTTCTGCTCCTGTAACTGTGACCCCATCGCTGTAGTATATTTTGGTCCCGCTCTCTTTAAATGCGTCACTGCTTACATCGCAGCCATACGGCAGAATGATCTCCGCTAGTTTATAGCACCTTCGAAACGCAGAGCTGCCGATCGTTTCCATTGTTGAGGGCACAGTCACACTGCTCAGATTGCGGCAGTCACAGAATGCACGCCGCCCTATCGCAGTAGTTCCTTCCGGGATTTCTATACTTTCAAGATTTCTGCAGTTTTCGAAAGTCTTTGTTTGAATTTCCGTGATCCCAGAAGGCAGTCTGACACGCTTGAGAGAATTCATCCCATAAAAAGTGCATCCTCTGATCTCTGTAACCGGCTCCCCTTTCCACTGGTCCGGTATCTCGACCTCTGGGGTGGGATGCAGCGATAATGTATAATTCCGCAGACTATAGCCGGAGCTGTTCTTTTGAAAAATCATATGCGGCGACCAGTACGCGGCGGCAGCAAGAACCAAGGTGATCGCTATAATGGCTCCGCAGATTTCCCAAACAACTTTCGTCTTCCTGAAACTCGCAGTCTCATTTGCCAATATACGCTCGATATCTGTATCAGGATTTGCCTGTATGATAGGACGCAAGGCTTTTTCTGTCGTAAAAAATGTGCCTATTATGTACCCCCATGCAACAGTAAGCGCCGTTATTCCGGAAATGCAGTAGAAAAAGTGGAACTCATGAAAAAAGACAAAAAAGCTTACTGTCAGGAATACTAAAAATGCGTAAAGCACTGTTGCCGCAATCCTTCTGATTGCAGCTTTTTTATGGATGACTTTTGCCCCGGAGATTTGGTCCTTTTCCAGAAACTCCAGATATGCTTCCAGCGCCCGATCTACGTTATCATGTCTTAATATTGATTCGCTGTAACTATCAAAGCTGTTCACACCGACTGCTCCTTCTCTTTTTTGCCGTATTTGAACAAATTTAGCACTATATAATGATAGCATATAACTACTCTGGAGGACACGGTACCCCAGAGGTCATGCCACCCCAGAGGTCGCGCCACTCAACGGTACCCCAGAGGTCATGCCACCCCAGAGGTCCCCCCACCCCAGAGGTCCCCCCACCCCAGAGGTCGCTCTTTCCCTATGGAACTACACGAATTGTCGTGATAAAATTACACTCAGTTAATTCTCCAGAAAGGATGAGAGGAATACACCATGAATGAAAACAAGAACATGAGCACAGTCCCGCAGAAAGATTTCGAATTTTCACAGGAAGTAATCCGCAAACTGACCGACTATTTCTCCGAAAGAGTGGTGGGCCAGACGGGTCTCAGGAATTCCCTGATCACCTCCATCGTGGCGGACGGCCACATCCTGATCGAGTCCGTCCCCGGCCTGGCCAAGACGACCGCCGCCAAGGCCATCTCCGACGCCCTCAACGGCAAGTTCTCCAGGATCCAGTGCACGCCGGACCTTCTGCCCAGCGACATCATCGGCACGCAGATCTACCACCAGGAGACCGGCAAGTTCGAGACCATCTTCGGCCCCGTTTTCGCAAATTTCGTCCTTCTTGACGAAGTAAACCGCTCGAGCGCCAAGACCCAGAGCGCCATGCTCGAGGCCATGCAGGAGCGCCAGGTCACCATCGGCGGCGTCACCTATCACATGCCGCAGGACATCTTCATCGTCATCGCGACGCAGAACCCCATCGAGCAGGAAGGAACCTACCCTCTCTCCGAGGCGCAGACCGACCGCTTCATGATCAAGGAGAAGATCACTTATCCGACCACCGAGGAAGAGATCCTCATCATGAACAAGATCGAAGACGGCTCCATCAACACCGTCAAGCCGGCTGTCCTCACGCTCGAAGACGTCGACAAGGTTCAGGATATCGCCGAGATGGTCTACGTGGACCCCTCTGTCAAAAAATACATAGCCGACATTGTAACCGCCACCCGTGAGCCCGCCGCCCACATCGACAAGAAGTTTGCCGAGTACATCCGGATCGGCGCCAGCCCCCGCGCGACCATCAACTTCCTCAAGATCGCGAAGGCCTCCGCACTGATCCACGGGCGCACTTTCGCGATCCCGGAAGACGTCAAGGGCATGGCGCACCAGGTCCTTCGCCACAGAATCGGCCTCAACTACGCCGCAGTCGCGGACAATGTATCAGTAGAAACGGTAATTGACAAAATTATTGATTCGGTACAGACGCCATGAGCATAGATTTTAATTACGATTATCTCGACAGAGTGCGAAGGATCGCCGCGCTCTACACCAAAAGAAAGACGTCGGATCTCCTCGACGGAGATTTCAGTTCCATGCAGCACGGCCGAAGTCTCGATTTTGACGACCTGCGGGAATACCGCTACGGGGACGACATCAACTATATCGACTGGAAGTCCTCCTCCAGGGTCGGAAAGCCCCTGGTCCGGCGCTATTTTGCCGACAGAAAGCACGACGTTCTCTTCATCGGCGACACCGGAAAGAAGATGACCGGAGACACGCCCGCGGGCGAGTCCAAGGAGCACATCGCCCTCATGACTTTTGGCGTGTCAGCCTACATTCTCGGCAAACAGGGGGTGAATTACGCCCTCTCCTGCTGCTCGGACGAAGGAAACCGGATCAGCACGTTTACCTCCGGTCCCTCCCATCTCGAGGAGCTCCTCGCCACTTACAAGAAAGCGATCGAGTGCGGTGCGCCAAAACATAGCTTCTATGACACGCTGCGGAGTTCTGCGGCGATCTTCTCCCGCCATATGATCATGATCATCATCACTGACGCGGAAGGTCTCGCCGAGATGGACGCAAGCCTCGTCAAGCGCCTCATTTACTACAACGACGTCTATATTTTCAAGATCGAGGACGCGCTCCTTACGGATACGGATGTCTACGACCTCGACGACGACGAATACGTGGATCCGTTCCTGGCCATGTGCCGGGACCTTTACCGCGAAGAAGTGGCTCTCAAGGAGAATCTCGACAAAGAGGCCAGAAAGCTCCTGACCCCGCACCGGATCTACTTTAAGAGCATCTCGAAAGAAGAAGAGATCATCGATTCGCTCATTTATTTATTCAGACGCAGAAAGGGAATCACATGAAGTATTCCATAGACCTGGAGCCGCCTTTCGCTTACTCCGCATACTGGTACGCGATTGGCCTGGGGCTGATCTTATTGGCCATCCTGCTGCGCTGGCTGTTCAACTGGATCTTCAAGAGAAAAGTGGAGTCGCCTCTTAGGGCGGACAAGCTTTACCGGGAGACCATGCAGCAGATTGACGGCGCCGACCAGTCCTACAGAGACAGACAACTCGATCTGCGGACCCTGCATCAGAAGCTGAGCAAAGAGGTCCGGCAGTATGTTCAGAAAATGGACGGCCTGCGGGCGCAGTCAATGGTTTACGATGAGCTGTGCCAGAAGGCCAGGCCCGACCTGGCCGACCTGATCGGCGACTATTACGGCCCTGAGTTCGCTTACGTTCCTCAGGCCGACGCGGCGGCGTCCGTCGCGAAAGCAAAAGCAATGGTCGACGAGCTCTATCAGAGGACCTTGAAGGAAAAGGGAATCAACAGGGCTAGCCGCGTCAAGACCTGGATCAATGATGTTCTGGGCAGAGTCCTGCGCATTGCCCCGAAATTTGCCGCTCCGGCAGTGCTGAACCTGATCAAGGGCAACAGCATCGCATGGGTCCAGAGAATTGAAAAAGCCGCCGAAAAGGGAAATCTGGATTCTTACAGCGTCCGCGGGCAGATGAGCAAAGCAGTCAGAAGCTTTGTCCGCTCGGCGGCCGGCGCGCGCACCGACGCAGAAGGATTCAAAGTTCTGGAAGCGAGAAGAAAGAGCGGAAAGCCCGCCCAGGCTGCGGCGGCAGTCTGCGCCCGGGATTTTTATGACTCCGACTTTATGTACCGCTCTTCTTATAATCCGGGTTTTGCAATAACAAAAGGTAAGGAGCTGATCGAGACATGGGTGTAAGCTTTCATAATCCCTGGGTCCTCATACTCGGGGTGCTCTTAACAGCGGGCGTCTGCCTCACTGCCTTTTTCCTCAAAAGAAAGTCAGACAGGACGGCTCGGCTGCGGGCCGCAAACACAGGGCGGCTTAAGAATACCGCCATCTACAAGAGAAAACTTCTGGAAGCCAAAATATTCCGGATCCTATCCTACTCCGGCATCATCGTTGCTCTTATAGGAGCAACGATCCTCACGGCGAGACCCTACCGCAGGGACGTCGTCAAGGACACGGTCAACCGCAGGGATATCTTTCTGTGCATTGACCTGTCCTCTTCCAACTACGCAGGCGTCAAGGAACTGGTGCAGGCTTTCAGAGACACCGTTTCGGGCCTGGACGGAGACCGCATCGGAATCTCTCTTTTCAACACGTCGAGCGTCCAGTATGTCCCGATGACGGACGACTATGATTTTGTCCAGAGAAGGCTCGATGAGCTTGAGACCTATCTGGCCGCCCAGGAAGAGTTCATGACGACCTACGCGGCAAACTATGAATCCGTCTACGATATTCCGGCGGCCGAGAGAAGCAGATACGAGGAGCTGAACAAGATCCTGGCGACTTTTGACGCCGGCATAACGGCCGGATACGAGCTCAAGGGGACCTCTGCGATCGGAGAAGGCCTTGCCTCCTGCCTGTTCAGCTTTCCGGAGCTGACCACGGAGGAGCGCACCAGGATCATCATCTTCCTGACGGACAACCAGCCCGAGCTTCTCGACGCGCCGCTGGTGACCCTGGATGACGCGGCCAAAATGTGCCAGTTCGACAAAGTGATCGTGTTCGGCATCGATCCCGCCACAGGGCAGGATCCCACGCAGTTCGCGGCAAATATCAGCGAGATGAAAGGCGCTGTGGAGCTGACCGGCGGAAAGTTCTACGGACCGGACACAACGCTCACCGCAGAAGCCATCCTCGCGGATATTCAGGCCACCGAGAACAAGATCACCAAGACCACCACCTCCACCAGAGACATGGATATGCCGACGCCCTGGTTCATCGTGCTGGCTGTCGGAATTGTCCTGATCATACTGACTACTCTCTTTTTTGTCTTCCGAAGAGGGCTTAAGAGAGGACGCCCCGCGCGTCTTGCGACGGCAGGCGTCATGCTGGCCGCCATGATTGCCGGCGCCGTGTACATCGGCATAAGGCCCATGTACCAGGATCCGAGTAAGATCACCAAGACGAACAACCTGGACGTCGCCTTTGTGGTCGACACCACGATCAGCATGTGGGCGGAAGATCACGGGGGCCAGAAGCGTATGGACGGCGTCAGAAGGGATATCCAGACGATTATGGACCAGCTGCCCGGCAGCTGCTTCGCCCTGATCAGCTTCGACAACGGTGCCAACATCCTTGCGCCCTACACGCAGGACATAAACGTGATCAGCGACCTGGTAAATCATCTTGAAATGCCTTCGTATACCACGTCCCAGGGTTCCTCGCTCAACACGTCCCACGAAGCGCTCCGCATGATGCTGGAGTCCGCCGGCAAGAAGAAAGGAAACCGCAAGACGGTCGTATTCCTCTTCAGCGACGGCGAGACGACGGACGGATCGAGCCTGATCAGCTTTAACGATCTGGAAAAGATGATCAGCAACGGCTCAGTCCTGGGTTACGGCACTTCGCGCGGCGGCAGAATGTACTATCCCGGACGCGGATATATTCAGAACGTATCCACGGGAAAAGACGCGCTGTCCAAGATCGACGAATCCACGCTCCGGGCGATTGCGAGCGATCTCGGAATACCTTACATAAATGAGACCAGTGACCAGGGCGGATCCCTCATCGCAAGGCTTCAGTCCATCCGGCTGATGAGCCGGGACGCCGCCTTTGCGGACGGCGACCGGGAAGGATTTGAGGAGACCTATTTCTACAGCTCCGCGATCCTTGCCGTGATCCTTCTGATCTGGCTGTTTCTCACGATTTACCGAGGGGGGGTGGCGTAATGAATCCGAAGTTCGAAAAGTTCAAAAAAGTCCTCTCCTTTATTGAAAAAGCACTCCTTGTTCTTTGCACCGTCATCACTGTGATCGGCGTGCTCATCATAGCAAGGAACCTAATAAACGCGAATTTCCTCAGCAACTACAACAAGGGCAAGTACCCCACCCTGCTGGAGGGCGTGCTGCCGCATCTTCCCTTTGGCGAGAACTATGTCGCTTACTACAACCTGGGAAATGTGGAGTACATTAACGGCCACTATGACCAGGCGGTCTCCTACTACGCGACGGCGCTGACCAAAGATCCGCCCGAACAGGACGAGGAGTGCATGATCCGCACGAATCTGGCCCTGGCGCTGTGCCACACGATCGATTTTGACAACCTTGATCTCGACGATCAGCAGGCTGTGTCAGATGCGATCAATGTTCTTCTGACGGCCCGCCAGTACCTCACGGAGTGCGGATGCGCGAGTGAACCCGTCGGCAGCAACGACGGACACTTCCCGGACGCCGACAGCCTCAAACATGACATTGACGAGATGCTCGAAAAGCTCCAGAGTCAGTCTTCTTCGGATTCCAATGACCAGAGCCAGGGCGGCGGCGGTCAGGACCAGGATGAGAGCCAGAGCCAGGACGAGAACCAGGATCAGCAGGATCAGTCTCAGGACCAGCAGCAGGAAAGCCAGCAGTCCCAGAGCGATAAGGAAAAGGAAGAAGAGCAGGCCCGCCAGGAAAATGTCAAAGAACAGCTTGAAAACCAGAAGCAGGACCTCAAAGACAAGAGTCAGTCCTCCTCCCCTTATGACTATGAATATATCGAGGGGGGAGACGCACAGGGATATGGAGACGGAACGCTATGGTAAAGACGAAAACAAAACTGCTTCACGCCCTTGCTGCGGCGCTTAGTATATCTCTTCTCTTCGGACTCGGTGTCGCCGCCTACGGCGGCCAGCCCGATCCGGAAGAAAAAGAAAACCCGGCCAGTGTCATGGTAAAACCGGATACTCCCCCGGACGGACAGCGCTATGATGAGTGGAAGGGATTCCAGTACACGGACCAGACCGAATTTGACGTAAAGACCTACTGGACCTTTGTCATGTACAATCACTCCAAGGTCTCCGACTACGATCTGATCCAGGATCCGGAGGCTATTGAAGACGGCAAGCTGGAGATCATCGACTGCAAAGCAGAGCCGGTGGGCGGAGAAATGAAGCTGCGCTCCGGCGGATATGTGGACATCACGGTCGAGCTAAGATGGACCGGAACAATGAACGGCAAGGAAAGCCTGTCCGGGCATGTCCCGAGCTGGATGATCCGCTGGCAGGAGAACACGCCTTACCCGTGCGACGCCTACACCGGAACTTCCCTGCTCAATTACTCCGGCTCCGATGACGAAGAGCCGCAGGATATAAGCCCCGGCCAGGCAACGGCCACTTCGATGGTGGAATCGGATATAACCTATAATGGGCGCACCTACAGGCTCTTTGCCAAGTCCGACATCCGCAATTCCTCCAGCGGCGGCTGGTCAACCGATTACACAGACGATTATTTCACCTTCTCCTGCCCGGGATCTGTCGATACCACTTTTACTTTCCGCGTCCCGGCCGACTACGACGGCCTGGTCCTCGCGATCGACAAAGACATCTCGGACCAGAAGAAAGATGAGATTGACGAGACAGGCGAATTCTACCAGATCGACGATCTGTACGCCGACGTCCTGACCACCAAGAAGGGCGTCAAGCAGTCGCCGGATGAGTTCTATTTTGTCAGAGTTTCAGACCTCATCGAACACTTCAAGGACTCTGAACACATTCAGTATTGATGCGCAGACGTCTGCGCATGGCTCTCTATGAGCCATGCCGGCAGTGAGCATCCTTCGGACGCTCACTGTCGCGGCGTTCGCCGTATGCATCCGCTCCTGCTCCCGGCCGATCACGAGCAAGCTCTCATCGACCGGGAGCAGTCCCGTCTGCGCATGGCTCATTGCTTCGCGCAAAAGGCACGCTCACCGCGTGCCTTTTCGTTTTCTCTCTGTTTTGCCGTAATACTGTATCAGTAGACGGAATTGTTATAATAGTCTTCCTTCGGATTCGGGCCGTACTGGTTCTCGCCGGGCTGGCTGTCCGTGCAGAACCAGACGATCAGAAGGATCTGGCCTACCAGCGGGATCAGGATGAGCAGATAAAGCCAGCCCGATTTTCCGATGTCGTGGAGTCTTCTGACGGCGACTGCGATCTGAGGTACAATGATTGCTAATGAAAAGATGCCGGTGATCGCCGTGACAACCATTGTCATCGCATCACTTCCGGCAAAAATCCGGCCAATGGCACTGAGAATTACGTTTACGCACATTGTGAAAAGTACGAAATACCAGTACTCGGATCTGCGCGCTCTTCCGTTAAAGTTCGCATAATTGTTGAATACATTTGTTACAGCTTCCTGAAATGACATAATTTCTCCCTTCTGTAGTTTGAAACAACAAGATTTCGCGGCTTTCCCCGACCGCTTATATTTCGTGTAATTATACATAATTCTGATTTTATGTCAAGGTTATCCCGTCCTCATTACTACATTGCCGCTCCCCTTCTTTATGATAAAATGAGATGTGTTTTTCAATTACATGTGACAACGATTATGAGGAGGCATAGCAATGACCAATCAGGAACGCAGAGACAAAGGGATCCTCTATATCTCCGATCCTTCTGTAATGAACGAGCAAAAGAGAGCCCGCCGGCTCACGCAGAAACTCAACACCATGGACCGCGCTGACTTTGAGGGAATTCAGGCTGTGATCAAAGAGCTCTTCGGAAAATGCGAGGACGCATGGGTCAATCCGCCCTTCTACTGCGACTACGGCCACAATATCGAAGTCGGCAAGAACACTTTTATCAACTACAACTGCACGATCATCGACGTCGGCAAGGTAGTGATCGGCGACTATTGCCAGATCGCCCCCAATGTCTCCATCTACACCGCGGGCCATCCGGTCCATCCCGCCGCGCGCAACACGGCCTATGAGTACGGGATCGACATCACCATCGGCAACAATGTATGGATCGGCGGCAATTCCGTGATCATGCCCGGCATCCACATCGGCGACAACGTCGTAATCGGCGCAGGAAGCATCGTGACAAAGGACATTCCTGCCTGGACGGTCGCCGCCGGCAATCCCTGCCGGGTGATCCGCAAAATCACGGAAGACGACCGATACACCTATTACAAAGGCGTTCCTGCCGACGAGGAGTGCGCCGCGCATATGCGCCGCATCTGGGAGGAGAGCAATGATCCGGTGAAGTATCCGACCGCTTAAGTGTGTCACGGAAAGTGTGTCACGGGGACGTATCAACTGACACAAAATGTGTCAGTTGATACGTCCCCGTGACACATTTTATGCTATAGTAATTGCGTTATGAAAAAGAACAACACTTCCCCAAACCCTGTAAATGAAAAGAACCGCCGTCTTGGAACGGCTTTAGTGCTGGCCGCATCGCTCTGTTTCTCAACGGGCGGCCTCCTCATGAAGGTGATCCCGTGGAATCCGCTCGCCATCAACGGAGTTCGCAACCTGATCGCCTGTATCGTGATCGGAATCTATATTCTGGCCACCCGTCATAAGCTTGTGTTCAATCCGACTGTACTGGTCGGCGCCATCTCCATGGCAGGCGTCACGACGCTCTATTCCGTCGCCAACAAACTGACCACGGCCGGCAACACGATCATCCTGCAGTACACCGCACCGATCTGGATCGTAGTTCTGACCTATGTGCTCTTTGGCAGGAAGCCGGACCGCACGGAACTGGTCTCAATCCTGATCGTATTCGTCGGAATCCTGTGCTTCTTCTTCGAGGGCCTGTCCACGGGCAAATGGCTGGGCGACCTTCTGGCGCTGATCTCCGGCATCTTCTACGCGGGCGTGTTCATGCTGAACAGCTTCGAGAAGGGCGACGCGCTCTCCTCTGTCTTCTTCGGACAGCTGGCATGCGGCGTGCTGCTGTCGCCGCTAGCGCTCAGGGAGACAAATTTCACCGCGCCGGTACTGCTCGCGGTCTTCCTGCTCGGCGCAGTCCAGGTCGGCCTGGCCTACATCTTCTTTACTACGGGGACAAAATATACAGATCCGGTCACGGCTTCCATCATCAATGCTTTGGAACCCATCCTCAATCCGGTCCTCGTAGCCATCTTCTACGGAGAGATGCTCGGCAAGTGGTCCCTTGTCGGCGCGGTAATCGTCATTTGCGGCATCCTGTACTATAACCTGAGGAAAAGGTGAACCCGCCCTGCGACCTCTGGGGTACCGCGACCTCTGGGGTACCGATTTTTGGGGTACCGCGACCTCTGGGGTACCGATTTTCCGATTTTTCGCGCCCTCCACAAATTTGCATTCAACCTGTAGTATAATTTCTATAAATCAGCGAGTACCCACTCCCGCCTCCACCAAAGTCTGTTACTGCCTGCCGCTTCAACAGGCAAGCGATATCCTATAAAGAGAAAATAGAGAAATGAGAATGCGCATTAAGTATATATTCAGAGCCCTGCTGCTGTTTGGGCTCATCGGCGTCCTGGCGATCGCCTGCACTAATCCGTCTTCTTCCGAGACCGCTTCGGCCGGTCTCAGCAGTGTTGCTGTCATAGGCAGCACGACCGAAGGAGGAACGCCGGCTCTCAACGCAAACGCCGGAGGAACTCTTATCCTTGAGGACACGAAGATCACGACCATAACGAATTATCAATCTTCCATGTCCTTCCTCGGAAAGCCGCGCGGCAATACTTTCAGCCCATACTTTACAGACGGGCAGGTTCAGGAAATAGCCCAGAAGCTGGGCGTCCCGGACAAAACGGAAGTATCTGTCTATATCAGCGAACAATATGCCTGGGAAGAGGCCGAGATAAACATTGCTGACGTCGGTTTCTACCAGAATGGCACTTACATAGCCGGTGCAGAGTGCGAAGTGAACACCTCCAATCTCGCGAGATCGATCTACAAATACGAGAAGCAATGAGCGAGACCCGTTGGTCCTGCCGCACAATAAAAGGCTGAGAAGAAAGAGCTGTAATCTCTTTCCTCTCAGCCTTTTTTCGTTCTGTTAACTCAGGAACGACTCCACCGTCCTCATCACATCGCTGATCGTCCGGATGTCATGTTCCGCCTTTCCGCACTCCAGCGAGTGATTGGCGCCCTCCGTCAGATAGAGGGAAATCCCCTTCTCTTCACAGATGCGCGTGATCTCCTCTGTTTTGGCCCACGGGTCCGCTGTCCCATGAAAAGCGATCGCCCCCGCCGGATCCACCGGAAATCGAAAGGTCTCTGCAAGAGGCGTGTACAGCACCTGGCGCGCGCCAATCCCATGTTCGGCCGCATAAGACAGGGCCACCACTGTCCCCACGCTTTTGGAGAAGAACAGGATATCACTGTAGGCAGACCAATCAACTTCTGCCAAAATATTCTCCGCCTGCTCCCTCGCACTGACAAAACATTGATACATCTTTGCCGCGTCGCCCTTGACGCCCGCGGGAAAGCCCCCGTAGGGCACCCGTATGACCTCATATCCCCTCTCTCGGGCAATCTTTTCACTGTAATAGAGGAGCGGCTTGTCACAAGTATAGCCGATCCCCGGGAACAGCACTGCTGCTGAAGCCGTCTTTTTCATCATAGTATCCCTTCTCCGATTTCTTCGTCCGCTTCCGGCGCAGTATCTGCACCCGATTCTTTTTCGGCCCCAGGCTGCTCCTTTGTATTGGTTTCCGGTTTCGCGTCGGGGACCGTGGTGGCCTGCCCGCCGGCATTATCCGGCTGCGGCGTCACAGGCTGTCCTGTCTCGGCCGCCCCTGCCTGTTCTTTCTGCGCCGGCTCCTGCCCCTGTGTCCCTTTTGACGCCGCCTTTGCGTCTTCAAACGCCTTGATCCTCTTGCCGACGTTCTCCTTCAGATTGTTGTAGAAGAAGATCAGGTCATAGAAATGATAGCTTCCGTCCGGGACGACCTTCACGTCCTTGGCGGCAAAATTCTGCGGGCTCTCAATTCCCGTCGGGATCAAAATGCCCGATTTTTCATCCAGATAGCCGCCGCAGAAAGCCGAGATCTCCTGTCTGACGTTCCCGTAAGTATCCGTCGCGACGTATCCCCTGTTGGCCTCGGCCGGGGCGGGCGTCGAGTCCGTCTTCCAGTTCAGCGGGTTGATGGACAATATTTTGACATCGGGCTTTGCCGCCGACTGGTCCATGCACTCATAGCTCACGATCACGCCGGTGTCCGTCTCTCCCTGCGCCATCTTGAGCCAGGGGCTCGCGTCCAAGTCGGCCTGCGTGATGCCATGGCCGATCACATACGCGGCCGCCAGGTGATCCGCCAGCCTCTTGTCCTGTCCGAATTCTACCAGAATGTCGTAGACTTCTTTGCCTCCCTGCGAGAACCCGAACAGGATGATCGGCCTGCCCTCTTTGTGGCAGTTGTCCAGGTACCAGCTGAAGGCCGCCATGACGTCTTCTTTGGCAACTTTGCTGTAGGGCTCTTTCTCCGCCTCAGGAAGCGTGTAGACGCCCATCGTGCACTGCCTGTAATAGGGCGAATAGATCGCCGTATCCTGGCTGAAGATTCCCTTCTCCATATTGAATGTTTTGGCAAATCGGAGCGCATCCCGCAGGCTGGTGACGTCTTCGTTGTCCGGCGTCCACATGTTCATGTTGACGGTCGGCATCACCGCAAAAACATCCGCCTTTGCACTCTCCGCCTTTTCCGCGTCCGGCTTCGTGATCCACAGGTCCGCCCTGCCATAGTCGAGCGGCCACGCATTGCGGGTCATCCCGTACACGCAGACCTCGTGGATCTCCCGCTCATACCCTTCGTAGAGCTCTTTCTGCACGCCCTGCTCGATCAGTGCTCCGGTGTTTTCGAGAACGAGCAGCTTTTTCTCTGTTTTGTCAAAAGAGAGCCCGCCAACCTCACCGACCACATCAGCGTCATCGAGCGTCCGCTCTAAAGTGACGCAGGCGTCCGTGCTGTCCGTGTCCACCCGCCAGCGGTAGATGTGGTCCGGCTCTCCCAGCTGGGCCGTGCCGTCATCCGCCGCCATGTACAGATATCCCTTGTAACAGGCAATTCCCCGCTTCCGCTGAGGGGGTGCCTGCAGGTGTATTTTGCCGATGTATTCGCCGGTCTCCAGGCTGTAGCGGTAGAGATAGCTTCCGCTCTCGTCGCCGGTCCAGGAACAGGTCCAGATGGACTGGGTGTCGGGATCCACTGCAACGCCCGCGCAGTCCTTCTGCCCGCTCTGCGCATCGATCGCGTAAGTCCGCGTCAGCTTCAGCGTCTGCCCGTCATACACGGCGATCTGCAGATCTGACGCCGCCGCTCCGCTCCCCGCCTGCGTACAGGCGTAGACCTCTCCCTTATAGACATCAATGTCGCCCAAACGGTCCTGCTTGCCCGAAAGATCCGCGAAAGGAGCCGCGTTCGTCGCGATCAGTTTCCAGTCCTTGCCATAATGGGCCAAAACATCGCTCCCACTGACCCAGTACTCCCCGTTTTCGCAGGCGACTCCCTGCCGTCCGCCGACGTCCTGCGCCGCCTCGCGCACATAGGTAAATCCGGGCAGGATCACGCTGGTGTTGCTCTCCTGCCGCCCTGCCACTGTGTGGGGAGCGGTCTTTGGCTTGCCGCTTGCGTCAGTTGGCTGGCTGCTGCCTGTGCCGGGCTGCTGGGTTTGGCCGGTCCCGGCCGCCTGGCTGCTGCCCGCGCCGGGCTGCTGGGTTTGACCGGCTCCGGCTGCCTGGCTACTGCCCGCGCCGGGCTGCTGCGTACTCCCGGTCCCCGGTTGCTGCGGCTGACCCGTTCCGGGCTGTTGTGTACTTCCCGCGCCGGCCGCCTGGTCGCTGCCGGCCCCCGGCTGCTTCCCGTCTGTCCCGGTTTGATCCTCCGGCCTGGCTCCCGCATGAGCCCCGTCTGAGGCGTCCTCTTCTGCTCCGGGCGCAGACGGCGTCGTGTCAGGAATTTCCTCTTCCTGCGTTCCCGCGACAAGCGCCGCGTCTTCTGAATTTCCTGTCGCCGATTCTGTCTTCGGACCGTTTCCTGTGCATGCGGTCATCATATTCAGCGTGAGGACCAATGCCAGAACGGCTGCTATCTGCTTTTTAAACATAGTGTGTCTCCTGTATATACAACGGCAGTAATGTCACTCTTATGTCCTATATTATACCGTCATTTGCCTTTGTTGTAACTCCTCATGAGTGGTCGCTCACGCAAGGTCGTCAAATCCCCTGACATAAACGAAGGGTGCTGCACCAATGCAACACCCCCGCATATTCTTTCCTATATTTTGGCCTTCATGCGCTGACCGGTTCGCCGTATTTGTTCTCTATCACTTTTTTGACAGCGCCGGCGGCAACAAGGAGCAGCCAGGAGATCGGCCACAGTCCCGTCAGGAAGCTGAATGCAAAGTAAACGCAAATAGCAATTTCCCAATAGATCGGCATCAGCGCATTGAGATTGGGATCGCTGTAGTGATACTTTTCCTTTCTGGCGTGCTTGTCGGTCCTCACATAGCGTTTTCCGCCCGTGCTCACGTAGCGCCTTCTGGCCGCGCTGCTGGCCTGCGCCCTGCTCTCTGCTTTTTTGATGTGTTTGAACAGCCTTTTCTTTTCTCCGTTGTAAACGAACAGAAAAACGCCGACTCCTACAAACACGAATATCATCGCCACCGCCATGTTGGAGTCAAAGATGATATTCGGAACAATACTGAGAATGATCAGCACGATTCCGAGGATTCTCCGCTTTGTGTTCTCTTCGTCGAGGATCCGCTCCTGATCTTTAATGATCTCCTTGGCCTCGCTGTCAAAATCCAGTGCCTCTTTCTTGAAAAACTTCCAAGGTTTCATATAAGCGTCCGCGATCAAAAAGCTTGCTACTGCTGCCGCGATAAATACGAAGAACAGAGCTACGCCAAAAGATTCAAGCTTTCTGGCAAACCACCCGCTGCCCAGGCCGCTCAGCAAAATAGGACCGCTCACGGACGTGACGCAAAGCAGGACGCCAAATGATCTGAGCAGTGCTGAGAACCCTCCGACGCTCAGGTAGTCGCACAGTTCTTCCGCCGAGATCAGCCTGCGGCTTTCCTCATAGGATGCGTTGAAAGCGTCTGCTCCATAGAATTCATTGCTGTCGGCCTGATAGGAAGCTGTTCCCCGGTCATTACCGACACTGTCGGTGTACCGGCCGCCTGCCGCGCTGCCGGCTGCATTCTCGAATTGTGATCCGCGGAATTGTTCTTCACGGCTCCGGGCATTCTCTTTGAAAGTTTCATTGGAAGCTTCCTTGGCTGCTTCCGCTTCTCCGTTCTGCGCACGGGAGGCGCGGGCATTGATGCAGTCTTCAATGCCAAGAGTCTGCGCCAGCTCCTCGAGATTTCCGAATTCTGAGATCACCGTGCCTACGGCTTCGTTCTCACTGACGCCTTCTTCCATCAGCTCCGTATATTTGTCTTCCATCATCGCGGCGAGCTCCTCGTAAGCCCGGCGGACTTCCGGTGTGTCAGGAAGACCTGCAAACATTGCATTCAGATAATTTCTGATTGTTTCCATGACGTCTCCTTTCTATCTGCCGCTGCCTGCCGGCAGTGCGCGGGTTCCCATCGGAGAAATGAAGTTCTCGACCACGTCCTTGGTCACATTCCACTCCTCGCACTTTTCTTTATAATACTCTCTTCCTGCCTCGGTTATGCTGTAATAAGTGCGGCGCTTGCCGTTCTCCGCGTTCTGGGAAAAGGATGTGATAAACCCGTTCTTCTCCATGCGCGTAAAGGCTGAGTAAAGCGTCGTCTCCTTGATCACATATTTCCCCTCCGACAGGGATCGGATCATCCTGGAGATCTCATAACCATAGGAAGGCCTGTCAAGCAAAAGGTACAAAATAAACGTGTCGTTATAGCCGCGGATCACGTCGCTGCTGATCGTAGTCAAACCGCCTTCCTCCTTTCCTGTTCAGGGCTCGCTGCGCGAGCTGTTCGCCTACGACTGTCAATGTATCGACTGTCGTTACAACGTCTGTCGTAGTATATCTGTCGTAGTAAGAATATAGCATGGTTCCATGTGCTTGTAAAGAGGAATTTTGGGAGCGACCTCTGGGGTACCGTGACCTCTGGGGTACCGTGACCCCAACTGCCCCAAGAAAAAAACTCCCTTCCGGCACCAGGCCATTATGCCTGCCCGCAAGAGAGTTTTCCAACTTACAGTTTTCTGCTTATCGCTCCTACAAGTCCGCTGCGCGGCCCGTCACGCTCCTACGCCTCGCTGCGCGGTCCATCACGCTCCCCACAGCCCGCCCCGCAGTCTGCAACTCCGCAACACCACTAGTCCACCAATCAGACTCCCACCAACTTCACCGTCGTATAATCTACGCCGATGGCAGGCAGAATCTTATCAATCAGATCTTTCGTCGCAAAGCGAATGGAACTTGTATTCATACACGGATGGCACCCGAACTGCTCTTCCTCGAGCACATCTTCGTCGATGAGCAGGCGCACCCTGTGGTCGCGGTCGTTCATAAGCCCCAGCACGGAAACGCTGCCCGGAGTGAGGTCCAGAAACTCTTCCATAAAGTGCGGCTCGCCAAAAGACAGCCGGCTGATCCCCAGCTGCCCGGACAGCTCCTTGGTCTTGAAAGGTTTGTCGCCCGGCATTACCAGCAAGTAGAAATTCGTCTTCTGCCGATTGCAGAGAAACAGATTCTTGCAGATCTTCACGCCCAGGATCGCATCTACTTTTTCGCAGACCTCCATCGATGTCGCGGGCTCATCCGGGTGGTCTGTCCGCACAAAATCGACGCCCAATTCGTCGAGCAGCTTATAGGCCCTGACCTCTCTGTCCTGCCTTCCTTCCATACTGTCGGGTGCACCATGCAATAATTCCATTTTCTCTCCTACCTTCACCACTCAAATGTCATCTGCTCATACGGTCTCTCTGCCCTGAGCAGCGGCAATTTCTTTGCCAAAATATCGTCCGCCTCATTCACTCCCCTGACCCATGGTTCGACTTCACCGCGCGATAAGATGAGCGGCATCCGATCGTGCACAGGCGCCATCGAGGCGTTCGCCTCTCTTGTCAGGATCACAAATCTGTTTTCTTCTCCAAAGGGTCTGTAGATTCCCGCCAGGTACAGGATTTTGCTCTCCGGGACAGTAAAGATCACCTTTTCTTTCTTCCTGTCCCACTCATAAAAGCCCGCTGCCGGCAGCACGCACCGCCTCCCCGCAAAACTGTCCGCAAAAGTAGGCCTGTCCTTCACGCTCTCCGCCCGCGCATTGATCAGAAGTGTTCCCTTGTCAAAGCCGGGAAATCCCCACAGCAGAGGTTCTGTCCTGAGTCCCGCACCCGGGTTTTCTGTCCCAGCCCCCGAAGCCGGGTTCTCTGTCCTACCCCTCGAAGTCAGGCTCTCCGTCCCGATCCCCGAAGCCTGGTGCTCTGTCCCAGCCCCTTTGCCTTGCGCAGCCGGTCCACCGGCCGCCCCGACGCCGCCGCCGATCAACGCAAGCGCTCTCATCCCGGGCGTGTAGTCGCCCGCTCGCATCCCGAGGCTATCTCCATCAAGCTCAGGAAAATCTTTTTCAAAAGCATCTTCCGCTTCATCCGTCCAGAAGTATCTTCCGCACATGATCCTATCCCTCCCGAAAAGGCCACTTTTCCAAAACCGCAGACTTTTTCACCGGCCCCGCAGCTCTGTACGCCTTAAAGTCCCATCTTACTCATGATCTGTTCCGCCGTCACACCCGGATGTGTGACATACAGCCGCACGATCTGCTCCGTGAGTTCTCGGCTGACGCCCCGGCGCACCGCAATTTCCGCTACCGTGCGATTCTTTGCAAGATCTGAGCCGATCTTTCTAATGAGGTCTGCGGAGACTTGTTCTTTTGCCGTCACCGCCGCAAAAGTCTTAAGCGGGCTGTGAGGAATCTCAATCTTTTCAACCGTGATACCATAGCATCCCGGCCTGTCACCCGATTTCCCCTCCGATGGCAGATTACCGCCCTCGGGGCTGAAATGCTCCGAATCCACCGAATCGCCCTCGACCGGATCCGGAATCGTGAGCACCGCCATCGTGATCGCCTGATTAAAGCGTCTGGGCCCGCAGCTGCCCGGATTGAGGAAAAGGGTTCCGTCCTTATACTCCTGCGCGTACCTGTGGCTGTGGCCGTAGATGACCACATCCGCGTCCACGTTCGCCGGAATATCTTTTTTCTTGTGCGTCATGAAAAACCTGCGACCGAAGATCGTCACTTCAAGCGTGTAAGGAATGTCGGCCGCCCAGTCCCGGTCGTTATTGCCCCGGACGACATAGAAGTTCCCGGTTCCGCCGACCTGACAGGACGCGCCACTGCCGCCGCTCACACTGCTGCCGCTCGCCTGACTGCCACCGCTGGCCTCGCCGTTGCCGCCGCTCACACTGCTTCCGCTCGCCTTTCCGCCGCACGCCCCACAAATCATTTCCAGCGTCTGGGGCCCGCTTATATCCCCGCCGTGCAGGACGACTTCGCAGGTCTTTATGACCTCCGCCACTTCCGGGCGTAGCAGGTTGTGTGTGTCAGAGATTACTGCGATGCGATGCCCGTTCACTCTTTTTTCCTTCCCGCCATCTCCAGCAGCGTATCGCCGGTCGCCCGGTACACGGTCCACTCGTCCATCGGGATCGCCCCGAGAGACTTGTAGAAATCGATACTCGGCTGATTCCAGTCCAGGCAGGACCACTCCAGCCGGCCGCAGCCGCGGTTTACCGCGATGTGCGCCAGCTCCTGCAGAAGCGCTTTGCCATATCCTCTGCCGCGGTAAGCGGGCCGCACATAGAGATCCTCCAGATAGATGCCCGCGCGCCCCAGAAAAGTCGAGAAATTATGGAAGAAGAGGGCAAAACCCACTTCTTTCTCTCCGTCCATGACGAAGAGCACTTCCGCCTTTTTCTTCTCAAACAGCTGCTCGCGCAGCAGTTCCTGCGTGGCGACGACCTCGTCTTCCATCTTTTCATATTTTGCCAGAGATCTGATGAACTTCAGGATCAGGCGGCAGTCCTTTTCATTTGCAAATCGAAATCGATAATTTTCCATAGAGTTTTCCATCAAAATTTCCTTCCGCTCTCGAGGAAAAGTCCCCTCTTTGAGCTAAAAATATGGGCTCGCAAAGCGAGCCCGATTCATCTAACAGCCGAGGTAAATTCAAAGCGCCGGAGTAAATCCCCGGTCTTACCGTCAGATCCTTCTCACAACTTCCTTCACCAGCTTCTGCAGATCTTTGCCCGCGCGGTTTGCGACCTTCTGGATCTCCTCGTGAGAAGTCTCAAAAGTCGTGTTGACGATCGCCATATCCGTGATGCAGGTGATGCCCAGGATTTTCATGCCCATGTGACGAAGAGCAATTCCTTCGCAGCCGGTGCTCATGCCGACGGCGTCCGCGCCGAACATCGCATACATTTTCACTTCATTGGGCGTCTCATAGGCGGGACCCGTGATCTGCAGATAGACGCCGTCCGCCAGCTCTATGCCCAGATCATCGGCGCATTTGTGGAGCAGCTCCTGCAGCTCTTTGTCGAAGACCGCGCTCACATCCGGGAAACGCACGCCGAGCCTGCTGTCGTTAGGGCCGATCAGCGGAGACGGCACAAAGGCGGTGTTCACATCGCTGATACACATCAAAGTGCCGGGATGGAAATTCGGATTGAGACCGCCCGCCGCGTTGGTCAGGATGATCGCCTCCACGCCCATCAGCGCCATGACGCGCACCGGCAGAACGACCTTCTGCATGGGATAGCCTTCATAGAAGTGCACGCGCCCGTTCATCAACACTACCGGCACGGAATCGATATAGCCGAAAATATACTCTCCTTTATGGCCTTCCACCGTAGAGCGCGGGAATCCGTCGAGGTCGGAATAGGAGATCCTTGTCACCACCTCGATGTCGTCAGCCAATCCTCCCAGACCCGATCCGAGCACGATTCCGATCTTTGGTACAAAGTCTGTGCGCTCGCGCACTGCCGCCAGAGCCTGTTCATAATCCGCCAAAACATTGTAATCTCCCATTTTCTCCCCTTTCTATAACGCTTTGTTTTTACTTGAATCCCTTGCGCCTCTCGGCGGCACCGATCAGTTCCCTTGCTTCTTCCATGGCAGCCGCCAGATATGGCTTCTGCCACTCGCGGCCTTCCTTCTCCGCCCGCTTGATCTCCTCCCAGGCGGCACTCTCTCTGCCCGCAGCGGGATTTTCAGCTCCGCCGAAGACGTGAGGATGTCTCCTGATCATTTTCTCAGAGACAGTGCGCGCCACATCGTCCAGCGTAAAAAGGCCTTCTTCCTCCGCCATGCAGGCGTGAAACATCACCTGAAGGAGCAGATCCCCAAGTTCTTCCCGCAGGTTCTCGGCGTCCCCTGTCTGTGTCAAAATATTGATCCCGCAGATTACCTCCGCCGCTTCTTCTATGCACTCCGGTTTGAGGCTCTCATGGGTCTGGACGCGGTCCCACGGGCATTTCACCCGCAGCTCCTGCACGATCTCTTTCAGTCTTTCAATCTCGCTCATCTGTTTCCTCTGTATAACTCAGGGAAGATGTCCCCCGCCTCTACAGGCGGTGGGAAGTAACAAACTTTCTCAATGGCGGGGGACAATCCCCCTCTGAAGTTTACTGATGCACACGCGTGCGGAAAGGTAGATGCTGCCCTTCGGGCAACCCGCACGCGGCGCAGCGGCTCGCTTCGCGAGCCTTGAAAGGCCCGCGCTCTTCTCTATTTTGATCAGCGGATGAAGTTCGTCGCCTGCCACTCCTCCGTCTCGGGCAGGCCATATTTCTCCTTGCCCAGCGCGATGCTCTTCATGAGGAAGCTCATGTTGCGCGCCAGCACGCGCACCGTCTGCATGCCCTCCAGATCCTGCGCCGCCTCGCCTTTCATCCTGCCGTGCACGCTGTTCCAGTACTGGCTGGAGGCCACGGGCATGCCGCAGATCGTGAAGTACTTGTTCAGCTCATCAAATGTGGCGGAACATCCCCCTCTTCTCGCGACTACCACGCTGGCTCCGACCTTCATGGTCTTGTCAAAATGTGTGCTGTAGAAGAGACGGTCAAGACATGCGACCAGCGTCGCGTTGGCGGACGCGTAATAGACGGGCGATGCGACCACAAGGCCGTCCGCCTCCTCAAACTTAGGGGCGATCTCGTTCACGATGTCGTCAAATACACACTGTCCGTTCTCCGCGCAGGCGTTGCACGCAATGCACCCTCTGACAGCTTTGTTGCCGACCCTGATCACCTCTGTCTCAATGCCCTGCTGCTCGAAGACCTCAACCATTTCGTCGAGAGCGGCGCTTGTGTTTCCGCCTTTTCTGGGACTGCCGTTCAAAATCAGTACTTTCATAACCCCATTTCCTCCTTTATCAGACCCGCGCTGCAGGTCATTTTTGTCCATTTCAATTTAATTTCTGTTCATGTATGTTCGCCGATCATCTTCTCCATCCAGATCATGCTGTACCAGCGCCCGAACTTATACCCGCACTGGTGGAAGGTCCCGACTTTGCTGTATCCCATGTGCTCATGGAACCGGGTGCTGTTATAATCCAGGTATTCGTCCGGCGTGTCCGGATATCCGATACATGCATACAGATTCAGGATTCCCTGCTTTCTCAAGGCTTCTTCCAGAGCCTCATAGAGCATCCGTCCCAACCCCTGACCGGCCGCGCCGCGCTCCAGATAGATCGACATCTCGCAGGATCGGTCATAGGCCGCCCGGTCCTTGAAAACGCCGGCGTAGGCATATCCTTTTATAACGCCGTCTTTCTCGATGACCAGATACGGGTAGCGCGCCTTGATCCGCTCGATCCGTCCCCGGAACTCCTCCGGCGTAGGCACATCATATTCAAAGGTGATGGCCGTATTCTCTACGTAATAGGAATAGATCTCCAGCAGGCGCGGGGCGTCTTCGACCGTCGCTTCCCGGACAGAAACCGGTGCCTCTGCGCCGCCCCCGCTCACTACAGTGTTCATTTAAAGATTGCCTCCCGCCACTGAGAAAACTTGTTAATTCCCACCGCCCGGAGGCGGGGGACATCTCTCCCCTGTATTATACTTCATCCTACCGTCCGTAACTATAAAAAGTTCAAGACTTGCCCTGCAAGCCTTGAACCTTTTTCCCTGAAAAAGCCTTCCTTACAGGTTCTGCCCTGTGAGGCTCTCAGCGCACTTCCGAATCTCCTCCGGCGTCCCGCAGGCGACGATCCTGCCGCCTTCTGTACCGCCTCCGGGTCCCATGTCAATGACATAGTCCGAATTCCGGATCACATCCAGGTCGTGCTCAATGACGATGACAGTCGCCCCATGTGCGATCAGTGTCTGGAATACATCCAGAAGAACCCGCACATCCTGCGGGTGCAGTCCTATTGTGGGCTCGTCGAAGACAAATACAGAGTCCTCCTGCCCTCTCCCCATCTCGCTGGCCAGTTTGAGGCGCTGGGCTTCTCCGCCCGAAAGGCCGGGCGTCTCCTCGCCCAGTGTCAAGTAGCCCAGGCCCAGGTCATGCAGGACCTGCAGCCTTCTGTGCAGCGTGGGAAGATCCGCGCAGGCCTCCAGCGCCTCGTCGACGCTCATGGCCATGAGATCCGGCAGGCTATACTCGCGGCCGGTCCCGGTGCGGCGCCGAATCTCAAACGCCTCCCTGCGGTATCTGGTTCCGCGGCAGTCCGGGCACGGTATATCCACATCCGGCAGGAACTGTACGTCCAGAGAGATCTCTCCCGTTCCGTCGCAGGTGGGGCAGCGCAGTTTCCCGGTGTTGTAGGAAAAATCGCCCGCCTTGTATTTGCCGGCCTTTGCCCCGGGTGTCTTCGCATACAGCTTTCGCAGTTCATCGTGCACATTGGCGTAGGTCGCCACTGTGGAACGAACGTTGATGCCGATGGGCGTCGCGTCGATCAGCTTGACCTGTGTGATGCCGGGCGCATCGATCTTCACCACATGGGACGGCAGTTTCTTTCCGCTGCAGACTGCTGCCAGAGCGGGCACAAGGCTCTCCAGGATGAGGGTCGTCTTTCCTGATCCCGAGACTCCGGTGACAGCTGTCATTCTGCCCATCGGTATGTCCACACTGAGCGGGTGGACGGTGTGGAGCTGCGCAGTCTCCATGTGAATCGTTCCCCTGGAGAACAGCTCTTCCTGTCCGATCCTGGGGCGCACCCTCATGGAGGCCTCACCGGACAGATACGGGCCAATCACCGACTGCGGATTTTTCTCCAGATCTTCCACCGTTCCCTCCGCGATCACCGTTCCGCCGGCCGCGCCGGCGTCGGGTCCCATTTCGATCATCCAGTCCGCGTGCGTCAGGACCTGCGTGTCATGGTCCACGAGGACCACCGTATTGCCGTCCGCCGCCAGGTCGTCCATGACGCCGGTCAGTCCCTTGAGATTGTGGGGATGCAGGCCGATCGAGGGCTCATCCAGCACATAGAGGACGCCCGTCGTCCGGTTTCGCACCGCTCTCGCCAGCTGTACGCGCTGCCGCTCACCGGTGGAGAGCGTGGAAGCTGCCCGATCCAGAGCCAGGTAGCCCAGTCCGAGGTCCATCAGGCGCACCGAGGTGTCCAGGAAAGACTCGCAGATGTTGACCGCCATCGGGCGCATGGGCTCGGGAAGTGAATCGGGCACTTTTTTGACCCAGGGGATGAGCTCCGACAGCGTCATGGCTGCGGCCTCGTCGAGTCCGATGCCCTGCACTTTGGGAGCGCGGGCGGCCTCCGAGAGCCTGCTTCCGCGGCAGTCCGGGCAGGTCCCCTCCGCGAGAAACCGCTCGATGCGCTTCATGCCCTTCTCGTCCTTGACCTTGGACAGGGCGTTCTCCACCGTGTGGACCGCGCTGTAGTAAGTGAAATCCATCTCCGCCGTCTGCCCCGTCTGGGGGTTCATATAGAAGATATGCTTCTTCTCGGCCGGCCCGTGGTAGACGATTTCCTTCTCTTCGGGCGTCAGGTCTTTGAAGGGGACGTCCGTGCGGACGCCCATCTCGCGGCACACGTCTTTCATCAGGGACCACATGAGCGTTCCCCACACCACCACCGCGCCTTCGTCGATGGTCAGTTCCTCATTAGGCACCAAAGTGGATTCGTCCACGGTGCGCGTGATGCCGGTTCCCCCGCAGGTCGGGCAGGCGCCGGCGCTGTTGAAGGCCAGGTCCTCCGCCCCGGGGCCAAAAAAGTGAACCCCGCAGACCGGACACACCTGCTCGTTCATGGTCGCCACATCAAAGGACGGGGCCAAATAGTGCCCGTTGGGGCATCTGTGGCTGGCAAGCCTGGAATAGATCAGCCTCAGGCTGTTCAGAAGCTCTGTCATCGTCCCGAAAGTGCTCCGGATGCCGGGCACGCCGGGTCTCTGGTGCAGGGCCAGCGCAGCCGGGACGTAGCGGACGTCGTCGACGTGGGCGCGCGCCGCCTGCGTCATGCGCCGGCGGGTGTAGGTCGACAGGGATTCCAGGTAGCGCCTGGACCCTTCCGCATAGAGGACGCCCAGCGCCAGAGAGGACTTCCCGGAGCCGGATACGCCCGCGACCGCGACGATCTTGTGGAGCGGAATATCCACATCTATATTCTTCAAGTTGTGTACCCTGGCGCCGCGCACCTGCATGCAGCGGGGCAGGATCTTTTTCGTTTCTGCCATGTGTGGTTGGTCTCCTTACATCATCTGTTTCAGTGGGAATCCTGCCATCTGTTCAAGGCTCGCGGAGCGAACCGCTGCGCCGCGTGCGGGCTGTCCCGGAGGGCAGCTTCTTCCTCTCCGCACGCGTGTGCATTATTAAAGGTTCGCAAAGCGAACCGCTGCGACGCGTGCGGGCTGTCCCGGATGGCAGCTTCTTCCTCTCCGCACGCGTGTGCATAATGAAAAGGAGACGTGACCCGGCACGCTCTCCCTGCGCCCTTCTCACGCCTCCTGATCCCGTCCTATGTCACATCATCATAAGTTATTTCATCATGAGAAAGATCGGAATCTGCATAATCAATATAAACCCGATAAGGATCCAGAAATACTTATTGTTTGTCATCATTACTCCTTTCCCCGCGCCGGCATTCCGGTGACAGGAACATACCACTTTCGTCACAGAAAATGGCGGTATGTTCTGAAGTAATAATAGCATGTCCCAAAGGGTTGTGTCACTAGTCTGGTTCCGCCGGCACCTCTAAACAAAGCCGGCCGCCGGGACGCTCCCGGCGGCACTGCCTTTTCGTTCTGTGTGTTGATCTATGAGTTGATCACTCGGGCTTTGCGGGCGGTTCACTTCCGTCTCCGCTCGGCCTCTCGGGCGGTGTGCTCCCGTCTCCATGACCGCTTCCGTCTCCGCTCGGCTTCTCGGGCGGGGTGCTCCCGTCTCCCATACCGCTTCCGTCTCCGCTCGGCTTCTCGGGCGGGGTGTTTCCGTCTCCATGGCCGCTTCCGCCCTGACCGCTGTCACCGTGAGAAGAGCCGGAGCTTGTCTCCATCTCGATGGCCTCACCTTCCGAAGCCGTACCTTCCGTGTACTCCTCGCCGTTAACATACAGCTTGTGACCGTTCAGATTTATGCTGCCCGCACTGCAGGTCAGGCTCGTGATATAGCTGTCACCGGTCAGAGTCCAGGTGGATCCGTCCTCGATCTCCACATAGACGTCGCCCGCCTGGCCGTCGCTGTTGATCGCGCCGCTGAAACTGCTGCTTTCCTTGAGGTACAGATTCAGCGAAGAAACTTCATCCACGATCATGTCGCCGTCAATGGTCTGCTGCGACGCCGTCATCGTCACATGGCCGCCGTTGCTGCCTTCACTTCCCCAGCCTGCTGCGGCCGCTCTCAGGAATACGCCTTCCTCATCTTCGTTTACAATAGCCGCCCCTGTCAGGTCGACGGTCGCCGTCGTATTGTTGACAAAAAATACATCGCCGTTAAGGTTCGTCAATGTCCCGCCGTTCATGGCAAAAGAGGCAAGGCCCTCATCCGCGTCGCCGGACATGGACTGATAGATCATGACCGCCTGGTACCAGTCGGATTTGTCACCGTTCTTTTTCACATTGCTGGCTGTAAGGGTCACATTGTTGAGTGTGACAGAATTTTGGCCTTCTACGACTACGCCCTGAGAAGCCGTGGACTCCATCTGCGCATCACTGACCGTGATATCTGCCGTAGAGTAGATGACCGGAGAACCGGTTCCCTCTGTGGTATAGCTTCCGCCCGTCACATTCACGGTGCCGCCGCCTCTGTCGGAACGAATCGCCGCAGAGCTGTTGCCGGTGGTATGGATCAGGAGGTTGGAGGCATTCATCGTGCCGCCTCCCGTCGTCATCAGGCCGCCGGAGCAATTGCCGGAGGTCTCAATCACAGAATCGGAGATGTTGACCGTCGTCCCTTCCCCATAGCTGAATACGCCGTTTGCGTGGGTACCGTCGGTGTCAACCGTGATCTCGCTCAGCGTCAGCGTCGCTCCGTTTGTAGCAAAGACCGCCGAGTTGGCCCCGTAGAAATCCGCTTCGTCGCCGGAGGCCTCTCCTGTCTTGACGACGGCAATGTTGGAGTAAGAAGCTTCTTCCCCGTCCGCCGTGATCGCGTGCTCTTCGTCTGTGCTGTTCTCATAAGTATCGGTGATCTCGATTTCCTCTTTTGACGGAATCTTCGCCGTTTCTGAGGAAGCGTCGGCTGTGTCGGTCTGTGCGGCGTCATTCTGTGCTTCTGCGACATCCTTTGACGCATCGGTCTGCGTCTCTGTCTCAGCCTGCTCTGCGCCGGTCTCTGTCTCGTCCTGTGCTGCCTCGGTTTGCTCTGCATCACTCTGCACATTCGCTTCCGCCTCGACCGCAGGGACTTCCGTCGATGTCGCCGCACCTGTGCTGCCGCATCCACCCAGCACCAGGCTCATGATCATCAGGCTCGCTGCTACCATTGCTGTTGTCTTCTTTATCATAGTCTTGTTTTCTTTTTTCATTTTGTTCTCTTTTTTCATTTCTATCTACCTCGCTGTTTTTGTGCCTTTTTCGGAGAACTTCTTCATACCGTTTTCCGTTCGGTATGTAAGAAGTATAGTTCGGCAAGCTTAGCCGAAACTTAGAGTTACAAATTTCTGAAAAAGATAGTAACTATTCAGCACCCCACGTCCCAAATGCTGCGCATTCGGGACTGTGGCGTCCACAATAATTGCACACAAAACGAGGTGTGCAATTATGGAAGCCGCACAAAGTGCGTCTTCTCGGCGAAATGGCGCCTTGTCCGCCCCGGAAAAAAGATCAAAAACGTTCCGGTGAGCAAGTTCCCCGGACCTTATTTTGATCTTTTTTCCGGGGTGCTGAATAATTACAAAAATAGATTTTCTTGTGCTATGATAGGCTGGTATTTTATTAAAGGCTCGCAAAGCGAGCCGCTGCGCCGCGTGCGCATCATTTAATTCAGTGGGAGATTGTCTCCCGCCTGAGTTCAAAGACATAGAGGTAGAAAAAATGGACAATAAAGAGACTAATAATACAGCTGATTCCCGTGACGCCGACCTGATCTGGGAACCCGTCAGCGTCGAGCACGTCATTCAGGACAAATGGATCGACCTGCGCAAGGTCGAATACCGCTTCCCGGACGGAACTACATTCTCTCCTTACTACAATTACAGTCGGCGCAGCTACGTTGTGATCGTCGCCTCCGACGAGGATGGCAGGTATCTGTGCGTGCGCCAGTACCGCCACGGCATCGGCGAAGTGACCACAGAATTTGTGGCCGGCGGCATCGAATGCGAAAACGGCAGGGAGTACATTACCAAGGCAGACACCATAACCACCAGAGAGGACGCGCTGGCCGCCGCCAAGCGCGAGCTCGAGGAAGAGACCGGCTACAGCAGCGACGAGTGGGAGCATCTCATCACCGTCCCTTCCGCCGCCACGATCGCGGACAACTACGCTTATATTTACAGAGCCAAAAATTGCCGGCGCACGCATGAACAGCACACCGACAGCACGGAATTTCTGCGGGTGAGAAAATACAGCCCCGACGAGATCGAAGAATTGATCGCCGCGGGTAAATTCCAGCAGGCCATGCACATCATGGCCTGGCTTCTTGCGCAGAGAAAAGAAGGTTGATCAGGTGCCAAAGCCGGATACTGCTTTGGCTCGCTCAGCATTCCGGCAGATTAGGCATAAACAGCCAATTCTGCGAAATCATATTCTAAAGGTTGCTGAGAAAACGTGGTAATTGACCAATTTGAGAAGACTTTTTCTATAGGATTAGGTACAAGAATGCTTTATGCCAAAAAAAGAACCTAATCTATGTCATCGGCAAGACGAGAGCATTAAAAATTGGGAGCCAAAACAGCGAAAAAGCAAGTTTATGCCTAATAGCCGAGCCGAGCCTGCCAAGAGGCAGGCCGCCGCTCAGCTTCGGCACCCGTCAGCCTTCGCCTGCCAAGAAGCAGGCCACCGCTCAGCTTCGGCCCCCGAAGGGCTGGCCGGAATTGTCATGGCTGGCCCGGAATTGTCATATTCACGAGAAAAGAGATATAGATTTGTTTAAAATTGTCAAAAAAGTTAGTTGCACTAAATGTAAAAGTATTGTAAGGTAAGGCTGAAGATAAAATTTTTATTAAATCGGCAGAAGGGCTGTGTGCGAACGAACGGGTCGTGTGCGGCCTTTTCTTATGGTATTCTTTATAAGAAAATCCTGATGAGACGGAGAAATGACAACTATGCATTATAAAGCAGTAATTTTCGATATGGACGGAACGATCCTGGACACATCCAAGGACCTGACGGCGGCGGTCAACTACGCCATGGCGAAGTTCGGACACCGCAGTGACTTCACAACGGTGGAGGGATGTCACTTTTTTGGCAGTGGGGCACACACGGCCATCCAGCGGGCGCTGGCCAGGGAAGCCGGCATGAGCCTGGACGAAATTCTTCAGATCGGTTCGGCCAAAAGCGGCGCGGTGCCCGGCATCGACGAGGAGGAGGTGTGCAGGATCCTCGAGGTCTATCAGCCCTATTACAAAGCCCACAACGCTGTCCGGACCTGCGCTTATCCGGGGATTGCGGATCTTCTGAAGAAACTGCGCGGCGCCGGCCTGCAAACCGCAGTGGTGTCCAACAAACCGGATAATTCTGTGACGCAGCTGGCTCAGGACTATTTTGGCGGGCTGTTCGACCTGGCCATCGGAGAGACGGAAGGCATCGCGCGCAAGCCCGCGCCGGACATGAACTTCCTGATCTTGGACAAGCTGGGCGTCGATGTGGCGGACGCCGTCTATGTCGGCGATACCGAGATCGACATCGCCACCGCCCGCAACACGGGGATGGACCTGATCATGGTCAGCTGGGGCTTTCGGCCTGTCTCCTACCAGAAGGCGCTGGGCGCCACATCGATTGTGGAGAGCGCCGATGAGATCTATACCCTGGTCGCCGAAGGCGCGGCTCGGATCTGAGCCGCCCGCCTGTCACCCCGCATTACAAAACCCGCATGGCCATTTACAGCCATGCGGGTTTTTCCGTTTTCCGATATACACGAACTCGTAGCGCGGCAGCTCGATCTGCCTATGTACCGCTCTTATCTCACCGGCACATTGTTTTCCCGAAGCGCCAGCAGTACTTCTCTTACGAGAAACCGCTCAACCTTGTGGTAATTATCCTCGTTACACTCCGCGATGATCGAGAGCACGGCAAACCCCATCTCCACGGACAATATGCCTTTATAATAGGGACCGCTTATGATTTCCGGATGCTTTGCCGCGATTTGGGGGAGCGTCTTGTTAATGATCTCTTCCGCGTCTCTGATCGCGTAATTTACATCTACCTTGATCGTTATGGCGACCCAGGAATTCATCTTGGTGAGGTTGGTCACGCTCTTTATATCCTTATTGCCGATGACCTTGATATTGCCTCCTCTGCCGACGAGCCTCGTGCTGCGTACTCCGACTTCCTGGACCATTCCCCTGTACCCGTCGATATTGACAATATCGCCGACCTGATACTCTCCCTCGAAGATCATGGAGACACCGGCGAAGATATCCGCGATGAGGTCTCTCGCGCCCATGGAAACACCGATACCGATGACTCCTACGGAGGCCAGGATCGCGTTCGTGTCCACGCCCAGATAAGACAGGGAGTAATAGATAAATACCAGAATGCCGATATAAATGATCAGGTTGGAGATCATCCTGCAGATCGTCTTTCCCCTGGAATTGAGCATTCTTCCCAAAGTGTTCATGAAGAAGCGGACGAACATCATCGCCAGAATGAGTACGCACAAAAGGAGCACGATGCTGGTCAGTGAGAAAATATTCAGTCCCTTGTTCCATTTTCCGGTCAGAACATAGTCGAGCAGAAGCCTTTCATGGGATGCTTTACCGGACCGCACATTGACAAACATATTGACAAATGACAGCGCCAGCATGATCTCAAAGGCAACAGCCGCCTTTCTCTCGGGCGTGGCGTTTTCCGTAAGATGCGTGATCATCGATGTGATCCGTCCTACGGGTCTGAAGGTTTTATTCTCGCTCCCCTTCTCTGCGGCATTTTCCTTCGCCCTGTTCTCGACCTCCTCGATCATCTTGTTCGTGTAGCGTCTCATCAGGTAAAGAGACAGCAGCGCAAAAACGATCAGGAAACCCAGGCCGCATACAAAGCCATACCGATAGCCGCTTTGCAGAAGCATATCATTCGGAGTGCACAGATAGACAATATCGCCGCTCTCTGCTTTTTTGGAGACAACCAGATATTTGACGCCCTCGATCCTCGCGAAATCAGCTACACCTTCGCGGACCATGGAATTGCTCATGCCCAGACCTTCTACGCTGTAATAATAACTCAGGAACTCTTCGCTCATAGAATTCTGTATTACTGCGTTTTTGGGATTAACCGTGAAGCTGAACATTCCTGTCGGCGTAAGGCTCCTGAGGATTCCGTTGATCGCGTCCTCCGTCTTGTCATCCTCTACCGGCTTTACCGCAATGATAAGAGCTCCGTATTTGCCGGTGGATGCTTCTTTCATTCGGACGCCGTACTGTTCCAGCTTTCTTCCTGTTACTTCGTCCTTAAAAGCGCTGTGCGCTATGCCGGGAACGCCCTTCAGAAGCCGCCTGAAATCTGCGCTGGAAACAGGATGTTCCACGTCTTCTTTTCCCAGTTCCATGTCGATATAATCTGAGCTGGTCCCGATCTGTCTGCCCTCTGAATCAAAGAGCATGATATACTCTGACCCGATGATTTTGTTGATCGCCTCCATGTCTTCCTTATTATTGAGCTGCGGATTTTTCTCGATCAGCTCTGCCGTGCGTCTGCCATACTCCAGATAAAGGGATATTCTCGCGTTTTTCCTCTTCTCCAGATGATCCGCATTGTTGGATATCCGCTCATTGATGACCTCCAGTTTGAACTGGTTGTCCGTGATCTGCTGATAAATACTGTTCAGCGAACGGAAGAAAACGCTGGCTCCAAATACAATGATTGCTCCCAGAATCCCGCAGGAAAAGGCGATAAATCTCATTCTGCCCGGAGCATACATTTCCTTTTTCTTATCTGTGATGAGTCCGTGCGTCATCTCCCTGTATACGGATGTCACCCATATGATAAAGGTAAATGTCAGGATCAGGATGACAATAACGCCGGCCCGCGTCTCGCCGACTGCCTTCTTTAACGTGTCCATGCTGTCCGCCTGGATAAGGAGGACAGCGTCCAGTGACGGGACTTCCCTTACTATATAAGTCAGTGCGCCGGTACTGTCCGCGATCACGTGTCCGTCCAGCTTCAGAAGCTCTTCCCGGCTTGACGGCAGATTGTAGTCAGCTGCGTTATTCGTATCAATACCGTGGTCTTCAAAGGCTTTCCCGAAATAATAGATGAGGTCCCCGTTCAGGTTGTAAAAATACTGGCTCTTCTCCCTCTCAGGGCACACAAGGTAAATACTCACTCCATAGGCGATCTCTATTCCGGAGAGTATCTCATCATAATTGACGTACTTGTCCAGATATTGGAGCATCTCCTTTCCGTTGACGATCTCCACATAATAGTAAGGGCCTTTTATGCGGCTGTAAAACAGCGAGTCCCGCCTGCTCCCACTCATTGTCGGCGTATTGTAATCCAGTCTGCCGTTCGCACTTTCGGCTACTTGCGGGTATGCCAGAAGACCGTTCCTGATCCCGTCACTCAGAATGACTGTTCCGTTCTCGACCTTAATGATCGCTCCATTGCCCAGCTTTCCGATTGCCGCGTCTCCCTGCTCGGTGACAAGCTCAAAACAGGCTCTCGCAGCCAGATCCGCCTTGCACTGCCACTGGTTATTAAATTCTTCCGACGCCTCCCGGAGATTCACCGAGATCTCATCACAAGTGCTCACAATGCTGTCGAACCTTGTGTCAATATTCTCCGTTCCTGTCTGCTCCCCGTTATTATTGCTGTAAAACAAGTCCTTGAACTGCTGTGTCATCATTATATTGTTCACGATCATGAAGACCCACAGGATGCCGGTCAGAATCAGGGCAAGTATGCTGCCACCCACAAGTTTCCGGACAGGATTTACAATTACGGTCTGCTTTGTTTTTTTCATCTTTACCTCTATGTCGAAACGACTTGCGCGGCTCCCCCGAATGCGGTCCCCTGTGCTTATAGTCCGTGAAGCGCGCGGCGGATTCCTTCCACGCTGCACTCCCCGGCAATAACAGCCTCTCTTCCGGTCAGTCTCGCATATTCCGCGGCCGTAAGCGAGCCGATGCAGATCGCGCGCGCCTTCTCGGGAAGCCTGTTTCTCTCAAGAAACTCCCGCACGCCCCCGGCACTTGCGAATATTACATATTCAAAAGGAGGGCTGCTCTCTTTTTTGCCAAAATACAGTGCCGCCGCCTTCTCCGGCTCACGGTACTGCGTCCGATAGATCCTGCAGTTCCTATATAGAATTTTCTCATTTTTCAGCATATTTGTCAGTAGCGGATTTCCCTCCGCCGCCCGCAGAATCAGAACTTTTTCATTCGCGCCGACTTTTCGGCACAACTCCGCGGCGAGGTCCTGCGTGGTAAAGGACGCCGGGACCAGGTCCGCATACAGATAAGCTTTTTCCAGCTCCGCCGCCGTGCCTCTCCCGATACAGGCGATCTTCTTGTGTGCGAGACACCGGATGTCCGTCTTCCTGCGCGCCATCTCGTCCAGAAAGAGCCTGACGCCGCCCCCGCTCGTAAACACCAGCCAGTCGTACTCCTTCATCTCCTCTTCCTGTGGGATCTCTTCCCTCTGCGGGACGATCTCCATGCAGGGAAACTGCGCCGCACAGATGCCGTCCTCCGCAAGGGCGGCCGCCATCTTCTGCGTGAAAGAGCGCGTGCCGACAATCAGGGTGTTCTTGAAGGCGGCGGGCTGTTCTGACTTCCCCGCCGGTTCGGAGTCTGCCGCCGGTCCTAGCTCTGCGGCTCTCGCCGGTGACTTCCCCGCCGGTTCGAAGTCCGCCGCCGGTCCCGCCTCTGCGGCGCTCACGGGGGACTTAAGGTGCATGGCAGCCGTTTTCCCGATCACAAGGATGGCCGGCGCTTCCACTTCCCCCGCGATCTGCGCGAGGTTTCTCAGCTTTCCGTCCACCCGCTTTTCACCGGGCATAAAGGCACAGGACAGCACGCTCGCCGGCGTCTCCGGGTCCATTCCGGCCTCCAGAAGCCCGTCCGCGATCTCTCCCGCCCTGCTCAGTCCCATCAGATATACAAGCGTCCCTTTGATCCCGGCCAAAACAGAGAAGGATTCCGCTGTCTCCCCGGCTCCGTGTCCCGTCACCACCGTAAAAGAGGAGGCCGCGCCCCTGTGCGTGATCGGGATTCCAAAGTGTTCGAGGGCCGAAATGCAGGAGCTGACGCCGGGAATCATCTCATAGGGTATGCCCGCTTCTTCCAGTGCCAGCGCTTCTTCTCCGCCCCTGCCAAAGACCGTCGGGTCGCCGCCCTTGAGCCGCACAACCTGCAGCCCCCCGCGCGCGCGGTCGATCAGGAGCGCCTGGATCTCCTCCTGCTCCTTTTTGTGCGCATTCTTCCGCTTTCCCACACAGACCAGTTCGCACCCCTCGGGCGCTTCGCGAAGCAGCGCGTGGTCCAATAGATCGTCATATACCACGACCTGCGCCCTTCGCAGGACCTCCAGGCCTTTCACGGTGATCAGGCCGGCCTCGCTTCCTGCGCCGGTGATCCACACTTTTCCCGTCATATCCACCTCCGTGTCGAAACGCCCTGCCTCTGCGCACATCCTGTGCGGCTGGTCCTCGGCTCTTCAGGTACTGTCCGCGCGGCTTCCAAAAATGCGAGCCTCGTTGTGCGAGCATTTTTTTCACTCTTCATACATCACATAAAGTTCCGCACCACTGCCGCCGACCCTGGCGTGAATTCCCACCGCCGACCGGCAGTCACAGCGAAACCGGCAGAAAATCCCTCTCTCAATCTCATAGCGCAGGTAATTCTCCGGCGGCGTGATCCTGTCCAGAAGCGTTCTCATTTCCGTATCCGACTCTCTGCACTCGCAGGCCAGCATTCCCTGGCCCACCGCCGGGATCATCTCCTCCGGCTCGAGCACCCTCACGTCAAAATCGCGCAGGTCCGCCTCAATGCGGTCCAGCCCCGCTTTCGCGAGCACGATTCCGTCGTACTCGCCCCGGCGCAGCTTCTCCAGCCTCGTCGTGATATTGCCGCGAATATCCTTAAATTCGAATTCTGTTCCCCATCGTTCTCCCAGTGCCTGCAGCTGGCTCGTGCGGCGCGGGCTTCCCGTTCCGATGGTCAATTTTCTTCCGGTGACGACCACCTCAGAGGTATCTGCGGCGGCGAGTACAGGCTTTCCGGCCCCCTTGCGCAGGATCAGGCAGTCCCTGGGGTCCGCCGCGTCCGGCATCCCTGCTATGCAGAGCCCCGGCGCCATCTCATAGGGCAGGTCCTTGACGCAGTGAACCGCGATGTCGGCCTCTCCCAACAGCAGTGCCTTCTCCACGTCCCGCACAAAAGGCCCGTTTCCGCCGAGCGCGGTGACGCTGCTCTTTCGATCCCTGTCTCCCTGCGTGCTCACCGTCAGAATGCGGACTCTGTATCCTTCCTTTTCGAGCAGTTTTTTGACAAGTTCGTTCTGCGCCATGGCCAGGCGGCTCCCTCTGCCCGCAATACATAGTTCTCTCATTTTTTTCCTCTATGTCGAATTGCCTCCTCCGCAGACCTTTTCGGAGGAAATGCAATACCGTTTCTCCGAAAAGGTCACGGGGCGCTGTGCTCCATCTCATCGATCATGACTTCGATCTCCTGATCCGTCAGCTTGTTCTCACTCTCTATGAGCGCCGCGAGAATGCTTCTGTACGCCGTTGCGCGTACTTTCTGGTCCGGGATCCGCTCCGAAACTTCGCTGCGCAAATTTCCCATCCGGGTCAGGATCGGCCCGATCTGGTCGGGGAGGATCATCTCAATCTCCCCCCGCAGCTGCCTCGCGTAAGCGGGACTGGTCCCGGAGGTTGAGATCGCCACGGTGAGGCTGTCTCTTTTGACAATGCTCGGGAAAATAAAGTCGCAGTATTCCTGGTCGTCCACTACGTTGACCGGAATGCCCCGGCTGCGGCAGTCGCCCGCGACTTTTCTGTCCACCTCGCGGATTCCCGTGGCCGCCACCACATAGTTCCCCAGTTCCAGGTCCTTCTCCTCGTACTCCTTGCAGAGGATCTGCACCTCTCCGGCTCCCTTCCGCGGGTTTTCCGCGCGGGTCCCCTCGATCTCCGTCTTCGGGGCGATCACAATGATCTCCTGCGTAAAACGGCGGAGCCGGTTCACTTTCTCGTGTGCGACCGGTCCTCCGCCGATGATCAGGAACGTCTTATTTGTTATATCAAGATAAAAAGGAAAATAACTCATTAAAAGCCTTCTTGCCTGTGAATCAGTCTTTTGTATCGATACTGTATTTTATCATTTCCGTGCTTTGCCGTCCAATCGGATGCGGCGCCCTCGGTCATCCTCTCGTCAGAGCTTTCTCCTTGAGGATCACGGGCCGCAGCCGAAGGGCGGCGCCCGCTGCCAGGACGCACAGGATAAAGTCCGGCACTACCGTGGACAAAAACCACACGGAAATAAGCTCTGCGAAGCCGATCCCTACGTCCTTCGATACCACCAGGTTAAACATCAGATAGTAATAGACCAGGCCGCACAGATAATACGCCATCTCTCCCCAGAAGGCCGCGAAAAGAAGTTTCAGATAGCCGTTTCCCGGCAGAGTCTCCGATATTTTGCCCGCCACATAAGCCGCTGCCGCAAAGCCGATCAGAAAGCCGAAGGTGGGCTTCATCAGGTACATGAGCCCGCCGCCGTGGGCGAAGACAGGCACGCCGGCCAGCCCGATCAGCAGATAACAGCCGACCGCCGCGAGGCCGCGCTTGGCGCCGAGAAGAAATCCGGCCAGCAGGGCGAAGAAAAACTGCAGGGAGAAGGTCACTTCCCAGATTCCGATGGGAATCATGATCTTTATAAAGGCGCCGACCGCCATGAGAGAGGCGAACATCCCGCAATAGACAATATCGGTTGTGCTGATTCCGCGCACCGCTCCTTTTTTGGTTTCCATGGGGTTCCTCCTGAGGTTTCTTTTTGGGTTAAATTTTATTCTATCATCACTCCGTTCCTGCGTCTATTGCGCAGGCAACCTTGCCCTCTCTTGCCCTCTCCGCCGTGTTCGGTTAGAATGAAGGGAACCTATGAACCTGTAAGCAAATAACCGGCCGACGCGCCGCGAATTATTATGAAAAAAGATTTTTCCCGTTCCAAACTGGCAATATTTGCCTCCTACATAAAGCCCCACGGCAAGGCCTTCGCCATCGACATGGCCCTCTCCGTGGGCATCGCCCTGGTGGACCTGATCTTCCCCTACGTGTCAAGATGGACGATGCGGGGTCTCCTGCCCCAGGGGCTCTTCCGCACCTTCTTCACGGTGATGGCGATCATGCTCGCGGCGTACGTCCTGCGCGCGGTGTGTCAGTATTTTGTCACCGTCATAGGCCACAGGATGGGGACCCTGGTCGAGGCCGACATGCGGCGCGACGTGTTCACGCACATGCAGACGCTCTCCTACAGCTTCTTTGACCGCAACAGGACCGGCGTCCTGCTGGCCCGGGTCACAAACGACCTCTTCGAGATCGTCGAGCTGGCCCACCACGGCCCGGAGAACATTCTGACCTGCTCCCTCACGATCGTCGGCGCACTCATAATTCTGATGACGATCAATCCCGCGCTGACCCTCGTTCTTGTGGTCCTGCTGCCCGCCTGCGTCCTCTTCGGCGTAAAGCAGCGGCTCCGGATGCAGAACGCCAACCGGGAAGTCAAGAAGCGCACGGGCGAGATCAACGCCGCCATCGAGAGCGGGATCTCCGGCATCCGCACCTCCAAGGCCTTCGCCAACGAGGAGGCCGAGGACGAGAAGTTCGACATCGCCAACGAGGCCTTCAAGGACAGCAAAGTGGCCTACTACCGCGCCATGGGCCTGTTCCACGCGGGAATGGAGGGCGCCGTCGGCCTCATGCAGGTCGCCGTCATCACGGTCGGCGGCTTCCTGATCATGCGGGGCAGCATGAACTACGTCGACCTGGTCACTTTCACTCTCTATGTCTCCACCTTCACCGCGCCGGTCCGCAAGCTGGTGCAGTTCATGGAGATCTACACTCAGGGCATGTCCGGTTTTGACCGCTTTGTGGAGCTGATGCGCACCGAGCCCGAGATCCAGGACGCACCCGACACCAAAATATTGACCGACGTCAAGGGCTCCATCGCCTTCGAAGATGTCTCCTTCTCCTATAACGACGGGACGAAAGTCCTCGATCACATTGACCTTCGGATCAAGCCCGGCGAGACCGTCGCCCTGGTCGGCGAATCCGGCGGCGGCAAGACGACCATGTGCCACCTGATTCCCCGCTTTTATGACGTGACCGGAGGCCGTGTCACTGTGGACGGCAACGACGTCCGCGCTCTCACCCAGGAGAGCCTTCGCAAGAATATCGGCATCATCCAGCAGGACGTCTTCCTGTTTGCCGGCACCGTCATGGAAAACATCCGCTACGGAAGGCCTGACGCCACCGACCGCGAAGTCGTGGAAGCCGCGGTGCGGGCACGGATTCACGACGACATCATGCAGATGCCCGACGGATACAATACTTTTGTGGGCGAGCGCGGCGTGGTCCTCTCCGGAGGCCAGAAACAGCGCATCTCCATAGCCAGAGTCTTCCTCAAGAACCCGCCCATCCTGATCCTGGACGAGGCGACTTCCGCCCTGGACAGCGTCACCGAGAAACAGATCCAGGACAGCCTCGACGTGCTCAGTTCCGGGAAGACCTGCCTCGTCATCGCCCACCGCCTCTCCACAGTCCGCGGTGCGGACCGCATCGCCGTCGTCGACGGCATGCATATCGCGGAACAGGGCACCCGCGACGAACTGCTGGCTCTGGGCGGCGCCTACGCGCGGCTGGAGCGGGCACAGAGTGATAAATAATTTTAAGTAAGGATAAAAAACATGAACACCAAATCTCCCGATTACACCGATCCCGTCAAGATCATCGAACTCAAGGAGTCAATCCTCGAGGACAATAGCAAAGACGCGCAGGATCTGCGCGATCAGCTGAAGGCACAGAAGACCTGCCTTCTCAACCTCATGTCCGGCCCTGGAAGCGGCAAGACCACTACGCTCCTCGCGCTGGCCAAATATTTCAAAGGGCGCCTGGACTGGGGCGTCATGGAGGCAGATATCGACTCCGACGTCGACGCCAGGACCATCCTGGCGGCCGGCATCCCTTCCGTACAGTTCCACACCGGCGGCATGTGCCACCTGGACGCGGACATGACAAGGCAGGGACTGCGCGCCCTCTCGGAAGTCGCTGTCCGTCCTCTCGACCTGGTCGTTCTGGAGAATATCGGCAACCTGGTCTGCCCCGCCGAGTTCGACACCGGCGCCGCCATAAAGATGACCATACTGAGCGTCTCCGAAGGCGACGACAAGCCGGCCAAATATCCCCTCATGTACGAGGAGTGCGATATCATGGCGGTCAACAAGATCGACGCCCTGCCGGTCTTCGATTTTGACAAAGAAAAAGCGGAGCGCTATGCAAGGCTCCGCAATCCCGATATCAAAATATTCTATATTTCCGCCAAGACCGGCGAAGGCGTTAAAGAACTGGCCGAAGAAATTATCGCAAGAGTACAGGCTCACAATGCGTGAGCGCAGAGTGCTTCGACATGGAGGTATCAATGGCAACCGTTAAAACCATCAAAATAGAAGAAAGTGTCTTTGCCGACAACGACACCGCGGCGGAGTCCATCCGCAGAAAACTCACTGAGAAAAAGACAACCATGATCAACGTCATGTCCAGCCCGGGCAGCGGCAAGACCACCCTGCTGACTCAAATCGTAAAGAGGCTCGGAAGCGAGATGCGCATCCGCGTGATGGACGTGGACATCGAGTCCACGCTGGACGCGCAGCGCGTCGCGGACGCGACGGGCGTCGAAGCGCTGCAGATTCACAACGGCGGCCTGTGCCACATCGACGCGGACATGGTGACCCGCGCCCTGGAACAGTTCGCGCCGGAGGGCTCGGGCGTCCTTGAGCAGACGGACCTGCTGATCCTCGAGAACATCGGCAACCTCGTCTGTCCCGCGGAATTTGACACCGGCGCCCACAGGAACATGATGATTCTGAGTGTCCCCGAAGGCGACGACAAGCCCCTCAAATACCCTCTCATGTTCAGCGTCAGCGACCTGGTGGTGATTAGCAAGATTGACACTTTGGACTATTTTGACTTCGATCTGGAGGCCGCCAAAAAACGGATCCTGCGCCTCAATCCAAACGCCGTGATCCTGCCGGCCAGCGCCAGGACCGGGGAAGGCGTGGACGCGATCTGCGACTGGATCCGCGGTATCGTGAAGGTGAACGGGCAGCGCTGAGCGCTTCCTTCGCCCGAGGGCCGCAAATGCGGCCAAACCAGCCTTAAAGTAATCTTATGGAATCCGCAAACACCGTCTCCTGTCCGTTTCGCGCGACCATGAACAGATAATTGGGCTTTCCTTCGTGATACGTGAACTTGCAGTCGTATTTCTGCACCTGTCCCAGTGTGAAGAGCGCCTCGACCATAATGTCGGCTTCGTTCTTGCACCGCGCTGCGGCGACCGGCACCGTGACCTGGTTGTCCGCCGCGCTCGAACCCCCGAACCTCTCGGGGATCACGCTGACGGCACACAGACGCCCGTTTTCCCGGTCGCGCCGGATCATATAATTCCACTGCATATCCTCTTCCCAGGGCGACTGCGCGTCCGCATAATAGGCGCAGCCTGTCGCATACTCGCCGATCACGGTGAAGGAGATGCCGTGCTCCTCCTCCCACTCGCTGCCGCCCAGGATCACATAAGCGGGGACAGACGCGGCCTCCTGCCTCATAATCGAGGTCTCCGGCTTTAGGACGACCAATTTGGAAGGCTCAAACTTGCGGATGACGTTCTCCGGACGCAGTTCCTCGTCGGACAGCTCCTCCGTGCAGTACTCGACGAGGCACTCGCTCATATCCCTGCAGAGATGGTCCCCAATGTTCTCGAAGGAATCGGCGCACATCTGCACGTAGTCCGCCGGCGTTCCTGGTTCATGCCACAGCTCCGCCTCTGTGTCAAAATAGCGACACTTCAACTTTCTTTCATCCGGCACCATCTCTTCCTCGTCCAGGATACAGTCATTATAATCGCGGTACCGGCGATCCAGGATTCCCATCAATTCCTCAAAACCGTTTCGATCAAAATCCACACAGTAATAGCGCGGCACGTCGCTTCCGCTGCAGAACACTCTGTAGTAGTCAAAAAAGTACCTGTGCGTGCTGTGACTGAAAGGCATGATGCCTTTTTCATATCTGTAATACTGATCCACGAAGGATCGCGCTCCCAGTTTGATATCCTCTCTGGCCAGGACATAGTCCATGTTCCGGAAGATCTCGATCGGCGTCACGCTTCCGCTCGCAAGAGCCTGCGATTCCCCCGTCCCGTGGATGGCCAGATACTCATCGCTGACAAGCTCTCTTCGAATCAGCCAGCCCAGAAAATAAGCGGCCGGTGTGCCGGCGTAGTCATAGATCGCGCCCACCTCGCTCTCGGACATCGATGCAATGCGATCTGCAAACGCTTTTTTGCCCTCCTGTGTGTCGAGGCGGATCCCCTCTCCGTGAAGGCGCAGATATTCCGCCGCCGCGTCATCGAAGGCCCACTCCGCCTTGTCCTTGTCAAAAGCCGGAATCTCCGCAGGTCTTATGGCGTTCTTCTTCTCGCTGTTTGCCTCACTGAGCCTCGGCAAAAGAAGACTCAGCGCCGCCAGCGGGATCGAGACAATTACCCCGATCCACCCTGCTTCCGGAATGTCCAGGGCAAACCAGCTGATCCCCAGTGCGAGAATGAGCACCGAGAGCTTGAGCAAAAATCCTTGAAGGACCGGAAACTTACTGCCCTTACTGACCTTGTAAAAACTCACCAGCGTGATCAGGAGCATCACGGCGGCGCCGACGGTTATGGCCAGCACCATACCCAGCGGCGCGCTCTCCCCGACCGAGAACCCTGTCAGGCCAAAGAGAAACAGCAGCAGTTCCGCCACAGCACATATACTCAGAAAGACATAGCGAAAGATCGTCATATTCTCCTCCAAAATTGACATATTCATTATTTTGTAAATTGGTTTACGACCCGTCATGCGATAGAATACATACTGGAGTTAATTTCCCGCGCCTCCGGACGTCCATAGTCCCGAATGAGAAGTCCCCGGGACGCGGAGTGCCGCACGGTAAGTTACTTGTATCCTACCACATACTTACGTTTCATAGGAGTATTGAAAATATGAATCAGAAAACCGGACTGGTCCTCGAAGGCGGCGCCATGCGCGGAATGTTCACCGCAGGCGTTTTAGATGTGATGATGGAAAACGGCGTCACGTTTGACGGCGCCATGGGCGTCTCCGCCGGTGCCGTATTCGGCTGCAACTTCAAGTCCCGGCAGATCGGCCGCTCTCTGCGCTACAACATGCGGTTCTGTGGAGATCCCAGATACTGCAGCGTTGAGTCCCTCATCAAGACCGGCGACCTCTACGGCGCTGAGTTCTGCTACGACGAGATTCCCAACAAGCTGGATCCCTTCGATGTGGAGACCTATAAAAACAACCCTATGGTCTTCTATGCGGTCTGCACCAACGTAGAGACCGGAAAGGCCATCCATAAGCGCTTGGACAACGGCGACAAGAAGGATATGGAGTACTTCCGCGCCTCCGCGTCCATGCCGCTCGTCTCCCGCATCGTGGAAGTGGACGGCTACAAGCTGCTCGACGGAGGCATCACAGACAGTATTCCGCTGGCCGCTATGGAGCGCCGCGGGTATGGTAGAAACGTCGTCGTCCTCACGCAGCCTCTGGGATTCGTAAAAGAAAAGAGCAGCACACTGCCGCTCATTCACCTCGCCATGCGCAGTTATCCCAATGTCATCAAAGCCATGGATGTGCGTCACATCCGCTACAATAAGCAGACCGCCTACGTCCGCGAGCAGGAACTTGCCGGCAATGCCTTTGTCATCCGGCCGCCCCATGCCCTCGGCATCAGCCGCACGGAGAGCGACCCGGCGGAGCTCCGCAGAGTCTACGACATCGGCCGCGCCGAAATGGAGAGACTGCTGCCCGCGCTCAGGGAATTCCTTGGCGACCAGTGCTCTCTTTAGGCATAACCGCAATTATTGACAATTTCAGCTCCTAATTTTTTCTCTGGCGCAAGTGTTTACAAGCGAGATTGGGAGAAAAATTGTCCATGGAGCGCCTTATTGCCTGGAGCTGTGGAAAAAGGCCTCCAGATTTGACTGGAAATCGCCGTTTTCTCGATGGCATTGGAATCTGTCATCCCCAAATATGAGTTTCATGCCTAAAATCACGGGGCGGCCGCATTTTTGCAAATGCGTCCGCCCCACTTTTTTGCCTTATTACATCGATTAACGGCTCACTTCAATATTTTCTCCATCACATACAATTGTGATATCGCCGTCCTTGGTCTGCAGGCACTGTACGCCTTTCTCCTCCAGCATCGAGACCGTCTTCTTTTCTGCCGGATTCTTTTCAGAGTCACAGATGACCGCATAGGAAGGCTGCATGATGCCGACCATCTCCTCAAGGGGCTCATTGTAGAAGCCGTGATGCGGGATCTTGAGCACGTCACATTTCTGCACGGTTCCTCCGTCCAGCCACTGCGAGATCCGCTCCTCCTCGATATCGCCGGTGAAGACCAACCGGTTTTTCCCGAAATCCACCGTCGTGATCAGCGAGAAATTATTATCATATTCATCGTCGGTGTCCGGGATCTCATAGGACGCGGGTGGCTCGACCTTGACCTTAGCATCTCCCAGCTGCAGATTCAGGACCTCGGCGACCCTCTCGGGTTCCATCCCGAGGTCATCCAATGCGTCCACAAATTCCTTGTACTGCTTGCCGGTTCCCTCGTAGTCCGGCATCAGGATCCTGTCTACCGGAATGCCTTCCACCACCGTGTCCGCGCCTCCCACATGATCCTTGTCAAAGTGCGTGATCAGCAAAATATCGACCTTCTTTGCGCCTTTCTGCGCCAGATAGTCCAGCACTTCTTCTCCGTCTTCCTTCTCCCCGCAGTCAATGACCATCACTGCGTCGCCGCAGGTGAGCACCATGGCGTCCGCCTTTCCGACCTTCAGAACCTGCAAGGTAAGCGGGTTCAAGGAAGATGTCTGTTCCGACGCCGCGTCCGCCTGGTCTGAGGGCGCCGCTTGGTCGGAAGCTGTCTGCTCTGCAGGCGCCGTCTGGTCGGACGATGCCGTCTGCTCTGCAGGCGTCACCTGATCGGACGACGCCGTCTGCTCTGCAGGCGTCACCTGATCGGACGACGCCGTCTGCTCTGCATTCTCCTTGGGAGAAGAGCATCCTGTGAGCGCCGAAAGGGCGATCACACAGGCTGTCATTAATGCCGCAAATTTTACGATTGTTATGTTTTTACGCGTTATTTTTGTCTTTCTCATTCCTGATTGCCTTCACTTGCTGTCACTGTCTCGTCCGCGTTCACTTCTCTGTAATCGCCGGAGATCGGCTCCGACTTTTTCCGGCGCGCTTCTGCCTTTCTCTTCGCCGCGCTCTCTTTTTCTGTTCCGCTCTCTGTCTTTCTCCTGGACGTTCCTCCCTTCCGGATTTCCTTCCAGTCAGAGAGCCAGTCCTGTCCGTTATGTCCGGCCGCAAGGAACTCGAAGGACTCGATAAAGAGGAATTTGCGGATGAAGAAGATCACGGCGATCGCGCCTACTGTCAGCAGGTTCTCCATAGCATTGCCGCCCTCCAGCACCATATGTCTGGAAAGCGCGAACAGGAGCACTTCCACGACACTGCCCGGCGTGTGCTTGATCAACATCTTGATAAACTCAATACCGATGACCAGGTCCAGGGCGCTCTCCAGGAAATGCCTGTAGGCCGTCGTCCCGTTGCTCATGGACCCCAGCATCGGCAGCTCTCTGAGCAGCGGATACACGCTGGCCAAAAATCCGAAGGCGACGATGATCGCGATTCCGATCTCGAAGATATCCATCAGGTGCTCCATATGCCCAATGATGTTGTGGATCAGATCCCCCTTCTGCTCATGTCCGTTCTTGTTTTCCTTTCCGTTTTCTGACATTTCAAAATCCCCCGTTTGAATTTAAGGTTCGCAAAGCGAGCCGCTGCGCCGCGTGCGGGTTGCCTGTAAGGCAACATCTACCCTGCCGCACGCGTGTGCATCGATGAACTCAGCGGGGGACTGGTCCCCCTGAGTTCATTTTCTCCGTCTAGACAGACGTGTGATTAACCCCCCAAAAGAATTCTACTACTTTCCATTGTACTATAAATGCCTCCACATTCCTTGTGGTTTTTTTCCTAAAATGCTAGAGTTATCACATCAAGGAAATTTCGCGGGCAATCAGCGTTCAGCAGGAAAAATGCTTTGCGGGTCTTGCATGAGCGGATCGGTTTTCATACCATGTTCGGTCCTGACGAAATGAACCTGCACAGGGGGAGAAATTATGGATTTTGACAGCAATGATTTCAGAGATCAATTAGAGGCGATCGTATTTAAGATCAGGACGGGCTTCGTCCAGGTGATCAAGCTTCTGGTTTACGGTCTTTTGTGCGGTACACTTGTCGGCGCCGTGGCCAGCGTGTTCGCGCTCGGCATCGACGGTGCCACGCAGCTGCGGGCCCAGCACCCTTGGGTCATCTTCCTGATGCCTGTTGGAGCCGCTCTGATCGTCTTCTTCTACCAAAAGTTCGACCACAGTGAGGGAACCGACACCGTCCTCCTCGCGGTCACAAGAAATGAGAGCGTACCCGGCACCATGGCGCCGCTCATCTTTTGCTCCACTATCACGTCCCATTTTCTGGGCGCCTCTGTGGGCCGAGAAGGAGCCGCCCTGCAGATCGGCGGGTGCCTTGGCGATGAGATGGGCAAGCGCCTGCATTTCTCCGAGGGCGCAAGGCGCATCATGGTCATGTCCGGCATGAGCGCGGCCTTTTCCGCCCTTTTCGGGACGCCGCTGGCCGCAACGGTCATCGCCATGGAGATCAGCCACGTCGGTCTTCTGCAGTACGACGCGCTGGTTCCCTGCGTGATCGCCGCCCTTCCCGCCTACTATATTTCCGGCATGATGGGCGTGGAGAAACACCCCTGGGCGCTGGCCTCCGTGAAGCCTTTTTCGCTTCCCATGTCCGTTGCCACCTTTTTCCTGGCTGTGCTGTGCGCCCTGGTGAGCGTACTCTTTGTCGTGGCCCTCGGAAAGATCCCGGCTCTGGCGCGAAAGATCCCGGCAAAGCCGATTCCCCGCGCCGTCATTATGTCCTTGGTTCTTCTGGGCATGACCCTTCTCTCCGGAGGCCAGTTCTATAACGGCGCCGGCGGCCACGTCATCACCGAATGCCTGCAGGGCGAATCGGTCCCGGTCTACGCTTTCCTGCTCAAAATATTGTTCACCGCTGTCTCCATAGCTGCCGGCTTCAAAGGCGGCGAGATCGTTCCCTCGCTCTTCATCGGCGCCACTTTCGGATCCGTCGTCGGCCCGCTCATGGGAATTCCCTCCGGCCTTGCGGCCGCCATCGGCATGGGATGCCTCTTCAGCTGCGTCACCAACTGCCCTCTGGGAACACTCCTGATCTGCTTCGAGATGTTCGGCTTCGAGGGCTGGCCCTACTACCTGCTGGCCATCGCCATTGCCTCCACGGTATCCGGCAACTACGGCCTCTACCATCACCAGAAGATCCGTTACGGCAAGCTCAAGCCGGGCCGCGAAGATGCGAATGCGCATCACTGAATATGCTCACCTGGCAAAGACGCCTCAATCGAAACGGGCAGGATCCGCGATCCGGATCCTGCCCGTTTTGTGTTTTACAGTTAGCTAACTCGAAATTCTCAGCCCGCCAGCTCCTCAGCAAGCTTCTCCAGCGCCGCCTCGCTGTCCGCGTTCAGCGCGGACTTGATCGTGACGGTGTTCTCGGCGAAGGTGATCTTCTTGGACTTCTCAAACATGGCCTTCATAAGCTTGGCCGCGACAGGCGCCCATGTGCCGTTCTCGATGAAAGCGATGGTGCGGTTCTGGTACTCGCGCTCTGTCAGGTGCTCGATAAAGGTGTGCATGAACGGGAAAATGCCGTTGTTGTAGGTCGTTGTCGCAAGGACCAGTCTGTCATAGCGGAAAGCGTCCTCGACGGTCTCGGGCATGTCATCTCTCGCCAGATCGCTGACAGCGACCTTGACGCCCTTGGCGCGCAGCATCTCAGCCAGCTTCTCGACAGCCGCCTTTGTGTGGCCGTAGACGGATGTGTATGCGATGCAGACGCCGGGCTCCTCAGGTGTATAGGAGGACCACTTGTCATACAGGTCGATATAGTAGCCGAGGTTCTCGCTCAGCACGGGACCGTGCAGAGGGCAGATGACCTGAATGTCGAGGCCCTGCGCCGCCTTGAGGACCTTCTGTGTCTGAAGGCCGTATTTTCCTACGATGCCAAAATAGTATCTGCGCGCTTCGCAGGCCCATCCTTCGGGATCTTCCACGTCGTTGGCACCGAACTTGCCGAAGCCGTCCGCGGAGAAGAGGACCTTGTCCGTGCTGTCATATGTGAACATGACCTCCGGCCAGTGGACCATGGGAGCAAACACAAATTTCAGGACATGCTTGCCAAGGCACAGCTCCTCGCCGTTCTTGACGATCTGCTTCTTCATGGCGTCATTCTTTCCGTAGAACTGCTCCATGAAGGTAAAAGTCTTGGCGTTTCCGATCACGGTCGCGTCGGGATAGACCTTGAGGAAGCTCTCAATATTAGCGGAGTGGTCGGGCTCCATGTGCTGCACTACCAGATAATCCGGCTTTCTGTCGCCCAGAACCGCCGCCAGGTTGGCAAGCCACTCCTCGCCGAAGTGCTGATCGACCGTATCCATGACGACGATCTTTTCGTCCATGATCACATAGGAATTGTAGGCCATTCCGAGCGGCACTTCATACTGTCCCTCGAAAAGATCGACCTGATGGTCATTGACGCCGACATACTTGATATCTTCTGTAACTCTCATATCGCGCTCCTTTATTGATGATTATATTGTTTTTCTGTAATTGTGAACTTATGACGCGCATCCGGAAAACTCCCTTCCGCGCACTCCAATGTCCAATTACTAATTTACATTAAAAAGGCCTTTCCGTCCACTCCCGCATGCTCCCTTAAGCAAAAAACGAAAAACGGATGACCCGAAGGATCATCCGTCAATGCTTATATTTCCTCTTCCGATCTGGATCGTCAGAAATCTCTTGCCGCTCCCGGGCTGCATATACTGCTTGCCCTTGGAGTCGCCGTTATAGGTGATCTCACCGCTCTCGGTCCCGATCTCCATCCTGCAGCGGACGAGAATATCGTCTGACTGTACTTTGACATTGCCCGCGCCCATTCCGATATTCAGGCTGTTGAAGGTGCACTCCGTCATGGAGACATTGCCGGAATCCGAATAAATATCCACCGTTCCCAGGGAGACATCCTTCATGACAAGATCTCCGCCGCCGGACTGGATCGTCACGGTGCCCGCCGTAATGCCTGTCATGATAAAAGTTCCTTCTTCCATTGCAATTCGCATCGTGTCGATGCCGACGCCCGAAGGGATCGTGATCACGATTTCAGAGGTGATGTCATCCGACTCCGCAGCGTCCTCCGACTCCGCAGCGTTCTCCGACTCCGAGTCTTCCCCGGCTGCAGTCTCCTGCTCCGCAGCTTCTTCGGCCGTTTCCTCCGGCTCCGCTTCCGCTCCGGTATCAGCTTCCGCCTCTTTTTCAACGTCCTTGACAGCGCCTGAATCTTTTGCCGCGCCGCTGTAGCCCTCCGCTGGCTCGTCCTCGCCCAGTACGACCACCGAGCCGTCGGCGCTCTTGCGGGCCTTCTCCTGCGTTTCGGCGCTTCCCCTGCCGCTCACGACCAGGGTCTCATCCTGCACCGAGAAGGAAGGGAGGTTGTCCCATCCCGCCGGGAAGGCGATCGCAAAGTCCTCGCCCGGACGGATCGTGAGCATCCCCTTGACGGAGTTTACCGCGATCCTGTCAAAATATTCCAGGGCATAACTCTTCTTGTTCTCCGAGACGGTATAGCCTGAAGAAGAAGTATCTGAATAAGAATTTTCTGTATAAGAGCTTTCTTTTCCTGTGTCCGCCGTATCCGCATAAGCCGGGAGTACACTCTGCCCCATCAGAGTGAGTACAGCCAGAAGAGCCAACAGCTTCTTTCCGGCTTCCCGCAGCCAACTGTTCATATCGCCACAATCCTTTCCTCACGCGAAACGCTCATAATTAATTTTATTATAGCCGCGAAACAAACAAATTGTAAATCCTTTATTTCGTAAGTTTTACATAATTATTGTTGAATGTGGCGATCCGTTTACAAGTTGTTTCTTCCCATCAAATAATCTCTTATCAGACAATCTCTTATCGAATGGTCGCGTGATCATCCTGCCCGTAGGTCACGCCGTCCACGCTGAAGGAGTTCTCCTCCTTGATGATGAAGATCATGGTCTTGCCCTTGTTGAGCTCGATCTCCTTGCCGTTGTCATCGTAGAACGTGGTGGGCTTGTAATCGTTGCCCTCGCCCTTCTCCCAGGTGACATGGATCATGCGGCCGCCGGTGATGAAGAATCCGTCCTTGCCGTCCTCTTCAATGCGGATCCGCAGATAGTCGGAACCGTCTTCTCTGGGCTCCGCGTAGGCCCTCTGGATCAAAATATTGTCAAAGGCCATCTGCTCGTTGGTGACAGCGTCGCACTGGGGCTCCCCGTGAAGGGTCTTGTAGTACTTGCCGTCCTCCGGATTGTAGGTGAGCGCGGACTTTGAAGCCGGGAAGCTCTCCTTCATATCGACATAGACCGCACTCACGGAATCGGAGTACTGCTTGAGGGTATTTTTCTCTTTTGCAAAGGTAAAGTGCTTCTTGTTGTAGTAAGCCCTTCTGTGCTCCGCGGAGAAGCCTGCTTCCTTGATTGCCTCCTTGATGTGCTCGGCGTCCGTGTAAGCCGTGTGCTCCGAGCGGCTCCAGGAGGGAACTCTGTAAAAGCAGCCGTAATCCGGTCCGAGGGGTCCGCCGACGCCGTTGATGTTGTCGACGTCCTTTCTTGTCAGGATGTCATCCGTGTAGTCGATGGGTCCGCCGAAGTGGATGATGATGGGATCCCACTCCAATGCCTCGTAGACGAAATAGGCGCGGATCGAGCGGATGTTGCCGATGCGCTCCAGCTTCTGCCAGTCCTGGATGATGCCCATCTGGCGGCTCATATTGCCTTCTTCGCTGATCTCATAGAAGACGTCGACATTACTGAGTCCGTACTGGGGCTGGGCCTCCTTGTCGATCGGGAACATGACCGCGATCGGTCTCTGTTTGGCCAGCTCGGGATCAATGGCCTCGCCGGTCAATACGCTGACATCGGAATACTCCTGTGCGTTTTCATTTTTGTTCTTTTTATTTTCATCGGCGGTGCCTTCCTGCGCCGCCATCACTGTGGTCTGTTCTCTTCCTGCTGCGGTAAATCCCGTCCCCGGAAAAGCCATGCATACAGCCATTAACAGTAGTATTGCTTTCTGTTTCATTTTCTTTTCCTTTCTTGAATTTGGTAAATGTTAAAATACAATGGTCTTTTTTACGGTAAAAAAAGACTCCTGCGTCAGTTTCCTCACTGCGCAGAAGCCTATTATAGTTCAAAAACGGGTCTGTTTCAATCGTTTCGAACAGCTGTTTTCGTTTTTTCCGTAGGTCGATTTGTACTACTTTTATTCCTATTTTGACAAGTACTCCTGCACCTTCTTTCGCCGCAATAAATAGACATCGTATTTGCGTCCAATTCTAAACGTTTTTCAAAAAATATTCAGCAATTCCGAAAAAAAACGAAAAAAATTCCGAACAGCCTCAGCCGCTCGGAATCTTTTTCATTATTCTTCCGTGTTATTTCAAAAATCCGTTGACGATCTGTTCCTCGGCTTCCGCCTCGGTCAGGCCCAGCGTCATGAGCTTGATCAGCTGATCGCCCGCGATCTTGCCGATGGCCGCCTCGTGGATCAGCGCGGAATCCGTGCAGTTAGCTTCCAGCTGCGGGACCGCCAGAATTCTTCCCTCATCCATGATGATGGAGTCGCACTCCGTGTGTCCGCTGCAGGCTGCGTTGCCGTTTACACGAAGATCCAGCTTCTGGTAGGACTTGTCCCTGGCCACGGACCGGGATACGATGTCCGCGCTGGATCCGTCGCCGTCCAGGTCGACCAGATAAGCGCTTGCGGCGTACTGCTCGCCGTGGGTCATCAGTCTCTCCTTGACGACAAGGCTCGCGCCGGCCGCTACTTTGGCAACCGTGCTTCTGTCCGTGGAGTCGACGCCCTTGATCTGGACCATCTCCATCTCCACGTGGCTGCCCTCTTCCATGTAGACTTCCGTCACCGGATTGAGAATCCTCTTGCCGGTGCCGTCGCCTTCGCCGTAGTGCTTCTCGACGTACTTGACATTGGAGTTCTTTCCCACATAGAAGCGGTGAATGCCGTCGTGCTCGGAGTCCATGCCGCCGCAGTTGCTGATGCCGCAGCCGGCGACGATGACCACGTCGCAGTCCTCCCCCACATAGAAGTCGTTGTAGACGACATCGTGCAGGCCGCTCTTGCTCATGATGACGGGAATGTGCACGCTCTCGTTCTTCGTGCCGGGCTTGATGTGGATATCAATGCCGCTTCCGTCCTCCTTGGAGACGATCTCGATGTTGGCGGAACTGGCGCGCCCGGCCAGCTGTCCGTCGCTTCGGATGTTGAAGGCTCCCTCCGGAACCGTGTGCAGACCGGCCACTTCCATGAGGATCCTCTTCTGGATCTCGTCCATTTTCTTAAATTCCATCAGATTTCTCCTCCTTTCGCCTGACTTTTGGGAATGGGATTTCCATTCTCATCCGTAGGAACCTGCGGCACTGCGGCGGGCTTGCCGCCCAGCGGTACACAGACGCCCACTGCGGAAGTCGTTCCGATCAGGGACGGCAGGATCTCCTCGCGCGGTCCCATGCGGTCGATCTTTCCGTCCGCGACAACGATGATCTCGTCCGCGATCTCCAGAATCCTCTCCTGATGGGAAATGATCAAAATAGAGCTGTCCTTGATGGAATCTCTCATCTGCTCGAAGACCTCGATCAGGTTCTGGAAGCTCCACAGGTCGATGCCGGCCTCCGGCTCGTCGAAGACGGAGAGCTTGGTGCCGCGGGCAAGGACCGTCGCGATCTCAATTCTCTTGAGCTCGCCGCCGGAAAGGCTCGCGTTCACTTCGCGCATGATGTAATCCTTGGCGCACAGGCCGACTCTGGACAGGTACTGGCAGGCCTCGGCGACCGTCACTCTGGTGCCTTTGCCGGAGGCAAGGCGCAGGAGGTCCAGGACCTGGATGCCCTTGAAGCGTACGGGCTGCTGCATGGCGTAGGAAATGCCCATGCGCGCGCGGTCCGTGATCGACTTGTCTGTGATATCTTCGCCGTCGAGCAGGATCCTGCCCTCGGTAGGTTTCTCAATGCCGGCGATCAGTCTCGCCAGTGTGGATTTGCCGCCGCCGTTGGGGCCGGTGACGACAACGAACTTGTTGTCCGGAATCGTGAAACTGACGTCGCGGATGATGCCGATGTCTTCTGTCCCTTCCCGGACGTCAAAACGAATATTTTTCAGTTCCAGCATTCTATGGTCTCCTTCGCTGCATATCTGATGTTAGTTATGATATATTGTTACGTCATTTTGCTGCGGCACCATGCCTTCCGGCCGATCCGCGGATTCCCGCTGTTCCCCGGCGCACAGTCTTCAGCCGCATATTCAAGTATAGGCAACGCGCCGCTAGTTTGTAAATCCTAACTTTGACAATTGTCCACCTTGTGCCTTTACGGGCTCTAAAACACGGCGTTTTGCTGTGCGCAGGCCCCTCGGTCTTTGATTCGGCAGGGCCGCTGCGCCCGGTTTTTCAGTCTTCGATCACCTGCCAGGGGATCTTCGCCGCGTCGAGTTTTTTGCCTGCTTCCGATCCCTCATGGCAGTGGATCACATATTTGTATTCCCCGCTCTCTTTATCCTTGACACCTATATTGCCGACGTCCAGCAGCGAATCCGGCAGATAGATATCCGTGATCCGGTCGCACCCGTTTAGTGCGTAGTACCCTATTGCCAGCGTGCCCTCGGGGACATGGAGCGTCCCTTCCCGCAGCGTGGGAACAGAGATCAGCGCACTTCCGTCCAGGCTCATCAGGATCCCGTCCTCTTCCTTATAAAAGGTGCTCTCGGGATCGACTTCGTACCGCGCAAAGAGGACTCTCTCCAGAAAACACAGCTCGATCTGAAGCCGGGCGGGAATGCGGATCACTTCCTGCGTGAATGTTTTGCCGTAGTCCGCCTCGAAGGCGGCGTATCCCATCTTCCTGAGTTTCTCGGGCAGCACGATCTCCCCGAACGCGTCATGCAGCAGGAAGGCGCCGCTGCCGATCCACTCCACGGAAGAAGGCAGCTGTACATTTTCGAGCGCCGTATACAGGAAAGCCTGGTCGCCGATCTCCTTAAGCCCTTTGTTAAAGACCGCGCTCCGAAGGCTTCTGCAGGTCACAAAGCACTCCTTGCCGATCACGCGCAGGGACCGCGGCATGGTCACTTTCTCAATCTCGGTGTTCAGGGCAAACGCCCTGTCTCCGAGCGTCTCCACGCCCTCCGGGATCTCGTAGTCCGCGCCTTCTCTGCGGACCGGATAACAGACCAGCGTCTTTTTATCACCGGTAAAGAGGACACCGTCTGCGCTGCTGTAATCGGCATTGTCCGAAGAGACCTCGATCCCGCTGATGAAAGAGTGCCCTCTCAGAAAGTCGATATCAATCTCCCTGACCGCCCCGGAGACCACTATTTTGTCGACCCCGATGCTGTAATTGAGCTTATCCTCCTTGGCTTCCGGGTCAAAACGCAGCGCCGTCACAGGGAGTCCCTCATAGGCGGACGGAATCTGCAGCGTTCCCGTCTCCTCCCCTTTCGTCTCCTTGTAGGCGTAGAGCTCTGCGCGGTCGCTGAAGACCCTGTAATAGAATGTCCCGTGGGCGCCTTTTTCGATGGCCTTCTCGAACTTTTCCGACTCCGGATCGATGACACTGTCCCAGGCGATGCCGTATTTGTCCGCATACTGCCGGGCCGCGCTGTCCTTAGAGCAGTGCAGCGTGCAGCGGTAGATCTCCTCGAGTTTTCCCGTCTCCCGCGAGGTCTCCTTTCCTCTCGGAAAGACATTTTCAGAAAAGCGAAAGACACTGTCGGGGACATAGAATCCCATAGTCTCGTCCATCGCCGTGAACAGGCCGCTCTGGAGTGTGGTGATCCCCTCGGGGATCACCAGCGAACTGCCTCTCATCATCGGAACTGTCTGGATCATATCCCCCGCTTTGTTTGTGATAAAGCCGCCGGAAGACGCGTAAACAGGATTGGCTCCGTCGACTTCAAAGGCCGCGATCTGCAGTGCCGTAAAGGCGTCTGTGCCGATCGAAGTGACAGCGGGGCCGATCCGGACGCTGTCCAGGGGCACCTGCCCTTCAGGGACCTCCTCGGCCGCCCTGTCCCTGCCAAAGGCCATGCTCCCGATCCGCTGCAGGGAGTCCGGGAACTGCAGCTCCGTCAGCCCATAGCACTCGAAGAAAGCGTCATTGTCAATCGTCCGCAGCGTCTGCGGGAATTCCACCTTTTCAAGCCCCGCCTGCGCAAACGCGCCGTAGCCGATCTCCTCCGTTCCTTCCTCCACTGTGTATTCTCCGCCGGCTCTCCCCGCGGGATACTGGACAAGGGCCTTTCCGTCCGCTGAATAGAGCACGCCGTCCACTGATCTGTAGTGCGGGTTCCCGCTCACTGTGATCTCCGCAAGATTTTTGCAGCCCGCAAAAGGCGCCCCGCCGATCTCCCACACCGAGTCCGGTATTTTCACCGCTTTCAGCCCGCTGTAGATAAATGCCGCTCTGCCGATCTTACTCAGGACCTCCGGCAGCTGAATCTCTTCAATGCCGGAATTTCGGAAGGCGGACATGCCTATCGTCTCCAGCCGCGCCGGGAGCCTGATCTGCCGCAGTCCTTCCGTGCCGTAGAATGCGCTCTTCCCGATCTGCGTGACGCTGTCCGGGAGCGTCACGGACTCCAGCGTCCCGATTCCCGAAAAAGCGCTCTGCCCGATCGCTGTCACCGGCTTTCCCAAGACTCTGTCCGGCACGGCCAGTGAAGTGTCCTGCCCTGTATATTTTGTCAGCTGCGCGCCGTCTTCCTTCAGGTCAAAATACAGTGTCCCCTTCTCTGTCCCGATCTCTGCCGTCTCCCTCTCGCCTTCAAGGTCCAGCTCCACATAGTTCGTCCCGTGGAGATTTCCGTTCACGTCTTTCACCGTCACCTGGCAGATGCAGTCGACCTCAAATTCCGATGCCGGCTTCATGAAGAAGCGGAAAGAGTCGTCGATGGCCAGCTGGTAGAAGAGATACCCCTTGTACTCCCAGTCCGTATAGGGCTTCATCTGCCCGTTCTCATCTCTGACCGGGCAGATCGTGTCTCCGCCTGCGTCGACGATGGACCGGTAACCCGACACGTCCACGGAACCTTTGCCGCTCAGGGAAATGCCGCCGGCGTCGGCGACAACGTCCTGAATCGTCGTCTCCCGCTCTCCGCTCACGTTTCTGACAGAGACGGAGACCTCCTCGTCCACACTCTTGTCAAAGCCACTGAATTCGTGCCCGCTCGACAGGATGGTGCCGGCGGTCTTATAGACACTCTCGCCTCCGCTGTCCGAAACCTGATAGCAGGCCCAGGGCCTTGCCGACTCCTGCAGATCCGTCTGGGCTGTCAGCAGGAGCGGGTCCTGCGGAACGTGCAAAATATTGTCCGGATCCGCGTAGATCCTCTTGTTGCAGGTCGCGATCTGATAGTCTCCCCATCCGTTTCTGAACAGCACAGTATAACTGCACTCCGAGGCATACCTGGCTTGTTCAGGGGTCAGCTGCAGCGTCCACTCTGCCTCTCCCTTCTGCAGGTCCGCCAGCGTCCAGTCCGCATCGGTTCCGGCAAACCACTCCTTTGTATAAGCGTCTATAAACGCCTCATACTCGTCGGAGAGCAGATTCTCCTTCGTGTAAAGCTCCTGCGCCGTCTCATACAGCTCTCGGTTGTCCCCGGGCAGATAGACGGAGACGCCTCCGGCCCCTTCCACGTTGGAGGTCGCTCTGACCACCATTTCCCCGACTGCCTTCTCCAACTCGCCGCTCTCCTGCGGAAACATACCGGCAGTCCCGGCCGCAAGGTCCCGCAGATCGATCAGGTCATAGGCCTGTGCCTTGGTATCAGAGGCACTCAGGCCAAATGCCTTGGCCTTCCCTCTCGCCTGATTGAGCAGTGCATAGTTTCCCTTCCCGATTTCCGCCCTCATGGCGGCAAAGAGCTCGTCTGCCGCGTCGACCACCCGTTCCGTCCTCGACAGATCCAGGGCCGACAGCGTCACATCGGGATTAAAGAAGGTCGACCGATTTTTCTCATAATAAGCGCCGTAGGCGTCCACAATCCCGCTGACGATCTCCCTTGCGTCCGTAGTCTCGTTGAGGACGCGCAGAAATGTATAGTCCCAGCCTCTGCCGGGCTCGAGCTCCTCCGATCCCACCAGGTAGTCCGCGTAATTCTTCCACAGATTGGCGCTCTCGAGGCCTCCCATCAGGCAGGCGTCAAAGCCCACCCAGTCCAGCCTGGAGCTCCCTTTGGCGCTCTGTGCGGCTCCTGTCTGCCCCTGTCCGAACACGGTCGCGTCCATGGCGCTGCGCATCTCTTCCATGAGGAGGCTGTCATTTCGGAACAGCTCGTCGCTCCCATATCCCCACAAGGGGCCTCCTCCATGATCCCACAGGATCAGTCCGTAGTGCGCAGCCGGATAATTTTCTGTGCAGTAATTGACAAACTCGGCCAGCGTCTGCGGAATTCCCATGTTGGCGCTCGCATCCGTGCGGGCGATGATCTTATTCCCCGCTTCCTGCTCCTCCGGGTCTCTTGACATGTCCAGCACATTGTTGCTGGTACTCGGTATGTCGCTGACCCACCTCTTGCTCCCCCCTGTATACACCAGGAGGTTGTTCTTCTCGAAGTCCAGGCCCGCCTGCCTCATCTCTTCAATGTCATTTGTCGCGCTCCCATAGCGGCTCTCCAGGTTGGAGCCCACAATGTAGACCATGACCGTATAGTCTTTTTCCCGCGAAACCTTCGGGGCTCTCTCCCCGCTTTCATCTGCCGCTTTGAGCACGCTGTTCGACGCGTCTTCTGTCTTTGTCTTCTTTCTGCCCGCGGCCGACCGGTAGTTTCCTTCCTTCTCTTCGATGATGACCAGGCCGGACTGTCCCCCTTCTTCGGAGCCCCCGGAGGCGGCATCCTGAGACTGTTCGGCGCTGCCGTCCCCGGATTGGTCAGAGACGGCGTTCGGCTCCGGCTCTCCGGCAGGCACAAATCCCTCACCACTGTCAGTCTGACTCTGCGCGTCTGTCCGGCCTTCTGTCCCATCGCTGCCTGTCCGGCCTTCCGTCCCGTCGCTGCTGCCGGCGCCGCCCGAGGGGCCGGCACACGCAGAGAGCGCCAGTAAGATTGAGAGCAATACTGCTGTAAGTCTTTCTGCTGCAGAACTTTTCATGGTAACCTCCCCGATAAGGAAAAAGCGGATATTATCTATCCGCTGCTCTTCCCCTGTGCCCATCACCAGCCGCGGCACGATCCGCTCTGCTCACTTCAGCTCCAGCCCCAGCATGGTCAGGTCGTCGAACTGCGTTCTGTCACCCACAAATTCCTTTACCCTTTTATTTATATTCTCAAGAAGTTCCTGGGGCGAGCCGTCCCTGCACTCATTCAGGGCCTGCGTCATCCTGTCTGTCGAGAAAAGCTTGTCATACGGATCCGTGGCCTCGGGCACGCCATCCGTGTAAATGAATATTTTGTCACCCTTTCCGAGCTGCAGTTCAAAATCCTTGTAGACCATCCCCGGCTGTATACCCACTGCGATATTGTGCCTGGTCTTGTAAAGTTCGAACTCGCCGCCCTTGTGACAGACAGCCGGGTCTTCGTGGCCTGCATTGACAAAGGTGAGTTTTCCCGTCGAGAGCTCAAGGATTCCCAGCCAGATCGTTACAAACAGGTTCTCGCCGTTGTGCTCGCATACTCTGTCATTTACATACGCCATGATCTGCGCCGGCGTCCCCCCCATGCTTGTCCGAAGGCTGATCATGATGTTGATCGCCATCATGAACAGCGCCGCCGGAACGCCCTTGTCCGACACGTCGCCGATCCACATGGCCAGATGGTCATTGTCCACCAGTATGAAGTTATAGAAGTCGCCGCCCACTTCTTTGGCGGGTCTCATGCAGGCGTAAACGTCAAATTCTCCCCTGTCCGGGAAGGCCGGGAATTTGGTGGGCAGGGAGCTGTACTGGATCTGCTTGGCAAAAGAGAGCTCCGTTCCGATTCTCTCCCGCTCCGCGGTGACCAGCGTCAGATTCTCCACGTATTGGACCATATCCGTCTCCATCTTATCGATGGAGCGCGAGAGATTGTAAATCTCCTCATATTTGCTGACGTCCCCGAGTTCCTCGCCTTTAGTGTTCTCTTTGGCAAAACGGGTCGCCTCTTTGGAGATCTTCCTGATCGGGCCGACCACCCACTTTCTCAAAAGGCGCGCCACGAACTGCACTACGATTACAGACAAAATCAGCGCGGCTATAACGATATAAGTCACAAAACTTCCTATTGCGGATGCCAGCTCGCTGATCGGGCGCTGCACGCACAGAAGAGCTGCCACGCCGCCCTCGGAATTTTTGACGGGAACGATCATCGTAATGTGCTGGTGCAGGCCGGGACCGGGATTGAACCGGTATATGATCTCATAGAGCGTCTCTCCTTCATAAATGTCTTTATAGGCACTCCGATAATTCTCGTTTGTGGTCTCGCGCTCGTACCCCCTCTCCCATTCTTTGTAATTGGAATCATCTACCGAATTGTCTACAGCGTTAAAGACGGAGACAAATCTCCCGTAATCGCTCTGATCCACATCAATTACATAGACCAGGGAGACGCTCATCCTGGTGCAGTAGGCATTGAGGATCCTCTTGGTCCTGTTATATTCTTCTTCCTGCTGCCCGGCCAGGTAGTCCTTGATATGATCGCCGTTCACCAGCGAAGCCGCCGTATCCGCAATATGATAGGTTGTGTTGGAATATTCGTCGTCGAAGGCACTCGAAAACTTCCAGATACCGGCCACGCATACAAAAGCTCCGAAAGCAATCAAAAGCAGCATAATCACCGCCGTAATATTGAACGCCATATTGCTGCGCAGTTTTTTTATCTTATCGATCATGGCCTTACTTCCTCCTCGACCGGAACATGCAGCGCCTCCCGTCCCTAATGCGAAGCCTTTGGGGCGTAGAAGCCGGACAGTTACTATTATTTTATCATATACGGCCGCGGTTCATCACTAAAAAGACCGCTGCAGCAGATGCTGCAACGGTCATTTCTGTTACGTTTCTTTTATTATTTGACTGCGTTTACCATGATCGCGACGTCCTCAGCTCCGAGGCCGTAGTCATCGTCGCCGCCTGCGCCATAGGCCAGAACCGCGTAATTGTATTCGCCGTCCGTCCAGATCGTCTTCGTAGCTTCGCCTTCACGGTTGCCAAAGCACTTGACTTCCTGTCCGTTCACATCCTGCGTCCACTCATGCGCGTAAGCTGTGGAGTCAAAAGATACATCGCCGTCACCTGCGGGAACCTTGCCCTTGATCACGCTCATCTCAACAGCTGCCGCAGGGCAGAACTCCTGGACAACGCCGTCCATGTATCTGTAAGTGATGTCGCCCATTTTTCCGAGCTCACCCAGAGAGATCACTGTTCCGTTCAGGTCAGCCATGGAGTCAAAGCCCGCGCCCTTCGCGGCTTCCTCAGCCGTAGCTGCCTGGGTCCAGTTTGTGTGGCCGCCGGCTTCGCCGGTCTCCTCAGTCGCTGTTCCTTCTGTCGCGCCGGCCTCCTCACCTTCTGTCTCGGTAATTACCGTGGAAGGCTGCACGTTCATAGTGATCTTACCTGTCGTCTTGTCAAGCATGACAACTTTTACATCATAAGAGCCGGGAAGCGGAGCGCAGTGCGCAATGTCATCTCCCTCCAGAGTGATCTCATGATCCGGATTCTCAAACGCGGGCGGCGTCGCGGTATCCAGGTCTTCCACCTGCTCACTCTTCTGGAGCTGGATCAGTACTTTGCCCTTCTCAAGCTCGGCGCCGAACAGGATCTCTTCGCCTTCTCCGACTTCCAGTGCACCGGAAGTGGTGGATTCGTCCTTGCCTGCATTTTCGATCGTAACTTCGCCCTCTTTGCCGTTCAGAATTTCAAAAGAGAGTGTGTAAGAATCTGATTCTGAACTCGAAGAGCACGCAGCCAGTCCGAGTGCCATGGCCATCGCAACTGCTACTGTAAATAACTTTGTCTTTTTCATAACGCTTTATCCTTTTATTATTTTAAAACTTTTGTTTTGTTGGTTACTGAATACATATACGCAGACTCATTAAATCTGCCACGCACAAATTTGGGGCTTGTGGTGCTGAATTGTTACGCTATTTTGTCCTTCTTCTCGAAGCGGGCTCTGTTGGCTGCTTCGCCGGCGCCGGCTTTGATCTCGCCCGCGCTTGCAAGTGCCATCCTTGTCAGCTGAGGGCCGACCAGCTCATAGACCAGCACACTGAAGAGAACGATGTTGCGGACCATACTGCCCATCTCCACTCCCAGCGCCTGTGCCGTGACGACCATTCCGAGCGCCACGCCGGCTTGCGGGAACAGTGTGATGCCCAGATATTTGCGGACTGTCTCACTGCAGTGCATCAGCGAACTGCTCAGCCGGGCTCCTGAATACTTGCCGATGCAGCGCACCAGAATATAGACGATTCCGATCAGGATGATCGCGGGATAGCGGAAGACGCTCAGATCCAGTTCCGCGCCCGAGAGCACAAAAAAGAGTGCGTAGAGCGGGGCCGTCCACTTGGAGGAGCGGTTCATGATATCTACGGAATACTCACTGAAGTTGCAAAACACAGTTCCCAGCATCATGCACACAAGGAGCGAGGAAAACCCGATCCTGACGCCGCCGCCCAGTTCAAACTCTCTCGAGGCCATCGCGATCGTCATGATGACAAAAGATATTGTGAGAGACAGGCGGTTGGAATTGGAGAAGAAAATCTTCTCCAGAACCGTCAGCAGCGTTCCCATAATGGCGCCCAGAATCAGCGAGAACACGATCTCCAAAAGCGGATTTACAATAACGGAGACAACATCAAGTGTACCGCCGACCATGGCCTGCGCTACGCCAAAAGAGACGGAGAACACGACCAGTCCGACCGCGTCATCCAGCGCGACGATCGGCAAAAGGAGGTCCGTCACCGGACCTTTTGCCTTGTACTGCCGGACGACCATCAGCGTCGCGGCGGGGGCTGTTGCCGAAGCTATAGCGCCGAGCGTGATCGCCACAGGCAGCGGCAGCACTTCCGGCCCCAGCACAAAGTGCAGCAGGATCAGAACTGCGTCTACAAGAAGTGTTGCCATAAGCGCCTGGATCACTCCGATCACAGTCGCCGTTTTTCCTGTCTCCTTCAGCTGTGTCAGTCTGAACTCATTGCCGATATCAAAGGCAATGAATCCCAGAGCGACATTGCTGAGAGCGCTGACGCTCTCCAGATCCGCCATACTGTTAAATCCGATTCCGTGAATGCCCAGTTTTCCCAGCACAAACGGTCCTACCAGGACGCCGGCGATCAGAAACGCCGTCACATCCGGGAAATTCAGCTTCAAATACTTAAACACACGGGTCATCATAAGGCCCGCAAACAATGCCAATGCAGTTTCCAGTAATAAGCGCATAATAAGCCTCCTTTACAGACGAATTATTTTAGCACTTGTTCCCAGAAATGCAAGTTTTTTCGGCATTATGATTACTGATTCGTATATAGTTGGTTGAGAAATTCATTTTGAGGCATTTTTTGTGGGTGATTGGCAGCAGGGTGATGGGGGAACCGGCGGCCTGTTCTTGCTCTTTTGCTCTTTCTGCGGCTTGTTGTTGCTCTTTGGCTCTTTCGGCGGCCTGTTGTTGCTCTTTGGCTTCCTCGGCGGCTTGTTCTTGCTCTTTGGTTTCCTCTTTTTGAGCCGGTTGGACTATAGCCGCATTTTTTAATGCCTTGGGCCCTATGAAGAATTTCTGAAACAGCTTATTCCTGTTAATTTGATGCAAGAATCCTGCCCGGTTGGATTATATAGCAAGCTAATTAAGAGGTGGCCTCCATCGCGCTGCTCATGAAGCAATGTTAATGGGGGCCACCTCCCGAAAAATCTGCAGTCTGATCCAACCAGGCAGGAAATCACCCCCAGATAGTGGCATTTTCGACTTTTCTTATTTTGGACATGGGGGCCACAGGAACAAAGCTATGTCAAATAGTCCAACTCATCAAAGTTCCGCGCACACTGCCAACTATCTTCCTGCGAGTGAGTTACCCGAAAGCATTGGCTGCCTGAAAAGAGGCAACCAACTTGCCATAAAAATCATGAAGGCGTAAAATACTATCGAATCCATCGCTCGGGCAGATCCCGCGCTATTCATGCAAGCGGCCGCCCGACAGATTCCGGAAACAATTCTTACTTCATTTCTATTTCCAACTCGGAAGAAAGGAGCCCGTATGACAATCTATCAACTTGTAACAAGGGAGCAGTCTCGCCTCCTCCAGGAAAAAGCGGATCTTGAGCACCAAATTCATGCTGCTCCTCCCGGTACTCTCACCTTTGTCAAAAACAGATCAAAAAACAGGACCTACTACAAATGGTATGTGAGAAACGAAAATGCCGGTTCTCGCCGCACCAAAACCTATCTTCCGCGAAAGAAAAGGCCATATGCAAAGAAGCTGGCAGAAAAAGGCCTTCGCCAAGCACGCCTCGACGATATCAATCGGGAGCTGAAAGCGTTGGATGCTTACCTGCGTAAGCATTGTGACAGTTCTTTCTGGAACAAACTGATCACTTCTCCCGGCTACGGAGAGCTCTACGCCGATGATATAATCCCGACAAATGCTAAATTAGAAGACGAGCTCGAGAAATGGGCACATGAGAAATTTGAGTCCAATCCCAAGCACCCTGAAGAACTAAATGTTCCGACAGATTACGGTATTTTCGTCCGCTCCAAATCAGAAGCCATCATTCTTATGCTTCTCGTTATGTACCGCATTCCTTTTCGTTATGAATGCAGGCTCGACGTCGACGATCATGTTTATTATCCGGATTTCACAATCCGCCATCCTCTCACCGGCGAAATAATATACTGGGAACATGCCGGAAAAATGGATGACCCGGCCTACCGATCCGAATTTCTCACAAAGACCCGCATCTATTACAATAACGGCATTCTTCCCGATCATAACCTGATCCTCACCTTTGAGAGTAAAGGTCATCCCTTGGACATTTCCATTGTCATGGATAAGTTCAGAGAATTCTTCTTCTGCAACAAGCAGGCTTTAAACTGAGCCAATGCCAGCGTGAAAAGTTTGTCCTTGCACTTTTTTGAGCACCGATTCTTCAGATGCGATCCACAAACTTCACCACAAACCCGCCCGCCTATAGTATAATTTATCTAAACTATTTCTAAACTAAGCAGTGCGGCAGGCACTAACAGGAGGGTTATCTTATGATCAGAAGAAGCAAGGATAAGGAAAGCATCATAAAGCCGGCTCCCTTTAATGGCGTTGGTGAGATTACTGTAAGAAGTCTTTTGAACGGTCCTGATGAAATGGAAAATAAGGGGCGTGTTTTCGCGCACACGACGGTTTATCCCGGAAGCAAGATCGGCCTCCACACCCACAATAGCGACGCAGAGACTTATTACATTCTCTCCGGCAGCGGCAAATACAACGACAACGGCACAATTGTCGATGTACAGCCCGGCGATGTCTATTACTGCGGCGACGGCGAGTGTCATTCCATCGAGGCGATCGGCGAGCCGATTGAGATGATTGCGCTGATTCTTTACACGACCTGAGTTCCATTAACAGTTAAGACTCGGTAAGCAAATTTCTGCGCTGCGGCATTATTCAAGACTTATTAAGTGAAGTTCTGCGCGGCAGCAACACAATAACAGGGTACATTTTGTTGATTGACAGGCAAGATGTATCCTGTTTTTTTGTTGCCTGGGAAGCCAATTTACTTGTTGAAGGCATCTGAATGAATTCTTTCCCATGTCAAAAACAGGAAGAAGAGCGTTCGGTCCAATTCAGATCGTTTGTTGGATCATAGCAGCAATTTTTCTTCCTTCTGCCCCCATGCACTTTTTCTCCTGCCGGCTATTTTCACCAAAAATAAGGAATATTCTGCCGGCGTTGGACCATAGCCGGCTCCTTTGCAGCCGTGGCCCCCATACGGCATCGTGATGCCGTGGGCAAATGGAGGCCACCTGCTTCAACTTGTGCGTTATAATCCAACCCGATCAGAAAAGGGCCTGAATAAGCGTCTGTTTCAACCGCCTGCCCATTTTCCATGGGGGCAGGCGGTCAAAAGCAAGCTCATATAGTCCAACCGCGCTTTTTTCCTCGCTGCCAGCCCCCGCCTGCCCCACAAGCTCACCCCGCAAGACATCCCAAGCCACAAACAAGAGCAATTCCCCCGCCACAAGGCCCCCCAGCCCCGCAAGCTCACCCCGCACGACACCCCAGAGCCCCCGCAGTGCCCCCAAAAGCACCCCTATCCACAATAAAAGGCCGCCGGCTCCCGCCGACGGCCTTCCTTTTTCATTTCATTCAGCTGAAGTACACAAGCTGTGCATTGTTGTAGTAAATATCCTCCAGCTCCTTCTGTGTAAAGACGTTGGATTTCTCAAGATAGTCCGTGAGGTGCTCGTAGGTATCCTGCGTAGCAGCAAACGGAGCATCGGTGCCCCACATCATCCTGTCCGCGCCGATGATATCTCTGGCTTCTGCCAGGGTATCGACTGTCTCGGGATAAGGATAGACATCGGGAGCCATGATCTTGGGCATTGCGGCGATGTCAAACCAGACGTTAGCCTGGGTGAGCATCTGCAGCTCTGCTTTCCACTCTTTCTTCTTCTCGCGCATAGGGGCAAGAAGGTGGCAGATCACGACCTTGAGGTCCGGGCATCTGTCCGCGATGCGCATCAGAGCGGTGGTCTGATGGCTCTCCATCAGGATATCGCCGACGTCCAGCGCTACCACGCCGTGATTCTTCTCGATCATCTTGTAGATCTCCATCATTCTGTCGCCGGACAGATCGAAGGGATCGTGGCAGCCCATGAGGCCGCCGCCGGAGCTGACTTCGAATTTGACAAGACGGAAGTGCTTCTCCTCGAGGAATCTCTGCAAGGTCTCCATGTGATTGGTAGCGAAAGGCTCCACCTCACAGGAAGGGCAGAAACGATCGGGATACTTCTCAAGAAGCTCCTCGTGGTAAATGTTCTGGAAGCCGTACATGCTGCCGTTCATCAGAACCGCTTTTTCTACGTTGTTGCGGTCCATGATCGCCAGGGCCTGCTCTGCGGTAAAGCAGTCTTCGCCGTACTCACCCGTCTGGGGGAAGAGCTGGAATACTTCGCCGCTGCCCCACTGGCACTTTCCGCCGCCGATGGCGCGAAGCTCGCCGCGTCTGCAGTATCCGGCTACGATCTTTGCCAGATGTAAATGTGCATCAATTTTTTTCATAAGTAATCCTCATTCAGATGTTGTTAAGGTTCGCACTGCGAACCGTTGCGACGCGTGCGGGTCGCCCTGTAAGGCAGCCCGCACGCGTTTTCATCACAAATTCATCGGGAGACTGCTCCCCTGTTAAGCACACGTCTGTCTCGATTGCGATCAGGCGCTCGCTTTTTTGACCTTTTTGACTTTCTTTCTGGACTGGTCCGCGTGCTGCATAGCGTCGAATGCGACTGCTACTACGATAACGAGACCTTTGACCAGACCGGCGTGTGTGGACGGAACGGACATCAGGTTCAGGCCGTTGTTCAAAAGTCCCATCAGGACGGCACCGAAGATGGCGCCGGGAACCGTACCTTCGCCTCCCAGAAGGGAAACGCCGCCGATAACCGCTGCCGTGATAACATCGTTGGTGTAACCTGCACCGGTGCTGGAGGAAGCCTGCTGTGTCATGGAAGCAAGTACGATGCCGCCCAGAGCTGTTGTCAGACCGGAAAGTACATAGCAGACGATGGAAGCAAGCTTAACGTTGATACCGGAGATCTCGGATGCTGTAGGGTTGCCGCCCACTGCATAGACGTATCTGCCGTAAACCGTCTTCCGGAGGATATACCAGCTGATCAGTGCGATGATCACCATGAAGTATACGGGAAGCGGGAATCCCAGGATCTTGAATGCGCCGATTGCCGTGAAAGCGGGAACCGTGCAGCTGACGATCTTGTTGTTGGTGAAGACCATTGCCAGGCCCAGGAAGATACTCTGTGTCGCAAAGGTCACCAGGAAGGCCGGGATCTTAAACGTCGTTATGATAATACCGTGAATCGCGCCTGCCAGTGCGCCTACGACCAGGGCTGCAAGTACGCCTGCAATCACAGCAACGGGCGTATCGCCCAGCATATGCGTGACGGAGACGACTACAACCGCGGAGAATGCGCACAACGTCGCGATGGAAAGGTCGATACCACCGATCAGGAATACGAAAATGGATCCGCTGACCATGATGCCGATAACGGCTACAGACCACAGCACGTTACTGAAGTTGTCCAGTGACAGGAAAGCCTTCGGACGAAGGATTGACAGTACCACTATGAACGCGACGAGGATGATCGGTTTACTGTATTTACTCCAGTTAAAATTCTTCATCATTCCGCCTCCTCTTCTACACCCTGTCCAGCGGAGAGAACCTTGGACTGCGTGACCTCAACATTCTTAAACTCTTTTACAATATCGCCCTTGCGCATGACGATGATCCTGTGCGATACGCGCAGCAGCTCCTGAAGGTCAGAAGTAACTACGATGACCGCGACGCCCTGCTTGGCAAGGTCTTCGAGGATCGAGTAGATCTCGTCCTTGGCGCCGACGTCGATACCTGCCGTAGGCTCGTCGACGATCAGGAGCTTAAGATCTCTCATCAGCCACTTGCCCAGGACGACCTTCTGCTGGTTACCGCCGGACATGACGCCGACCTGCTTGTTGGGATCGGAAGGACGGATATCGATCGCCTTGATCGCTCTCTTACTCATCGCCAGCTCGTCCGCATCCGAGATGGATGTGCCGTTGATCTTGACGATGTCATAGTTGGTGAGCGCGACGTTCTTGGTTGTGGACAGGAGCGGGATGAATCCCTGGTTTCTTCTGTCCTCCGGAACGAATCCGATTCCTTCGAGGATGCTTGCCTTCGGGGAAGGATTAAGCTTCTTGCCGTCCAGCCACACTTCGCCGGATGCAGCCTTGTCCACGCCGTAGATCGCACGGACAACTTCTGTTCTGCCGGCACCGATCAGGCCGCCCAGACCCAGGATCTCGCCTCTGTGGACCTGGAAGCTGATATTGCGGTAGCGGTCGGTCTTGTCAGTGAGATTCTTGACATCCAGTCTGACTTCCGCGTTGTCATCGGAGTGCAGCATCTTGCGGGAGCCGGCGGACTCGTCGACTACCTTGCCGATCATGGTCTCGATGACCTTGGCGGGGATGATATCTTCTTTCTCAAGGACTGCCGCGTTCTTACCGTCACGCAGGATGGTAAGACGATCGGAAAGCATATAAACTTCCTCAAGTCTGTGAGAAATGTAGATGATCGAAACGCCTTCACTGCGCAGCTTCTGGATGATCTTGAACAGCATCTCCGCTTCTTTACCGGAAAGGGATGCGGTGGGCTCGTCCATGATCAGAAGCTTGGAATCCTGGGAAAGGCCCTTGAGGATCTCGATCAGCTGTCTCTGTCCGATACCCAGATTGTCCACGACGGTCGTGGGCTTTAACGGGAACTGGTACTTGTCGATCAGTTCCTGTGTCATCTGGTTCATCTTGGCGTAGTCAATGAAGGGACCCTTGCGGGGCTCTCTGCCGAGGTACACGTTCTGTGCGACCGTCAGCGGAGGGATAACGGAAAGTTCCTGATAGATACATGCTACGCCGAGCTTCTGGCAGTCCTGGTAGCTGTTGATCTCTACGGGCTTTCCTTCCCAGTAGATCTGTCCGTCATCTTTGGTATAAACGCCGGTGATGATCTTGATCAGCGTGGACTTGCCCGCGCCGTTCTCTCCCATCAGAGCGTGTACTTCACCGGCTTTTACTTCAAAGTGAACATCCTGAAGAACCGGAACGCCGGAAAAGCTCTTATAAATGCCTTTGGCTTCAATTAATGTATTTCCTGCCATTATTCAAGCCCCTCCTTAGCTCCTTCTTCTCTTGCCTTGCGGTCCATGCGAGCCTTGTAAGTAGCGTCGAAGATGACGACCGCAATGATGATAGCTCCTTTAATGACATACTGATAGGCTGTGTTGATGGACAGCTTGCGGACACCGTTCTCCAGTGTCGCCATGAACAGAGCACCGATCAGTGTTCCGATCACGTCGCCGCTTCCGCCGGACAGCGCCACGCCGCCGACGACCGCCGCTGCGATCGGGTTGAATTCAAAGTCCATACCGATTGCCGTGGTAGCACTCTGCAGTCGCGCCGTTGTGAAAATAGCGCCGATTGCCACGGTAAATCCGGTGATCACGTAAGCGATCAGCCTGGTCTTTGCGACATCGATACCGGAAAGGGTAGCCGCTTTTTTGCTGGCACCTACGGAATACAGATTTGTTCCGAAGCGGGTATACTTCAGAGTGATCTGGCCTGCCGCCACGATGATGATCATCGCCATGATAACATAGTAGAATTTGCCGATTCCGGTTCCCAGCCATGTATACTGGGAGTGATTCATCGGCTGGCTCTTGATAACGCCGTTGGCGTCCCTGATCGCGATAATATAGGTGAGAGCTCTGAAGATACTCATTGTTGCCAGTGTTCCGATGAACTCGGGAACGTTAAACTTGGCGACAATAATACCGTTGCAGAGTCCGCAGAGCAGACCGACCAGGATACCCGCGAGCATCATGACCGAGAAGGGAAGCAGCGTGTACGCATAGATGTTGGCCATTGTCATTCCGACCAGCGCCATCATACTTCCTGTTGAAAGGTCGATACCAGCAGTAATGATAATAAATGTAACACCAACGCCGATGATCGCCGGTATGGATGCGTCTCTGACTACTTCGATCAGGTTATCGAAATTGAAGAACTTGCCTTTGCCCGCTCCTGCAAGGATGGTGAACAACACAACAAGTATCAGCAGCATACCGATCGAGATCAGGCGTCGCATCGTTGTCTGATTCATCCGTTTCACTTGTTATTTCCTCCTCTCGTACACATTCCCGTACATACCGTCCCGTCCTGTGACAGCGCCTCGCTGACTGGTCCGGACACTGTTTTGGCATGCTTGTTTGGGCATGCTTATTCTGGCATGCTGACTTCGGGAGAGTGCATAAGGGCGGGTATCAAATGATTCCCGCCCATTCTTTCTCACTGAAAAAACAGCTTACCAGCGATCTTCCTCAGCAATAGTGCCAACGTTTTCTTTCGTTACAACGATGGGCTCCATGATGACCTTAGGAGTTGCGGTCAGGCATGTGTAATCATACTCGGAACCGATCATGAGCAGAGCGATCTTCGCTGCTGTAGATCCTTCGTCCCAGCTGTTGGTGTAGATCGTGCCGGCCATGTCGCCGCTCTCGATCATTGCAAGTGCATCTTTCTCACCGTCAGCGCCCCAGATTACGATCTGGCCCTTCTTGTTAGCGGACTGTGCTGCAAGAGCGGCACCTTCTGCCATTGCGTCGTTGATAGCGAAAACGCCCTTCAGGTCCGGATAGGACTGCAGGAAGGAGTTCATAACAGTCATAGCTGTATCCTTCTGGAAGGAAGCGGACTGCGCGTCTACGATCTCGATGCCGGAATAATTTGCAATTGTGTCACGGAAACCTTTCTCAAGGTTGTCGGTACGCTCAAGTCCGGGAACACCCTGGATGATCGCGATCTTGCCGCTGCCGCCCATCTGCTCAGCCATCTTGTCCGCTGCCATACGGCCTGCGTCGTAGTCAACAGCCATGACCAGCGCGCTGTGGATGGTGTCGCTGGAGCAGTCAAGGTTGACGGTGATGACCGGGATGCCCGCTTCCTCAGCCTGTTTTACACTGGGAGCAAGAGCTGTTCCGTCGGAACACTGAAGGATGATCGCGTTGTAGCCCTGGTTGATGCAGTCTGTCATGATCTGAACCTGGGTCTCAGCGGACTCTTCCGCGCCGTAGGAATCGACTTTGATGTTGGACCAGGATGCACATTCTCTCTCGATACCCTCTTTCCAGCCCTGGTTGTTGGGAGTTCCGATATCGTGTGCGATGTAAGCGATCTTGACCTCATCGCCTGCGTAAGGATCGACCTTGACCTTTGCGCTGCTGCCGCCTGCTGCTGCGCCTGAGGATGCTGCCGTGTCCTCTCTCGTTGTTGTTGTACCGCCGCCGCATGCTGCAAGGCTCAGTGCCATAACAGCTGTGAGCATAAGCGCAATAACTCTCTTTTTCATTTGTTACCCTCCTTTGAAATAAATAAGTCAAAATAGTGAAAAAACTTTCCTACTATTTCCGATTTGAGTGGTGGCCGTCACATTACTCCCGGCCTCTCTTTACCGCGAGACCATTTCCTTATTCCTTCGGTCTGCCCTCCAGTGCATGAATCGTGTTGACGACGAATTCATGTGTCGGCACACTGACACCGACTTTCGCTGCAGCTCTCACAACAGAGCCGCTGATGGTGTCGACTTCCGTTCTTCTTCCCGCGCGAATGTCCGCGCAGATGGAAGTCACGCCTTCCGGAGATCCGACGGAGGTCTTGCGGACCTTCTCGGTGATCTCTTCCTCATCCGCCTTCAGTCCCATGGCATGGGCGACTTCGACGGCTTCATGAATCAGCGCTGTCGTCATCTTCCAGGCGTACTCGTTGCCGGCGATATAGCCGATGTTGCACTGCAGGACGCCGGTTACGGCACTGAGCGATACGTTCGTGAACAGCTTGTCCCAGATCAGCTGCTGGATCACGGAGTGGATGCGGACGTTGAAACCGCATGCGTCGAAGGACTCCTTGAGTTTGGGAAGGAAATTGTTCTTGTCCTCCACCAGCATGCCGACGTTGGTGTTGCCCTCTCCGCCGTGGCGGATGTAACCCATGCCGAGCACTGCACCGTTGTCTTCGGTGGTTCCGATGATGATGTGGTCCTGGTCCACAAACTCTCCGAGGATATCCTCGTGTCCGGAGCCGTTCTGAAGTGTCAGCACATAGGTGTCAGGCCCGATCAGAGCCTTGTTGCCTGCAAGCGCAGCCTTCGAGAACAGCGCCTTTACGAACAGGATGATCAGATCCACCGGCTCGATCCCCTCTGTCGAAGTGACCGCCTTGGGATGATACAGATTATCTGTTCCGTATTCCTGCAGTTTGAGTCCGTTTTCGTTAACAGCCGCGACTACATTCGGATTTGTATCTACCAGGTAAACATCGTTGTGTAATGAAAGATGTCCTCCGTAAATGGAGCCCATGGCGCCGGCGCCAATAACTGCTATTCTCATACTGTGAAAACTCCTTTATTGTGAAATCCCCTAATTTACAAATACCCGTTTTCTTAAGATCCCCTGTTTTTCGAAAACCTTATTCCGAGAACTCCTTGATGCCTTCGATCGCATATGCGTGAACCGGGCTGGAATCGAGGCCGACGATCGGAAGCGGGGAGAAGGACATGAAGAATACGTCCTTTTCAAGATATTCGAGGTTCTTGAGAACTTCGATGAAAATGATGTTCTCTGCCAGAAGGATGTCGTGGAAAGGCTTGACATCTTCGTTGCAGTTCTCGATGGAGACGCCGTCGCCGAATCCTACTGCCTTGACCTTGTGATCGCGGAACCACTCTGCGGACTCTGCGTTGACCAGGAGTCTCTTGTCGACTTCTGTGTTGGTCGCCTTTGTGAAGGGCTCAAGCTTATAGGAGGAATCGATGATAACGATATCGCCTTCCTTTACCTTGTAAGCTACTCTGTCCAGATCGGCCTTTGTGATGTGTGTGTAAGGTGCCACAGTATCCTTGAAATCTACATAGACGCCGCGCCCTACGAATGTTGTCAGCGGAAGCGCTGTGACATCCGGCCAATTGTCATCGTGGTGATAAGGGCACTCCGCGTGTGTTCCCAGATGGCTCATGATGTCGAAATTGGTGTGGAAGTCCGGAATCGGGCCGCCTGTGTTGAAGCGGTACAGTTTGCACCTTCTGGTCTCTGTCGCCGGATCGACGAGCTTGGAGAGGTCGACCATTCTCATTCCATTCCCCATATCATATACAACTTGCATTTTTCTCCTCCTTACATAGTGAGTTTTGTTACTGATACCCCTTGCTGCAGCAAAAGTGATCCGTTTCCTCCTCAGATCTTTACTTTCACCACAACTTTCTTGACCGGTGCCGGCGCTCCTGCCGCGCAGCGCGGCTTATGAGCATCTTCGGGAGCTACGACAATGAGATCGCCTTCCTTAAGCAGTACCTGCCCGTACAGCTCGGGATCCTCATAAAAGACGACGTCATTTTCCTCGATCCTGTCGATCTCTTTAAGTCCGTCGCGCCTGCATACGCCGAACATCTCATCTCCTGTCACCATAAACTGGATATCGAAATACTTGTCGTGCGTCTCGAATCTCCGTTCTTCCCAGGGAGAAGTCGTGTACTCCTGTACACCGGCAATGACGTCATCCCCCATCAGAGGATAGGAGCCTTCCGGAAGATCCTTGATGTTGGTCTGTGCCAGCCACTTGTAGGCCACAGTAAATTTTTCCTCCAGATAATTGTACTTTTCAGCAATACTTACATGACTGGAAAACATAGTTCCCTTCCTTTCTGAGCAAAATTCCTTCACCGGAGTATCTCAGTAAAATTACACAATGCACTTCGCATAATTGAAAGAAAATTCTAAAAAATAACTAAACTAATAAAAACTGTTTTTAAACCGTTGTCAACTTTTACTAAAAGCTTTGCGACAGTCTGTTTACATATTCACATGCCAAAAAATCCACATACAAAAAAGACCGCCGCATTTCTGCGACGGTCTCTGTATTATTATTCGGCCACAGCCCGCACTGCGGGCTGCTTTCCTTCAGGGCTTCTTCAGGGCCTGCGGAGCGATCCGCTGCCCGGTCCGGCCGGTCCGGTCAAAGTCCGAAATATCTGGCCGCGTTCTTATAGGAGATACCCTCGACGATCTTCTTAAGGGAAGCCTCGTTGTTGGGATACTCGCCATTCTCTACCCAGTTGCCGATCAGGTTGCACATGATGCGGCGGAAGTAGTCATGTCTTGCATAGGACAGGAAGGATCTGGAGTCGGTCAGCATCCCTACGAAGTTGCCCAGAAGGCCGAGGTTTGCGAGGGACCTCATCTGATCTTCCATGCCGCTCTTGGTGTCGTTGAACCACCATGCACTGCCGTGCTGGATTTTTCCGGGAACCTCATCGGACTGGAAGCAGCCAAGCATGGTGCCGATCTGCTCGTTGTCAGCGGGGTTGAGGGAATAGATGATGGTCTTGGGGCACTCGTTCGTCATATCCAGTGCGGACAGCATGCGGGCGATATCCTCGCCGCAGGTGTTCTGCGCGATCATATCTACGCCGGTATCGGGACCCATCTTGCGGAAGATCCGCTCGTTGGCGTTGCGGTAGCAGCTGTAGTGGATCTGCATGGCAATGTTCAGGCGGTGATAAGCCTTGGCCAGAGCCATCAGGACTGCGGTCTGATACTTCTCCGCCTCTTCGACGGTGATGCTCTCGCCGGCCATGACTTTCTTGTAAACCGCGTCCACTTCTTCCATCGGAGCGGGACGGAAAGGAATGTAATCCAGGCCGTGGTCAGATGCGCGGCAGCCCAGCTTTGCGAAGAACTCAAGGCGCTCGATCAGGGCGTCGATGACTTCCTGTGCGGACTCCAGTTTGTCCTTGCCGACGGATGCGGCGAGCTTGCCGATATATTCAGCGAAACCTTCCTTGTTGATATTGATGGCCTTGTCGGGACGATAGGAAGGGCAGACCTTTACTTCGATGGAAGGATCTGCGGCGATCTTCTCGTGCCACTCCAGGGAGTCGATCGGGTCGTCTGTCGTGCCGATGAAAGCTACGTTGGACTGCTTGATCAGGCCGCGGACCGACATATTAGGATCGTTCTGCAGCATATCGCTGGTCTTGTCCCAGATCTCCTTGGCGTTTTCGACCGTCAGGGGCTCTGTGATGCCAAAATATTTATGCAGCTCAGCGTTGGACCAGTGATACATGGGGTTGCCGATGGCCATCTCGAGAGCCTCAGCGAACTTTACGAATCTCTCGAAGTCCGGCTTGTGGCCTGTGATATACTCTTCCGGTGTTCCGTTGGAGCGCATGACACGCCATTTGTAGTGGTCACCGAAATAGGTGCCGTCCGGGTTTTCACCGCCAAGCCATACTTCCGCGATGTTGTTGAAGCGGCGGTCCTCATAGATCTCCTTGGGAGAGATGTGGCAGTGGTAGTCCACCAGAGGCATCGGATCTGAATAGTCGTGGAAGAGGTGCTTCGCGGTCTCGGTCTCCAGCAGGAAATCTTTGTCCATAAACGGTTTCATGTTTCTTTGTTCTCCTTTTCCTTGGTTTTGTGATATCAGCGTTTGATATCGTAGTTCATGTTCATGAGGTTGATGATGCTGTCGACATCATCCGTGATATTTGCATCGCCGTGGATCGTGTGCTTGATCACACTCGAAGCCACCGCGAAGTTCACCATATCCATGGGCTTGAATCCATGCATGTAGGCATAGATCAGGCCGCTGGCAAACGCGTCGCCGCCGCCGACTCTGTCGAGAATGTTGAAGGTGAACATGCGGCTCTCAAAGGTGTGTCCCTTGTACCACATGAAGGCCATCAGGCTGTTCTCGCTTCCGGAGTGGGCGTAGCGCACGTGCCTTGCTATGCAGCGGATGTTGGGATATTTTTCCACAAAGGCCTGGAAGATCTCGTCCTGCTGCTCGTAGGAGGGCTGGAGCGGAACGCCGTCCTTATAGTCGCCTTTGGACGGATCGTTGTCATCCTTGTAGAGATGATAGGGTTCAATACCGAACAGCACATCCACGTAAGGAAGACACTTGGTGCAGAAGTCCCTCGCCTCCTCCCAGGTCCACAGAAGGCTTCGGAAGTTGCCGTCGAAGCTGACCGTAAGTCCCATCTCCCTGGCCGTCTGCATCAGACGGAGCATGAACTCCGCGCAACTGGGGCTCAGAGCCGGAGTGATCCCGCTCAGATGGAGCCAGTCGAATCCTTCAAGAAGTTCCTTCGCGTCGATCTGAGAGAAATCGTATTCCGTGATGGCACTGTGTTTGCGGTCATAGGTGACCTTGCTGGGGCGGATCCCGTAACCGGTCTCCAGATAGTAAGTTCCCAGCCTGTGGGTCGGCGTCTCTTCTTTGCTGGAGAGGATCACCGGCGTGCAGTGCACGTCGTTGCTTCGGAGCATGCGGATCGCACTCTTTCCAAGAGAATTGTTGGGCACGACTGAGAAAAATGTGCTGTCCACGCCAAGGTTTGCGAGTGCCAGTGCGATGTTGGCCTCACTTCCGCCGTAGCTTGCCTCGAAGCTGTTCGCCACACGGATCTTGCCATAGTTGGGCGGTGTAAGGCGGAGCATGATCTCGCCGAAAGTAATAAATTTCTGTCCGCCGACTTCACTTAAAAGCGGATTTTTGTGAATCATAATTCTCCTCCTTTGTGCTATGTTCTTTGTCCCTGCCGCAGACCGGGACCCGCACCGTTAAAGACTGTCGTAGAGCTCCTGCAGGAATTTTCTGGAACTCACCGCGTTCTCGTCGGTGGTATTCTCCAGCGTTGTGTGGATATACGGCTTCCTCGCCTTTATGAACCGGAGGATCTCCGTGTAATCCATGACGCCTGTTCCCGCCGCGATGCTCTTGAGGTCGTCCCCGTTAAGGACACAGTCCTTTAAATGCACTACCGCAATGTGGTCGCACAGCTTCTCCATGGCCTCTCCGATCACCTTGTCGCGATCGTCCAGGTTTCCGGGATACAGAATGTTTACCGGGTCGAAGATGATCCGCAGGTTGGGGCTCGGAATGGCCTCCAGCACTTTGACCGCCCTGTCGGGGCTGTACACGATATGCTTCCATACGGGCTCGATGGCCATGGTCACGCCGCATTTCTCGGCTCTCTCGACGACAGGTTCCAGGCCTCGGATGAAGGAATCGAGCGCCTCCTCGGAGTGCGTATTGGCGTCCATCTTGTACTGTGCGTTGGGCGCGCCCGTCTCGGTTCCCACAACGCCCGCCCCCAGAAGGGATGCCACGCGAAGGTGTCCGTAATATCTGCTCTGGATCTCCCTGAGTTTTTCCGGATCCGGATGGGCGAGGTTCAGATAGCACCCGAGGACCGCCACATCCAGGCCCTGGCCGTCAAATATCCTCTTTGTATATTTTGCCAGTCCTTCCGTCAGTGCGCAATCATCAAAGGTGTATCCTTTTATCACTTTCGAATAGGCGAGATGGACACAGGTAAACCCTTCCTCTCTCGCGGTCTGCGCCCTCTTTTCCATCGTCTGGAATTCGGGGCCGAGACCTGTGTGGATATCATGCAGGCGAATTCCCAGCTGCATACTTTACCTCCTGTCTTTTTCATATTATTCCGACATTCTCCGGATCTGTCTGATCACGGGGATCACGACGAGCGCGGAGCAGATTCCTGTAGCAATGTTGCTGATCATCATCGTGACGCCGACCGCCTCCGCTCCCATCTGCGTGTAATTCTGCAGGTACCACAGGACCGGGATCCGGAACACGAACACTCTGGCCATGTTCAGGAGCATGGTCCTCTTGGCGTAGCCGTAACCCAGCATGAGCGCGTTGCAGGCGGAGTTGACTCCCAATGTGATGTAGCCCAGCATCTCCCAGCGGTGGATCGATATGATCATGTCGCAGAAGGACCGGTCAAACTGCTCTCTGGAGCTGGCAAAAATCTGCGCCAGACAGGGCAGCGTGAAATTCACGGCGATGAGCCCGATCACACCGATCAGCACATCGATGAGCAGCAGCCAGTAGAAGATCCTCTCCGTTCTGCGGTATTTGCCGGCTCCGCGGTTCTGGCTGATGACAGAGGACGCTCCGTCGAGCATACCGGAGTGCCAGTTGGTCGTAAGGCCGCCGATATTGTTGGATACGCCCAGTGCGCCGGCCGTGAGCTTCCCGTAGACGCCCGCCATGGAATTGACGGTGACCTTGCCCGCCGCGAACAGCATCTTTTCCGCGGTCACGGGAAAAGAGAGTTGGAAGATCGGCATTAAGGTGTCCGCCTTCAGCCGCACGGCGGACGGCGTGAACCGAAACGCGCCTTCATCGGAAGGCATGTGCGACAGCGCATAGACAAGCAGAACCAGCTGGCTGCACAGAGTAGCCACCGCGATCATGATGACGCCGGACTGCAAAATATAGACGAACAGTCCGGACAGGCTGAGCTTTACGCCGATCACTGCCAGGTTCAGGAACATGATCTTTCTGCTGTGGCCGCGGCTCCTCTCCACCGCTATGAACACGGTGTTGAAGAAACTGACGATCAGATTCAGCATCTGCAGGCGGAAATACCCCGCTCCCACAGTGATCAGGTCCTCCGGTGTCCGCAGGAGCCTCAGGAAGGGCTTCGCGAACGGGATCAGGGTGACCGCAAGGACAGCGCTCAGCATGATCGCCATCGCGTACAGCGTGCTTGTGCGGCGCTGCACCAGCTCATAATCGCCCATCCCGTAGGCTTCCGATATTTTTATACATCCGCCTACCGCAAGTCCTGTACCGACCGCCTGGATCATCAGCGTGATCTGGGCGAGGACCGCGATCGCGGATACAGCGTCCGCGCTCACATGCGCGGCCATAATAGTGTCAAGGATCGTAAAGATCTGCTGAAATGCCTGATAAATGGCCAGCGGTCCGCATACTGTGATGAGGAGCCGCAGCGGGTGAGCACTCAGAGAGAACTGTCGAAATTCCTCATCTTTCTGATGTGCACTCAATTAACAAAAACCATCCTTATATTTACAAAGAGCTGCGAAAAGCCCGCGTCGTGAATGGATCGGGCCGCAGGGCCTTTGCGCAGCTCAAATTTCTGAACTGAGATCTTTACAGGACTACGCCGTCCTTAAAGATGGAGATCTCTCTGAAGCCCTTGCGCTCGGTGCTCGTCTGCTTGCCGGAAGCGACTTCACAGACAAGGTCAAGAAGATCCGCGCCCGCCTCGTCGAGGGTCTTGACGCCGTCCGCCACAACGCCCGCGTTGAAGTCGATCCAGTTGGCCTTCTTGGTCGCGAGGGGTGTGTTGGTGGCGATCTTCATGGTCGGAACGGGTGCTCCGAAAGGCGTTCCTCTGCCGGTGGTGAACAGGATCATATTACATCCCGCAGCGGTAAGCGCTGTGCAGGATACCAGATCGTTGCCGGGTCCGTACAGAAGGTTGAGTCCTTTGGTCTTAACCTGCTCGCCGTAATTAATGACATCCATGATCGGCGCTCTTCCGCCCTTCTGGACACATCCGCAGGACTTGTCCTCGAGAGTGGTGATGCCGCCCTGCTTGTTACCGGGGCTGGGATTGTCATAGACGACTTCGTTGTGGCTGATGAAGTAATCCTTGAAGCCGTTGAGCATGTTGGAGGCTTTCTCGAAGACCTGCTCGTTCACACAGCGGCTCATCAGGAAGTTCTCCGCGCCGAACATCTCGGGCACTTCCGTCAGGATCGTGGTGCCGCCCATGGCGGTCATCAAGTCGGAGAATCTTCCGACTGTCGGGTTGGCCGTGATGCCGGAGAGTCCGTCGGACCCGCCGCACTTCATGCCGACTACCAGCTCGCTGACGGGCATCTCCTCGCGCTTGAACTGAGAAGCGTACTCAGCCAGTTCCTTAAGGAGCGCGGAACCCGCCTCCAGCTCGTCCTCTACCTGCTGGCAGGTGAGGAATTTGACTCTGTCGGGATCGTAGTCGCCCAGTTCTGCCACGAACTGATCGTGGGTCAGGTTCTCACATCCCAGGTGCAGGACCAGAACAGCGCCTGCGTTGGGGTGTCTGGTCAGCGCCGCCAGAAGTCTTCTGGTCTGGGCGTGGTCATGGCCGGTCTGAGAGCATCCGAAAGGATGTGTGAAGGTGTACAGTCCGTCGATGCTTCCCTTTACCAGGTCCTGGTTGTCGCGGACCAAAGTCTTTGCGACATCATTTACGCAGCCGACGGTAGGGATGATCCAGATCTCGTTGCGGATGGCCGCTCTTCCGTCTTTTCTCCTGTAGCCCATAAAGGTCTTGGGCTTAAGAGGATTGACGCAGGGAACAGCGGGCTCATAGGTGTACTCCACCTCGCCCTTGAGGTTGGTCATCATGTTGTGGGTGTGAACCCACTGGCCGGCTTGAATGTCCTTTGTGGCATGCCCGATGGGCAGGCCGTATTTCATGATCATGTCGCCTTTCGCAATGTCCCTGAGCGCCATCTTGTGGCCCTGAGGGATTTCCTCCACGGCCGCAGCACCGCCGAAAGCGGTGCCGACGGGTGCGGGATGGAGGGCTACTGCTACATTATCAATATCATTGATTTGAATGAATATAGGCATAGGTACCTCTCTTTTCCGCAGTGCACTGTTTTGCACTACCGGGCAAAAAACTGATTACAGGCAGGCAGCGTATGCGGCAAGGGATCCTTTCTCGCGGATCTCGCCGAGAATCCTTGCGGCCTCAGCCTCAAAGCCTTCGATCTTGGTAAGATCCTGGCCCCACATCTTTTCGTTGGTCATAACGGCGTGGGTCAGAGCTGCTGCGTCATCATCCTTGTGATCATAGTAGAACTCAAGTACCCAGCGGTCATCGGATACAGTATAGGTGTTGCCCTTAGCTCTCTTGCAGACAAGACCTGCGTCTGTCAGCTCCTGGATCTCGTTGGAATAGAAAGCCATGTAAGCCGCGAAGCTTGTGGTCAGGCATGCCGGGAGCTTGCCGTATTTCTCAACATACTCCTCGAAGCTCGGGAAGTTCCTTGCTCTCCACTTGGATGTGGAGTTGAGGGAAATGCTCATGAGCTCGTGGTTTACGAAAGGATTGTTGAATCTGTCCTGAACGGCTGCCGCGAAGCTCATCAGATCGTCCTTGTCCAGAGGAAGGGTCGGGATGACTTCGTCATAGAGCATCTTGTTCATGAAGCCGAGGACTGTCTCGTTCTCCATGCAGTCGCGAACGATGTCGAATCCTGCCAGATACGCGCCCAGAACAAATCCGGTGTGCGCGCCGTTGAGGATGCGGACCTTTCTCTTCTTATAAGGAGTTACGTCCGGAACTACAGGGCAGTTGACGCCGGCTTTCTTGAAAGGAAGCTTCTCCTCAAGCCATGCGGGTCCTTCAATGTTCCATACGCCGAAGATCTCGCCGACGTCAAGAAGCGGATCGGCATAGCCGTGAATCTTCTCGAGGCGTGCGACCTCTTCTGCGTCGCGGATGCGGCCGGGAACGATTCTGTCTACCAGAGTGGAGCAGAATGTGCAGTCATTGTTGACATAGTTCTTGAAGCCCTCGTCAAGGCCCCACTGCTCAATGTACTTGTTCACGCACTTAAGCAGCTCTTTGCCGTTGTTGTCGATCAGCTCGCAGGAGAGGATTACAAGGCCGCTCTTGCCGGCTTTGTAGCGCTCAAGGAGAACCTGTGTGAGCTTGCCGGGGAAGGAACTTGCGGGCTTGTCATCGATCTGGCAGGCGGGATCATAGACGATACCGGCTTCCGTTGTGTTGGATACGATGTACTCCAGATCGTCAGAGCGGGCCAGATCCATCATGGATGCATAGTCAGCTTCCTCATAGGGATTGAGGCATCTGGATACGCAGGAGATGACACGTCTGAGGTCAACCTTCTCGCCGTTCTCGCGGCCGCGAAGATACAGAGTGTACAGACCTTCCTGCTTGTTGATCAGCTCCGCAAGGCCGGGCTTGATGGGCTGAACCAGAACGCACTTGCCGTTCCAGCCGACTCTCTCGTTGGATACATCAAACCAGTACTGCACGAATGCGCGGAGGAAATTACCTTCGCCAAACTGCATGACCTTCTCAGGAGCGTCTTTCAGAATATAACCGTCATAACCTGACTTTTCCAGTACTGCATAATTCAGAGTTTCCATAATTTTTATCTCCCCAAATTCTGTAAATATAAATTATCGCTACACATATATAGTATTTCAGATACGGTTGAATGTAAAGTTTCTTTAAAGTACGCGAACGTCCGGGACTGCGCTCATTCCCGGCTCTTTTCCCTCATGCGGTCGTAAAGTTCACGGGCCTGATCCATTCCCAGTCCCGCGCACAGCGGCTGGTTCACGAAGGACGCGAAAATCTTGTCCTCGTCCCTCTCGGCAATTCCTTCCGAGAGCAGGTCGATGTTGTCGCAGTTTCTGCGCACCAGCGCCAGCGCTCCCTTGGGAAGCGGCCTGGACACGATCGGATCGACAAAGCCGTTGGTAAAGATACAGTTCGTCTCCACAATGCTTCCTTCCGGCATGCCGGGCATCTGTCCCCGGTTGGGAAGGTTCACATTGGTGATCACCGTCTCAAGCCCCAGGATCCCTCGGAGCATTGTGACGAGCGCCTCTCCGGACGGAGCCAGCGGCACATCCATGCGGCCCTGCGCCATCTCTACGGACTCCCGGATCAGCCTCTGCTGATTGGCGATCCTCCAGTCCACCGTGGTCAGGCCGAAATGCCATTTCTTTACCGTCTCCCTGTCCTTCAGGTACCAGCTGTTGTCTACAAATTCCACCAGGTGCCTGTCGCCCGCGGCCGCGAGCGCCCCGTACTTTTTATAGAGATCCATCTTCACCCTGTTTCCGTAGGCGAAGGTGTCGCGCGTCCACTGGTCGGCGGGCCCGTTCTCGTAGTATCCTGTGTCAAAATAGCGATCCAGAAACTCGGGCAGAAGCTCCATGATGTCGATATTTTGGTAGCGGGCCTCCGTGATCCAGGTGAAATGATTGACTCCCGAAGCATCCGTATAGATGTCCTGCCTCGTTGCCTTCTCTCCTGTCATTTCCCTTAAGACGCAGCACAGAAAATCCTGTGTATGAAATACCTCGTGGCAGCATCCGAACGCCTTGATCTGAGGAAAACACCGGTAAAGCGTCTTCACACAGATGCTCATAGGGTTGGTCAGGTTGAGCACCCAGGCCTCGGGGCAGCATTTCCGGATTGCCTCCGCGAACTCTTCATAAACAGGAACAGTCCGCAGCGCACGAAAGACACCACCGGGTCCTACCGTATCGCCAACGGACTGCAATATACCGTATGCTTCCGGAACATGGACGTCGACGCGCATATCCTCAAAAGTGCCGGGAAGAATGGAGATGATCACAAAATCCGCTCCTTCGAGCCTCCGCCGATATATGCTATTTTCACATTTCGCCGGATCATGTTCCTTCTACCTCTGTTCTTTTGATCAGCCGGGCTGCTTGCCGATGTAAGCCAGGATTCCGCCGTCAACGTAAAGGATGTGGCCGTTTACGAAGTTGGATGCGTCGGATGCAAGGAATACCGCAGGTCCCTGAAGATCTTCTGGTGTGCCCCAGCGAGCGGCCGGAGTCTTGGCGATGATGAACTGATCGAAAGGATGTCTGGATCCGTCGGGCTGTCTCTCGCGAAGAGGAGCCGTCTGAGGAGTGGCGATGTAGCCGGGTCCGATGCCGTTGCACTGGATGTTGTGCTCGCCGTACTCGGAGCAGATGTTTCTGGTCAGCATCTTGAGGCCGCCCTTGGCTGCCGCGTAAGCGGAAACGGTCTCTCTGCCCAGCTCACTCATCATGGAGCAGATGTTGATGATCTTGCCGTGGCCCTTCTTGATCATGCCCGGAATAACAGCCTTGGACACGATGAAAGGAGCGTTCAGGTCGACGTCGATAACAGCACGGAAATCAGCTGCGGACATCTCGCACATAGGAATCCTCTTGATGATGCCTGCGTTGTTGACAAGGATGTCAACGCCGCCGAGTTTCTCCTCGATATCGGCGATCATAGCCTGGACTTCATCTTCCTTTGTTACGTCTGCCACATAGCCTAATGCGTCAATGCCTTTCTCAGCATAAGAAGCAAGAGCTTTTTCCTTTGCATCTTCACTGAGGCAGTTGAAAACGATCTTGGCGCCCGCTGCCGCATAGGCTTCAGCGATTGCAAAGCCGATTCCATAGACAGCACCCGTGATCAGTGCTACTTTGCCGTCGAGACGGAAATTGTTCATATCCATAGTATAAACCTCCTTTATGTGAACCCTTTTGCGGATCCGATTAACTTATTGTATATCCTTCTGCTTCTTTATCTCAGCTCGTTTGCCTTGAGATTGTCCATGTCGTCAAAGGCCTGATTCTCTCCGCCCATCGCCCAGATAAAGGTGTAGTTGGAGGTGCCGCAGCCGCTGTGGATGGACCAGGAAGGGGAAATGACCGCCTCATAATTCTGCATGACAATGTTTCTGGTCTGCTGAGGCTGTCCCATGAAGTGCATGACCGCTTCATTTTCGGGAATCTCAAAGTAGGTGTAGACTTCCATTCTTCTCTCGTGCGTGTGGCTGGGCATGGTGTTCCAGACACTGCCGGGAGCCAGCTGTGTGAGGCCCATGGAGAGCTGGCAGGTCTCAAGCACATCGGGGTGGATGAACTGGTTGATTACTCTCTTGTTGGCGTTCTTCTCATCGCCGCAGGGACGGTGATTGGCTTTGTCAAAAGAGAGGAATGTCGTCTTGCAGGCTTTGTGAGCCGGATAAGAGGCGAGGTAGAAGCGCGCCGGATCAGAGCCGTCGATGCTTCCGAAGTACACTTCTTTTACGCCCTTGGTGATATAGAGGCAGTCCTCATATCCCATATCATAGCGCACGCCGTCCGCCACGATATATCCCTTGCCTCCGATGTTGAAGACGCCCGCTTCGCGGCGCTCAAGGAAGTAATCCGTGCCGAAATTGTGCCAGATGTCGATGCCTTTGTCGATCGGCACCTCTTCGCTGACGGGCATGATCCCGAGGATCACCACGCGGTCAACGTGAGAATAGGTCGCCTTAACGGTGTCCGGTACATAGAGATCCGTGATCAGGAACTCCTTACGCAGTTCCTCGGTAGTGTATCTCTTGACATCGTTAGGGCTTGCAGAATAACGAATATCCATAAGTTCCTCCTGATTTAGAGCAGCTGCTCTTATTTAATCACCATCTCTGTCTCTCCGTCGAAGAGGTATACGTTCTCAACGGGGATCGAGAATGTGATCTTCTCGTCAATTTCCGGTGTGTCATGAGGATCGACCTTGAGGATCGCCTTGTCTTCTCCGGCTGTGATGTAAACGTTTGTGTTGTCGCCGAGCATCTCCGTGAGCTCAACAACTGTCTCAAGCTGATAGGCGCCGTCGGCTTTGCCCAGTTCGATATGCTCGGGACGGAAACCGAAGATGATCTCCTTGCCCTCGTAATCCTTGACCTTATTGCCGAGTTTCTTGTCGAGTGCCAGAACATTGTCGCCGAACCCCAGCGTGCCGCCTTGGACTGTGCCGCGGATGAAGTTCATGGGCGGCTCTCCGATGAATCCCGCAACGAACACGTTGACCGGATTGTAGTAGAGTTCGTAAGGAGTGCCGATCTGCTGCACATAGCCGTCCTTCATGACGACGATGCGGTCAGCCAGGGTCATAGCCTCTGTCTGGTCGTGGGTTACGTAAATGGTCGTAGCTCCTGTGGATTTATGGATCTGCGCGATCTCGGAGCGCATGGTAACACGCTGCTTGGCGTCCAGGTTGGAGAGCGGCTCGTCCATCAGGAAAACGCCGACCTTACGGATGATGGCGCGGCCGATGGCAACACGCTGTCTCTGACCGCCGGAAAGAGCCCTGGGAAGACGATCCAGATAGTCGGTCAGGCCAAGGATCTCAGCGGTATGCTTAACCTTCTCTTCGATGACCTCTTCATCGACGCCCTGGAGCGTGAGGCCGAATGCGATATTGTCAAAGACCGTCATCTGCGGATACAGAGCGTAGCTCTGGAAAACCATTGCCACCTCTCTCTGTCTGGGGCCCCACTCGTTGGCGCGGTTTCCGTTGATCAGGAAGTCGCCGTTGGAGATGTCCTCAAGGCCTGCGATCATGCGAAGCGTTGTGGACTTACCGCATCCGGAGGGTCCGACAAAGACGATGAACTCGCCCTTATCAATATCAAGATTGAAGTTGTGAACGGCGTGGTATCCGTTCGGATAGATCTTGTTGATGTTCTTCAGCGTTAAATATGCCATTTTACTGCCTCCTCACACATTGATGGCTTTTATCTGCTGGCTTCTTTCGCCCCTGTCTGTCTGCCGCCTACAAAATGATCTTCGTGCTGTCCGAATCCGTTGTCGGCGGAACCAGTTTGTCAGGTGTGTAGTTTTTCGGCGAGACGCCGTATTTCTTCTTGAACAGACGGGAAAAATACAGGGGCTCCTGAAACCCGCTCTGCCTTGCGATCTGTGAGATGCTGGATCCGCAGCCGGAAAGTGCCAGATTATTGGCTGCATTTTCCAGTCTCTTATCTGTCAGGTACTGCCTGGGGGTCATCCCCACCTCATTCTTGAACATCTTTTTGAGATATTCGAAGCTGAAAGGCAGGCTCTGCAGATACGCGTTCAGGTCGTAATCCGCATCGGGATAATTTTTTAGTATGTCATTTATGATCTGCTGCACTACTTCGCTGTGCGCGATATCCGACGCGAGCATGTGCGCCGTAGCTGCGATCAGCTGACCATAAACAGGGAGCAGCGTTGTTCTGCCGATTCCGTTATTTGAGTAATAATAGAATGCCGCTTCAAACGCCTGCCTGAGGAAATCATTGGAGGAGCAGGACAAAATGACCGGCTCTTTGAAATTAAGGGTCGAATCCACAATGTTTACATGTATATTTGTAAAACCCGAATCACTCCAATTCGAATGGGAAACCATGGGTGGAATAATGACGACACTGTCTTTGCCATAGGAAAGAGTCCGGTCATCAAAGCGGACCTCACCGCTGCCGCTTGTGCAATAGATGAGTTCCCAGCTCTCATGTGCGTGATCCGATACACGCAATGTAAGCGCATGCCTTCCCACATAAATGATGTCATTCATCAATCTGCTTCCTTTTTTCTCTTGATCTCCGTGTATGCCAGGACGAAAGGCGCAACTCCTTTCGCATCATTTTCTACAATGGGTTCAGAGACATAGTAGGCGTAAGATCCGTCCCTGCGCCTGTTGTTTTCCGGTCCCAACCCCGCGACCAGGCAGATTCCGCCAAGGTTGAGCCCTGTCTCGGTAAATGTAAGGTAGCGGTCCATGATACCGGTAAATGTCTTTTCACCCTGCTCGGCAAAACTCTGAGGCAGGACACCTTCTCTCGCGCCCTTGAGCATGGCGTAAGCCATCATAGCGCTTCCGCTGGTCTCCTCATAGTTTCCTTCCCGCCCCTGCATGTCCGGGACCTGCCAGTACATACCGGAGACCGGGTCGGCGTAAGAAATCATGCTCTCCATGAGCTCCCTGAAGATGGATATAAGTTCGTCTCTGCTCTCTCCCTCGGGGAGGATCTCGACGAGATCAGCGAGCGCCACTGCAAACCATCCCAGAGAACGGAGCCAGAAGTTCTTCGAACAGCCCGTCACAGGGTCAGCCCAAAAGGCTTTCCTTGAGGCGTCGTATCCGTGGAAATAGAGGCCTTTCTCCTCGGAGCGCATTTTGTCATGTACATTTTTGATCTGGTTTACCGTATCCGAGTAGTCTCCGTCTCCGAAGTTCTTGACGTACAGCGCGTAGAACGGCTGTGCCATGTAGATGCCGTCCAGCCAGACCTGATTGGGATAAATGGCCTTGTGCCAGAAATTCCCCTCGAACGTCCTGGGCTGTGCTTTCAGCTGCTCCATAAGACGGTCCGCGGCCAGGCGGTACTTCTCGTTTCCGGTCTTTTTGTAGAGCGCAAAGAGCACTCTTCCTTCATTGATATCGTCAAGATTTGCCTTCTCGGGCTGCAAAGTCTTGATCGTGCCGTCTTCTTCCACAAAGTGGTCGATGACCTGCTCGGCGAAAGCGGCATATCTCTCGTCTCCCGTAATGGAAGTCATTTCCATCAGTGCCGTCAGCATGCAGCCGTCGATATAGTTCCAGGTGACCTTCTTGCCCTCCCTGATCTTTTCAAGATTCCAGGCGGTGCGTTCGGGCTCGGACTCCTCGATCAGTCGCAGCACATAGGCGTCGATTCTGCTAAAATCCGTCATACCTGTTCAAATCCTTCCGTAATAATCTTTTCGTAGTGGTCCGCGACCACCATCTCTCCGACCTGCCCTTTCATCTTCACGTTCCGGATCTCGATCTCTCTGACGTTGTCCAGATACAGGCCGAGTTTGCATCTCTCCTTGGCAAAATTCTGCATGGCCGGCACGTGCGGCTTAGCGTCTTCCGCGAAGGAAACAGAGATGTTCTCCAGAATTACCTTGTCGATCGGGCTCTCCGGCAGGCCGTCTATATAGCAGGCCGCCGCTTCCGCGTCCGTGCATACCATGTTCCGGAAACAGAAAGTTCCCAGATGAGGCGTGCGGTCGTCCACGGGAAGGTGCTCTCTCGACCACACATACTCCGTGAATCTGTCCGGATCACAGCAGTTATACCACAAGTTGATGACGATGGGTGTCAAAACCCCGTCCATGCGGATATTGTCAAATAATACATTCGTTATGATGCTGTCTTTTCCTCTTCCTCTGCGGGACTTGATGCGAAGCCCTCTGTCGGTCGCATGGAAAAGGCATTTTGTAACACTCACATTCCTGATTCCGCCTGCCAGTTCGCTTCCGAGCGTAAGAGCGCCGTGTCCGAAGTCCATCAGGCAGTTGCGGATCGTGTGGTGATCAGCTGGTGTGCGATATTTGCGGGCCATCTCTATTTTGTTCGATTTGATGGCAATGCAGTCATCTCCCACCGAGAAACGGCAGCCGATGATCTCGACCTGATCGCAGCTCTCGGGATCGATCGCATCCGTATTGGGGCTGTCCTTGGGCGCCTCGATATACAGATCGTACAGGCCGATATTTTTGGAGAAGAAAGGATGCATGTGCCAGGAGGGACCGTTCGCGACTGTCACGCCGTGGAAGGTCACATCCTCGCAGCGGTTGAGAAAGACTACTCTGGGCCGCATGGCCGGGAAGTTTTCAAAGTCCTTCCACCAGTCTCCGTTCTGTCCGTTTCCGTCGATCCGACCGCGCCCCACAATGGTGATATCCTTTGCGTAAGCGCCGTGCAGAAGAGACATATAGGCGGGCACTTCGTTGCCTTCAAAAGAAGACAGAGGCGTCTCCTTCCCCGTAAAGGGATCCTTTGCGACTTCTGCCAGAATCGGGTATCTCTCTCTGTCCGTAGATCCCAGAAGGACCGCTTTCTCGCTCAGTTCCAGTGTAATGTGGCTTCTGAGCGCGATGGGCAGGGACAGATAAGTTCCCGCCGGGAAATAGATTCTGCCGCCCTCGGGCACAAAGTTCACTGCGGCCTGGATCGCCTGCGTATCATCGTGAACGCCGTCTCCGACCGCGCCGAAATCTTTGACGCTGACGCAGCATGTCTCCGCTTTCGTCTTAAAAACGACTTCCTCTGTCTGTCCCTTGTACTCGACCACAGCGGTATACTCCGTGTCCGGTCTCAGTTCAAACAGTGAGAATACGTTCGTATTGCCTCTGAGAACAGGCCTGCCTCCCATCGAGACGGTATATTCTTCAGATGCGTAGTATGGGCTGTCACCCTGCAGTTCCATACAGACGGAACTGCTTCCTAAATGGAGGATCCTGATCATAACGACTCCTCTTTATGACTCGCTTCGCGAGCCGTTTACATTCCTTGCCTTTCGGAAAATGTCCACTATTGTCAGCTTGCACTTGATCAGCAGCTGATCGACGGCCAGATAGAAAAGGCCGAACAGGATCGGTTCCACGCCCAGCGGGATCGTATCTGTGTTGCCGCTGATGCGGGTCAGCGTATAGTTGATGACCGCATAGATACAGTAGACAAAGAAAAGCACTATAAACGCGTAGAGAATGTTGAGAAAGAAACTGACATAGCCCCGCTTTGTGACCATGATATAGCGGTCGTTGGCGCCCGGCGTCGGTTCAAAGAAGCGCAGCGCGTTATTTGTCAGAAGGTCTGTCACGACTCCCATGGCGAAACCCGTCACGAAAAGCGTATCCAGCATGTTTGACATATATCCGCTCAGCCCCCATATGAAAAAGAAGCACACGGCGCCCGCAAACCACCATTTAAGAAGCAGGATCTTGACCCAGTCCGCCACTTTAATCTTGGGACCGGACCGGTACTTATTGAGCTCTTCCTCCGAAACTTCCGGGGAATTGCTCTCATCCGCTTCCACCAGATCCTGGACCGCCTTGGTCTTTAGCTTGTAATAGTTTGCTTCCTTGGAGACGTCCGGCTTGCGGTTTTTGTTTTTATCAGATCTTTTACTCATGTTCTCTGCTCTAAAGCGGGCAGAAGCTCCGGCGGAAAGCCGGGCGCTTCCGCCCAATAGGATTCGATTTAGGGCTCACTCACTGCGAGCCGCTGCGACGCGCGCGGGCTGCACGGATGGCAGTATCTCCCTTTCCTCGCGTCCGCATCGAATAACTCAGCGGGGAATCCCCTCTGCCTTATGCCTCGCCGGAAAGGTCGATCGCTTCCATCTCGCCGTTGTCTTCAACCTCGATGGAGGTCTTGATCTTGCGGATCATCTTGCTGTAAACAGGGAGCAGGATGACAAGCGCGGCTGTGATGAGCATCAGCATAATATGAATTCTCAGGTACCACTCCGCATATGCGACATAGATCGTCGACATTGTTACCACGATCGGATTGTCCGGGCGGTTAACAGCCGCGTAGATCTGCTGCAGATACAGATAATCGGCGCCGATGATGATCGCGAACATGATGAACATAAGGATGATCATCGGAACGTTCGGCTTTTTGCGGTACGGAAATGCGTTGATAAAGCACATGAAGGACAACATGGAGAAGAGCATTACGCAGAAACCGCATAATCCCATTCCGCTTCCCTGAATCTTAGCTGTCGTATCCGAAATGTACATCAGATTGAGTGCATAGAACAGGAAAGTGATCACCAGCGATACCAACGCGATGTTCTGAGGTCTGCGCTTGAGCGCTACCAGAAACTTACGCCAAACTTCGCTCAGTCCTCTGGGTTGTTTCTTTTCCATCTTCACTTACCTCCTCTGATCGCATTTGTTGTCTCCTTGTCGAAGAAATGCTTCCGTTTGAAGGAGAAGGAAATCGCGTCACCGGCTTTCAGAACCTTCCAGCCTTTGAGTTTGGCGACAATCCTGGGACCACCGTTCGCGACATAGCCGTGAACCAGCGTGTTCATGCCGAGGTTCTCGTTGTTCTGTACATCTACGTGTACTTCGGGGCCTTCCTCGATATTCTCGGGGCGGACGCCCAGAACGATCTCTTTGCCCTTGTAGGCAGCGAGTGTGTTCTTCTCTTCCGCGGTCAGCTTGACTGTAAAGCCCTGGCCATTCAGAACGCCGTCGCCTACCGTCACGTCGAAGAAGTTCATCGGAGGAAGTCCGATAAAGCTTGCTACGAAGATGTTGTCGGGATCATCGTACAGCTCGAGAGGCGTACCCACCTGCTGTACATGGCCCATGGACATGCACACGATGCGGTCTGCCAGTGTCAGAGCTTCCGTCTGGTCGTGCGTGACATACATCATGGTCGCCTGCAGACGCTTATGCAGCAGCAGGATCTCACGTCTTGTCGCGCCTCTGAGCTTGGCGTCCAGGTTGGAGAGCGGCTCGTCAAAGAGGAAGACCTTGGGGTTACGGACGATGGAACGCCCCATCGCCACACGCTGTCTCTGACCACCGGAAAGCTGTGCCGGTTTCTTGTTCAGCTGGCTGGTGAGTCCGAGGATCTCCGCAGCCGCCAGAACCTTCTTGTGAATAACATTCGGATTCTCTTTGCGCAGTGTCAGAGAGAATGCCATGTTCTCGTAAATTGTCATGTGGCCGTACAGGGCATAGCTCTGGAATACCATCGCCATATCTCTGTCCTTGGCCGGTGCTGCTGTGATGTCTTTGCCGTCCAGTATGAGTTTACCGTTGGAGATATCTTCAAGGCCTGCCACCATACGAAGGGTCGTGGACTTTCCACAGCCGGAGGGACCGACCAGAACGATCAGTTCTCCGTCTTTCACGTCCAGATTGAAGTCAAAGACTGCCTGAACGTTATTATCATATATCTTATCGATATGCTGTAAGTTCAACGTTGCCATGTCTTTTCTCCTTACTTAATTCTGGACACCGATTGCTTTCATATGCTCACTCAGTTCTGCGCACTTCTTATAGTTGATCGCCGCAGCCGCGAGAAGGCATACTGCAGAGATAATAAGATAGATGCAGACTCTCATGAACTGGCCGCTGTGCATGACCAGCACTTCCGCGTTATTCACCATGATCTTCGCGTTATGAGCGCGCATAGGAATAATGAAAATTCTTGCGATCTGAAGAACTCCTACTACCGCCAGTACATAAGAATACTTCTTGTCGTAATTCTTTACCGATTCCGAGGAAAGGAATACTGCCAGCATGAAGATCAGGTTATACACAATTGAGATACCGATCAAAATATTGTAGTAGTAAGTTCCCACGTCTGATTTGTAAATACTCACAAAATAGAAGACGTTGAACAGGATCGCGAGATAGCAAAGGTTTGCGGACTGGGAATTCTTTATAAAACGCATCCGGTCGCGTTTGATAAAGTTATCATCGTTCATATTCACGCCTGCACCCCCTTTTCTCCGCGAAGAAGCTGCTGCTCTTCTTTCATGAGTCTTGCTTTCCAAACTGCATTCGCTACCAGCAGTGCGGCCACAATGATCAGCAGCGCAAAGACAAAGTAATGCAGATCGAACCAGAAAGTAGACTCCGTATAAAGCGTGCCCCACATCTCCGCGTGTTCTTTGAGCGCGGCAAAATCCACCTGAAGGAACTGCCCCTTGAAGATTTCAATATAGGTGTGTCCGAAAATGGAGATTGCAACGCTTGCTGCTGCAAAGAGTCCTGTCGCGACATAGTTGCCGATATAGTATTTCCTGCGCACATGCGTATTTGTGACGAACAAGAATACGGCCAGCAGAATCAGCCCGATGCTGTATTTCAGGAAGATCCGGTTGAACTCCTGCATGTTGTAATACACAACAGAACCGGGAACATCCGTCTGGAATACATCGTTGGGATTACGCATCGTGTCGTATAACGCGTCATACAGGTCGGTCATAATACCAAGTGCATAGAGGAATACCATCGCACTCACGATGATAGCTGCCAGACAAAGGATCTTTTGCACTGTCAACTGTTTTTTATACATGATGACCTCCACCATTTGTAAGTTACTGTTTCAGCCGGCCGGGCCTCCCGGCCCGGCGCGGCTAATTTCAGGATTATAGGCTCGCTGCGCGAGCCGCTGCGCCGCATGCGGGCTGCCCGGGGGCAGTTTCTGCGCCGCACGCGTATGCATCATGTTCAGATCCGTTTTGTTCAGGTTCCGATCACTTGGAGCTCTGATAGTAAGAAAGGTCGTTCTGCCAAGCGGATTCCTTGATTGCCAGATACTGCTTGCCGCTCCAGTTGCCGGAAACAAATGCAGCTGCGCCTTCCGCGTCGTTGACGGAGGAATCAAGAGCGCCGTAGCCGTTCACGATCATGTTGACCAGAACGTTGTCGCCGTCCTTCTGCTGGCTGAATTTCTCAGTCAGTTCTGTGTATCCGCTCAGAGTGTTGTTGTCAACCGTACTTGTAGGAAGAACGGTAGGAACGGATGTGTACCACTGGTTCTCCGCAACTTCCAGAGCAGGGTGCTTGATAACGCCGAGAGCGATCGCCTTGGAGATGTGGCCTGCGCCTTCCTGTCCGATGTCAGTTGTGCACTGATACTCGAATGCCTGGTTCTTTACGAAGGAAAGTGTGGAGCCGAGATAGTAACGAGCGTAGTTGGTGTAGTTGCCGTCTGCCTTCTCCCAGAGTTCTGCCTTGGTGGCATCGGCGATGACGGGCATCTGCTTGCCGTTGAAATCGAATGTCTCACCCTGCTTGATGAATGCGTCGGGACCATAGCTGAGAAGGATCATGCCCTTATCCGTGTATGCGAAGTCGATCAGAGCGAGTGCCGCATTGAGCTTATCCTGGTCATTGCCTACGCCCTTGACAGAGATTCCCCAGCCGTCTGTCTTAACGGAACGCCAGGACTCTGTGAAGTGCATATAAACACCGTCTTCGTTTGTGCCGTCATACCAGCGCGCTACAGGGACCATAACGGCCATGTACTTCTCGCCGGCATCCTTGTCGAGCTTGGTCTCGTTAAGGATGGTCTGTGTCTGGTTGTAGTCATAGTGCATGAAGCCCAGGTCGTTCTCCAGATAAGTTCCGGAATTCTCTTCGGACTTGTCAACGAATGCCTTGGAGATCAGGCCTTCTTCTACCATGTTGTGTACTCTGTTAAGTGCTTCATAAGTATCAGCTTCCTGGCGGGCGTCATGCATAGCGCCGTCGTTGCCTACATAGAGGTAATCCTGACGGGACTCAAGACCGCGAACGCCGAACAGGGATCCCGCAAAGCGGAACATATCTACACGTCTCTGGTTGTTGTTGTCTTCACGTGTGAACAGGCCCTGGATGGAATCTGTTCCGTTGAGTGTCTGAGGGTTGGAAACTACGCAGCGGAGAAGAGCTACCAGCTCGTCTGCATCCCATGCCGCATTCTGGCCTACGAACAGGTCAGAGCGCTGTGTTCCGTAGTATCCGCCGTAAGCTTCGTCGATGTAGGTGCGGAGCATGTTGACAGCTGTAACGCCGTCCATCTCGCCCGCTTCGTTCATCTTCGCAACGATGTTGCCTGCTGTGTCATAGTCCTTTGTGACCTTCTCAGCCTTGGTTCCGTCGGCGCTTACTACGTCAACTTCAACCTTGCCCTCTGTGGGCATGTAAGGCTGGTAAACGGGAGCGGAGGTCGTGCCGCTGGCGTCAGCTGTGAACTCGCCTTCGCCGTCCAGAAGCTTCTGAACCCAGTCAATACGCATAAGGGGCATACGCTCGATATCGTTAACACCGTCGAAGTAAGGGCTGAAGTAGATCGCGCCTGTGGAGGTGTCGCCTGTGATAGAGAGACGTACGATCGGGTTAGCGTCCAGATATGCCTTGAAGTTGGGCATCTGGTCAAGATACTGGCCGATGTTTACCATATCGCCTGCAATACCGTTCTCGGTAAGGAGTGCTGCGGTACCGGAGACCATATCTACGTCTGTGAGACGCTCTTTCCAGTACTCGAACTCTTTGCTGGCGCTGTTGCCCTGGTATTTGTTCTCGAACTTAACGCCCAGCTGATTCTCAACTTCTACCCATGTGGGCTTGAGGTCGCCTGCGTTGTAGGTCTTGCCGTCTGCCAGTGTGATTCCGCTTCCTGCTGTCTCAGCGTCAAAGAAGAGACCTGTCTTCTCGCTGTTGTAGCCGGTAGCCATGCGAAGAACTGTGCCGGGAGCATAGGTCAGTGCCGCTGCGGGAGCTGCCGCTGCATCGCCTGTTCCCTCAGTTGTTGCCGCGCCTGTGTCGGAGGCAGCCTGCTGTGTATCCTGGCCTGCGCTTCCGCTGGAGCTGCCGTTCTGCTGAACCTGGATGCTGGGGCCGCAGCCTGCAAGCATCATTGTGCTCATTGCTGCTGCAAGTGCCAGTGCAAGAGCCTTTTTCATCTTTTTCATATTATTCCTCCTGAATATGAATCGTTGCTTGTTTAAGTCTCGTTGTTACCGCCGTCAGTTTCTCAATTACTCCTTAACGCCGCCGACGTTTGTGCCCTTGGCGAAGTATTTCTGAATGAAAGGATAAATGATAAGGATCGGTACAATCGAGCACACGATCAGAGCGTAGATAACGGAGTCAGAAGCAAATGCTCTGTTCCAGCCGGCCATCTGCTCGGGATCGGTGTACTGCTCCAGTCTCAGACGGATAAATACCTGCAGAGGATGCTCGTTCTGGTTGGAGATCATCTGGCGCGCCCAGAAATATCCATTCCAGCGCGAAATCGCAAAGAACAATGCTACCGTCGCGATCGTGGATTTGCTCATCGGGATGTAAACCTGTGTCAGGACCTGCATTTCCGTCGCACCGTCGACGATCGCAGCTTCCTCGATCTCGGAAGGAACTCCCTCAAAAGCGTTACGAAGCAGGATGATGTTCATGGCCGCCATACCCATGGCGATAACTACAAGCCATTTATCATCCATGATTCCCATGGAATTAAACACTTCTTTGGTTGCCAGGTAGTTCAGGTACTGCGGTACGATACCTGCAGAGAACCACATGGTGAAGACCAGGAAGAAGTTAAATGTTTTTCTGAACAGCAGTCTCTTTTTGGACAGAGCGTAGCCGCTGAGGATGGCGACAAACATTGCCCAGAGAGTACCGAACAGAGTCAGGAACAGCGTGTTGGAATACGCGTTCCAGAACATGTTGTCGTTGAACATGAGCTTAAAGGCATCAAACTGAATGTCCTTGGGGAAGAGCACGATGGAACCGTACTCAACCGCTGACCTGCCGCTTATGGAAGCGCTGATCGCGTATACGAACGGATACAGGCAGCAGAGGGCAAATACCGTAAGAAGGGTGTAGCTGATGACTTTAAAGATCAACTCAGAGATTTCCAGTTTCCTCTTCATAGTCCCTCCTTATTAGTATAGCGATGTGTTGGATGCCTTACGGGCGATTGTGTTGGCACCGATGACCAGCAGCATACCGATGACGTTGTTCATCATTTCAGCAGCCGCCGCTATTCCGATACCGGCGCCGGTACCCATACCATTTCTATTTGCGAAGGTGGAAACAACGTCCGCCGTCACATAAGTATTGGGATTGTACAACAGCAAAACTTTTTCATAACCGATGTTCAACAGAGAACCGATTCTCGTGATGAGCATGATTACGATGGTTGACAGTATACTGGGCAGAACTACGTATCTCATCTGTGCCCATTTGTCTGCGCCGTCAATCTGTGCCGCTTCGTAGCTGGTAGGTGAAATGGCGATGATGGCGGCAAAGAAAACGATACTGTCGTAACCTGCACTCTCCCAGATACCACTGATCTGGTAGATCGACCGGAAGAAGGCCGGATTGTTCAGAAGTCCCGCATTGGCAACCGTAGGGCTGATCGCGCCAATGTTTGCCAGGAACTGGCTGACAATGCCCATTCCGGTGGTGAGGGAACCCTGCTTTACAAGCATGGTCACCAGGGATGTCATGACAACGGTGGACATGAACTTAGGCAGATAGGTGAGCACCTGATAGACGCTTCTCGCCGCATTGGAGCGCACCTCGTTGAAAAACAGTGCCAGAATGATCGGCATAGGGAAGCCGAAACACAGGCCGTAAAAACTGAGCAGGAACGTGTTGCGCAGCGCCCTCCAGAAGTCTGTGGAAAGGCCGTCGCCTGCAAACAAGAGACGCTTGAAGTACGAGAATCCCGAGAAGAGCTGCTCGGATACGGGCTTTACGTTGTCCGCTACCTTGAAGCACCCCAGGAGTTCATACATCGGAAAATAGCGCCAGAACAGGAATACCAGCAGCATGGGGACCAGCATCAGATACAGACGCCAGTCTTTAAGAACGGTCTGACCTACGTGCTGCCAATAATGCTTTTCCACGTCGTCGCGGACGGCCTGTTCCGGATCTTCCCGATATGTCCCCGACTCTTGGTCGTAGACGAGGAAATCCGCCGCCTTAGCTTTCATAATTTACCTCCTTTTCCGTTCCCTCCTTCGCGTTTATGCGGAGCAGGTAATGTATTTGATCTTCATAGACCCCGTCCAGCCTACGGGCTATCCAGATGATCACGAATGTAAAGAGCATTGATAGGCTGTCCGTCGTATAGAAGCCCACAATGTTCGCCGGTTCTGCGCCCAGGAGAAGAGCCACAATTGCCCTTCCGGTCTGCATGAGCAGCAGAACAAGGATCGGATACAACATACCCCATGTATTTGTCCGAACCTTTTCTTTGCCGACCTTTTTCAAAATATAGACAGAAATCAGTGAGAAGATGTTACCCACTATATAGATCAGATACTGATGAGCTGCCGCTCCGGACATGAAGCAATAGACAACTCCCCCCAGCGCGGCGTGGATGACTCCCCAGTATCCCCACCGCATATAAACAATCGTTGTGATCGCCGCCACAAGTGACACCGTAAAAGGCTGTCCCGGAAACCAGAACCTGGCCGCCATCACTATGATAAACTCGAAGATGACCAGCATGACGGCAAACATCGTGAGGTCGATCGCCCGATATTGTTTCCAACTTCGCTGTTTTCTCACGTTAAATCCGGTTCATTCCTTTCACCCGAAAATGAAAATTTGTTAAAAATATCTAAAAATCCCCTAAAAGAGGTGTATAAATTATAAAATATTGAAATGTCAAAAGTACATGGACAGAACAAGGTTATTTATATACAAAACAGACTTTTTCGGATATTTCCTTTTATTCTCCGAAAGTAGGCGTATAATCGATTAAAGAATTTACTTTTGTTCAATTTTACAGATTTGACAAGTAATTGGGAGATTTTATGGCAAAATTATACAACACTATCACCCCTTTTGACAATCTCCAGGAGGTTTTTGATCGCGCATGTCCCGGTGACAAAATTCAACTTTCGGAGGGCGTGTTTCGTATTAAAGCGACTATTTTCGTCCCCGGCCTCACAATTTGCGGCGCAGGCAGCGACAAGACGGTCATTGTCTGGGACGACTACGCGAACAAGATCCACGCCGACGGAAAAGAGTACAACACCTTCCGCACCTGGACGCTGGCGGTCTGCGCCGACCACGTCACAATGCAGGATCTGGCGGTCGTGAACGACGCCCTGCACCCCGAGACCAAGGGCCAGGAGGTCGCGCTCACCGTGTACGCGGACGATTTCCACATGAAAAACTGCCGCCTGACTTCCACTCAGGACACCCTCTTTGTGGGACCGCTCCCCGCCGATCTCATCGAGCGCTACGACGGCTTTCTGCCGGACCACCTGCGCCGCGACATGTACTGCCGGCAATATTTTGACGACTGCCTGATCGAAGGCACCGTGGACTTCATCTTCGGCTGCGGCGAGACGCAGTTCCGCAATTGCGAGATCCGCTCCCTCTACGATGTCCGCGACGTTGGCTACGCCGCGGCGCCCGCCCACCCTCTCGAGCAGACCGAGGGCTTCACCTTCAAGAACTGCCGCTTCACGGCGGAGCCTTCCGTCCGGGACGGCTCCATCTACCTGGCAAGGCCCTGGCGCGACTACGGCCTGTGCCGCTTCGAGGACTGCACTTACGGCAGCCACATCAGCCCCTTGGGCTTTGACAAGTGGAACGACACCGACCGCGACCGCACGGCCCGCTTCTACGAGACGCCGGCCGTCAGCGGGCGGGTGAAATGGGTGAAATAGACCGCTTTATGGTGATACCGCCGCCCGGCTGCAGGCCGGGCGGCGGTTTTGCACGGCGCCGGAGGCTTCGCGGCGGCTTTGGCGGGGTGCCGGGGGGCTTCGCCGCGGCTTGACGGCGGAGCCGGAGGCATGGCCGCGGCTTGGCGGCTGCTTGGCGCGGCTTCGCCGGGGCCGCAAACCGCCTTTAGGCACAAACTTGATTTTTCGCTATTTTGCCTCCCAATTTTTATCTCCCCCGTTGCTCTGATGTCTCCGATTGGAATCTGTTTTTTCCACAAAGCACTCTCATGCCTAGTCCCATGGAAAAAGTCTTCATAAATTGGACCAAAATCACGTTTTCTCAGAAGCCTTTAGGATATGATTCCGCCGATTTGGCTGTTTATGCCTAAAGTCCGCCTTCGTCTCGCGAATCCGGCCGCCCCTCTTGTCTATCCATTCATGAAGTTATATAATTCTGGCAGTCGGACCGCAGAAACTGCTCCCGGCTATCTTATCTGTACTTCTATTCTAATCACATTTCATCTCCGTTCAGGAGGAAAGGACAAGTCATGGAAATTCAACAAATCGTACAAACTGAAATCACCCGTCTTCTTAATGAAAAAGTCCGCCTTGAGAATCTTCTGCGGGAATTGCCCGAGGGCAGCCTGATCATCACAAAAACCAATATTGGCGGCAAAACTTATCACAAGTGGTACTCTTCCACAATCTCCGCAGACAGCGGCAAAAAAGTCCATAAGTATATCCCCAAAGCAGACAAACCGCTTGCCGCCGGCCTCGCCCGCAGACAGTTTTACCTCAAGCAAATTGAAGAAGTCGACAATGAACTGGATGCTCTGAACACATATCTTTCAAAACATCGCCCTCCCACCGCTCTCGATTCCTTTTTAGATGATGCCTCGCTTGTGAATATTTTGAAAAAGGAACTTCCTGCTCCGGAAGCCTCGCTGGCCGAGGAACTCAATAACTGGGTACATGCGGTTTACGAAAAAAATCCCAATCATCCCGAAAAGCTGGTCGTCCCTACAGTAACCGGAGAAATGGTCCGCTCGAAGTCAGAAGCAATGATCCTGATGCTTCTTGAATATTCCGGCATCCCGTACCGTTACGAATGCAGGCTGGATATCGACCGCAAGGCATATTATCCGGACTTTACAATACGCCATCCCTATACAGGTGAAATCTTTTACTGGGAGCATGTCGGCATGCTCGACGATCCCTCCTATCGCTCGGATTTCCTTAACAAACTCCACAAATATATCAATAACGGTCTGCTTCCGGACCATAATCTGATTCTCACCTATGAAAGCGACGGTCATCCCCTTGATATCAGGATTGCCCTCGATAAAATCAAGGAATTCCTGTCATACGATGGACTTCTGACTGTTTGACAGAACTGGATCACTCATTCTTGAAAGAGGAAAAGTGGATGAGGGCATGGGAAATCGCGCAGGGAATTGCGTGGCGCAGGGAATTGCGCAGCACAGGGAATTGCGCGGCGAAGGGGATTGCGCGGCGCGGAAATTAGGCATAAACAGCCAAATTGGGCAGAAGAGATCCCAATGGCTTCAGAAAAAGCCATGATTTCTGTCAAATCAGGAAGACTTTTTCCACAGCTCTAGGCATAGCAGCACCCCTAGAGAAAAAATATCTCCCAATTGCTTGCTTCAGCACAACGTTCAGGCAAGAAATTGGGAGATGAAATTGTCAAAATAGCGTTTTATGCCTAAAGCACCGCATCACCGCGCATCAAACCGCCGCGGTGCCCGGCTCTCATTCCATCAGTCCGCGGAGGATCCGCCGCAGCGCCCGGCGCCGCACGCCATCATCCCGCGGGGATCCACCGCGGCACAGCGGCGCTAATCCGGATCTCGCCCCTCACTTCATTCCATCAGCCCGTCGGGATCTCCGATCCCGCCGCCGGTCTGCCGCGCCCAGAGGTCCGCGTACTCGCCGTCCACGGCAATGAGCTCGGAGTGCGTGCCGTCCTCGACGATCTCGCCTTCCCGCAGGACCACAATCCGGTCAAGACTCGCGACCGTGGAGAGTCTGTGGGCGATCACGATGGAGGTGCGTCCGGTGACGGAGGCATCTTTTTTTTGTGCTGCGGATGGTATTGTCGTTTTTATTATTATTCTTAATACTGTTCATATATCTTCTTATTCAGTGTATTGAGAACATGCTTCTTGTCGGCGCTCCACAGGGGTGCGATGAGAAGCTTTTTTGGCCCGTCTCCCGTGATCCGGTGGACAACCGTCTCAGGCGGAAGAAGCTTTAGGCAGTCAACGATCAGGTCGCAGTAGGAATCAAGTGTGGGCAGCGGGAAGGGCTCAGCCTCATATTCGCGGGCGAGCTGCGTCCCTTTTAATATGTGCAGGAGCTGGAGCTTGATGCCGTCAAGGGGCGGGTTCAAGTGCGAGAGATAACGGACGGTTTCCAGCATGTCTTCGCGCGTCTCGCCGGGGAGTCCCAGGATGACGTGGACGATGACTTCGAGGCCGGCGGGATATGTCGCGGATGCACAGCGGTCTGTCAACGGCGCTGTATGCCAGTGTGTCGCGCCGGTCTCGGGAGCTTGCCCGGAGGCAGTCTCTGCAGCCACGTCCTGTGCGCCAAACGGCTCCTTGAGCCTGCGGTAAGCATCTTCAAATACCGGCAGTTCATACCCTCGATGAACACGGCGCGCCGTTTTTTCGTGAATCGTCTGCAGGCCCAGTTCCACCCAGACGGGCTTGCCGGAGGAAATCTGAAGCCCCCGGAGCATCTGCACCATTTCATCAGGCAGGCAGTCCGGGCGTGTACCGATGTCCAGGGCGGCGATCTGCGGATGGGAAAGTGCCTCCGCGTAGAGAGCGCGGAGCCGGTCGACATTTCCGTAGGTGTTGGTATAGGACTGGAAATAGGCGATGTAGCGGCGGTCCTGCGCCGCGATGGAAGCCGGGATCTTGGGATCCACTCGCTTTCGGGCTTCTTTGATCTGCTCGCTTATGGGCAAAAGCGGCGCGGCGAAATCCCCGGAGCCGCCTTCCGAGCAGAAGGTGCATCCGCCGGTTCCTATGGTCCCGTCGCGATTCGGGCAGGTGCAGCCGCTCTGCAGGGACAGGCGGTAGACTTTGGTGCCGAAGCGGGAGCGCATGGCTTCGTTAAAGGAGAGGTAGTGCATAGTTTATGGCTTTCTGGGTTGGCAATCATTAAGCAGTCCGGTTGGAACCGGTTGCTGTCTTGGCTTGATTGGAATCGGTTGCTGTTTTGGCCTGGTTGGAGGCGTTTGTTGCCCGGCCGGATTGAACTTGGCTGGTGTTTGGCTTGGTTGGAGTCGGTTGTTGCCCGGCCTGGTTGGAACAAGCTGGTGTTTGGCTTGGTTGGACCATACAGGCCCTTTATGATCGGCCTGCCCCCATGGGAAAACTGCAGATTAGTGAAAAACAGCTGTTTTGGAAGCTTTTCACTGTGTGGTTGGATTAAAACACACATTATAAGGCCCGCGGCCTCCATTTCAATGCGGCGGCAGGCTGCGCGATGGGGGCCATCCGGGGAGAAATCTTGTCACTGGTCCAACTCAGGAAAAATATCTTCTGATTTCCATAGAAATAAGCATGCAGGCCGCAAAAGGCATGGAGGCCGGAGAAGAAAAAAGCAAGTATATGATCCAACGCGCCCAATATTCTGCGATGGCCAAATGTGACAGGGGGACGTATCAGGTGACACATTCAAAATGTGTCACCTGATACGTCCCCCTGTCACATTTGCCGCGTCAGCTTACGCTGACTTCCCCGGCGAGGACTTTCTTGTAATCGGCAAGATTCTTGCGCAGAAGCTCCGGAGTATCCAGCTCGTAGGGACAGCGCTTTGTGCACTGGCGGCAGTTTATGCAGGTCTCTATTTTGGCCATTTTCTCCTGCCAGGTCTCGGAGAGCCAGGAAGCGGAGGGCGCGCGGCGCAGCATCAGGGACATGCGGGCGCAGTTGTTGATCTCGATCCCCATGGGGCAGGGCAGGCAGTAGCCGCAGCCGCGGCAGAAGTCGCCGGCCAGCTCGTCCTGCTCGTTTTTTATATAGGCGGCAATCTCGCCGGTCATGGACGGCGTCTCGTCCATATAGGAGAGCCACTCCTTAAGCTCGTGCTCGCGCTGGACGCCCCAGATGGGCACGAGGTTGTCGAACTGCGTCATGTAAGCCATGGCGGCATCGGAGCGGGTGATCAGGCCGCCCGCCAGCGCTTTCATGCAGATAAATCCCATGTCTTTTTCCGCGCAGGCGCGCACCAGGGCGATCTCTTTCTCCGAAGAGAGATAGCTGAAAGGATACTGCAGGGTCTCGTAGAGCCCCGACTCGATGATCTCCTGCGCCACAGCAAGCTTGTGGGTCGTGATGCCGATGTGGCGGATCAGTCCTTTCTCTTTTGCCTCCACAAGACATTCGTACATTCCGGTGCCGTCGCCGGGCCGGTAGCACTGGTTCACCATATGCAGCTGGTAGATGTCGATGTAGTCGGTGCGAAGGTTCTTCAGAGACGTCTCCAGGTCTTTCCGGAAGCCTTCCGGCGTTTTGGCCGCGGTCTTGGTGGCGATATACACTTTTTCGCGCATGCCGTCGAAAGCTTCGCCGACCTTCTCCTCGCTGTCGGTGTAAGCCCTGGCGGTGTCAAAAAAGCGCATGCCCCCTTCGTAGGCCTGCCTCAGGAGGGCGACGGCCACTTCGGTGGTGTCGCGCTGGATGGGAAGACATCCGAAGGCGTTCTGGGGGACGATGATTTCTGTGCGGCCGAGTCTGACATTTTTCATTCGTTTTATCCTCTTGAATTATCTTACATTTAGGAAACTGATTTCCTGCTATTATACATGGAATGCGGCGGTATCACAAGGATGGCGGGCCGTGTGCGGCGCGGCATCCTTGTGATACTGCTGCATGCAGGCGCGGCAAGGTGATACGACGTGCGGCGATTCGATGCTCGGAGATGCGCGGCGGGGGGTATGATGTGCGGTGATTCGATGGTTTAGGCAAAAAACGCTATTTTGACAATTTCATCTCCCAATTTCTTGCCTGAAAGTTGTGCTGAAGCAAGCAATTGGGAGATATTTTTTCAATAGAGGTGCTGCTATGCTAGAGCCATAGAAAAAGTCTTCCTGATTTGACAGAAATCATGGCTTTTTCTGAAGCCCTTGGGATCTCTTCCGCCAAATTTGGCTGTTTATGCCTAATCTTCCACGCCTGCCGCTAAGTGCACGACATAATCTCCCTCCAGGTCTCTGCAAATCTTCCCGACACAGAAAAAACACGGGGATTTCGCATTAATCAATCAATTAATGCGAAATCCCCGTGAAGTTTCAGATCGTATGAAATTTTTCGGTTTCTGTCTGCGGTTCAGGTATCCAGGCTCTTCAAATACTCGTAAGCCGGCTTATATTTCAGCCTGATCCTGTCATAATCCTTCTGCTTGGGATTTTTGATCCTGCTTATATCCATGTTATGTGTGAGATCGGCCATCTTTACTCTGCGGGCCAGAGGATTCTTTGCAAGCCGCCTCACGTAGTCCATATATTTTTCACCATCTGCATGCGTCATGAGTGCCACCGCGTCCGCGATCTCGTCTCCGAAGAAGCCTCTGATATCTTCGATCTCGACAGCCGTATCTTCCACCGTATCGTGCAGATAGCCGACGATCTTCTCCTGAGGCGTATCGAGCAGAGAAGCCACCTTTTCCGGATGCGTGATGTAAGGTACGCCGGACTTGTCTTTCTGTCCGCGATGCGCGATCGTTGCGATCAGTTTTGCCACTTCGATTTTTTCAAGATCTGTCAATCTACTCACCTCTCGTCTTTTCTGTTACTATACCTGCCTGCCGAGGGTCTCATCCTCCAAACATCGTCCCGTCAAAAGCTTCTTCCAGCTTGACGCCGTTCACCGTCTGTCCGTCCCCGGTCTCTACTTTGAAGCGGAACGCCTCCCCCGCCTCCATGTCCTCGGTCCGCAAATCAACGATATCAACGCCGTTTGTTCTCCAGAAACGCAGTTTCGTTCCCGCCGGAATCTCCTTCTCCTCCCCGGTCGGCTCCTGTGTCATGAGGTCCACCGTCTCCGCCTTCAGAGGCACCAGGCTGGTCAGCGTAATATTCGCCTCAATCTCATAGTAGTCCGTCAGAGGGGCAGGCATTCCGTCCTCTCCCACCTCGTAGAAGCGGCGTCCGCTGTAGGAACTCATGAGCTGCATTCTCGTGCCCAGCGCGAACTTCGAGGGATCGATCAGGGAATAGCGCTCGCTGTAGCTCTCATCCGGGTTGTACTCTCCGTCCACATAGGCCGGATAGAAGGCGGACGCAAGGCCGGTTCCTCCCATTTTGCCCACGGGCGCCGGGGCCTTGTCCTTGATCTCGAATACGCTCAGTTCCGGATAATCGCTGTCCGTTCCCGTTATCACGTATACATAGTTTCTTCCGTCTCCGGTGTGCACAAAGTACGGCTGTATGCTGTAGCAGTTCAGCTCCGTCTCGCAGACCTGATCCCCTACGCTGACCCTGATGCCGGAGTACTCGTAGATCTCGTTCCCCTCTTTGTAGGTGCCGGTCACCGACAGTTTCTCGCCGCTTCCGTCTCCGTCCAGGTCGAAGTTCATCTCCGTAAACGGACTCATCGTTCTCACAAAGCCGTCTTCGGAAGGCCCGAAATTGCCAGTGAACAAGGCTGCCTCTTCGTCAAAAGGAATCCTGGATTCCAGTGTTCCCATCGCGTAAGGTGCGATATCGGACGGTGCGAACAGGAAGGTTACGCCCTCCTGATCGATCACCCACTTCAGGTCATCCAGCCCCTCGTCAAAATAGTACTGCAGCATATCTTCCGCATCGTCCAGGGCTGATCCGTCCGCCTGTGCCCGGAGATATTTTGCCACGACCGGCTTAAGGGCAGCCGGGTCCTTAAAGACATCGGCAAGTGTGATCTGCTCCCCGTTTTCGGGCCTGTAATTGTAGCCGGTGTACCCCACGGAGCCGTGCGCCGCTCCGGGATAATACAGGGAGGTCACATCATAGAAGCTCAGGACCGACTGGTCACACCTGACCGGCACGATCTTTCCTTCCACATTTCCCTGGGGAAATTCTTCCGTATCCTCTCTCTTATCCGCTATAGCGCTCTCTGCCGCCTCTTTGACCTCCGTGAATGTCTTTTCATACTCCTCTTTAATCCGGTCATTCTCTGCTTCAATGGCTTTGTTCAGCTCAGGATAGTCTATAACCGCCTCTTCCGTGAGCCTGACCGTATCGTAGAAACCGCTGGCGATCAGCGTGAGCCCCTGCTCTGCCATACGCGAGTGGTTCCGCAGCACAAATACGGGGCGCCCGCCGCTTTGCGCTTCCCCGTCCTGCGCGCTTTCCCCCTGCGCCTGTGCGGGCTGCGCCGTATTCTGCGTCTGAGCGGTCTCTTCCTGTGCCTGTCCGGCCTCTTCCTGTGCCTGCCCGGCCTGCTCCTCCTGGCCTGACTCTTTCTGCTCCTGCACGGTTTCGCTCTGCGCCGCATCCTGCGCGGCCGGCTCTCCCGCGCCCGTTCCGCATCCGCAGAGAACTCCGGTGATCACAGTTGTCAGCAATACTGCCGCAATTCTTTTTTTCATAGATATGCCTCCTGTCGCATATTCTGTCGCAAGCTTCCTTTGTCAGCAGGTCCGGAGACTTCCCGACCTGATATGGAATATTAAGGCTCGCGGAGCGAGCCGCCGCGCCGCGTGCGGGTTGCCGCTAAGGCAACAGCTTCCTCTCCGCACGCGTGTGCATCCTGTAATACTAGGGGGCATCTCCCCCCTAGTATTATAGCACATGAAAAGGTGTATCCCTCTGCGTTATTCGACGCGCACGCGTCCGGCATGGTATAATACCGAAATAACCCTAAAATCGAACTCTTTCAAGGAGCCTCCCATGCCCAACGGCTTTTTACCTCTTTCCAGACAGGAACTAATAGAGCAAGGCGTCACACAGCCGGACTTTGTCTATGTAAGCGGCGACGCCTACGTGGACCACTCGAGCTTTGGCACCGCCATCATCTGCCGGCTGCTGCAGTCGCGCGGCTACAGCGTCGCCCTGATCTGCCAGCCCGACTGGCGCGACCCGCAGAGCGTGCAGGAATACGGCGAGCCCCGCCTGGGCTTTCTCGTCTCCTCCGGCAACATGGACTCCATGGTCAACCACTACACGGTCGCCAAAAAGCGCCGCCATCAGGACGCCTACTCCCCCGGCGGCGTCATCGGCAAGCGTCCCGACTACGCGGTCATCGTCTACTGCAACCTGATCCGGCAGACGTACAAGCACACGCCCATCATCATCGGAGGGATCGAAGCGAGCCTTCGCAGGCTCAGCCACTACGACTACTGGTCCGACCGGGTACGCCGCTCGATCCTTCTCGACTCCGGCGCCGACCTGATCTCCTACGGCATGGGCGAGCACAGCATTCCCGAGATCGCCGACGCACTCGCCTCCGGCATAGACATCCGCGACATCACCTATATTGATGGGACCGTCTACAAGACCCGCGACGAGGAGAACATCTACGACGCCATAAGGCTCCCCGACTTCGAGCAGGTCCGCAGTGACAAAAGACAATATGCTTACAGCTTTTCGATCCAGCACGGCAACACCGACCCCTTCCAGGCCAAAAGATTGTACGAAGCCTACGACGGCAAACTCTTCGTAGTGCAGAATCCGCCCGCAAAGCCCCTGACCACGCAGGAGATGGACGACGTCTACGCCCTGCCTTTCATGCGGGCCTATCACCCTTCCTATGAGAAGGACGGCGGCATCCCCGCCCTGAGCGAGATCAAGTTCAGCCTGACTTCCAATCGGGGGTGCTTCGGCGACTGCAATTTCTGCGCGCTGACCTTCCACGAAGGCCGCATCGTGCAGGCGCGGAGCCATGCGTCCATCCTGGCAGAGGCCAGAACCTGCCTGAAGGATCCCGATTTCAAGGGCTACATCCACGACGTCGGCGGACCCACCGCGGAATTCCGGCGCCCGGCCTGCGACAAGCAGCTCACCAAAGGCGCCTGCAAACACCGCCGCTGCCTGTATCCCAAGCCCTGCCCCAACCTGAAAGTGGACCACAGCGACTACCTCTCGCTCCTTCGAAAGCTCCGCGCTCTCCCGGGCGTCAAAAAAGTGTTTGTCCGGTCGGGATTCCGGTTTGACTATCTTTTGGCAGACAAGGACCGGACCTTTCTGCGGGAACTGTGCGAGTACCACGTCAGCGGACAGCTCCGCGTCGCGCCCGAGCACATCTCGGACAATGTGCTCTCTAAGATGGGCAAGCCGGACGTGGGCACTTACAACGCTTTCTGCCGCGAATTCGAGAAGATGAACGAGAAGCTCCACAAGAACCAGTACATCGTCCCTTACCTGATGTCCTCCCATCCGGGCAGCACCATGAAGGACGCGATCGCGCTGGCCGAGTATATCCGCGACCTGGGCTACATGCCCGAGCAGGTCCAGGACTTCTACCCGACGCCGGGAACCATCTCGACCTGCATGTACTACACGGGTCTCGACCCGACGACCTTGAAAAACGACGACCCTGCCACCATGCAGAAGGTCTACGTCGCACGCGACCCGCACGAAAAAGCCATGCAGCGCGCCCTCATCCAGTACCGGGATCCCGCCAACTACGCCCTTGTAAAGGAAGCTCTCCTTCGCGAGGGGCGCGCGGACCTGATCGGCTTCGGGGACAAGTTCCTGATCCCGCCCAGGGCGCCGCGCAGTGGTGCCTCAAAGGGAAAGGCCGGCAGCGCAAGCGGCAAAGCCGACGCCAGGGGAAAAAATGTCAAATCCTCCGGGAACAGGGAACGCTCCCGACACAGCGCCTCGAGTCACAACAACGGTGCCGCGCGAGGGCGCTCCCGGAAAAAGTGAACATACAAAAGCCAGGAATTGCAATGAAAGGCCGCTGCACTAAGTCATTCTCAGTGCAGCGGCCTCTCCGATTGAGCACGTAAATGTAATTCTCCAAACTTATAAAGGTCGTCAATTATTCCATCAGGACTCGCTCTGCGAGCCGCATTTCTAGTTCCACCCGATCCCGCGCAGGCTCTTAAACCTGACGGTCATCCTTCCGGTCTGATCATCGACCATGATCACCGCATACGTCTTCTTGAGCCCGGCCTGCCTGGGCTTTGCCACGCTTCCGGGATTGAGCAGCAGAATGTCGTTCTGCTCGTCCATAGCCGGCATGTGCGTATGTCCGTAGATCGCCACATCCGCGCCGCGCTCCTCCGCGGCCTGCCTCAGATTCGCCAGCGTGTAGGACACGCCGTAGCCGTGACCGTGGGTCAGGAACACTTTGTGCCCGCCTATTTCGAACAGGTCCGAAGGGGGCATGGAATCGCCCCAGTCCATATTTCCGGCCACCGCGTGGATCTCGTATTCGCGTTTTGGTCCCAATATTTTGTCAAGATTGCCCTCGACATCGCCCGCATGGATCAGCATGTCAATGGGCGCCTCCTGCCCGATCGCCTTGCGCAGAAGGTCATGCCTTCCGTGGGAATCGCTCACTACCAGAATCTTCATGCTTACCTCCAAGTCGAAGCGCTTTGCGCTGAGACCGCGAGGAGAAATTCGCGAAGGCGATTTCTCCGATGCGATCCCAAGGTTTGCGGCGCCTCGACGCAAACCTTGCGAGCGAAAAATCAGCTCATCAGAGTGATTTTTCGCTCTTTACCCCCTCCCCAGGAGCTCGTCCAATGTGCTGCCGTAAGGAGGAAGGAATTCCTCCACAAAAACCTTCACCTCCGGAAGCTCCCAGGCCAGTTCATCCACAGCCTTCTGCGTGGATATCTGCGCGGTCCTGAACTCGCCGTTTCCGGCTCCCGTCTCCTCCATGCACTTGATCAGGGCGGATATCTTGTCCGCTGCCTTGACCAGCCGGCGCATGTAGTGCTCCTCTTCTGCCTGCGCCTCTCCGAAGATCTCGGCGTAAACTGCCCGCATATCCTCCGGGAGCTGCCTCATTAGCCTCATCTCCGCGACATGCTCCACCTCTTTGTAGGCGTCCCTGATATCTCTGTTAAAGTACTTGACCGGCGTCGGCATGTCGCCGGTTATGATCTCCGACGCGTCGTGATAGAGCCCGATCAACGCCGCCCGGTCCGCATTCAGTGACCGCCCGAACCTGACATTCCCGATCACACACAGCGCGTGCGCGATCATCGCGACGTCCAGCGCGTGCTCGCTGAGCGTCTCCGTCCGGGCGTTTCGCATCAGCGCCCAGCGGTCTATATATTTCATCCTCGACAGTGTGGCAAAAAAGTTATAGGTCATACGTTTCTTCCTTACTCCGTCCCGCATTCGCGTCATAAGACAATTTTGTGGTCTTTAGTATAACACCGACCCGCGTCCGGATGCTATCATAAGTATTACAGATTGATAAGGAGGACAACAATGATCACAAACACAGCACTGATCGAGCGCCTTTTGCGCTACGTAAAGATCGACACCCAATCTGACGAGGAAGCCGTTTCCCAGCCATCCACACAGAAGCAGCACGACCTCGCCCGTCTTCTCTATAAAGAGCTCTGCGACATGGGCGTCTCAGCCCGCTACGACACGCAGCACTGCTACGTCTACGCAAAGCTTCCCGGCAATGAGCCCGCCATCGGCTTTGTCGCCCATATGGACACATCTCCCGCCGCCAGCGGCCGGGACGTCCGCCCACGCATTGTAGAGAACTATCAGGGCCAAAATATAGTCCTGAGTGAACAGCCCGCTGCCGCCCCTGTCGTTATGCGGACTTCCGATTTCCCGGAACTGCTCTCCCATACAGGAGAGGATCTGATCGTCACCGACGGGACCACCCTCCTGGGCTCGGACGACAAATCCGGTGTCGCCGAGATCATGAACCTTTTCGAGTACTATACCTCACATCCCGAGATTCCGCACCGCACGATCTGCGCCGCCTTCACGCCGGACGAGGAAGTAGGTCGGGGGACGGAGAATTTTGACACAGAAATCTTCGGGGCAAAACAGGCCTATACCGTCGACGGCGGAAAGCTCGGCGAGATCGAATACGAATGCTTCAACGCCGCCTCCGCTGTGGTGGAGATCACCGGCCGCAGCGTCCACCCCGGTGACGCCAAGAACACCATGATCAACGCCTCCCTGGTGGGTATGGAATTCATTGCGCTGCTGCCCGCCTCCGACCGGCCCGAGCACACCGAAGGGTACGAAGGCTTCTATCATTTGACCGGCATGAAGGGCGACGCCTCCCGCGCCGTTCTCAAATACATTGTCCGCGACCACGACAGCGAAAAATTTGCCGCCAGAAAAGAATTCCTGGTCAAATCCGCCGCTTTCATCAACGACAAATACCGGGCCTTTGCGGGAACCGACGTTCTCAGGATCACGATCAAAGACCAGTATTACAACATGGCCATTCCGATGAAAGACCACATGGAACTGATCATAGGCGTCCAAAAAGCCATGCGGCAGCTGGGCATCACGCCGATCGTGCAGCCCATCCGCGGAGGCACCGACGGCGCCGCCCTCACTTACCGCGGCGTTCCCTGCCCCAACCTGTGCACCGGCGGTTACAACTTCCACGGCTGCTACGAATATGCTTCTGTCCAGGAGATTGAGAAGTGCGCGGAGCTGCTGATTTTGCTGGCGGCGGTGTGACACCCGAAACGCGATAACTGTTTATGATTCGAACAATGAACCTGTAAGCCGCTCTCTTTCCAAAGGCGATTACCTATAAGGAGAAAACCTATGAGCACTTATTCCTTCTATATCGGCACTCATGCCCCCGCTTCCAAGACCTGCATCTATCGCTGCGAGGCCGACTTCGAAAACCTTACGTTTTCCACTCTCAGCACAATGCAGGGCATCCCGGATCCCACTTATCTGGCGGGCCCCGCAAATGACGTTTTATACGCCTTGGGAAAGACTCCGGAGGGAGGGGCCGTATATGCGCTCCGGCAGGAATCCGGGGCAGATTGTGGTGACGGAGCAGCCCCCGGTTCCGGCCTCGGCGCCGAATCGGACCGCCGCGTCGCTCTGACCATCATAAACAGCCTACTGAGCGCCGGCCAGGGTCCCTGCCACATCAGCCTGGATCCGCGCGGCGAATACCTTCTCTGCGCCAACTACGGGAGCGGAAGTGCTGCTTTGTTTGCGCTTGGCAGCGATGGGAGCCTGCAGGCACTCAGCGATTTTCGACAGTACAGCGGCGCCGGATATGATTCTTCCGACCGTCAGAAGGGCCCCCATGCTCATTTTGCATCCTTCCATAACGAGCGAAATGAAGTGCTCGTCTGCGACCTGGGACTCGATATGGTCTACGTCTATGAACTCGACAGAGCCAGTGGAAGGCTTCTGGATACAGACCGCAGCATCCGTCTTCCGGACGGAGCCGGCCCCAGGCATCTCGCCTTCCACAGAAGTCACCCCGGAATGCTGTTCGTGATCGCGGAAATGGCTAATACTATCTTTTCCTACCGCTTCGATGAGGCCGGCCGTCAATATGTTCTGGCGCAGTCCATCTCTGCCGTCCCCTCGGGTCCCGACAGCGGCGAAGTCACTCCTTCCGACCGGGAACTGATGCTCCCTCCTACCGCCGACAACGGAAGTATCGGCTGCGCGATCCGCTTTTCTTCAGACGGCAAATACCTCTTTGTGTCGAGCAGACTGGGGTACCAGAGCATTTCCGCCTTCCGCCTCGGTGATGACGGGCAGCTTCGCTTCTGCAGCCGCTGCCTCTGCGGAGGGATTACCCCCAGAGACTTTAACGTATTTGAGGGAGACGGGGTCGACTATATCCTGGTCGCCAACCAGGACTCCGACCTGATCACGGCTTTGCGATTTGACAGGGGAACTGAGAACCTGACGCTTCTGAATATGAAAATGCAGGCGAACAAGCCTACCTGCATTTTACCGCTATGAGAAAAGAGGGGCACGCCACACGGCGCGCCCCTCTCTTTTTCAGCTTCCCCAATCTCTCTTCGCAATCTTCTTGTACATATAGACCTTGTCCCCGGCCTTCAGGACCAGCGACCCGTAGGGCACGATCATCTGATCGGCGCGCCTGACCAGGACGATATAGGACTGCCTCGAGATATCGAGTTCTTTGACAGCAAACCCATTCCAGTTGTGATTCTCTTCCACCGCGATCTCCTTGAGCTCCATGGCGTCCGCGCCGCGCAGCGGCTCGGCTCCGATCACCAGGATATCGTCAGCTTCCAGAACGACGTCTTCATGCGGTACGATCGACTCGTGGTCCCTCAGGACGATCGCGGCGATCATCCCTGCGGGAAGCGCCAGATCTCCGATCCTTTTCCCGGTCCAGACATCGCCGGGGGCGATCCGGATCCTGAGGAAGCTGAGCTCCTCGTCATTTTTATATTCCCCAAGGAGCTTGAACTGCGTGTACTGTTCCACAAATCCGGCACTGATGATACCGGTTGGGATCGCCACCATTCCTACGCCCAGAAAAGTGATGATAATACTGAAAAATTTTCCCGCCGGCGTGATCGGATAGATGTCGCCGTACCCTACCGTCAGGAGCGTTGACGCCGCCCACCAGATGCCGGAGAAAGCGTTGGCGAACACCTTAGGCTGCGCCTCGTGCTCCAGGCTGTACATGCACAAACTCGAGCCCAGCATCAGGAGCGATATGATAAAGACCGAAGACAGGAGCTGCTGCTTTTTGCTCTTGATAACTTCCGCAATGACATTGAGCGAGTCGTAGTAAGCGTTGATCCGGAACAGCCTCAGGATCCTGACCACACGGAACATTCGGAAGACTGCGACGCCCGTCGGGAAGAACACCGGCAGATAATAGGGCAAAAAAGAGAACAGATCAACGATTCCCGCAAATGATTTACAATATTTGAGCCGGGCGACCCAGTTTTCCTCCCCCGGGTACAGTTCCGGCGCCGTCAGTATGCGCAGCACATAGTCGACGGCAAAAAAGAGCACCGTAATATGCTCAATGCCGTTAAAGATATTGCCGTAAACCGCAGTCAGATTATCAAAGGTAGACATTACGGCGACCACCAGGTTCGCGATCACAGCTCCTGTGCTGATCACATCGTAAGCCTGATTGATCGGCTCGTCGACCACCCCGACCGAGACCATTCTGAAGAGTTTGGCCCGAAGAGAAGGCCATGCACTTTTTGTCTGATTATTCATTTGCCTGCTTCCTGCTTCGTGTTGTATGTGCAATTTGTCCTTGTATCAAGTAAAATAAATGCAAATATATTATTACATAAATAATGCATTCCTACAAAGAACAAATGCGTGCCGCCCTACGGCGGCAGAACGGAGATTTATGAGATTACTTTTTATAAGGCATGGTGACCCTGACTATGCAAATGACTGCCTGAACGCGATCGGCCTGAGTGAGGCCAAGGCGCTTTCCATGCTTTGCCCGCAGCTCGGACTGGGCACCTGCTACTCCTCCCCTCTGGGCCGGGCACAGGAAACTGCCGCCATCGCGCTGGGCCGGGCCGTGGAAGGCGCGCACGGCGTCGCGGCCGCCGTCGATTGCGGCGACATTCTCACCACGCTCGACTGGCTGCGCGAATTTCCGGCGCTGGTAGACGTAAACGACACGCCGCTTTTGCATGACGCGTACTATCAGAATCTGCTTCCCGACGGGACCTGCAAGCCCAGGATCGTCTGGGATATGTATCCCTCCTACTACATGGAGCACGAGGCCTACTCGGACTATGACGACTGGCGCACCACATTGGTCGCCCACTGCTCCAACATGATTACCGTCTACGAATATGTCACTTCTTCCTTCGACGCGCTTTTGGCCGAGCACGGCTACGTTCGCGAAGGCCGGCATTACCGCGTGGAAGGAGAGAGCACAGAGACGCTGACATTCTTCTGCCATTTCGGCATCACCTGCGTCCTTCTCTCCCACCTGTGGAACGTCTCTCCCTTTGTGCCGCTGCAGTCTTTCTGCATGCCCACCTCTTCCGTCACGGAGCTGTTCACGGAGGAGCGCCAGAAAGGCTACGCGAATTTCCGCGCGACGAGGATCGGCGACACATCGCACCTGACCATGGCAGGACTGCGGACGCAGCGCCTGCCCCACTCCGCCCTGTTCACGGAAGTTTACAGCGACTTCTCGCAGAGACATGACTGAGGCGCCGGGACCGCTCGCGCGCAGACAAAGTTAAAGTGCCGCCGGAGTTCCCTCCGGCGGCACCGTTGCTACATATTTAGGGCATGCTGAACGGTGGTCACACCAGCGCCCAGCACCCCGATATTACATCTGTTGTTAGCTGTCTGCCTGTCGGATATGGCCGAATGATGCAGACTTCCAAAAATGCAGACAACAATGAA
>Ga0256404_1000185_pt1 | contig 153781 bp, 111 predicted proteins | sample RumenRJG_01DNA_FD_185990 | JGI IMG/M metagenome (GOLD analysis project Ga0256404, IMG submission 185990) | Bovine rumen microbial communities from Lethbridge, Alberta, Canada - RJG_01 | ecosystem: Host-associated > Mammals > Digestive system > Stomach > Rumen | place: Canada: Alberta...
ACCTTTGCTCCGAGGTTAGTTGTTTGTACTTCATCAATGCAAAATTAATTAATCTCTGGGAGACAGCGGTCTCCCTTTATTGTTTTTTTGCATTGCTGGTCAACTTTCGACGCTCCGCTAGGGGGAGATGCCCCCTCCGCTACGCTCCGGGGATCATCTCCCCCTAGCGGAAACTCCTTCCTCTTCCACCTCCAAAGATTGCACTTCTATCTTGAAAGTGGGCAAAAATGAAGAAACTATTCACAATTTTAGCGCTACTCATGGCGTTTACGGTCAGTGGAGTGGCGAAAGTCATTACTATTTATGTTCATGCTGAGAACCAGCCCTATATTTACTCATGGGGTGTTTCTAACTACTGTGGCGATTTTCCTGGTGCAGCGATGTCATGGGCTTACTGGACTTCTGGCAAGAACATGTGGAAGTACTCTATCACTACTGAGACTGAGGAAGAATCTATTAATTTTCTTTTCCACAATGGTAACGGTGATCAAACAAGTGATATTACAGGTGTTACCGGAGATGTTTATTATGATTACGATGGGGCAACTTCTTATACACAATTGGCAAACACCTCTATTGAATCTGTAATGCTTCCTGGTAGCTTTAATAACTGGAGTCAGAGTTTTGCTATGACAAAGGGTGAAGGTAATGTTTGGACTGGCGAAATCGACTTGTCTGAGTCAACTGCCGATGCAACCTTTAAGCTGATTGTCAATGGTGCAGGCAGTAAGACCGATTGGTTAGGTTATAGCACCACAACGGGTATATCGTTCGTTTGTCCTGAGGGTTGGCTTGTTGACGATGGAACCAATAATCATAATATTATGATTACGAACTCTACCACGGGTTATCAGACATATACCGTTACGGCTAAATGGGATGAGAATCCTTTCTTTTCGAGTGGCTGGACTGTCTCTATTGAGGGTAAGGACAAACGTCCCGATTATGACGAGATTGGCTTGACATTAACAGAAGGTGTACACCTGCTCGCCAGCGAGTTTGACAGCTATGCTGACGACCTTAAGGTGAAACTTACTATCAGTAATAATACTGAGCCGTACGAATCACGCAACGGATATGGACTCGGACAGATATCCAACATTGATAACTGGAGTGCTACTGACTACAGTATAACTCTTACAGGTAAGGATGGTCAGGAGTTTGACATTTTCACCACTATAGGCGACCTGAAGAAGGCAGCCAAGAATGGTACTGACAGTTATGTTCCTGGTCAGTATCATCCTGATGGTGGTGTTACCATTCAGGTATATAGTGGCTGTTCTCTAAAGTCAGTGAAGGTACTCATACCTACCATCGCTTCGGTCAAGCTGTTTGGCGCATGGGATAGTTGGGCTGACGGCCTCACGATGACAAAGAGTGCTGATGCCTATGAGTGGACTGGAACGCTTGACCTAACGGATGTATATGATAATGTCGAGTTCAAATTGTTGGTTAATAATGAAAAATGGTTGGGTACAAATCAGTTGACTATTGCCGAGGAGTCTTCTGAACTCATAGGTGCTGGTACAGAAGATGGAACTAATTTGACACTGAATAACGAAACATCAGGTTTCCAGACATACACAGTAACCGCGACCTGGACAATCAGTTCTTCAGTAGCTACTGGTTGGACGCTGAAGATTGAGGGCAAGGATGCTCGCCAATTTGAGTATTACATTATGAAGAGTGACGGTACTTGGTCAAAGGGCGATAAGATGACAGAGAATAATGGTGTTTACACTGCAACAATCAGTGACTGGGCTGGCAAATACTTTGCTATTGCTCCTCATACAGCATTGGATGCATCTGATAATCTTACATGGTCAAGAGTTATCACTCCTACGTCGTCCAATGACTTTGTAGTTTATTTCGCGAACTATACTGACAATACAACTACAGGAGGAAAAGTTTGGAAGATTGATGAAAGCAATACTGCTGATGTAACCATTAACTTCACTCCTGCAGACAATAAGTTTGAGATTACCAATGCAGAGGAGTTCACCATTGGTCAGTATGGCTATTCTACTTATTCAAGAGCCCAGAAGTATCAGGTTGAGGGAGCTACTGTAAGCTTTGTTACTGTTTCCGGTAGTGAGGCTACACTTGTTGCTGTTGATGCCGAAAAGGTTCTTCCCGCTATGGAAGGTGCTGGCAAGCATGCTGGTGTAATCATCGCCGGTGAAGCTGGTGCAAAGGCCATTATTAAGTCTGTCTATGCTGATGCAGAGGCAGTTGATGCTTCTGCAAACTTGCTGGCTGGTACTGGTGATAACAGCTATGAAGTTGGAACCCAGTTTGCTGACGGTGACACTTATACTGCATATATCTTGGCAAAGCCGGCAGATAAGGACCTTGGCTTCTATCTGTTGGACGATTCAGACAGAACCATAGCTGCCCATAAGGCTTTCTTGGCAGTTCCTGGTGAGAGTCTGGCTCCGTTCTTTGGCTTTGGTGGTAATGACACGACGGGCATCAATGGCGTTGAGCGTGGAGCGTTGAGCGTTGAGGGATGCTATACGCTGGACGGCCGCCGTGTTGAGCAGCCTACGAAGGGCCTGTACATCATGAATGGTAAGAAGGTTCTTGTAAAATGAAGAATGAAGAGTGAAGAATGAAGAATTTGCTGCCGCCTGGCAGATGTTGGGCGGCAGTAAGTTAAAGCAACAATAACAATAAAATAGAATAAGATTATGAAGAAAGAATATATAAATCCCGAGATTCAAGTTGTTTGCTTTGCGACTGATGAGATTATGCAAACGTTTACTGTCAGTGGCGGTACTAAGGTCGGTGGTAGCTCTGCTGAGGCTCCTGGACTTGACGATGAGGACGACGATGAGGACTGGGGCGACGAGGAAGACGCCGTCGGCGGTCGCCGCAAGGTGTATTAATTGTTTTCGCGTTATAATAACTATAGTAGAGGAGAGTTGCAGGCTGTTGTCTGCGGCTCTCCTTCTTCTTCGGGTAAAATAATTGTATATTGTTTGGCAGTTTGAATATTAATGTTTAACTTTGCAAACGAAAAAGACTGAGTGCTTATGAACTTTGAGAACAAATACATCCGTTTTGACTGGGCCGTGAAGCGCATGCTTCGCGACAAGGCAAACTTTGGTGTGCTGGAGGGTCTCATCACGGTATTGCTGGGTGAACCGGTACATATCGTGGAACTGCTGGAGAGTGAAGTTCCAATGGCATTTGAAGACGATAAGTTCAAGCGCTTAGATGTGTTAGCAACTAATAAAGGTGGAGAAAAGATTATTGTAGAACTGCATTTAACTCGCTATCTTTATTATCTTGAATGTATTTTGTTTGGTTTGGGAAGAACACTAAGTAAATATCTGCAGCATGACACAGAAAGGGACGCTATTAGAAAAGTTTATTCAATCAGTGTTGTCTTCTTTGATATCGGAAGAGGCTGTGATTACTTATATATTAGCTCAAAAAACAAGTTTGAAGGTGTAAATACACATGATACACTATATTTAAATAGTAAGGAGTATAATTCCATATATCTTAAAACCCCTGAAGAGGTGTTCCCGGAATATTATATCATTAGGGTCAATGAGTTTAACGACGTTGCCAAGACCCCGCTTGAGGAGTGGATGGACTATCTGAAGAATGGGCACATCAAGGACGACACTACTGCGCCAGGCCTTTGTGAAGCGAAGGAGAAGTTGCAATATCTGTCAATGGATAAGAAGGACCGCATAGCTTACGAGCGCCACCTGGATGCTATCATGGTACAGGAAGATGTGCTGAGTACTGCCAAATTAGAAGGTCATGCCGAAGGTCATGCCGAAGGTCTTGCTGAAGGTCTTGCTGAAGGTCGTGCGGATGTGGCTTGTAACCTTAAAAAAATGGGGCTGCCAATAGAAAAGATTGTTCAAGCTACTGGCTTGACTCCAGAGGAGATTGAGAAATTGTAATCATATAAAAAGTGCCCGCAGCAGAAACTGGCGGGCACTTTTTGTGACTGTTATTGTTTCTTCATGTCGAAGCCGATGCGGATGCCGTCGTAGTTCTTGCTCAGGTCGCTGAACTTACGGGTGGTCTCGTCGCTGCTGAAGGAGGTGATGGTGCGCAGTACGGTGAGCAGCACCTTTGACTCGAAGAGCAGGGCAATGCCGCCATACTCGCGCTTGGCATAGCAGTTAATGTCGATGAGCATGGTCTTGAGGGTAATCTTGGCATTCTCCTCGTCGAAGGTGTATTTGCCCGTAAACTTATGGCCGTCCAGACAGATGCAGTAGTTCTTGTCAGCATCGAAGATGGCGTAGGTGTTCTGGGCGGTGAGCCCCACCTTATTATAATAGGGCTCCACTTCCTTCTCAATCTTCGTGGCAGCCACTTCGCCGCCTGCCTTTGAGAGGAGGTCCTTGCTGGTGAAGGCGATGCCCGGTCCGTTGTAGTTCCATGTGCCGACAAGTCCGCGTGCTGTCACCTTGTCGAGTCCGATAACGCTGGTGAAGGCGTTGGCAATGGTGCCTCCGCTGAAGATGGTCTGTAGGGTGGAAGAGTTGCAGGCCGTGATGAGGCCCGTCATTGTCAGCAGGGCAACGCCTGCTATGAGTGTCATAACTTTTTTCATACGTCTAATTTTGTTTAATCGGGCGCAAAAGTACTGGAAAAAATGAAGAGTGAAGAATGAAGAACGAAGAATTTGCTGCCGCTTAACCTTTTTTACCTATTTCCCTTTTATCCTTTTTGCCTTTTTTTGTATTTTTGCAGCGTTTTTAGACAAATGGTATGCGTATGAAAGCGTTTTATTATATATTGTTCCTGTTGCTGCTGCCCCTCGGGGCTGGGGGGCAGGTGCGTCCGTACGAGGTGAACGACCACGGCAAGAAGGCCATCCGTGCAGAGCAGGATGTCAGGATTTCGCGTCCGGACCTGGTGAAGAAGAAGCGCAACTGCTTTATCTTGATGTCGAAGAAGGATTTTTATCTTTATGTGTATGAGGCCCAGGGCCGTGACACGGTGCTGGTGGCCCGCTACGATGCGTGCTTCTCGCTGAAGAAGGGACAGAAGGCGCGCAAGGGTGACATGAAGACGCCGCACTGCACGTTTAAGAACCCGTTTAAGATAACGCAGATAGTCGATGCGTCGAAGTGGAAGCACGACTTCGGCGACGGGCGCGGCCAGATACTGAGCTACGGCCACTGGTTTATGCGGCTGCAGACACCCGGCAGCAAGGGCATAGGCATTCACGGCAGCACGAACAACCGCGAGAGTGTGCCCGGGCGTGCCAGCGAGGGCTGCATCCGGTTGTTGGATGAGGACATCATCGACCTGTATAAGAACTTTGCCTTTGTGGGCATGAAGGTGGTGATTAAGGCCGAGGACCAGGATGACCTGCCGTTTGAGCGTCGGGCCTTTGAACGGCAGGGAATCAAAAGGAAGAGGCAATTCTAATTGTAGATTGTAAATTGTCAAATTGTAAATTAGATAGATGGCACTTAACTATATTTGGATAGCACTGTTTACGATAGGCGTCATAGTGGGCGTGGTTAAACTGGTGTTTTTGCAGGACTACGACGCCCTGCCTGAGATGATGGACTCAACGTTCAAGATGTCGAATACGGCATTCGAGATGACGCTGGGCCTGACGGGTACGCTGACGCTGTGGATGGGTATTCTGAAGATTGGTGAGGACAGCGGACTGGTAAACCGGCTGGCGCGCCTGCTGAGCCCGGTGCTGACAAAGCTGTTCCCAGAGATTCCTGCTAACCACCCTGCGTTAGGCTCCATCTTCATGAACATCTCTGCCAACATGCTCGGACTGGACAATGCTGCGACGCCCGTCGGTCTGAAGGCCATGCAGGAGTTGCAGAGCATCAACGAGAAGAAGGACACGGCGAGCAACTCGATGATCATGTTCTTAGTGCTGAACACCAGCGGACTGACCATTATTCCCGTAAGCATCATGGCCTACCGCTCGAAGTTTGGAGCGGCTGACCCTGCCGATGTGTTCATCCCGCTGCTACTGACCACGATGTGCTCCACGCTGGTGGGCCTGCTGGCGGTGAGTATCTATCAGCGCATCAACCTGTTCCAGAAGAACATTCTCATCATGCTGGGCGTAATAGCCGGCTTGGTGGCAGCGCTGTTTACTGCCATATCGGGCATGGATACGGAACAGATGCAGCACTTCTGCCGCCTGCTGACGGCCTGCCTCATTCTGGGCACCATCCTGCTGTTCATCTACAGCGGCGTGTATAAGAAGCTGAACGTGTATAACTCGTTCATCGAGGGAGCCAAAGGCGGTTTCCATGTGGCCGTGAGCCTGATACCTTACTGCGTAGCCATTCTGGCGGCGGTGGGTGTGTTCCGTGCATCGGGAGCGTTGCAGATGGTGCAGGACGGGGTGACCTGGTGTGTGGAGCTGTGCGGACTGAACAGCGACTTCGTGGGTGCTGTGCCAGTGGCGCTGATGAAGCCGCTGAACGGAGCAGGAGCGCGTGGCATGATGCTGGAGTGCTTTGAGTCGTTCGGTCCCGACTCCTTCGTGGGTCATCTGGCCAGCGTGCTGCAGGGCAGTACCGACACCACGTTCTATATACTTGCCATCTACTTTGGCAGTGTGGGTATTAAGAAGTACCGCTACTCGGTGGCCTGCGGTCTGATGGCTGACTGTGCCGGTATGGTGGCGGCGGTGTTCTTCAGTTACTTCTTCTTTGGGTGATGTTTTTTATCCCAGCGGGAAACCGCTGGGCGGGTTGATATATGCAGTGGACAGATAGGATTCGGCAGGTAAAGATTCTGTTGGTGGTGATGGCTGTGGTGATAGCCGTTGCCTCACTGCTCATTTCGCACATGCTCGTGCAGGACCTGTTAGACGAGGAACGCTCGAAGATGCAGGTGTGGGCAGACGCCATGCACGCCATCAACGAGGCTGGCCCCGACGAGGACATGTCGCTTGCCTTAAGCGTCATCAGCAGTAACAGTACCATTCCCGTAGTGGTGATGAACAGCAGCGGTGAGGTGAACGACTATAGCAACATTGACATTTCCCAAGAAGACACGCTCGCCTTCCTTGCCGACTTCGGCCGACGTATGCAGCGTGCCGACAACTTTGTCCGCATAGCATACGGCGATTCCACCGACTACGAGCTGGTGTGCTACGACGAGAGCATCATGCTGAAACGTCTGTCGGCATGGCCTTACGTGCAGTTAGGCATTGTGCTCATCTTCGTGGTGGTAGCCATCTTTGCCCTGCTGTCGTCGAAGCGGGCCGAGCAGAACAAGGTGTGGGTAGGGCTGTCGAAGGAAACGGCGCACCAGCTGGGCACGCCCATCTCCAGCCTGATGGCCTGGACGGAGATGTTGAAAGAGACTTATCCTGACGACGAGATGATACCCGAGATGTCGCAGGACGTGAAACGCTTGGAGCGCATAGCCGAACGCTTCTCAAAGATAGGCTCACTGCCGGAACCCGTGGAGTCGAGCATGAACGAGGTGCTGGAGCATGTCATCAGCTACATGGAGCGCCGAACGTCGAACAAGGTGCAGATATTGCGCCATTTCCCAGACCACGAAGTCATTGTCCGTATGAATGCGTCGCTCTTTGAATGGGTGATAGAGAACCTCTGCAAGAATGCCGTTGACGCTATGGAAGGCAGCGGCACCATTACGCTGACGCTGATGGACGAGGGCAAGCTGGCCGTCATAGAAGTACAGGATACGGGCAAGGGCATCAAGAAGAAAGACGTGAAGAGCGTGTTTACGCCCGGTTTCACCACCAAGAAGCGCGGCTGGGGCCTTGGTTTGTCGCTGGCCCGGAGAATTGTGGAGGAATATCATAAGGGACGAATCTTCGTCAAGCAGTCGGAAGTGGGCAAGGGGACTACGTTCAGGATTGAAATGAGGAAATAGTTGAGCGTTGAGGGTTGAGGGTTGAGTGTTGAGTGTTGAGTGTTGAGTGTTGAGGGTTGAGCGTTGAGGGTTGAGCGTTGAGCGTTGAGGGTTGAGCGTTGAGCGTTGAGGGTTGAGGGTTGGATTTCTGCACATCAAAACGCTGAGTGTGCAAAGAATGAGCTGAAAATCAACAAAAAACAAAAAAATTGTCAATTATCAATTGTCAATTGTCAATAATTTTGTAACTTTGCACCCCAAATGAGCAAGTTGGAGACGTTTAATATTGACTTGAAGAATCTGAAAGAGGTGGAAACGCACCTTGAATACGATTTGGACGACAGCTATTTTGCGGCTCTCGACGGTGCCCAGTTGGAGCATGGGGCGTTGCACGTGTCGGTGTCTATACGCAAGATGGCCGGCTTATTTGAACTCCATTTCCATACTGAGGGCGACGTGACGGTGACCTGTGACCTTTGTCTTGACGACATGCAGCAGCCTATTAATACTGATAACCAGTTGACGGTGAAGCTTGAGAAAGACTATGGTCAGCGGCCAGTGAGCGCAGCCCCTGAGGGTACAGTCGATGACGAACTCGTTACAGTGCCGGAGAACGACGGTGTTCTCGACCTGTCGTGGTTCATCTACGAATTTATAGCGTTGGCTATCCCCATTAAGCATGTGCATGCACCTGGAAAATGCAACCATGCGATGACAGAAAAGCTCGAAGAGCTGTCAGCTGCCCGAAGCAGTGATGAAGCCGGCGAAATAGATCCACGGTGGAGCGCGTTGAAAGATTTAAAGATTTAAAAATAAAAGAATTAACAAAATAAAAAACATTTAAAAATTATGGCACATCCTAAAAGAAGACAGTCGAATACCCGTACTGCAAAACGTCGTACTCACGACAAGGCCGTAGCTCCTACGCTGGCCGTATGCCCTAACTGTGGCGCTTACTATGTATATCACACCGTATGTCCTACCTGCGGATACTATCGTGGTAAGGTGGCTATCGTCAAGGACGAGGTAGCAGAGTAATAGAAAATTGATAATTGAAAATTGATAATTGACAATTGGAAAATAAAATCAATGCGATAATCACTGGCGTTGGCGGCTATGTGCCTGACTATGTCCTTAATAATGAGGAACTGTCGCGCATGGTGGACACCAACGACGAGTGGATTATGACGCGTGTAGGTATCAAGGAACGCCGCATCCTTACCGAGGAAGGTCTGGGCACCAGCTACATGGCGCGTAAGGCAGCCAAACAGCTGATACAGAAGACCGGCGTCGATCCAGACACCATTGATGCACTCATCGTAACCACTTCTACGGCTGATTATAAGTTTCCTTCTACGGCAAGCATCGTAGTAGGCAAGCTGGGGCTGAAAAATGCCTTTGCCTTCGACCTGTGGGGTGCCTGCTGTGGCTTTCTCTATACACTGGACATTGCTGCAAGCATGGTCGAGTGTGGGCGCTACAAAAAAATTATTGTGATTGGTGCCGACAAGATGTCATCGGTGGTTGACTATAAGGACCGCGCTACTTGTCCGCTCTTTGGCGACGGCGCAGCAGCTGTCCTCGTTGAAGGCACTGAGGAAGAAAACATCGGTTGCCGTGACACTTACTTCCGCTGCGACGGTAAGGGACTCCCGTTCCTGCACCTGAAGGCTGGCGGCTCAGTAAGTCCTGCCAGTCACTTCACGGTTGACCACCGTCTGCACTACCTCTATCAGGAGGGCCGCACGGTGTTCCGCTATGCAGTGACCAACATGAGTGACGACTGTGCCTTGATAGCAGAGCGTAACGGACTGAACAAGGATAACATCCAGTGGGTGGTTCCCCATCAGGCCAATATGCGCATCATTGAGGCAGTGGCCAAGCGTCTTGAGCTGCCGATAGAACAGGTAATGGTGAACATTGAGCACTATGGTAACACCAGTGCGGCCACCATCCCCCTGGCACTCTGGGATAACGAGCATCTGCTGAAGAAGGGCGACAACATGCTGTTCACTGCGTTTGGCGCCGGTTTCGTGCATGGTGCAAGCTATTACATTTGGGCGTATGACGGCTCAACGGTTAAATGAGAAATGAGTAATTAGAAATGAGAAATGACTCATAAAGCCGGATTTGTAAACATAGTTGGAAACCCCAACGTAGGAAAAAGTACGCTCATGAACCAGTTGGTTGGTGAGCGTATTTCAATTGCGACGTTTAAGGCCCAGACGACGCGTCACCGCATCATGGGCATAGTGAACACCCCCGAGATGCAGATTGTGTTCTCTGACACGCCAGGCGTGCTGAAGCCGAACTACAAACTGCAGGAGTCGATGCTGGCATTTTCGGAGTCAGCCCTTCAGGATGCCGACGTGCTGCTCTACGTGACTGACGTGGTGGAGAACCCCGAGAAGAACATGGACTTCTTAGAGAAGGTGCAGAAGATGGAGATTCCCGTGATTCTGCTGATTAATAAGATAGATATGGCCCCCTCGGGGACGGAAGGGGGGACTGATAATTGGCTTTCCAGTATTGTTGAGAAGTGGCATGGGCTGCTGCCCAAGGCAGAGATTCTGCCTATTTCGGCTAAGAACAAGTTTGGCACCGACATGCTCTTGAAACGTATTCAGGAACTGCTGCCCGAGAGTCCAGCCTACTTCGACAAGGACCAACTGACCGACAAGCCCGCCCGCTTCTTCGTCAGCGAGATTATCCGCGAGAAGATATTGTTGTACTACGACAAGGAGATACCCTACGCAGTAGAGGTGAGGGTGGAGCAGTTCAAGGAGACCCAGAAAAGCATCCACATCAATGCCGTTATCTACGTGGAGCGTGAGAGTCAGAAGGGCATCGTCATCGGCCATCAGGGCGTGGCGCTGAAGAAGGTCAGCACCGAAGCCCGCAAGGCACTTGAGAAGTTCTTTGGCAAGACCGTTTATCTGGAGACCTTCGTCAAGGTGGATAAGGACTGGCGCTCCAGTCAGCGTGAATTGGATTCATTTGGCTATAACCCAGAATAATATAAAAAGATGAGAAAGATTGTTCTTTTCCTGTTAGTGCTGGTAGGATTCCAGCAGATGGGCATTGCTGCCGTTCATGATGACTGGCAGCCCGTGAGTGACGAGCAGGCTGTGGCTTTTGTAGAGAACTTCTATTCCTGCATGTCAATGGATAATGGCCGTTGGGATGACGCAGTGCTGGAGCAGTATCTGGCCCCTTCGGTACTCAAGATGCTTCAAGAAGCGGCTGCTGACAATGAGTCGAAATATGCCTCGTGGCTATTGTCAGCTACTGACGACATGGAGATGATTAAACCGTCAATCCATTCGGAGAGTCCGGTAATGACTGCCGACGGCCGGGTAGCAAAGGTACAATCAGTTTTTTACTGGGGTGATACATGGCTTCGCGACACACAGACCATATACTTTACCGTAAAGAGCAAGGGCGGCCGGCTGATGATTACGCAGGTTGACGGTGCTGACGGAACGGCAGCGGCCAGTGTATGGCAGCAGTTGGAATCGCGCAATGAAGGACGGGAGATGGCTGCAGAAGAAGCCGCCGAAGAAAAACCTCAACCGCAGTTTGAGGGTAACATTGGTCCGTTCCCTGTCACACTCTTTATGGACCCCACTGTTTTTGAGGAGGGTGCAGAAGTAGGCAGTTATTATTATAATGAGCGCCCCAACTCCGTGTTCACACTGGTGTTAGTGACCAATGAGGCTGTCAATGCCAGCGGCTCTATGCACATTGTGCTCAAAGAATATACTGCCAACGGAAATCATACCGGTACGTTTGACGGTCAGTATGAGTGTCGTGGTGGAGGATATGAAGGAACCTTCACTACATCGAAGGGCAAGAAGTACCAATTTGAATTGATGGAGAAATAAAGATGGCAAACTTAGTAGCAATAGTAGGACGCCCGAACGTGGGTAAATCGACCTTGTTTAACCGTTTGACGAATAGTCGTCAGGCCATAGTGAGCGATGAGGCCGGCACCACGCGTGACCGTCAGTACGGCAAGTGTGAGTGGAATGGCCGCGAGTTTTCGGTCGTCGATACTGGCGGCTGGGTGGTTAACTCAGATGACATCTTCGAGGAAGAAATCCGTAAACAGGTTATTGTGGCCACAGAAGAGGCAGACCTCGTGCTGTTCCTGGTAGATATCAAGAACGGTGTTACCGATCTGGATATTGACGTGGCACAGATACTGCGCCGCTCGAAGCTGCCCGTAGTACTGGTGGCAAACAAGGCTGACGACGGCAAAGACCTGTATGGTCAGTATGAGTTCTACAAGCTGGGGCTGGGTGACCCGTTCTGTGTCAGTGCAGCTACCGGTTCTGGAACTGGCGACCTGTTGGACTATGTGCTGGAGAAACTCCCCGTAGCCCAGGCTGACGATGTGGAGGACGGAACGCCTCGCTTTGCTGTGGTGGGGCGTCCGAATGCTGGCAAGTCGAGCATTATCAATGCCTTTATCGGTGAAGACCGTAATATAGTGACCGAGATAGCGGGTACCACCCGCGACTCTATCTATACCAAGTACGACAAGTTCGGCTTTGACTTTTATTTGGTCGATACTGCGGGTATTCGCCGTAAGAACAAGGTCACAGAAGACTTGGAGTTCTATAGCGTCATGCGTAGCATTCGTGCCATTGAGAACTCTGACGTCTGCATACTGATGCTGGATGCCACCCGTGGCATTGAGGCGCAGGATATGAACATCTTCCAGCTTATACAGAAGAACAATAAGTCGCTTGTGGTGGTCGTCAACAAATGGGACTTGGTGGAAGATAAGTCGCAGGAAGCCATCAAGACCTTTGAATCAGCCATTCGCAACCGCATGGCGCCATTTGTGGATTTCCCCATCATCTTTGCTTCGGCGCTGACCAAACAGCGCATCTTCAAAGTGCTTGAAACGGCCAAGCAGGTCTATCTGAACCGCAAGGTGAAGATTGGCACATCGAAGCTGAACGAGGTGATGCTGCCCATCATTGAAATGACGCCGCCGCCCAGCATCAAGGGCAAGTATATAAAGATCAAGTACGTCAGTCAGGTGCCTGACACGCAGATTCCTACGTTCGTGTTCTATGCCAACCTGCCACAATACGTGAAAGAGCCCTACAAGCGATTCCTCGAGAACAAACTGCGTGAGAACTGGACGCTGACGGGAACGCCGATCAACGTGTTCGTGCGTCAGAAGTAAGCATCAAAGTGATAATCAGATGATGGGCATGGAAGTATATTGGCTGTATTCACTTTAGCAGCCATCTTCCGTCTTGCTGTACCATTGGCACGCAGATTTCTTCGGAAGTCGCATCGGCAAAGCGGAGTAAGAGAAAAACTTCCATACAATGTAGCGTAGTGTCGTTTCTGGCACTACGCACTTCTATGGTCTTAATGCCTTGGTGCAATTGCTTCAGCCGGTCAGTGTATTGCTTGGCCGAAGCACGCAGCTGTTCAGTGTAGTCGGCTGGTGCATTCTTTGTGCCACTGACGCCTTCCAAGTATTTGTCGTATTCGCCGGTAGCCAGATGCTCGTAGTAGCCTTTAGCTGCCAACGATGCCTGCTCTTCTGGAGTCAGTTCGTTGCTACAGGAAGTGAAGAGCGACAACTGCAGCACAACAGCAGTTGCGCACAGCAAGAGTCCTCGTATGATGTTTGTTCTTTTCATTTGTCTTTTTTCTCATGCTCCAGCACCACGCTGCGCATGTTTTTCAGCAGGTCGCTGGCGAAGATGAAATCTGTGAGCCGCTCGTTGGTAGAGTGCATGATGTCGGCTGACACCCCCTGCCACTCTTTGCGTCCCTCATAAATAAAGATAATGTTCTCGCCAATGCCCATCACAGAGTTCATGTCGTGGGTGTTGATAATAGTGGTCATGTTATACTCCTGTGTGATGGAATGAAGCAGTTGGTCGATGACCAACGAAGTCTTGGGGTCAAGTCCGGAGTTGGGCTCATCGCAGAACAGGTACTGCGGATTCATAGAAATGGCGCGGGCTATGGCAACGCGCTTCTGCATGCCACCGCTTATCTCTCCAGGATATTTTTCTTCTGCATCCAGCAGGTTGACTCGGTCCAGACATTCCTTGGCACGCTTGATGCGGTTGCGGAGTGTCATAGGGGCAAACATATCGAGGGGGAACATGACATTCTCTAATACCGTCATGGAGTCGAACAGAGCCGCCGACTGGAAAATCATGCCCATCTCGCGTCGCATCATGATTTTCTCCTTCTTTGTCATGGACACAAAGTCACGACCGTCGTACAGCACTTGTCCGCTGGTTGGGGTAAGCAGTCCTACGAGGTTCTTCATCAGCACGGTCTTGCCACTACCGCTCCTTCCGATGATGAGGTTGGTCTTTCCATTCTCGAAAGTGGTACTGATGTTCTTCAGCACTTCGAGGTCCTCAAAACTCTTATATAGGTTTTTGACTTCAATCATGACAGCAGTTTAGTTAGGAATACGTCAGAGAAAAGAATGAGCACGCTTGAGGTGACAACAGCATCGGTAGAAGCCTTGCCCACGTTGACAGAGCCACCTTCTACCGTGTAGCCGAAATAGCTTGGCACACTTGAGATGATGAAGGCGAAGAAAGTACTCTTAATAATACTCATCCATACAAACCATGGGATGAACGAGTGTTGTAGTCCCAACGTCAGGTCTTCAGGCGGGAGGATGCCTCCTATGTATGACGTGGCATAGGCACCGAGTATGCCCGTGGCAGATGAGAAGATGACGAGGAATGGCATAATGGTCATCATGCCGAAAATCTTGGGCAATATAAGGTAGCAGGCAGAGTTGATGCCCATAATGTCGAGGGCATCAATCTGCTGTGTGACACGCATGGTGCCCAGCTCAGAAGCGATGTTTGAACCCACCTTGCCTGCCAGGATAAGACACATGATACTGCTGGAGAACTCAAGGAGCATGATTTCGCGGGTAGTATAACCGGTCACCCAGCGTGGCATCCAAGGGCTCTGGATGTTGAGCTTCATCTGAATGCAGATAACGGCTCCGATGAAGAACGAGATTAGCAGCACAATGCCAATAGAGTTGACACCCAGCTGTGCCATCTCCTTGATATATTCCTTCAGAAACATTCTCAGCCGTTCTGGTCTTGAGAACGTACGCCCCATGAGCACCAGATAGTTTCCGAAAGAGGTTAGCCATTTCTTTAAAAGCATAATCAATCGTATTTTGTTTGCCTCATTGACGGTGCAAAGGTACAAAAAGCTGTGTAGATAGCCGTGAGGGACAGGGCAAAAAAGCTTCTTAAAAAACGTTAAACTGAAGGAAATCCGTTCTTTTTTTCTTATAAGGCTTCAAAAACGGCAGAAAATTCGTACCTTTGCAAATCCAAAACAGAGAAAAATGGACGAACAACAGACAATAGCAGCTGCCCCCGAGCAGCAGCAGATGACACTCAGGGCTGAAGGCCTGGTGAAGCGCTACGGCAAGCGTACGGTGGTGAACGATGTCAGCATCAACGTCCGACAGGGCGAAATAGTCGGTCTGTTAGGACCGAACGGAGCTGGTAAGACGACATCGTTCTATATGACGACAGGGCTCATTGTGCCCAATGCGGGTCACATCTATCTGGACGACCTTGAGGTGACAGACTATCCTGTGTATAAGCGTGCCAGGGCCGGCATCGGCTATCTGGCGCAGGAGGCATCCGTGTTCCGCAAAATGTCAGTAGAGGATAACATACTGAGTGTACTTGAGATGACAGGTAAACCGCGCGACTACCAACTGGAAAAGCTAGAGAGTCTGATTAAGGAGTTCCGTCTTGGAAAGGTGCGTAAGAACAAGGGTGACCAGCTCTCAGGTGGTGAGCGCCGAAGGACAGAGATCGCCCGTTGTCTGGCCATAGAGCCAAAGTTCATCATGCTTGATGAGCCTTTTGCCGGCGTTGACCCCATAGCCGTTGAAGACATCCAGCAGATTGTGTGGCGTCTGAAGTATCGTAACATCGGTATCCTGATTACCGACCATAACGTGGAAGATACGCTTTGTATTACCGACCGTGCCTATCTGTTGTTTGAAGGCCGTATTCTGTTCCATGGTTCACCGGAGGAACTGGCTGCAAATCCTATTGTACGAGAGAAATATCTTACCAACTCATTCGTGCTTCGTCAGAAAGACTTCCAGAAACTGGAAGAGGAACGTCAGCAGAAGGAAGCAGAAGAAGACGTTAATAATTCATAATTCATCATTCATAATTCATAATTATTGCGTACCTTTGCACCTCCTTTTAGAAAATTGGAGATTATATATTGTTGAATAGTAAATTGTAAATAGTCAAAAAGTTAATAATAAAGATGAATATTCAGTTTGAAAATCCTGACAAGGTGAATGGTCTGATGACACTGACCATTGAGAAGGCAGACTATGAAGAAAAGGTAGAGAAGGCGCTGAAGAACTATCGTAAGCGCGCTCAGATTCCTGGTTTCCGTCCAGGCATGGCCCCCATGTCGATGATTAAGCGCCAGTATGGCATGTCGGTTAAGGTGGATGAGGTTAATCGTCTGCTGGGTGAGAAACTTTATGAGTATATTCGTGAGAATAAGATTCAGATGCTGGGTGAGCCTCTGCCAAACGAAGAGAAACAGAAGCCGCTCGATTTTGAGGGCGACGGTCCTCTGGAGTTCGTGTTCGATATTGCCGTGGCTCCTGAGTTCAAGGCTGAATTGACCAATAAGGACAAGGTTGATTATTATCATATCGAGGTAGATGACAAGCTCATCGACCAGCAGGTTCAGATGTACCAGTCGCGTGGTGGTCAGTATGAGAAGGTTGAGACTTATCAGAGTCGTGACATACTGAAGGGTGACCTTCGCGAATTAGACGCAGAAGGTAACACCAAGGAAGACGGTATTACCGTGAGTGAAGCAATCATGATGCCCGAATATATTAAGGTAGATGACCAGAAGAAACTGTTTGATGGCTGTAAGCTTGGTGACATAATCACCTTCAACCCCAAGAAGGCCTATCCGGATAACGACAGCGAAGTGGCTGCTCTTCTGAAGCTGAAAAAAGAAGATGTGGCAGAACTGACGGCCGATTTCAGCTATCAGGTAACGGAAATCTCGCGTTTCGTTCCTGCTGCTGTCGATCAGAAACTATTTGACCAGGTGTTTGGCGAGGGAGCCGTGAAGGACGAGAAGGAGTTCCGCCAGAAGATAGCAGACTCCCTTAAGCCCCAGTTGAAAATTGACAGCGACTACAAGTTCTTGCAGGATGTTCGTGCCTATGTGGAGAAGAAGGTCGGTAAGCTGGAGTTCCCAGAGGCTCTGCTGAAGCGCATGATGCTTAATAATAACAAGGACAAGGGCGCAGACTACGTGGAGAAGAACTTCGAGGGTAGCATTCGTGAGCTGGAGTGGCACCTCATCAAGGAGCAGCTTGTTGCAACCAACGAGATTAAGATTGAGGATGCTGACGTGAAGAGCGTAGCCAAAGAAGCAGCCCGGGCCCAATTTGCCCAGTATGGCATGACAGATGTTCCTGAGGAGTATCTTGACAACTATGCAGAGGAAACACTCAAGAAGCGCGAAAATGTTGACGGCCTGGTTGACCGTGCCATTGACATTAAGCTCACCGAGCAGTTGAAAAAAGTTGTTAAATTGAATGAAAAGAAGGTTACTCTTGACGAGTTTAACAAGATGATGGAAGGAAAATAAATAAATTTTCCAAAAAATATCTACAAATATTGTAGGTTATCGACTTTTTTTATTAATTTTGTTGCTACAAATTTAATGAAAGGCCGATAACCTACATTTTTAATTAAGAATTATGAACGATTTTAGGAAATATGCGACAAAGCATTTAGGTATGAACAGCATGGTGCTTGACGACGTTATTAAGTCTCAGGCACAGTATTTGAACCCCTACATTCTGGAGGAGCGCCAGTTGAATGTAACACAGATGGACGTGTTCTCACGTCTGATGATGGACCGCATCATCTTCCTCGGTACTGAAATTGACGACTATACAGCCAACACCCTGCAGGCCCAGTTGCTGTACCTTGACTCTGTTGACAGTGGTAAGGACATCTCCATCTATATTAATTCACCGGGCGGCAGCGTTACGGCAGGTCTCGGCATCTATGACACAATGCAGTTTATAACGAGTGACGTGGCAACTATCTGCACAGGAATGGCCGCTTCGATGGCCGCTGTGCTGTTGGTGGCAGGCCAGGAAGGCAAGCGCTCCGCTCTGACCCACAGCCGTGTCATGATTCACCAGCCGCTTGGTGGCGTTCAGGGACAGGCCAGCGATATTGAGATTGAGGCCAAGGAAATTCTGAAATTCAAGAAAGAACTTTATACCATCATTGCCAACCACTCGCACACGCCCTATGAAAAGGTGTATGCAGACTCAGACCGTAACTACTGGATGAATGCAGAGGAGGCCAAGGAGTATGGCATGATAGATCAGGTATTAGTAAGAAAGTAAGGACGTCCGATGAAGAAACAATGTAACTTTTGCGGTCGGAACGAGCGGGAAGTAAAACTGCTTATCTCAGGACTTAATGGCTTCATCTGTGATGAGTGTGCGTCACAGGCATACCAGATAGTTCAGCAGCAACAGCTTAATACCGGCTCGCAGCAGAACGGAAAGTCAAAGCTTAAGAACATACCTAAGCCGAAGGAAATCAAGGAATATCTGGACCAGTATGTCATTGGTCAGGATGAGGCTAAACGTTTCCTGTCGGTAGCCGTCTATAATCATTATAAGCGCTTGCAGCAGCCCGTGGATGACGACGGCGTGGAGATAGAGAAGAGTAACATCATTTTGGTGGGCTCTACGGGAACAGGTAAAACGCTGCTGGCTCGTACCATTGCCAAACTGCTCGACGTGCCGTTTACTATTGTTGATGCTACGGTGTTTACAGAGGCCGGTTATGTGGGTGAGGACGTAGAGAGCATACTCTCGCGACTGCTCCAGGTGGCTGACTATAATTTGGAAGCAACCCAGCGGGGTATCGTCTTTATCGACGAGATAGACAAGATAGCCCGTAAGAGTGACAACCCCTCGATTACCCGTGATGTCAGTGGTGAAGGTGTTCAGCAGGGATTGCTGAAGCTGCTGGAAGGAACCATCGTCAATGTGCCGCCCAAGGGTGGACGTAAGCATCCTGACCAGGATTATATACATGTGGATACACATAATATATTATTTATATGTGGCGGAGCTTTTGATGGCATTGAGCGGAAGATTGCCCAGCGAATGAACACGCATGTGGTGGGCTATAACTCTGTTCAGAACGTGGCGAAAATAGACAAGGACGACCTGATGAAATACGTTATGCCACAAGACTTGAAGTCGTTTGGCCTGATTCCGGAAATTATTGGACGTCTGCCTGTGCTTACCTATCTGAATCCGTTGGACCGCCCTGCATTGGAGAGGATTCTGACCGAGCCCAAGAACAGCATTGTAAAACAGTACAAGAAACTGTTTGAGATGGATGGCATAGAGCTGACATTCGACAAGGATGCCTTGGAGCTGATAGTCGATAAGGCAGTGGAGTATAAGCTTGGTGCTCGTGGGCTGCGCTCCATTGTTGAGAGCATCATGATGGATGCCATGTTCGAGATTCCCTCTAAGAGAATAAAGAAGTTTAACGTGACGCTCGACTATGCCAAGCAACAGCTCGACAAGTCACATTTACAAAAAATAGACAACTAAAAACCCTTATATGACGAAACAACAGGACCTCACAAAAGCATTGAAGAAGTATTTCGGCTTTGGTAAGTTCAAAGGCGATCAGGAAGCCATTATTCAAAATGTGTTGGATGGTAATAATACGTTTGTACTGATGCCTACAGGTGGCGGAAAATCACTTTGCTACCAGTTGCCCTCCTTGCTCATGGAGGGCACGGCCATTGTGATTTCACCCCTGATTGCCCTCATGAAGAATCAAGTGGATGTTATCTCCCATCTGAGTGAGGTTCCTGGTACGGCACACTACCTTAACTCGTCCCTGAACAAGGCAGCCATTGACCAGGTGAAGGCAGACATTCTTGCTGGTGTTACCAAATTGCTGTATGTGGCGCCGGAGTCATTGACAAAAGAGGACAATGTTGATTTCTTGAAATCGGTTAAGATATCGTTCTATGCCATTGATGAGGCACATTGTATCTCAGAATGGGGACACGATTTCCGACCCGAATATCGCCGAATACGTCCTATTATTAATGAGATAGGTTTGGCGCCTATCATCGCGTTGACAGCAACAGCAACCGACAAGGTGCGTACAGACATCAAGAAAAGTCTGGGTATAGTGGATGCTGCTGAGTTCAAGAGCTCTTTCAACCGTCCAAACCTGTATTATGAGGTACGTCCAAAGACGAAGGATGTTGATAAGGACATCATTAGGTTTATTAAGCAGCACCCGGGAAAGAGCGGTATCATTTACTGCCTGTCTCGAAAGAAAGTGGAGGAACTGGCTGCCATCTTGAGAGCAAATGACATCAAGGCACAAGCGTATCATGCCGGACTTGACTCAGCAACACGCTCGCAGACGCAGGATGATTTCCTGATGGAGAAAATCGATGTTATCGTGGCAACGATAGCATTTGGTATGGGTATAGACAAGCCCGACGTACGTTTCGTTATTCACTACGATATTCCCAAGTCGCTTGAAGGCTATTATCAGGAAACAGGACGTGCCGGACGCGATGGCGGTGAAGGCATGTGCATTACGTTCTACTCTTACAAAGACCTTCAGAAACTTGACAAGTTTATGGAGGGGAAGCCAGTGGCAGAGCAAGACATCGGGCGGCAGCTTTTACAAGAAACAGCTGCTTATGCAGAGACCTCGGTCTGCCGGCGTAAGATGCTGCTTCACTATTTCGGTGAACAATACGACAAAGATAATTGTGGGAACTGCGATAACTGCCTGCATCCGAAGACCAAGATAGAAGGCATGAATCAGCTGGTCATCGTCTTGAAAGCCATTATTGCGCTGAAGGAGAACTTCCGTTCCGACTATCTCATTGACTTCATCATGGGCCATGAAACGGAAGAAATCATTGCCCATAAGCATCAAGACCACGAACTGTTCGGCATGGGTGAAGACGAGGAAGAGAAAATCTGGAACCCAGTCATTCGTCAGGCATTGATTGCAGGGTATATTAGAAAAGAGGTAGAGAACTACGGTCTGCTGAAGATTACCGCTTCCGGTAAACGGTTCCTGAAGAATCCACAGTCGTTTATGATTGTGGAGGATGTGGAGTTCAAGGATGATGACGAATCGACTTCTGAACACGAAGGTGGGACAAGCGCGCTGGATCCCGTACTTTGTGCCGTGCTGCGTGACTTACGTAAGAAGTGGAGCCGAAAGCTGGAGCGTCCGCCATATGTCATCTTCCAGGATGTCTCATTAGAGCAGATGGCTACCGACTATCCTGTCACACTGGATGAGCTGAAGAATATCCAGGGAGTTGGTGAGGGAAAGGTAAAGCAGCCTTATGCCAAGGAGTTTGTGGACCTGATTAAGCACTACTGTGATGAAAATGACATAGTACGTCAGTCAGATTATCGTGTCCGTACCGTGGCCAAGAAGTCGATGCTGAAAGTTAAGATTATTCAGTCTATTGACCGCCAGGTTGCCCTTGACGATATAGCGGCTGCACAGGGTATTGAGTTTGAAACGCTCCTCGACGAGATAGAGGCCATAGTGTATAGCGGTACCAAGCTGAACATTGACTATTTCCTGGAAGAGGTGATGGACGAAGACCACATTGACGACATCTATGACTATTTTGCCGAGAGTGACACAGACAGCTTGGAGGCTGCCATTGAGGAATTAGGCGATGACTATAGCGAAGACGAGATCCGCCTAATCCGTATTAAGTTCATTTCTGAGATGGCCAATTAATTTTGGGATTTGAGGTTTGAGATTTGAGGTCTGAGGTTTAAAATGATGTGCTTTGTGTTAAAAATTACCAAGGCAATGCATAAATCTCAAATCTCAAACCTCAAACCTCAAAAATAATTCGTATCTTTGCACGCAATATAAAATTAAGGAGATATTTTATGTCATCATTTATTGCAGACAAGATTGTTATGGACGGCCTGACCTTTGACGACGTCCTCTTGATTCCCGCTTATTCAGAAGTCTTACCTAAGACGGTAGAGTTGAAAACGCGTTTTTCTCGTCATATCGAGTTAAACATTCCCTTTGTGACGGCCGCAATGGACACCGTTACCGAGAGCCAGATGGCTATTGCCATTGCCCGGGAAGGCGGTATTGGCGTTATTCACAAAAACATGTCTATTGAGAATCAGGCTCGTGAAGTGGCTATTGTTAAACGTGCTGAGAATGGTATGATTTACGACCCTATTACCATTCCGCGTGGCTCCACTGTGGCACAGGCTCTTGACATCATGGCAGAATACCATATTGGTGGTATTCCCGTGGTTGACGACGAGAAGCGTCTGGTAGGCATTGTGACCAATCGTGACCTTCGCTTTGAGCGCCGTCTGGACCGTCCCGTCGATGAAATCATGTCGAAAGAGAACCTTGTCACGACCCATCAGCAGACCGACCTGACTGCTGCTGCCGAGATACTTCAGCATAACAAGATTGAGAAGTTGCCAGTGGTTGACAAGGATAACCGGTTGGTAGGCCTGATTACCTATAAGGATATTACCAAGGCCAAAGATAAGCCAATGGCATGCAAAGATGACAAAGGCCGTTTGCGCGTTGCTGCCGGTGTCGGTGTGACTGCAGACACGCTGGACAGGATGCAGGCATTGGTCAATGCTGGTGCTGATGCTATTATCATTGATACTGCTCATGGTCATTCAAAAGGAGTTATCGACAAGCTGCGTGAGGCAAAAGCCTCTTTCCCCAATGTAGATATTGTTGTGGGTAATATAGCGACGGGTGCTGCAGCCAAGATGCTGGCTGAGAATGGTGCTGATGCCATAAAAGTCGGTATTGGTCCGGGCTCCATCTGTACTACTCGTGTGGTGGCCGGTGTCGGCGTTCCTCAGTTAAGTGCAGTCTATGATGTCTATACAGCGTTGAAGGGTACCGACATACCCCTTATTGCTGATGGTGGCTTGCGCTATTCTGGTGATGTTGTGAAGGCATTGGCAGCCGGTGGCTCCAGCGTAATGATTGGTTCGTTGGTGGCTGGAACAGAAGAAAGTCCGGGTGAAACGATTATCTTCAATGGCCGTAAGTTCAAGAGCTACCGTGGTATGGGTTCTTTGGAGGCAATGGAAAACGGTTCAAAAGACCGCTACTTCCAGTCAGACACCAAAGACGTGAAGAAGCTCGTACCCGAAGGAATAGCCGGCCGCGTACCTTATAAAGGCACTGTACAGGAGGTCATCTACCAGCTGTCAGGTGGTCTGCGCTCAGGAATGGGCTACTGCGGTGCTGCAAACATAGAGCGTCTCCACGATGCGAAGTTCACGCGTATCACTAATGCTGGCGTGCAGGAGAGTCATCCGCATGATATTTCCATTACCAGCGAGGCACCTAATTACTCACGTCCTAACGATTAATATGGTAAACATGATAAGGTGGTTGCTGCTGTTCATCTGTAGCTTGTCTTCATTGGGCCTGTGGGCTCAAGGTGGCGATGACCCCGTTCTGCTGACTGTGAATGGTATGCCCGTAAATCGTTCTGAGTTTGTTTACAGCTATCAGCGAAACAAAAGCCAGAATGACGGTGAGCGAGTGACGGCCAGTGACTATCTTGAAAGATTTGTTGATTATAAGCTGAAGCTGGCAGCTGCGTTGGATGCTGGTTATGTATTGCCGAATTCCGTGAGCGACAGCCCTGCAACAGCCGAGCGGCAAGTGTATAATAAAGTCGAAGCAGAGAAGTGCTATCGACAGGTCTGTCAGGCCTATGGTAATCAGGATTTGGTCTATCCGGCACAAATCCTGTTAAGCGTTGATACGAGAGCGTCGTCAGCAAAGGCGGAGAAAGTCAAGGTACGTATAGATTCCGTATATAACGCATTGCAGCGAGGGGCAGACTTTGCAGAGCTGGCCCGAGAGTTGTCAGATGATGTGACGGCAACGTGTGGCGGAGAGATGGGCTGGGTAGCCCCCAACCAACTGCTTGAGGAGATAGAGCGTACGGCCTATTCCTTGCGGAAAGGTGAGTTTAGCCTGCCGTTTCAGTCCCCTGCGGGTTGGCATATTGTCAAATTAATCGACCGCCAGCCAGCAAGAAGTGAGACAGTCCACCAGTGGTATCTGGCTCCTCGTATGGTAAAGAGTGGGGGAGTCCTGCCGTCGGCTGATGACCAGAACCTGGCCCGTGAGTATAACGAGGGTATGCTGATTAGTCAGATGACGCAGCAAACCATTTACGACCAGCCGGAGCCAGCTGAGAAGGATTTGAAGCGCTATTTCAAGAAGAACAAGAAACGTTACGGTAAGAAACTGAAGAAGCGTGACTTCCCCTTGGTGCGCGACTTGGTGTTGGCTGATTATCGGCAGTTCCAGGAACAGAAATGGGTTGTTGATCTTCGCCACCGATATAAAGTAAAAGTAAATAAATCTATATTAAGGACGATAGAATGAGGAATCCGCAGAAAATAGTAATAGGCCTGCTCGCCTTGTTGCCGTTTGTTGCATTGACGGCTCATGTGCCTGGTATTGACGATGATGACCCGACAAGTCGCAATGTCATTGACGAAGTGATATGGGTGGTTGGTGATGAGCCAATACTGAAGTCGGAGGTCGAAGGCTTGCGCCTGCAGGCTGAAATGGAAGGAGTGCGTTGGAAAGGTGACCCTGACTGTGCTATCCCTGAGCGGATAGCGATTGAGAAACTGTTCTTGCATCAGGCAGCCATCGATAGTGTCGAGGTGACAGAGTCGGAGGTGGCTTCCAATGTGGAGCAGCGCCTGGAGTATTTTATCGCTCAGGCAGGTTCGCGTGAGAAACTGGAGGAATACAGGGGACAAAGCCTGAGTCAGATACGCAGTCAGATGCGCGAAGAGCTGAGAAAGCAGATGCTGATTCAGCGCATGCGAGAGAAACTGGTTGAGAACATCGCTGTGTCACCAGCTGAGGTGCGTCGCTATTTCAGCACCTTGTCTCCTGACAGCATACCTTTCGTGCCTACAGTCGTTGAAGTGCAGATTCTTACCCAGACACCAAGAGTGGAACAAGAGGAAATCAACCGCATAAAAGACGAGTTGCGCGAATATACTGACCGTGTGAATAAGGGTGAGACGACCTTCCAGACTTTGGCCCGTATGTATTCGGAAGACCCCGGTTCTGCACGCTATGGTGGTGAGCTGGGCTTCGTGGGGCGTGGAACGCTGGACCCCGCCTTTGCTGCTGTCGCCTTTAACCTGACTGATCCGCGTAAGATATCAAAGATTGTTGAGTCAGAATACGGTTATCACATCATTCAGCTGGTTGACAAGCGCGGTGACAAGGTGAACGTGCGCCATATACTTCGCAAACCTCAGATTTCCCAGGAGTCCATTGACAAGGCTTTGGCCCGCTTGGATTCTATAGGAAACGATATCCGTGACGGTAAGTTCACGTTTGACGAGGGTGCTTCGGTCATCTCTGACGATAAGGATACCCGTAATAATCATGGTTTGATGGCGAACTCTACTGAGGATATGCGCCGGACTTCGAAATTCCGTATGCAAGACCTTCCGCCTGAGATAGCACGCATCGTTGATACCATGCAGGTGGGGAATATTTCACAACCGTTCCAGATGATCAATGCCCGTGGAAAGACGGTATGTGCCATCGTGAAGCTGAAGAGTCGTATTGACGGTCATAAAGCCACTATTACGGAAGACTTCCAGGTCATGAAGGACGTGGTGCTTAACAAGCGTAAGGAGGAATGCATCAGTCAGTGGATAGAAAAGAAGATAAAAACGGTATATGTACGTCTGAACGATCGCTATCGCGACTGTCAGTTCGAACATCAAGGATGGGTTAAATGACATTGAGGAAGTTAGCACATCGGCTGTTTGGCGGGCATAGAGCTTTACTGTTTGTAGTTCTATGCCTGTGTGGCCTTTGTGTCGTAGAGTCAATGCCGCCAGCGAGGAAGAAGAAGCCACGCAAGCCCAAGGTAACCGATAAGCGAATTTATCTGGTACATGCTGACGAGCTGCGTTATGACCAATACCAAAACCGTGATGCGCAGGTGCTGAGGGGAAATGTTCATTTTGACCACATGGGCGCACGCCTCTATTGTGACAGTGCCAATTTCTTTGAAGCCAGTAATTCGTTCGAAGCTTTCGGCCATGTTAAGATGTATCAGGGTGACACGCTCTCTTTGTTCAGTGACTATGCCTATTATGACGGAAACGACGAACTGGCCCGTGCCCGCTATAACGTGGTGTTGAAGCACCGTAAGACCACGCTCTATACCGACAGCCTTGACTATGACCGCATGTACGACCTGGGTTATTTCTTTGAAGGCGGTAAACTGGTTGACAACGGGAGCGTGCTGACATCGGACTGGGGCGAATACCATACGGACACTAAAATGGCCTTCTTTGCCTACGATGTGGAGCTGAAGGACAAAGACTTCTTCCTTACCACCGACTCTTTGTATTATAATACGCAAACCTCAGTGGCCCACATCGTCGGCCCGTCAGACATCATCTCCGGCAATAGCCAGATTTATTCTGAGGACGGTTATTTCAATACCAAGACTGACCACTCTGAACTCTATGGCCGCTCCGTCTTGCGTGACAATGGCCGTACGATGGTTGGCGACAGCGTTTATTACAACAGTAATGGCGGCACCAGCTATGCTTTCGGCAATGTGGAGTTTAAGGACTCCATCAATAAGAACATTCTTTTAGGCGACTATTGCGAATACAATGAGGCTACGGGCTATGCTATGGCAACGAAAAAGGCCGTGGCGGTAGATTTCTCGCAGAAGGACTCGCTCTTCATGCATGCTGACACCTTCAAGATTTTCACCTACAACATTAATACTGACTCTGTCTATAGGGTGATGCATGCTTATAATAAGGTACGCGCGTATAGGGTTGACGTACAGGCGGTGTGCGACTCGCTGGTCTATGACCAGAAAGATTCGGTCATGATAATGTACCGTGACCCGATAGTGTGGAATGGTAACCAGCAGTTGCTGGGGGAGGAAATACGCACCTACATGAAGGACTCCACCATTGATTATGCCCATGTTATCGGACAGGCGCTCTCCATTGAGCAGATGTTCGACACCATTCATTACAATCAGCTGACGTCGAAGGAGATGATGGCCTATTTTACGAATGGTGAGATACGCGAGGCGCATGCCAAGACGAATGCCATTGCTATTTACCACATGATTGACGATGCTGACAGCACCTTCCTTGCTCAGGACTACACGGAGTCGCCGCTGATGAAGATGTTCTTTGACAAACGGAAGATGAAGAGCATCTGGATGGAAAAACCGTCGGGGGTGATGTACCCGATGACGCAGATTCCTGCCGATAAGAAGTTCTTGCCAAACTTTGCATGGTTTGACTATATACGTCCGTTGGATAAAAACGACATCTTCAACTGGAGGGGGAAGCGACAGGAACAGGAACTGAAACCAGAGAAACGGCGTGAAGCTCCTGTACAGACGCTGAAGAAGAGTCCTCCGCCTGTCGCTCCTGCTGTTCCAACTGAACCTGCCGAACCTGCTGCATCTACGGAATCTGTAGAACCTTCCGACCCAACGCCCCTGCCCAATGAGTGATGTTATACAGTTGCTTCCAGACTCGGTGGCTAACCAGATAGCAGCTGGTGAAGTCATCCAGCGACCGGCCTCTGTGATAAAGGAGCTGGTCGAGAATGCTATTGACGCCGGGGCAACGGCTATTAATGTGCTGGTGACCGACGCCGGCCGTACTTCCATTCAGGTGATTGACAATGGTCGGGGCATGTCGGAAACTGATGCCCGTCTGGCTTTTGAACGGCATGCTACCTCAAAGATTCGTAAGGCTGACGACTTGTTCGCCCTGCATACGATGGGCTTCCGCGGTGAAGCATTGGCCTCGGTAGCCGCTGTGGCTCAGGTGGAGCTGCGTACCCGCATGGCCGACAATGAAGTGGGGACGCTGCTGACGCTGTCGGGCTCAAAAGTGGTTGGCCAGGAGCCTGTATCCTGTCCCGTGGGCAGTAACTTCAAGGTGGAAAACCTGTTCTTCAATGTCCCGGCCCGTCGTAAGTTCCTGAAGACGAATGCTACGGAACTGAACAATATCATGACGGCTTTTGAGCGCATCGTGCTGGTTTATCCGCAGGTCTGCTTCACGCTTCACAGTAATGGTTCGGAACTGCTGAATCTGAAGGCGGGCAGTCTGCGTCAACGCATCAGCGATGTGTTCGGCAAGCGTTACAGCCAGGACTTGTTGCCTGTTGACGTGAATACGTCGATGTGTCATGTTTCGGGGTTTGTAGGGAAGCCGGAATCAGCCCGGAAGAAGGGTGTGCACGACTATTTCTTCGTCAACGGGCGGTTTATGAAGCATGCTTATTTCCATAAAGCCGTGCAGAATGCCTATGACCGCATGGTGCCTGTAGGCATGCAGGTGCCCTATTTCCTCTATTTCGAAGTTAACCCTGCCGACATCGATGTGAATATTCATCCTACAAAGACCGAAATAAAATTCGAGAACGAGCAGGCTATATGGCAGATCCTGTCGGCGGCGGTGAAGGATGCCATCGGGAAGTTCTGCGGGGTGCCCTCCATTGACTTTGACACGGAGGGCCGGCCGGACATTCCCGTGTTTGACCCTACACGTAAAGTGGAGTCGCCCATGCCGCAATATAATCCTTCGTACAATCCTTTCAAGGAACATAGTGAACGCAAGACCACTGTGCCTGACGACTGGCAGCAGCTCTACGAGGGCTTGCGCCCAAGCGCAGAGGAACAAAACCTGTTTGACGGGTCTCTGGCTCCCGCTTCTTTGGAGGGGGTAGGGGGTGAGGTGCCTCTCATCGAGGACAAGTCTCCTGTGCATTATCAGTATAAGGCTACTTACATCATGACGGCGGTGAAGTCGGGGCTGATGATTATTGACCAGTACAGGGCCGACGTCCGTATTCTCTATGACCGTTATCTGGAACAGCTGCACACTCACACGGGGAAGTCTCAGCAGGTGCTGTTCCCGGAGATAGTGCGGTTTGCCCCGTCTGATGCTGTGGTTCTTGAAAAGCTTTTTCCTGAGCTGGAGGCCATAGGCTTCAACCTTTCTGACTTCGGGCAGTACGCCTATGCCGTCAATGGCATTCCGGCAGGCATCGAAGGCATTGACTTCGTGGCGCTCTTGCATAATATTGTCAGCGATGCTACTGAAAGCATAGGCGGTGCCTTCGATGAAATCGGGCATTTTGTGGCTTTGAGCATGGCACGCTCTGCGGCTATTCCCCATGGGCAGGTCCTCTCGAACGAGGAGATGGAGTCGGTCATCAACCAGCTCTTTGCCTGCTCTAACGTCAACTATACCCCTGATGGCAAGGCCATTCTCTGCATATTGCCACAGCGTGATATTGAACAGTTATTAGGTTAAACATATTATATTTGGACAGCTTATGAAAAAACTATTTATTCTTTTGCTTATGACAGGCTTGTCGGGTTCAGCCTTTGCGCAGGACGAAACACCCGTTGAGCGCCACAGCGTTTCTACCAACTCTTTTTGGACCAACTGGTTCGTGCAGGCTAACCTGTCGGGCGGTGCTTTCTATAGTAATACGGAGGCAGGACGCGGCTATTCCAAGAGTCCGTTCAAGGGGTTCCGTAATAACCTTGGCTTCTCGGTGGCTTTGGGTAAGTGGTTCACTCCGGGCATCGGACTTCGTACGAAGTTCAATGGCATCTGTGGCCGCTCGGTTATCTCTGAGGACAAAAAGCGCAATGCTTCTGACTACTGGACGCTCAACGAGCATGTGCTGTTTAACTTGAGTAATATGTTGTATGGGTACAACGAAAAGCGTGTGTGGAACTTCATTCCTTATGCTGGCGGAGGCGTTGGCCGTAACATGACCTATAACACTTATGCTATGGGCTTAATGGCCGGTGTGCTTAACCAGTGGCGCATTAGTCGTAAGCTGTACCTGAACCTCGATGTGTCCTATGGTGTCTATGAGCCTGACTTCGACGGAATCACGACTGCCGGAAAGTATAACAAGCGCACGTCGCTGTCGTCTAAGGACCGCGTGCTGAATGTGGAGGTAGGTCTGACTTGCAAAATAGGAAAGGGCGTCTGGCAGAAAACGCCGGACCTTGAGTCTATTCATGCCCTTTACCAGTCGGAAATCGATGCCCTCAACGCCCAAGTGGCCGACATGATGGCTGAGAACGAGGAGTTGCAGAACCAGCTGCAGAACCAGCCAATCATGCTCGACGGGCCTGGCATGGTAAAGGAAGTGCCATTACCGCCGGTGCCGGTTTCGTTCTTCTTTGAGCGTGGCAGCTCCGCTATTACCGATACGCGCCAGATGGTTAACTTGGAGGCATTGGCAAAGCAGGCCAAGCTGCTTGACGCTGTGCTGGTGGTTGACGGCTATGCCGACAGCAATACGGGCAATGCCGAGTTGAACAGTGACTTGAGTCGCAGGCGTGCTGAGGCGGTTGCCGCTGAACTTGAACGCTTGGGAATTCCGCGCGAAAAGCTGCACGTGAAGGGTAACGGCGGTGTCAGCGAGCTTACTCCGCCTGAGTGTAACCGTCGGGTTCTGGTCTATTTCGAATAGTCTTTCAAAAAAAGTTGCCCAAAAATTTGGAAGTCTCATAAAAAAGCTGTACCTTTGCACCCGCTTACAGAAAGTAAGGGCGCTTAGCTCAGCTGGTTTAGAGCATCTGCCTTACAAGCAGAGGGTCGGCGGTTCGAATCCGTCAGCGCCCACAACAACACAGAGTCCGCAGGTCTTCGCCTGCGGATTCGCTGTTTAAGGGAGGGTGGCAGCGCCCGCTGCTCATATTTGCGGCGGCCACCGCTTACTTGCTCGAACGCCACTTGCTCTCTGTTTGTCCGCCGGTTTCTCCAGGTTTTAACTCCACCTTCTCTTGATCTTACGGTTTCTCTCGTCATCCATCAAGGGCACAAAGTGCAAAAAAGTGGCAATTTCTTTGGCGTTTCCCCGATTATTTCCTACCTTTGTACCCATCAATACAAACCAACACTTACAGTAAAAACAATGATTTGGAACGAAACAATGGAATGCATGGACCGCGAACAGTTGCGCGAGATCCAGAGCAAACGACTGGTTAAGATGGTGGAGTATGTCTATCATAGCACACCGTTTTACCGTAGGAAATTTCAGGAAATGGGACTGGAACCCGGCGATGTGAAGAGTATTGATGACATCGTTAAACTCCCCTTTACCAATAAGTTAGACTTGCGTGACAACTATCCCTTTGGGCTGGCTGCCGTGCCCATGAGCCAGATTGTGCGTATTCACGCTTCCAGCGGAACGACGGGCAAGCCCGTAGTGGTGCTGCATACCCGTAAGGACCTGGCCATGTGGGGCGAGGCCATTTCGCGTGCCTTCACGGCCTATGGCGCAACCAAGGAGGATATATTCCAGATTAGCTATGGCTACGGACTCTTCACCGGAGGACTGGGTGCTCACGACGGTGCAACGAACATCGGGGCCAGTGTGATTCCCATGTCGAGCGGAAACACCCAGAAGCAGATTACGCTCATGCATGACTTCGGAGCGACGGTCCTCTGCTGTACGCCTTCCTATGCTATGTTCTTGGGTGAGGCCATGCGTGAATGTGAATGGCCGCGCGAAGAATTCAAACTGCGTGTCGGAGCCTTTGGCGCTGAGCCGTGGACCGAGGAGATGCGCCAGAAGCTGGAGAACGTCATGGGCATTAAGGCCTACGACATATACGGACTTTCCGAGATTGCCGGACCTGGTGTCGGCTTTGAGTGCGAACATCAGTGTGGCACCCACTTGAACGAAGACTATTTCTATCCGGAGATTCTGAACCCGGAGACGGGCGAGCCGATGCCCGAGGGAACGTTGGGCGAACTGACGTTCACACATCTCACCAAGGAGGGTATGCCCCTGTTGCGCTATCGTACCCACGACCTCACGGCCCTTCATTACGAGAAGTGTGCCTGCGGCCGCACGTTGGTACGCATGGACCGCATCCTGGGCCGCTGCGACGATATGCTTATTATTCGTGGCGTCAATGTCTTCCCGTCGCAAATCGAGGCAGTCATCCTCTCGCTGCCTGAGTATGAGCCGCACTTCCTGCTGACCGTTGACCGCGTCAATAACACCGACACCAGCGAGCTGAAGGTGGAGGTGAAGGATGAGTACTTCACCGACGACATGGCCACGATGGTCGGCTTGCAGAAGAAGCTGGAGGCCGAGCTGCGCAGTGTCATCGGCTTGGGCTTCAAGGTGCGTCTGGTGGAGCCGAAGGCCATTGAGCGCAGTACGGGCAAGGCCCGCCGCGTCATTGACAACCGCAAATTCAAATAATCTCTATAACGTCTATATCATCTATAGCAACTATAATAACTATAAAAACAAAAGAAACAATGAAAGCAAAACAATTGTCTGTGTTCCTTGAGAACAAATCGGGTCGTCTTACTGAGGTAACCGAGGTGCTGGGTGCTGCTGGCATCAATCTCTCGGCAATGAGTATTGCTGACAACTCCGACTTTGGCATCCTGCGTTGTATCGTCAGTGACCCTGACAAGGCTTATCAGGTGCTGAAGGAGGCTCATTTCGCAGTGAAGATTACTGACGTCATCGGCTTCACCTGTCCTAACACAAGTGGCTCACTGGCCAAAGTGCTGAAGCATCTCTCCGATAAGGGCGTTTTCATTGAGTACATGTATTCCTTTGCCAATGGCGACGTGGCTCATGTCATCATTCGTCCTACCGACCTCGAGAGCTGCGACCGCATCCTGGCTGAAAAAGAAGTCGATCTCCTCGCTGCCAGCGACCTCTACCGGCTCTGACCGTCTTGGAGGCCCCCAACACCCGTACGCCGAGGCTCTGCCTCGGGCCTCCCTTTCTCTGCCTGCCCCTTTATTGAGCCTGCTCCCGGAAAAAAGTTGCCCTAAAATTTGGCAGTCTCACAAAAAAACTGTACCTTTGCACCCGCTTACAAAAAGTAAGGGCGCTTAGCTCAGCTGGTTTAGAGCATCTGCCTTACAAGCAGAGGGTCGGCGGTTCGAATCCGTCAGCGCCCACGACAACACAACGCCGCAAGAGAAAGCTCTTGCGGCGTGCTTTAGTTAATAATCATAAAAAACCGCATGAGCAAATAAAATAATCGCAAATAGCAAGTTATAAGTCACAAATTATTGTTACCTTTGCACTATCATAAAGACTAAGGATAAGAGAATAAGAGATAATAGAGAAAAATCATGGAATTAGATGTGTTAACGGCCATTTCGCCTATTGATGGACGCTATCGTAACAAGACAGAACGGTTGGCAGGATACTTTTCTGAGTATGCCCTTATACGTTATCGTGTACGAGTCGAAATTGAATACTTTATTACGCTTTGTGAACTGCCGCTCCCGCAGCTGGCAGACTTTGACCATTCGCTCTTTGAGCCGCTGCGTAGTATCTATCGCAATTTCACGGAACAGGATGCCGCCCGCGTCAAGGAGATAGAGAAAACCACTAACCACGATGTCAAGGCCGTCGAATACTTCATCAAGGAACGCCTCAATACGGTGGTTGACGGTTTCCCCGCCAACGCAAAGGAGTTCATCCACTTTGGACTTACCTCTCAGGATATTAACAACACCAGTGTACCCCTTTCACTCAAGGAGGCATTAGAGCAGGTCTATTACCCTGCCCTCGAAGAACTCATCGAGCAACTGAACGACTATGCCGAGCAGTGGAAGAACGTACCCATGCTGGCTAAGACACATGGACAGCCGGCTTCACCAACACGCTTGGGGAAGGAAATCATGGTCTATGTCTATCGTCTGGAAGAGCAGTTGCGCGCGCTGAAGGATATTCCCGTTACGGCTAAGTTTGGCGGTGCCACGGGCAACTTCAATGCTCACCATGTCGCTTATCCACAGTACGACTGGCGGCTCATTGCCGACGGCTTTGTGAGCGAGAAGCTGGGGCTGGAACGTGAGCAGTGGACCACGCAGATTTCCAATTATGATTGGTTGGGAGCCATCTTCGATGGCATGCGCCGTGTCAATACCATCCTGATTGACCTCGACAGGGATTTCTGGATGTATATCTCTATGGAGTACTTCAAGCAGAAAATCAAGGCGGGCGAAGTCGGGTCAAGTGCGATGCCGCATAAGGTGAACCCCATCGACTTTGAGAACTCGGAGGGGAACCTGGGCATGTCGAATGCCATCCTGCAGTTCCTGGCACAGAAATTGCCTGTAAGCAGATTGCAGCGTGACCTCACAGATTCCACGGTGCTCAGAAACGTAGGCGTCCCCATGGGACATTCCCTCATTGCTTTCCAGAGCACTTTGAAGGGGCTTCGTAAGCTCATCCTCAATGAAGAGAAGCTGCATGAGGACTTGGAGAATACATGGGCTGTGGTGGCTGAGGCTATTCAGACCGTTCTGCGCCGCGAGGCCTATCCTAACCCCTATGAGGCGCTGAAGGCCCTCACTCGTACCAATGAGCGGATGACGGAGAAAACCATTCATGACTTCATACAGGGACTTGACGTCAGTCAGGACGTAAAGCAGGAACTGCTGGCCATCACACCTTGGGACTATACCGGCCTATAGACTATGGGGCCCCATAATTCCCAGTCCTACTATATAATATAGGTACGCGCGAACATTATTATAATATAAACCTCAGCCGTGAGGCTAAAAAAGAAAAGGAGAAACAACTATGGATTTTGAAAATGAAAAGAGACAAGAAGAATTGTCAACAGAGCAAAACACCGGAAACCGTGAAGGCTATCAACCGACAAACCAAAGTGGTTACCAGAGCTACCGTCCGGTAGGACGCACGCCGCGTCCACGTATTCAGAAACCTCGTCCGTATAATCAGGAACGTGGTGGTTATAACAGACATCAGAACGATGAAGGAGGATTCCGTCCTGAGGGCTTTGGGGCCGCTTTGCAGGGTGGGGCACCTCAGCGTAGCTATCGTCCTCGTTACAATAATAATGAGGCCAATAATGAGGAGGGTTATCAGCCACGTGGCGGTTATCAGCCTCGCGGCGGCTACCAGCAGCGTGGTGGCTACCAGCCTCGTAATAATAATTATCAGCAGAATAATAATGACTATCAGCCACGTGGCGGATACCGCCCGCGCTACAATAACGATGAGGGTGGCTATCAGCCCCGCGGTGGCTATCAGCAGCGTGGAGGCTATCAGCCCCGCTATGGCCAGGATAACCAGGGTGGCTATCAGCCCCGTGGAGGCTATCAGCAGCGTGGTGGCTACCAGCAGCGTGGCGGCTATAACAATAACCGTCGTCCTGGCGGCTATCGTCAGCGTACGGCCGACTACGATCCCAATGCTAAGTATAGCATGAAGAAGCGTATCGAGTACAAGGAGGAGAACTACGATCCCAACGAGCCCATCCGTCTTAACAAGTTCCTCGCTAATGCTGGTGTGTGCAGCCGTCGTGAGGCTGATGAGTTCATCCAGGCTGGTGTCGTTACGGTGAATGGCGAGGTCGTGACCGAACTCGGAACAAAAGTTCTGCGTACTGACGAAATCAAGTTCCACGATGAGCCGGTAACCATGGAGAAGAAGGTCTATGTCCTGCTCAACAAGCCGAAGGACTATGTGACCACGAGCGACGACCCCCAGCAGCGCAAGACCGTAATGGACCTCGTAAAGAATGCATGTCCCGAGCGCATCTACCCTGTTGGCCGTCTTGACCGTAACACGACGGGTGTACTCCTGCTTACCAACGACGGTGACCTCGCTTCGAAACTGACTCATCCGAAGTTCCTCAAGAAGAAGATTTATCATGTTTATCTTGACAAGAACGTTACTGCCCACGACATGCAGCAAATTGCTGAAGGCATTCAGTTGGACGATGGTGAGATCAAGGCCGATGACGTGCAGTATGCTGATCCCGTTGACAAGAAGCAGGTAGGTATCGAGATTCACTCCGGTAAGAACCGCATCGTGCGCCGTATTTTCGAGAGCCTTGGCTACAGGGTGACAAAGCTTGACCGTGTCCAGTTCGCCGGCCTTACCAAGAAGAACCTCCGTCGTGGCGACTGGCGCTACCTCACAGAGGAAGAAGTTGACCGCCTCCGCATGGGTGCCTACGAATAACAGTCCAGTGCGTTGCGGCACCGCCGCAGCCCTATAATATAAATAAGAATATGAAACGAACTAAAATTATTGACATCCTCAAATCAACCGACTACGGAAAAGACGTCTGCGTCAAAGGATGGGTACGTACCCACCGTTCCAGTAAGGCCGTTGACTTCATCGCGCTCAACGATGGCTCCACCATCAAGAACGTGCAGATTGTCGTCGCCCCTGACTGCCCGGTGACCACTCCCGCATCGACAGCGTCCGCTGATTCCTCCCTCAAGGACATCACCACCGGCTCCTGCATCTGCGTTATCGGTACCCTCGTGGAATCCCCCGCAGCCGGACAGCCCTCTGAAATCCAGGCCAAGGAAATCGAAATCTATGGACTCTGCGACAACACCTATCCTATGCAGAAGAAAGGACAGTCCTTCGAGGTGATGCGCAAGAACGCCCACATGCGCTTACGCACCAATACCTTCGGAGCCGTCATGCGCATTCGTCACAACATGGCTATGGCTATCCATACCTATTTCCATGAGCATGGATTCTTCTATTTCCACACACCGCTCATAACTGCCAGCGACTGTGAAGGAGCAGGAAACATGTTCCAGGTAACGACCAAGAACCTCTACGACCTCAAGAAGGACGAAAACGGGAAGATTATCTACGACGATGACTTCTTCGGAGAACAGACGTCGCTCACGGTCAGCGGACAGCTGGAAGGAGAGCTCGGTGCTACGGCATTGGGAGCCATCTATACCTTTGGCCCCACCTTCCGTGCCGAGAACAGTAACACACCGCGACACCTCGCTGAGTTCTGGATGGTGGAGCCCGAAGTGGCTTTCCTCAATCAGGAAGAGCTCATGGACCTCGAGGAGGACTTTATTAAATATTGTGTGCGTTGGGCACTCGACAAATGTAAGGACGACCTCGAGTTCCTCAACAAGATGATTGACAAGACCCTTATTGACCGCCTCCAGGCCACAGTTCAGGCAGATTTCGTCCGTCTGACCTACACCGAAGGCATCAATATCCTTCAGCAGGCCATGAAGGATGGGCGTAAGTTCGAGTTCCCCTGCAACTGGGGCGACGACCTCGCCAGTGAGCACGAGCGCTATCTCGTCGAGGAACATTTCAAGAAGCCGGTCATCATGACCGACTACCCGCGCGCGTTCAAATCTTTCTATATGAAGCAGAACGCCCCCAGTCCTGTAAACGAAGGCACCGCCTCTGCACCCGCTGGTGAACCCTCCGTCTGCTATGACGGCACCATCGCACCGGGTCCCACCATGCAGGGAACCGATGTCCTCTTCCCCCAGATAGGAGAAATTATCGGAGGCTCGGTTCGTGAGGAGAGTTTTGACAAGCTCATGAGCGAAGTAGAGCGACGCCAGATGGACCAGACCCATCTTTGGTGGTATCTTGATACCCGCAGATGGGGTACTTGCCCCCATGCTGGTTTCGGCTTAGGATTCGAACGACTCATACTCTTCGTGACGGGAATGCAGAACATCCGAGACGTCATTCCGTTCCCAAGAACACCGAAGTCTGCAGAGTTCTAAAAACACCAAATGTGCAAAGAAAAATGGCAAAAACTCGACGAAATGGCCGCGGAAAAGCAATTTTTTACGTATTTTTCGAAAAAAATGTTGCGAAATCCTTGCAAGTTATCGGATTTATGCCTATATTTGCACCCAAAAACGTAACTCCGCATAAGAGATACGGTTAAAAAGTTGTGAGAGAATAGAGAACAAATAACATTTTTATTAACTAATTTTAAATTAAAGATCGTATGAACAAAAGATTTTTGACAGCACTGCTGACCGGAGCATTCTTCATTGCTTCCGCAAGCATGTTTGTTGCTTGTAAGGACTACGATGACGACATCAACAAGTTACAAGCACAGATCGACAAGAACGCTCAGGCGATTAAGGACATTCAGACTTTGATTCAGAATGGTGCCGTAATCAAGAGCGTTGACCAAATTACCGGCGGTGTCAGAGTTACGTTGAGCAACGACAAGAGCTTTGACATCTTCCACGGTAAGGACGGTGCTGCTGGTGTTGATGGTAAGGACGGCGACGTCTGGACCATTGGTACCGACGGTTTCTGGTACAAGAACGGCGACAAGACCGACTACTATGCCCTTGGCAAGGACGGCAAGGATGGTAAAGACGGCAAGGACGGCGTTGACGGTAAGGATGGTAAAGACGGTAAGGATGGCGTTGACGGTAAGGACGGTAAGGACGGCAAGGACGGCTTGAATGCCGACGGCAGTTCTCGTTACTACGTTCCCAACGCAGAGACCGGTACGTTCTGGGTTTACAACGACGGCGACAAGGATCCTTATGATTCTGGTATCAGCTTCATCGTTGAAAGTCCAGACTCTCCTCATCCCGCAACGATTACTGCAGTTTATGACACTGAGAGCAAACTCCTGACTTTGTTCGGTGTTCCTGGTGGTGAAGGTGACCTGCAGGTTGTTACTATTTCTCTGAGTGGCACTCTGGGTGCTTTGGTATTTGTTCCCCAGCTCTATCTCGATGGTATTGAGGGTATTGAATATCCTTGGATTGGTGGTTACTACCTGAAGGATAAGTTCATTAAGAAACACTGGGATGATCTGAGTCATCACGGAATCGATGGTACTGTTGCTACTGCCCAGGACATTGAGTTCAACGATGCTCATGCATTTGACTATCTGCCCAACACCTTGGGTCGTTACTATGATGAGACCGCTAAGGAGATTAAGGAAGGTTTCGACTATGATGGTAATAAGCGTACGCTGACAAATGCAGATGAGTGGATTTACGGTCCCGCTTGGGCTGTCCAGTACCACATGAATCCTTCTACCGCCATTGCAGATTATGGCAAGAACGATCCGAAGTTCAATGTACTTGAACCTGATGTTATTTATTATAACACTCGCGCTGCAGCAGCTGATTTGAATGTTACTTCTCCGAAGGAATTCTTCTTCAAGCAGACTCCAGAGCGTGTAAACAGCGCTGCTTACAACAATCGTTTCTATGGCATTTATGGAACTATTCCCGGTGCTGAATATGGTGTTTGGGGACTTTGGAATGCAAAGACAGGTACCTTTGATACAAATAAGGAGGGTGTCCTTTCTGCTGCTATTCAGATTGCACATCCTGACAAGCTTGCTCCTTGGCCCACAGACGATACCATTAACCCGAATGGCAACACAGACAGTGATGTAAGCTATCCTGCTCCTGGTACCGCACCTGCAAGCGATGCATATCCTGCAGTTGCTCCTTATGGTGATGCGTATGGTGTAGCTAGCTGGTACGGTTTTGCTCGTTACAAGTATAACAAGAACAATACTGACAATACCGTTGCACTTCAGCTCACAAACGAAGAGAATGGTCTGATTACATCTGACTATGCTCTGATTGTTCCGACACGTGTTCAGCTTGAAGGTCTGATTTGGTACAAGAAGCCTCAGTACATAGAGCCGAACCTCCCAAAATACAACTATGGTCCAAATAACACCAATCCTAATGCACGTTATGGTGACGAGGAAGGTTGGGCTAATGACGAGTATATGGATTGTAAGGAGAACCGCGTTCACATTTGGGACTCTCCTCAGGAGGCTCTGAACGATCCTGACGGTGCTGCTCTTGAGCTCTATTGCGAGGATGCTGCTGGTGTTGACCTGACCAAGTATCTGGGTATCCACTTCGTGAAGGAGAACCTGAAGCATAAGGAAACTGCTCCTGGTGTGTTCAATGAGAAGGTTTATGACATCGGTACTTGGAAGTATGGTGATGAGGCCGCCTTCGACCTTCACTATGAGTTCCAGCTGGTTGACTACTATTCAAGCACAAACCAGACTCATGATTCTCGTTATGCAAGCTTCAGCGACACTCAGCTGAATGCTGCTAAGGATCAGCTCATCAGCCGTACCGGTATCATTCTGCCGAAGAGTGTGGATGCTAGTGGTAATACTATTGATGTAAGAAGCACAAGTGCTGTTGACCGTGAGCCGCTGGTACGCGTAATGGTTAAGAACAGTGCTGGTAAGGTATTGCTTGATGGCTATATCCTGCTGCACATCAACTTCACTCCCGACAACCTGAATGTCACTACATATCCTGAATATGAGGCTACATTCAACCTCTGCGATCCTATCCGTATGGAGACCACATGGGCTCAGTTCTCTAAGCTCATTCTGCAGGATGCTCTTGAGGGACGCTTCGGAACAGACTCTCAGGGTGTACAGCTCGGTATGGAGAAGATTACGTTCGACGATTACTATTGGGCAGATTGCCAGGATGGAACTGTTGCCGTTAATGCTAATGATGCAGCATACGTTACCACCAATGCATTCGAGGTTAACGATCCTGGTTTGATGGACAGCCACCAGCGCGGTTATCAGCTGAAGATTTATAACTTCGGTAACCTCTGGGGTAATGATGCAACCGGTGCTGTCGCTCTGCCTCCTGTAAAGGGTGGTGCTGATGCTGAGACGGCTCTTGCAGGCTTCCAGGACAAGGAACTTGGTAACGCTGTTTACTATCCGAACGGTGAGGGTACTACAAACCACATCTTCGCTTGGACGCTGACAGAGGAAGAGCTCGAATACCTGACTCACGACCTGAACAATGATGATCCTGTGAAGATTACACGTTGGATTCGTTTCATCGCTAAGGATGAGAAGCGTGACCGTGACGTTAACAACTTTAGTGCTCCTTACCCGTACATTTGGGTGAAGATGACCATGAAGATTACTCGCGACAACACGACTATCTCTTGGAAGGATAAGATTGACAACTACTGGAACCACTGGAACACTGGTAATGCTTCTGGCTGGTCAGGTATCCTGTTCGACATCCAGGCTCCGCGTGATGACTACTATGCTGATCCGTTCAACCGCTACATCCCGACAACGCTGCTGACCAACACGTTGACGCTGAGCAAGAACCTGAATTACAAGTACTACTTTGCTCCGAAGAATGAGGTGCTTGAGTTCTACACGCTCACCAGAACTTCAGATGCTAATACGCTGATTTCAGATGCTATTAATGCTTCTCCGTATGTAACTGCCGGTACTAATGTCAACAAGACCGTTAAGTCTGTACTGGAAGGCTTCGAGGATCTGCCTACTGATGTTCAGAGTGCAATGCTTGCTAAGGGTCTTGTCAAGAAGGAAAAGCGCGTCATCACCGCCGTTAACACAGATGTTTATAATGTCTATACAAACGCTTCCGATGCAACCACACGCTTCCAGACAAGTGCTTATCCTGGTGTTGTCGAGAACTATAAGGTAGCTACCAATTTGAAGTACGATGAGATGTACTGTAAGTATGTGTATCCGCACACTTACGTGAACCAGATGGAGGAGAACTCTGAGTGGTGGAATACTCCGAAACCCAATACTCACGTTCTTTACAAGAAGGATCCCGTTACTATCAGCAAGACTCAGGATACTCACAGGTGGGTTGAGGCTTCACTGAAAGATTTGATGCATCGTTGTGCTATCGACTACAATAAGGGTGTGTTCATGAACAACCGTCTGTACTCATTCAATCCTGAAACCAAGAAGTACATTCTGATTGCTACTCTGAATCAGGCTACTGGTGAGATTGACCTTGTAAAGAATGATCCTGTTGCATTCGAGGAGGCTAAGTTGGTTCTGAACGCATACGGCTACGAGCCAAACCGTAAGGACATCTACAAGCAGCTGCGCACATGGGTAGGCGTTGTTTCTGACAATGGTTGCGGTGTAGCTTACTACACATATCCTGAGAAGACAGACGACAACCTCAATACCTTCCTGGTATCTTGGGAGCGTCCGATTAACACAACTGCTGAGCCTATTGCTCCGAAGCTCGATGCTAACACCAACGAGAACTGGATCCACCTGATTGACTATCTGAAGTTGTATGACTGGCGTGGCAATCCTGAGTTCACCAACCAGGGTTACATGTTCAACGACCACTACTGGTTCTGGTCTTACTACATGATTAAGTCTATCACGCTCGACATGCGTACAGACCGTATCTTCACTAACCTGCACTTTGCACCGAACTGGGTAACTCTGAATCAGGTATCAAGCCTTGTTGACTTGTATGCATACTCAGATGCATTCCCGACGCTGCTGCACAATGATCTCGCAGTATATCACTTCGACCTGACCGGTTACAACCGTGCCGACAGAGAGAGTGCTATCGAGACCTTCATGGGCAACCCGAGCTTGACGAATCCGTCAACCAAGTTCAACAACAAGAAGCAGCGCTTCAGTGCTATCTATTACCAGAACAACGGTGATGTAGTTGATGAGTTCGATGTTTACATCCCATACACCATCGAGTATGAATGGGGTTGGCTGTCTCGCATCGCTGACTTCAAGATTAACACCACTCACGGTAATTAATAGTGAATGATAAAGATTTCTTTCAAGAAATAAGAATCTAAAGCTCTGATAGGAGAGTGCGTCTCGCAAAGGGCAGGCGCACTCTCTTTTACTTTCAAAACTAAGATTATAATGAAGAAGAATGCTTATATTTTTTTAGTCGTAGTCTCCGTTTGTCTTGTAGCTATGACGAGTTGCAAGAAGAAGCAGACTGAGCAGACACGGGAAGACCGTATAGAGGAATTTCGTGCAAACTTGACTCAGAATGACACTACAGAGATGTTGAGACTGGCCGATAATGCCATGGAGTTGTTGAAGGGTAAGAAGATTGACGAAGTTTTAGGAAACCTCTATGAGTATAATGACTCTTCCGAAGAATTGAAACCACTTTCAAAAGCGATGTCAAAACGCTTGGAAAACCGTTTTAAGCGGTTCCCTGTGCTTGACTACAAGCGTGATTATTTCTCATTTATGCTGGAAGGCTGTAATGATGTGAAATATCAGGTGACTTTTGCCACAGCTGAACAGACTGGTAATGGTGAGCCTGCTACCACGATGTTTATGTTCAACCCCGTTAAAGTTGGTGGCGAGTGGAAACTCTGTGTGAAGACTGCCAAGGATGAGGTTGACGAAGAACATCTTTAAGATAGATTATCCAAACACTAAGATATAAATAAAAAATGAAGAAATCAGTACTGTTTTTCTTGTTATTTCTCGGTTTGCATGCTCAAGCTCAGGTAAACCTACAGGCTTTGTTTGATTTTGCCAATCCAACGAGTCTGACACCTCCCATAACTCCTAACAGCATAACTGGAGCAGGAGTTATTGTGTCTAATAAAACGCTGACATGTGGGCCGATTAGTATTAGTTTCTCTGCAGGTGTCTCCACGGGTGGTTCAGCACAGATCTGGACCTTCACGAACAGCTGGAATGAAACTACTTACTATTTGAAGATTACTCAGGGCACCTTAATGACCATTCAGAGTAATGATGGAGCAGTACTTGATTCCATTAAATATGATGACAAGACCGTTATCGGCGACCTGCATCTTCAGTCGGGGCAGCCTGGTCAGGAGTTGTATTACATGTGGAAGAGCAACTCGAAAACTGTTACTTCTGTTTCTTTCTTCAACTCCAGTCAGGCTTCGCAGATTAACCAGATGACCGTATATTATTCTGCACCCTCGGACATACTGGTTCCTACACCGAGTATTGCCGATGGCGGCACTGTCAATTCGTTCTCAAGTTTGACGTTGACTTTTGGAAAGTCAATGAGTGTGGTCAACACTTCTGGTATCCGCATCACTGGTCCCGGTATTGACAAGCCGATGACTGCTTCGGCATCTGGTAATTTTGTGACGCTGTCTGTTACTCCCGAAATTGCTGCAGACGGCACTTACACCATTCACGTACCGGCACGCTGCTTCAAGAGTACGGATGGTTATGAGAACACGGAACTGAATTATACTATTAATGTACAGACCCCGAAAAATACTTTCGACTTTGTCTCTTCTGACCCTGAAGACCTATCAACAGTTGCCTTGATTCCTAACGGCTTCACGGTGACCTTCCCTGGAAGGATAGGCGGTGTAGTCAATCCTTCTAACACCCTTGAAGTCCTTGATGCCAATAACCTACGTGTACGTGCCGTCAAGGCTGAACGTTTGGGGAATACGGAACCCGATAACTATAGTGTGAAGTTTACTTTTAAGAATGGCGATGGTGACATTACATCGAATGGAACTTACACATTCACATTGCCAGAAGGTGTGGTTTTTGACAACTATTATGACGAAGATGCCGCTGACCATGGCGTTTCTGCTGGGGCTACCTATAATCCGTCCCATACACTCACCTTTACCGTTGACGAGTCATTGGATCCAAGCAGGCCTCAGGACAGCCAGACAATGAAAGACGCAAAGGCATTGCTGAACAAGACAGGTGTGGGCTATCCCGCAGCCAACAGTTCTGCCCGTGTGGCCTTGCAGAACCTGACGACGGCCGACGAGGTTCCTACTGACGCAGAGCTGGATGCCGCTATGCAGGCATTCTATGCTGAGACAGACGTGACCATGCCTACTGTAGGCAGTTGGTATAGCATCAGTGGTGTCAGCAAGGCAGGTCGCAAGTTGTATCTGGCCTATAATAACGGTGTCGTCAAACTAAATCTTAGTCCTACAAATTCGGCCTTCAAGGTAACGAGCTTGAATAGCAAAACAGTAGTTTTTGAAACATTTGACGGCAAGTATCTCCATGTATTAAGAAAGACTGGTGACGCATACGTGGGAACCAACGAAAACAATGTCACTGACAATAATACCTATATCAACAAGCTCGATTTGGCTCGTCTTGCGGTAGAAGGCTCCACCGCCCAGGAAACTTTTGGGTTGTTAAGTATTTTCGGTGCCTTAGGTAATAACGTGGAAACTGGTGATGCTATAAGGGCGTACGGTATGATTGACTTCAGTACCTCGCAAATAGCCACAGATCCTAACCTTACCACGCTTTGCTTTGAGGACAATGGGCTGAGCAATGCGTTTTATATCGAAGAGACTTCAGAACCTCAAGCCGCTAATCCTATCGAACCATTCTTGACCATCACGCCTTTTACCATAGCTACCAGCAGCGAGACTTTGACGCTTTCCTTTACGAATGTCGCCAATGCATCGCTCGCGGATGAATCAAAGCTATTTATCTCAACCAACAATGAAGGAACAGACGTGGTAGAAGTCTCTGTAGAGCATATACTGACGCCAGTAGAAGGAAAAACCAATGAGTTTACTGTGCATGTAGATGGTCTGGGCGAGGGTATTTTCTTCTTGATTATGCCGAGGGGTACTTTCAGCTATGCCAACAATGCCGAGGCAGTCAACGACGTTGACCTGGTGGTCAGTTTCAAGATTGAAGGCGGCGACACTCCAGAGCCTCCCACACCAACAACTAATTTCAGTGAGACTTATACGCATATCAGTTACAACCTCAAGGCATGTATCGGCCATAATTATGATACGGTAAGAGACGTTGACCTGAACGACTTTGTAGTGTATGCCTACAAAGAAGACTATAATGGACTGTTCTTTGACCCGACAAAAACCGTCAAGTTGGTTCGTGGCTTGAACGGAACAGGTGTAAAGAACGGTCACTTCGAGGCTTATCCGAGTTTTGGAGTAGATTTCCCGCAATTCTCTGACCGTATGGCTATCCGATTAGTGCTTGACGAACCGTTCTATGCAGGAGAACTCGATTCTCGTACAGGCTATTACGCTATCTGGATTGAGCCAGGCACTTTTGGAGACCAAAATTTCAAGAAATACTTGGATGGCGACGCAAGTGTAAATGAAGCTGACTGCATTGTTAATCCACAAATTAGAACATCCTCATTCTATGTTAACAATAGAAACGCAGAGACTGGTATAGAAAACATTGATGCTGATGCTGTTTACGGAACTGAACGCATCTACGACCTCAACGGTCGCCGTGTAACAACGCCGGCTAAGGGTGGCGTATATATCATCAACGGGAAAAAGGTGCTGATTAAGTAAGAGAATATATTAAGTATTAATTATAATTTATAACGTATGAAAATGAAAATGTTTATTGTGGCAGCTTTTGCTTTGGTAAGCATGACTGCTACGGCTCAGAGAACAGAACGCGTGATTGACCGTATTGATCAGCGCACTGTTCAGGAGTTCGATCACCAGGAGACGACGCAGAGCTTCAAGTCTCACTGGTTCCTGACTCTTCAGGGTGGTGCCCAATATACTTTGGGTGAGGCAAAGTTTAAGAAACTGATTTCACCGAACGTCCAGTTGGGCATCGGTTATCAGTTTAATCCTTGGTTCGCAGCCCGTCTGCAGGCTAATGGCTGGCAGTCGAAGGGCGGTTGGAACGGCCATCGCACTCAGATTGGCAACACTCCGTTCACGGCTGACTACAAGTACAAGTATGTGGCACCAGGCATTGACCTGATGTTTAACCTGTCGAACCTGCTTTGCGGTTGGAACCCCGACCGTGTATTCAATGTAACAGCCTTCATTGGCGGTGGTGCCAACATTGCTTTCAGCAATGACGAGGTGAACGAAATCGGTACTGTGGTGAAGAATCTTGACAATTACAATCTGGAGTACCTCTGGAGTGGCACGAAGGTCAATCCTTTCGGACGTGGTGGTCTGCAGCTCGGTTTCCGTCTGAGCGATGCCGTTCAGCTGTTGCTGGAGGGTAATGCCAACATTCTGTCTGACAAGTACAACTCCAAGAAGGCTGATAACCCTGACTGGTACTTTAACGCCTTGGCCGGTCTGCGTGTCAACCTGGGTAAGGTGAGAAATGTGAACACATTCGACGTAATGCGTGACGTGGTGGTTTATGACACCATCTGGAAGACTGTTATCATTGAGGATCCTATCATCAAGATTGACCCGATTCGCCGTGACATATTCTTCCAGCGTAACAAGTCGGTCATTGAAGAGAGCGAACTCTCGAAGATTGCTGACATTGCTGAATATCTGAACCAGTATCCGCAGGCTATGGTTGACATTCGTGGCTATGCAGACGTTCAGACTGGTAATGCCAAGATTAATGACCGTCTGTCTCGTGAGCGTGCAGACGTCGTCGTGAAGAAGCTGATTGAGGACTACGGCATTTCTGCCGACCGCATTACCTACAGCTCATACGGCGACACCGTACAGCCGTTCACCGAGAATGACCTGAACCGAGTCAGCATCTGTATTGCTGAGGTGAAGGATTAAGTGTGGCTTTCCTTTTTCGTTGCAACACAACGGGATTAGTAAGTATTTATAAGTGAATGGATGAGGATGTGCCATTAGCGCATGTCCTCATTTTTTCCTTGACGAACTGTATGAAACAGCTTATTTTCTTTATACTTTTAATGCTTTCGTTCACTGCATGCCACGACAAAGGGCGTGTGGTTGAACCAAAGGGCGGTCCGGCTCACTTAATGCTGTTGGAGCCGGACTGCAACTTTGGTATCGTCACGGAGCGGTCCGGCATTGTAGAGAAGGAGGTGCCGCTCATCAACGATGGAGGTGAGACGCTTGTCATCAAGGACATTCGCCCTTCCTGCCATTGTACTACTGTGGAGTGCTCACAGGAGCCGATAGAGCCTGGTCACTACACGCCTTTGAAAATTCGTCTGAATACGGCAGACCTCTCGACAGGCGAATTTGTTCGGGAAATTGAGATTATCCCTGAAAGCGGTACTATCACCTTACTCCGTTTGACAGGAGAGAAAATATAAATCGGCTTAACAAAAGATAAGATTGCTGTCCTGTAAATTCAGACAGCAATCTCATAATTTAGAAATTAGTTTTTTGGCGGTTTGATTTTATATTAATCTGCCATTGTGGGTTTTGTGATGAGCGTGTCGATAAATACAGGTTCGTCAAATTTCCTTATTTTTGGCAGCACAGTGACCACAAGCGCCCGTAGCATATCGTTGCTGCCATAGATGTAGTCCACGATGACAGAATCCCTGAACATCATGACTCCATTCTGAAAACGTGCATCGTCAAGACAGAACAATGCCGTATCACCTTGCTCATTAATCGTAACTGTCATACTGACTAAGGTGTCTTTGTGCAGTTCCACTTTCTTCACCTGCCCACGAAGAGTCTGTATGCCTTCCTTCTTGCAGCCCACAAACATAAGCATACTTACGCTAATAAGGGCTGTTAATACAATAATAGTTCTTTTCATCTTCCGTTTGCTATTGAAGAGGGGGACGTCCCTTTGAGAACATCCCCCTCTTGGATTGATTTAATCTATGCTTATTATTTGATGAGTTATTGAGCGCGACGGATAGTTACTGCATTCGAAATCTCAACTTTATGTCCGAAGGCATCCTTGAAGGTCAGTACCAAGTTTTCATCATGATCAGCAATGGGGTTGGCATCACTCTGGATGCTGGCCTGTGTGAACGTAATTGCACCATCAGTAGCAACGGTTACCTTGAAGTATGGGTTAACCTGACGTCCGTCAAGTGTCTCCAGACGAGCCTCGTCACCCTCATCGGTTGAAAGTACAAGATAATCATCTGCCATAAGGGCTGACAATGTGCGGCCGAAGAATACGTTGTCGTAAGAGTTCGTCAGCTTGATGTTTGCCAGTGACGAAGTTACAGTGTTACCTTCATGCTTCCACTGCAGAATCGGCTTGCTTGATGCTGGTGTCCAGGCCTTGTTAGTGATGGCGTGGTGCCAGCAAGCATAGATAGCAGTCAATTTCTGAGCGTTGGCAACTGCATAGTCCTTGCTGAAGGCAGTTACCTTCTTCACTGTTCCGTCGGTGTTATACTCAACAGTAGTCGAGATGCCGCGATAAACACTCGAAGTAGTTACTGCGTGCTCGGTCTTACCGTCAATCTCCGATGCCTTCACATTGAGGATGTAGAAGTTAGGATCAGTACCGGCTAAGTCGTATGTAACAGTGTGCTTGGTACCACCAGCAAAGTCGAACTGGAATGTATCCTCGTCGTTCAGGTTGTAGAATACGTTGTTCAGGTTCTTGAAGCCGTTGGTCTTGGCCACGGTAGCGGTGTAGTCCTCGCCCCACGGTGTGGTGTAAGGAATCATGTAAGCCATGAACTTGTTGCTGCCGTCCTTCGTTGTCCAAACATCGCCGTTCCAGTCACCCTCCTGCTTCGGACGGAACTCAACGGTCTTAGCCTTAGCAGGCATGTTCTTGGTCAGCGTAATGGTGATAACCTGACGGGGAACCATTGTTATAGCCGCACCAACACCAACAGTCTCATAGCCAGTCAGCGTGAAGCTGTAAGTAGCACCGTCAATGAGGTTCTCAATGTTCTTCGGAGTAATCTGAATCTGCTTCACAGTGTTGTTCAGACCAGTTACAGTGGCTTTCTCGCCAGTTCCGTTGAAGGTGGTAACAACGCTACCTCCATTCAGGAAGTCGAAGGTGAAGTAGTCGAGGGTTGCGTCAATAACGTCAGATGTAGCCGTGCCGGTGACAATATGCGGATTATTCTTGTTGACAGACAGCTCATATGTGAAGTTGTTATCCAACTTAGCCAGATCTTTCTTGTCAGATTTGTCAGTGCTACCGGCTGTCGTAGCCTCAACGTTCAATGCAACGTTGTTAGCACCAGCAGCACCCGTCACGAGGATGTAGAAAGCACGGCCGTCGGGGTCAACCAGCGAACCGTCGCGGTTAACGGCATATACGCGGAAACCGATGACATCACCGTCGGCAGTAGGAGTAACCACTTTCAGGTCAATGCTCTTGTCGGCACCTACCGTCTTGTTCACACCTTCAATCGTGTAGCTCTTCCAAGCGTTATACTCAGAGGGAGCAGACTCAACACTATTCTCAAAGTCAACAACAACGTACATGCTGTCGATGGCAATCTGTTCTCCCCACTCTGTGTAAGCTTTCAAGGCGTTCACAGTGAAGGTCTCGTTGATGGCAACAACAAAGAGCTGCTTATTCAGACGCATATCATTGAAACCAGACCAACGTTCAGTAGCACCGACTTTCTCGACATTAGCATTCGTGGCAGCAATCTTGTCATTTGCAGGACCAGCGATAGGATTCTTGCCCTCCTTCCAGATGAGTTCAGGATTCTGAGCACTGTGGTAACCCATTCCTTCACCGTAAATCTCATCATTGTACCAACGGTTGTGAATCTCCTCGACAGAGGTGTTCACGGTACCCTTCTGTACGTTGAAGGTGAAGTGGTTGGCGGGCTCGTAAGCTCTGTAGCTAACGGCAACGTCGTAAGAAGAAACAACGTAGCGAGAAGCATCGGTCTCAGCCGTATTGTTGATACCAACGGCAAAGAGAATTTGCTGTCCTACATGATAGCTGTCGTCGGTGGCGTCCTCGTCCTGCCAAATTACATTGGCAACCTGCTCGAAGTCTTTGGCCGAAATTCCCTCGGCAATCTCTAATGGGAGAACCCACAAACCAGAGTTTACAGTAGAACCACGGGTAACCAGTCTGTTGAAACGCTCAGGAGTACCAACCTTGACGGCCTCAAGCACCTCACCCTTAGAGTTCAGCAGCTTAATGTCAGAAGCGGTAATGTCGGCATTAACGGGGTTAACGCGAACAATCAGACCGTACTGGGGATCCTTTACGTCAGCATCTTTCTTGTACTCAACCAGCGGAGTGGCAATCTGGTTATCGAAGCCCAGCTCGTTGTCACCAAACTTAGAGTCCTCGCGAACAGAGCCATGAGTCATGTTAATATCGATGGTGCGTTTGTATCCATAGTAACCATCGGTAATCCATGATCCACCAATAACGTTGCCTTCATCATCAAATTCGTCTACCCAATGTCCATAGCTACCTACAGAACCATTGAGACCATTACCCTGAGTTTCCTCATAGGCCCAGTAGGCATAATTGCTCTGGTAGTAGCCCGTGAACGAATCAATCAGTTCAACGCTGGTAACGGCAGAGTAGAGTTCCTCAATAGCACCGCTATATGCCTTGACTTCCTTCTCAAGTTCCTCAAGCAAACCAGGGGAAGAACCGTCGCCACCACCAATCAGCGTAGCTTTTAGCTCTTCTATTTGTGCGTTCAGTGCATCGGCTGTCACATAGGTCTGCTCCAACTTACCAATACGCTCCAAAGCAGCAGAGAGGTTAGTATTTACTTTGTTTGCAGCGGCAGCAGCGGCAGCAGCATCAGCAACGGCCTGGTCTGCTGTGGCCTGGGCTGCTGCGGCAGCATCCTTACCTTCCTGAGCAGCAGTTGCAGCATCGTCAGCAGTGGCCTGAGCCTTTGCAGCATCCTCAATAGCCTTGGCAGCATCCTGACCAGCCTTCTCTGCAATAGCCTTCACAGCCTCCAGAGCTTCCTTAGTAGCGGCAGCATCGGCAGTTGCCTGTGCCTTCTGGGCAGCAGTCAGAGCCTCCTCTGCTTTAGTCTGTGCAGCCTGTGCATTGGCAGCAACAGTGCCCAACTGTGTTGACAGCGCATCCAAGTCGCTCTTCAACGCAGCCTTGTCGATTTGTGCCTGAAGTTTCGAGATGTCTTCATCATAATCCTTACAAGACACGAACATGCTCATGGTAGCCAAAAAGAAGGCACCAGTGAACAGTGTACTCAAAAATCTTTTGTTCATACGATCTTTAATTTAAAATTAGTTAATAAAAATGTTATTTGTTCTCTATTCTCTCACAACTTTTTAACCGTATCTCTTATGCGGAGTTACGGGAAAGCAGGGTTAAAAGTGTTAAGAATTGTTGTGGCAATAAGGATTGATATGCCAGTTCGGGATAAGAAAGTTGCCTAAAAAGTTGGTAACCTGAGATATTATTTGTACTTTATGTATGAATTCTAATCACTTATTTAGATTTTCTTATCCAGAACTGACGTATAGATGGTTATTGGCTTTTGCAAAAAAGCCACGGTTGTCAAAACAACAACCGTGGTATGTTAGGGTAAAAGTGGTTATTTAAGGCTATTTAAGCTGAATGCCGTCGGGGGTTATGGTGATGAGGCGGCGCTTATAGAGGTCGCCAATGGCCTGTTTGTAGATTCTTTTGCTTACCTTGAAGCGGTCCTCAATCAGTTCGGCGGGACTCTTGTCGCCGAGGTTGCAGCGTCCGTTGTTGTCCTTGAGGTACTGCAGAAGTACTTCCGTGAAGTCGAGGGCACGTTCGTGGCCCGTCATCTTCTGGTAGCGCTCAACCTTGGCAGTGGCCATGAGACGGTGGGTCTTCGGGTCTTCCATGACATAGACGTAATACTTCTTGCCCCGTTCCATGCGTACTTTCTGTTCGCCGAAGGGACAGAAAAGGTCTTTCATCAGGCCCCAGTTAAGGAAGGCCCCATACTCGTTAGTCCATGCGCACTCCAACCATGCGAACTCGCCGACCTTGGCCAGCGGGTGTTCGGTGGTGGCAATGAGGCGTTCGTCCTGGTCGAGGTAGAGGAAAACCTCTATATCCTGGCCGACGGCAATGCCGTCGGGTACATAACGGGCGGGGAGGAGGATTTCTCCGTTTTCGCCTCCGTCGAGGTAGAGGCCGAAGTCAACGCGTTTTACCACGCGCAGGGTGTTGTAGTCGCCGAGTGTAATCATTCTTCTGTGGGGCTAATGGGGCTAATAGGGGTGGGGAGTTCCAGGAGGCCGTCACGCATTTTGATGGTGCGGTCGGTAAGGGTGGCAAGTCCTTCATCGTGGGTGACGATGACGAAGGTCTGGCCGAAACGGTCGCGCAGGTCGAAAAAGAGCTGGTGCAGCTCTGCCTTGTTCTTGGTGTCAAGCGAACCGCTGGGCTCGTCGGCCAGGATGACTGCCGGGCTGTTGACGAGTGCGCGGGCTACAGCCACACGTTGCTTCTCTCCGCCCGAAAGTTCGTTGGGCTTATGGGTGGCACGGTCGCTGAGTCCCATAAACTCCAGCAGTTCTGCAGCCCTTCGGTGTGCTTCTTTCTTAGAAGTTCCGGCAATGAATGCGGGTATCATGATGTTCTCGATGGCGGTAAATTCCGGCAACAGCTGGTGGAACTGGAAGACGAAGCCGATGTGGCGGTTGCGGAAGTCGGCCAGTTTCTTTTGGGAGAGTTGTGTGGTGTCGATACTATCGACACATACAGAACCGCTGTCGGGGCGGTCGAGGGTGCCGATAATTTGTAGCAGGGTGGTCTTTCCTGCTCCGCTGGGGCCGACGATGCTGACCACTTCGCCTTTGTCAATGTGCATGTCGATGCCTTTCAGTACTTGTAGCGAGCCAAAGCTCTTGGTAATGCCTTTGATGTCAATCATAATTTTTATGGGTCTTATGGGCCTTGTGGGCTAATGGGTTTTGTTGAGTTTCTTCAACAGCCAGTCGTAGATGCTGCTCTCCTCGTGGTGCTGAGCCTCGGTGAAGGTCATGCTCTCGTCCTTCGTCTCACCATACTGGTCAGGGAAGATAATCATAAGGTTCTTGCCAGAGAAGTGCTGCATGAGCTCATTGGGCAGTCGGTCCATGGCGTTCTTATAGGAGATGGTGCCACGGCGGGCGGTGACTACGACGAACATGTGGTCTTCGCGAATGTTCTCTGCCAGTTTGGGCAGCTCGTTCCAATGCGCCATGTAGGTGTATTCGCCACGCACGTTGGGGTGACGGTTATTGACGTATTCACGTATGAGGATGAGACTCTCATGACGCCCGTGGAACTGTATGCGGCAATCCAGGTTCCCCGACATGCGGCAAAGACGTTCCAGCCAGCGTTGGAAGCCTGGTTCAAACTCCGCCCTCGACGGTACGCAGACCTGTATCCGGCGCAGCGTGTTCAGCGGCTGTACGAAGCGGGTCAGCACAATCTGCCGGTTCAGTCCGTTGTATAGGCTCTGAATGAACTCTCCCCAGAACTTTGGGTTGTTGTCAGTATGCACGTGCATACCCATGATGATGTCGGAGGCACCCGTCTCGCGGAAGGCATGCTTGATGCCGTTGGCAATGTTTGTTGCCAGGCGCACCTGAGTCACCATTCGCACGTCACTGGCACTGGCCTGCTGTTGCAGCTGTTCCAATAGCTGCAGTCCCTGCTTGCGGTGGTTGGAAGAGTTCTGGTCGTCATAGACCACGTTAAGAGCCACCAGTTCGTTGTTCAGCTTCGTATTGCGCATCATGATAGCCAGTTCCAGCAGCTGAGGCGCTATTTCCGGATATTTTACGCAGAGCAGTATCTTTTCGGGTGTCTGGCTTGTGGTGTTGTCCGTTGTCCGTTGACCGTTGTCCCTCAGTATAATCTGCTGTGCGGCGTGTTCGGTCATCATGGTGCTGACGATGCAGGTGACAAGAATCATGATGACGACACCGTTGAGCATGTCGTCAGTCACCAGGTATTGCCCTGGTGCCACCTCAATGCGCATACCCACCATAATCATGGCGATGGCACCGGCGGCATGGGCACTGGTCAATCCGAACATCATGTTACCCTCGGCTTTCGGCAACTTGAACAGCAGGCTTGACAGATAAGCTGCCACGGCCTTTCCGAACGTACCGAAGAAGGCTATCAGCCCCACAATCCACAGCATGTGTGTTCCTTCAAACAGTGTGCGGACGTTAATCAGCATGCCCACACCAATCAGGAAGTACGGAATGAAGAGCGCATTGCCAATAAACTCGATGCGGTTCATCAAGGGCGACACATGCGGTATATACCTATTTAATATAAGGCCCGAGAAGAAAGCTCCGAAGATGGCCTCCAGGCCAATGGCCTCTGTGAGTGCAGCCGAAAGGAACATTACCGACAGCACAAAGATGAACTGCATGACGGCATCGCTGTAACGGCGCAGGAAAAAGCGCGTCACTCTGGGAATGAGCAAGAAGCTTCCCGCGCAGAACAGGGCAATCTTCAACAGGAACCAGAGCCAGAAGAGAAGAAGGCTGAGTGTTGAGTGTTGAATGTTGAGGTTAGAGTGGGAGGCCGTCAGTCCTGCCAGCATGACCAGCGCCATGAACAGAGAAATCATGGACGACCCGACGCTGAGCGACACGCTGGAGTTGCGTTGCAGGCCATAGCGCGTAATGATAGGGTAGGCAATGAGCGTGTTCGACGCCATGATACACCCCAGCAGGAACGACGACGGTGAACTGTAGTCCAGCAGCCACATGGCCATGAAGTAGGTCATGATAAGCGGCACGAAGCAAGTCAGTGTTCCGAAAATAAGGAAACGCGAAGAGTTCCTCTTGATGCCTTCCGTGTCCATTTCCAGTCCTGCCAGGAACATGATGTAGCAAAGTCCCACGCGTCCGAACAGCTCAAACGAGTTGTCGCGTTCCAGAATGTTCAGCCCATATTTTCCCACGAGCACACCCGCCAGCACCATACCGATGATGTGCGGGATACGCAGTTTGCCCATGATGATTGGGGCAAACAGGATGATACAAAGCACGACGAAGAATATCAGCGTCGGGTTCGTAATGGGGAAATATGCAGCTAAAGTAAGCATTTCGACTGCAAAGTTAGCAATTTTTTGAAATAAATTACTACCTTTGCAGCCAAAATATGAACCAAAAGAAAGAATTAGGCTTATGAAAGTAGCAATTGTGGGCGCCTCAGGCGCTGTGGGTCAGGAGTTTTTACGCATCCTTGACCAGAGAAATTTCCCGATGGATGAACTGGTGCTGTTCGGCAGTGAGCGTTCGGCAGGCACTAAATACACGTTCCGTGGCAAGGAGTTGACCGTGAAACTGCTTCAGCATAACGACGATTTCAAGGACATCGATATTGCCTTCACCAGTGCCGGAGCCGGAACGTCGAAGGAGTTTTCCGAGACCATTACGAAGTACGGCTGCGTGATGATTGACAACTCGAGCGCCTTCCGCATGGATGACGACGTACCCTTGGTGGTGCCTGAGTGCAATGCCGAGGACGCCCTGAACCGTCCGCGTGGCATCATTGCCAACCCGAACTGCACCACTATCATGATGGTCGTTGTGCTGCAGCCGCTTGAGCAGCTGAGCCACATCAAGCGCATTCACGTCTCCAGCTATCAGAGTGCCAGCGGTGCCGGTGCCGCCGCCATGGCCGAGCTGCAGCAGCAGTACAAGGAGATGGTGGAAGACGGCGAGGTGAAGACCATCAAGAAGTTCCCTCATCAGTTAGCTTACAACGTGATTCCGCAGATTGACGTGTTCCAGCCCAACGGCTACACGAAGGAAGAGATGAAGATGTACAACGAGACGCAGAAGATTATGCACACCGATGCCAAGTGTTCGGCCATGTGCGTCCGTGTCTCGTCGTTGCGCAGCCACTCTGAGAGCGTATGGATTGAGACCGAGCAGCCCATCAGCGTAGAGGCCGCCCAGCAGGCCATAGCGCAGGCTCCCGGCTGTACGCTGGTTGACGACCCTGCCAACCTGGTTTATCCCATGCCGTTGGAGACTGCCGGCAAGGATGATGTCTATGTAGGTCGTGTCCGCAAGGACCTGAGCGACGAGAACGGTCTGACGTTCTGGCTCTCTGGTGACCAGATCCGCAAGGGTGCTGCCCTGAATGCGGTGCAGATTGCTGAGTATCTGGTTAAGGTTGGCAACGTAAAGTAGCACCTGGCACCGGTAATTCGTGGCCAGATGGTAGAGCAGATGACGGCTGCTGACGTACAGCGAATGGCACAGATGATGCTGGCCTCCGGGCGACGTATTGAAGTAACCATGCTGTCGGAGTAATCCGACGGCATGGCTCTGCTGTGACAAATTGTGAAGAATAAGGGGAAAATTAAGCGTTTTTGGAAGATTTTACGGGAATATGTTAAATATTTGTGCAAAAAAGCGCGTTTTTTACAAATTTATTTGTTTTTTACAAAAGTAAATAGTACCTTTGCAGAAAGTTTTGTCTTAAAAAGGCAGGATTTGATATGCGATAATATAATGTACAGGTACATATTTAATAATAAAAAGAATAAATTAACAAGAGAGTGTTTATGGGAAAAAAGATTACACTGATTCTGTTCGGCCTGCTCCTCAGTGTGGGGGTTGCTTTAGCACAGCACAGAATCACAGGTACAGTCATTGATGAGAACGGTGAGCCCTGTATTGGTGCCACGGTGCTCATTCAAGGTTCCAGAACAGGTACGACAACCGACGTTGACGGTCATTTCACCATTACGGTGCCGGCCGGCAAGAAGCTTGTGATAAGCTATATCGGTATGAATACGCAGACGGTGAAGCCTGTCGATGGAATGACGGTTACGCTGCAGCCTGATGCACTGAGCATCGGCGAGGTAGTAACCATTGGTATTATGAAACAAGATAAGCGCTTGTTCACGGGTGCAACGACGAAGGTGGATGCCGAGAAGGCCAAGCTGGACGGTATTGCCGATATCTCCCGTTCGCTGGAAGGACGTGCTGCCGGTGTGTCCGTGCAGAACGTGTCGGGTACGTTTGGTACCGCACCGAAAATCCGTGTCCGTGGTGCAACGTCTATCTACGGTAGCTCTAAGCCGCTGTGGGTGGTTGACGGTGTCATCATGGAGGACGTGACCGAGGTGGATGCCGACCAGCTGTCATCGGGTGACGCTGCAACGCTGATTTCAAGTGCTATTGCTGGTCTGAATGCTGACGATATTGAGTCGTTCCAGATTCTGAAGGACGGTTCGGCCACCTCTATCTACGGTGCCCGCGCCATGGCCGGTGTGATTGTCGTTACCACCAAGCGTGGTAAGGTCGGCTCGTCGAAGATCAGCTACACGGGTGAATACACCATGCGTCTGCGCCCCAGCTACTCGCAGTTCAACATTATGAACTCGCAGGAGCAGATGTCTGTCTATCGTGAAATGCAGAACAACGGTTTCCTGTCGTTCATGAGTTCTTACCGCGCCAGCTCAAGTGGTGTGTTCGGTAAGATGTATCACTTGATGAACGAATTTGACCCCGCAACTGGTGACTTCAAGCTGGCTAACACACAGGAGGCTATGTATAACTACCTGCGTGACGCTGAGTATCGTAACACCAACTGGTTTGAGGAACTTTTCTCAAACGCCATTCAGCACAACCACTCTATCTCACTGAGCTCTGGTACAGAGAAGGCTCAGTACTACACCTCGTTCTCTATCATGAGCGACCCGGGATGGTACGAGCGTGGTAAGGTGGAGCGCTATACGGCCAACATCAACGCCAACTACAACCTGCACAAGAAGGTTTCACTGAACCTGATTGGTAACACCAGCTACCGTAAGCAGGAGGCTCCGGGTACTGGTAACCAGAGCGTCGATGTGGTGAGCGGTACTGTAGGACGTGACTTCGATATCAACCCCTATTCGTACGCCATCAACAGCTCACGTACACTGGACCCCAACGAGTTCTATGTGCGTAACTATGCTCCGTTCAACATTCACCATGAGTTGCAGAACAACTACATGCAGCTTGACGTAGTTGACCTGCGCTTCCAGGGTGAGTTGAAGTATAAGCCCATCCGCCAGGTGGAACTGAGCGCCTTGGCTGCCTACAAGTATTCAACCACCACACAGGAGCACTATATCAAGGAGACCAGTAACCAGGCTATGGCTTTCCGTATGATGGACGATGCCACCATGCGCGATGCTAACCCCTGGCTCTATACCGACCCCGATGTCATCAACTCTCTGCCTATCTCGGTACTGCCCGAAGGTGGTTTCAACCGTGAGACAGTCTATAAGATGAACAGCTGGGACTTCCGTGCTACGGCCAGCTATAACGACGTGTTCAACGATACACACATCGTGAATGCCTACGGTGGTATGGAAATCAACAGCATCGACCGTGTGGCCACCTCTAACCAGAAGGTGGGCGTGCTCTACGACATGGGTCAGCTGGGCAACTACGCTTACGAGTACTTCAAGCAGGCCAGCGAAGAGAACAACATGTACTACTCGCTGAACAACGGCTACAGCCGTGACGTGGCCTTCTTCGGTACGGCAACCTATTCTTATAAGGGCCGCTACACGTTGAACGGAACTGTACGTTACGAGGGTTCTAACCGTCTGGGCCGCGCCCGCAGTGCCCGTTGGCTGCCTACTTGGAACGTGGCCGGTGCATGGAATGCTCACGAGGAGTCCTGGTTCTACAACACCTTCAAGGGCAAGCTGTCGCATGCTACGCTGAAGGCTTCTTACTCACTGACTGGTGACAAGCCAGCAGTGACCAACTCCATGGTGATTATTCAGGCTTACAACCCCTGGCGTCCTTATTCTGCAGACAAGGAGTCGGGTCTGGAAATCTCCAGCTTCGCTAACCCTGAGCTGACTTACGAGAAGAAGCATGAGTTCAACATTGGTGTTGACTTAGGCTTCCTGAATAACCGCATCAACTTCCAGTTCGACTGGTACACCCGTAACAACTACGACCTGATTGGTCCGAAGCGTACCACGGGTGTGGGCGGTCAGATTGTGAAGTATGCCAACGTAGCCTCGATGAAGTCGCACGGTGAGGAGTTCACCCTCTCTACCCGTAACATCGTTACGAAGGACTTCGAGTGGAGCACCGACCTTATCTATTCACACACCCACTGTGAGGTGACCGACTTCGAGTCACGCAACCGTGTCATGGACCTCATCACGGGTAACGGTTTCACGGAGAAGGGCTATCCCTATCGTTCACTCTTCTCAATGGACTTCCAGGGACTGAACCAGTACGGTCTGCCCACCTTCATCAACGAGAGTGGCACCTTAACTACCAGTGACATCGACTTCCAGTCGTTTGACACCAGTCACCTCATCTACGAGGGACCGACCGATCCTACGGTGACAGGCTCTTTCGGTAACACCTTCCGTTACAAGAACTGGCACCTCAATGTCTTCATTACCTATTCTTACGGTAATGTGGTACGTCTCGACCCGACATTCGGAGTGTCTTATTCTGACCTCTCAGCCATGCCGCGTGAGTTTGCTAACCGCTGGGTTGTGCCCGGTGACGAGCTCTCTACCAACATTCCTGCTATGGCCGACCTCCGTATGATTCAGAACGACTCTAAACTCGGCTATGCCTACAGCGCTTACAACTACTCTACGGCACGTATCGCCAAGGGTGACTTCATCCGCATGAAGGAGATTTCACTGGCTTACGACTTCCCCGTGAAGTGGATCAGCCACCTCGGACTCTCGAACCTCAGCATGAAGCTGCAGGCCACCAACCCATTCCTGATTTATGCCGACAAGAAACTGAACGGTCAGGATCCTGAGTTCTTCAACTCGGGTGGTGTGGCTGTTCCTATGGCTCGTCAGTTTACGTTCACACTGCGCATTGGAATCTAAAGGATTTGAGATTTAAGTTTTGAGAATTGAGATTAAAGAACAGATAATTATGATGAACAAGAATTATATTTCCCGTCTTTGCTCCGTGTGCTGTGGCATTGCTGCAGCCCTCGTGCTCACGGGCTGTAACGATTATCTTGACAAGTTGCCCGACGAGCGCGCTGAGCTGAACAACGACCTGAAGATTACGCAGCTGCTCGTGTCAGCCTACCCGACGGTGACCAACAACCTGTTGGTGGAGATGGTTTCAGACAATATGGGTGATAACGGACGTGCCTATTCTTCGCCTGTGCTTTGTGAGGAGCTTTATCGTCTTCAGGACACCCGCGAGGAAGGTAACGACTCGCCCTACAGCGTTTGGGGCGGCTACTACGAGTCGGTGGCAACCGTTAACCAGGCCATCGAGGCTATCGAGGCCATGGGTAATCCTGCCTCGCTGCAGGGTGACTTGGCTGAGGCAAAGCTCATTCGTGCCTACAGCATGTTTATGCTGGCACAGACGTTCTGCATGGCCTGGAACCCTGATAAGGCTGATGAATACCTCGGACTGCCTTACCCGCTCATTCCTGAGCAGGACATCAACACAAAGTATGAGCGTGGCACGCTGCGCCAGCTCTATGCCGCTATTGATAAGGACATTGAGGAGGCGCTGCCCCACATTGCTGATGCTGCTCAGAGCTACAAGACTCCGAAGTATCACTTCAACCTGAAGGCTGCCTATGCCTTTGCTGCCCGCTTCAATCTGTATTACATGAACTACGAAAAGGCCATCCGCTATGCTTCACAGGTGCTCGGCAACGATCCCACCAGCGTGATGCGTAACTATGACCCCTATCGCGAACTGGGACGTGATGACTTTGCCAACCTCTGGATTCGTTCTGAGGAAGATGCCAACATCATGCTGCTGGCCACTTACTCCAATGCCCCGCGTTACCTTACCTGGGCTACCAGCAGCCGCTTTGCTCACAATTACGATATTACAGCATATGAAACCTTTTGGGTAGATATGCCATGGGGTGACGGTTCTTCTGCCAATTCTGTTATCTACGCCAATAAGCTCTATGGAACCAACCAGTGTGTAGCTTTCCCCACCTACGAGGAACAGTTTGAATATACCGACAAGGTGGCACGCATTGGCTATTCCCACTCTGTTGACCCTGTCTTTACGGGCGACATGACTATTCTGGAGCGTGCTGAGGCTTACGCTCTCTCTGGTCAGTTGGAGAATGCTATGAAGGATGTTAATACTTGGATTCTTACTCATTGTAAAGATAAGTATGAGGACGGAGAACTGGTGAAGGCAGCACCGACCAATCTCTCGGTTGCCGATATTGTTGATTTTGTGACGAACACTGACTATGCGAAACGGACGCCTGATGGAAACCGTGACCGTTCATTCCGTAAGCACATGCATCCGCAGGGATTCACTATCGGCGCTGAAGGCAGTGAACAAGAGTGTATGTTACAGTTTATTTTGCACATGAAACGCGTAGAGAGTGTTTTCCACGGCATTCGTTTGCAGGATATTAAGCGTTATGGTATTGAGTTTACGCATGAGGTAGTAGGTGAGGACCCGCTGGTCTTCATCCGTGGCGACCTTCGCGGTGCCATTCAGATACCTAACACCGTTATTGCAGCAGGCTTACAGGGTAATCCCCGACAGTCAGCTGATGAGATCAAGGCCTTTGTTACTTCCACTGAGGCAGAATATGCTGATCCTGAGGAAGAAGAGGACGAATAATCACAGAGAGTCAAACATTAAGAAGTATCAAGAAATATGAAGATCAAGAATATAAGTTTATTGCTGCTGTTGGCCGGCTTGCTCGGCTTCAGTAGCTGTGATGATGAAAAGCTTGATTCTACAAGCGTTTTCGACGGCATTACGCCCGCGCAGAAGAACGAGTTTGACAACTGGTTGGAGACAAACTATCGTAAGGTCTATAACATCGACTTCAAGTACCGCTACAGTGACAAGGAGGCCGACCGTGCCTATAATGTCATTCCTGCCAACTATGAGCAATCAGTGGCTCTGGCCATCCTCATCAAGCATGTCTGGTTAGATGCTTACTCCGAGGCCGTCAGTCCAGAGTTCATGAAGACCTACGTGCCACGTATCATTCAACTGACGGGCTCCTACAAGTGGAATACCAACGGCTCACAGGTGCTGGGTACCGCCGAGGGTGGTCTGAAGATTATGCTCTACGGCGTCAACGAGTTAGACATTGACAACCCCCGTATCAATACCGATAACCCCTACGAGAGCCATCAGGTGCAGCCCATCGACATGAATTACTGGTTCTTCCACACCATGCACCACGAGTTCTGTCACATTCTGACACAGAAGAAAGAGTACGATACCTCTTTCCGTGCTATTAGTGCTGCTACTTATCATGCTACTGACTGGATTAATCTGGAAGATAAAAAGGTGGCTAAAGAAGGATTTGTGAGCAGTTATGCTGCCAGTGAATATAACGAAGATTTTGCAGAGATTTATGCTACCTATGTGACTAACACTCCTGAGGGCTGGCAGAAAATCATTGATGCAGCAGGTAGTGAAGGTGCCGCTATTCTCAACCAAAAGCTCGACTTGATGAAGAGCTATTTCCTGAATAGTTGGAACCTCGATCTGGACAATATGCGTGACATTCTTATTCGTCGTTCAGCAGAGAGTACGACACTCGATTTACGTACATTGAATTAATAAAAAGAGACCGTATATATGAAAAAGATAAGTTATATTTTGATTGTCTGTTTGTCAGTTATGGCTTTCAGTGCATGTTCTCTCAAAGAGGATAACAGTTTCGAATCATCGGCTTCTCAGCGTTCCGGCGAGAATATTGCTGCTGTTCAGAAACTGCTTTATACTGCTCCTAATGGCTGGCTTATGGAGTATTATGGCAACCTCTCTTTTGGTGGATATAATGTTATGGTAAAGTTTGAGGGTGAGAATGCCACTTTTGCCAGTGAGAAGTGGGGCGATAATCATAAGGCAGGGCTTGATGATGAAGGTAAATGCATCACCACTACCAGTCATTATAAGATTGAGCAGTCTATGGGTACCATTATTTCGTTTGACGAGTATAATGAAACCTTCCATTACTACTCTATGCCAAATAATCCCGACTATACCTATGATACTGCAGAGGGATTATCAGGTGATTTCGAGTTTCGTGTAATGAAGGCAACAAATGATTCGATTATTTTACGCGGCAAAAAGAATAACAATAAAATTGTTATGACCCCTATCCCCGCAGACAAAACTTGGGAAAGCATCATTAAAGAGGCTAAAGATACTGAAGACTATATGAGTTCACGTATTTATACGCTGTCCGGTTCAGGTTATACAAAGGACCAGGAGGTGACTGCCACTAGTAATGGAGGTTATCGTTGCTTTATATTTACATATAAAGATGAAACCGATCAGACCGTGACGGTTAGTGCTCCCTATATTGTCAAAAATGACGGTTTCCATTTCTATCGACCAGTAGAAGTTAATGGTGTCGAACTTGATGGATTACTGAAGGGCGAGACGGATAATTATTTCCTGTTTGCAAATAATAGTAGTCTGCAACTTGATACGTACACCCCAACTCTTTATGAAAGCGTTATTACTGCCAATTGGTACATGATTTATACAGAGGTTGGAGAATATTCCAAACCTAAGTGGGATGCCATGCTCGAAATCTTGAAAACAGCAGGTAAAAACCATGACGAGATAAAGATTTATACAGCAACATTAGGTTTGACCAGTGATAAAAAACTCTGTTGTAGCATGAATTGTGGTTCGGATCAGCCTTATTGGGGATTCTCTACACAGCAAATTAATGACGAGGGAACCCGTATTAGTTTTATTCAACAGAGTACTAGTAATAAAGCAGGAAAGGACTTTTTTAGAAAGTATAAATGGAATGATGTTTTGGGGTGTATCTATGGTCATACTTTTGATTTGACCTGTGACTATCAGCGCCGTCCCTCTTGGATTAAGATGACAGATGTGGATAACCCTACTAATGTAATTACTCTGTTTACTCAGCCAACATACTTTATGCCTGCAAGCTATTATAATGATTAAGAGATAAAAACGAACGGTTTTGTATGGGACTTTACAGTCCCGTGCAGAATCTATTATTAACAATTTAAAAGATAATTATTATGAAAAAGTGTTTACTTGTTGTAGTTGCTGCGTTATTTGTGGCACTCGGTGCAGATGCACAAACGTTAACAAAGAAAGATGTTTTGAAGAAACTCAAATTTGACAAGACTACCGTTATGGAGGCGAAAAAGAAGGACATTTTAGCCCCAACAACTGGTAAGCGCTCAATTAAACGGGCAGCCATAGGAGATATATTTGGGACATTTTGTGCTTCTCAGATAGCCCCTGATGAAGAAACTCCAGAATGTTTTTCAGTGACATTTGAGGCTGCCAATGAAACAGTCGATGGTGTTACTTATAATGTGAAAATTAATGATTTTTGGAATGAAGGTACTACTTGCTATGGTATATATAACGAAGCAGACGGTACATTAAGAATTCCTAATCAGTTGATTTGGGCAGATGTAAGTTTAGAGGGTCTTGGTTATGTTGAAAAAACAAAGACTTATGGCCCTCTTGAAATCATTAATATCGATGCTAATGACAAAGTGTCAGAAGAAGATATTGTTTTGGTATATGATGAGGAGGATGGTTCTTTTTCGTTTGATGATTCTAAAACTTCAGCATATTTTATCTATGCAGATGGTGTAGATGAAAAAGGTGAAGATGTTGGAGGTTGGACTTATGCTTACGATGTAAGAATTGCTCCTTATAATGGAGAAATGAGTTTTTATACTACCGCTTCAAAATTTATAACAACTCCTTCTTCCACAGGTTCTTCTTGGGGCTTTGGTGAGATGCCTGTTAATTATCAGGACTGGGGAAGTTCTGTGGTTATTAATGGTTTCTTAGGAACAGGAAGCATTAGTATAGGATTCAGTGGTGACGAGGCTGTTTTAGAGATGGGTCAGCCGTTGTCATACGGTGGTTATGGTCAGGATGAAGGTAATATGTGTATGACGGGAGTTATTCAGTATGAAGAAGAAGGCGTAGGTAAGATTAAAATTGATGAAGAAGGTACTGTTACAAGTATGAAAGGAGAAATCTTCAGAGATGTTGAATATGGAGGCAGGCCTGCAGATGTAATCCGCTTCTTTGGTGTTGATGATGAGGGCCATATTACTTGGGAAGAATATTTTTGTCCTTTAACAAAGGGCCAAGGTTACTGGATGGGTGGTTTCTTCGCTGATTTGCAGGTTGTTATGTATAAGGATGGTGGTACTGGCATCACTGCTCCTAAGGCAACCACTGACACCAAGAGTACAACACTCTATGACCTGCAGGGTCGTATAGTTGATGGCAGCTATAAGGGCATCGTCATCAGCAACGGCAAGAAGATGGTGGTGAAGTAATTTATTTATTACTATCATAATTGTGATCGGGAGGGCTTCAAGCTCTCCCGATTCTTTTTTAGTGCAAAAGTTTGGGGAATTAGGGAATATATATAACTTCAGAAAGTTGAGACACTTTATAATCGGGTGACTTATGTCTAAATGCACGCAATGGCGTGTCTAAATGCACGGGTTGGTGTGTCAAAGTGTTTGTGGCGGTGTGGAAAAGTTTTTAATCTGTTTTTGTGTAAGTGTCACCTTGGTATTTAATTATCTAAACGCCAGTTTGTTACATACGGTGACACTTTTCCGGAAAGTATCACCAGGTGTCACCCACCAAAACAAGTTGTTTTGGTCTGGAAAAACGCCGTTTTCAGGTGCGTAAAACGCTCACTTCAGATAGCAAAACAAGTTGTTTTGGTGTGTCAAGCCGCCTGTTTCTGTCTTTTAAATCCATTCAACCTCACACGCATTTGGCCGTTTTTTCGTAAGCACTCGAAGAAATACAGGTGCTAGTACCTGTATTTCTTCGAGTGTTTTGGCTGCGCATGATTGGCGGAGAACTATAGAGAGCGGCCATTGGCCGCTTAAACTCCCCGAACTCTCCTGCTCTGAAAATACTTCTCAACGAAAACTCAGTGTTCTCAGCGGCTCTGCGCGATAAAACAAAACATGCGAAACATGAATAAAAACTACTTATTCTCCTTGACCATTTCAATTTGGTTTTCAAACTGTTCAATGATGGAATGTAAGTTGGGATTGGACTTTTGGACTATCATTGCAACGTATGTTTCTATACCGTCATCAACCACTAAGGCTGTTTTGATATAATATTTCTGCTGCTGTTCATAACCGTTAAACCAACGTATGAACAAACGGTTACGCATTGCTTGTTGATCATCAGCAGAGTCACACATATAAAGCAATATGTCAGGGTTCTTGCTGAAAAACTCTTCTATGATACAAATAATCGTTGCTCGGACTTTCGGATCGTTTGGAGATGATTTCCCACTACGATTAGCGATGCCGAACCAATATGCAAGAACTTCTTCAAAGACTGGTTCTGGTTCAAACTCAACTACATAGGCTATATCATGGTCAGTGTGGAAACGGAACTTTCCATCTTCTATACGTACTCCATATGGAGCTAAGCGGTTAATTTCGTTTACATCAAGTGCGTTCATGCTGTTTCAATATCATGATACAAGTATTGCCTCTTGTTGCGTAGTTCTTCTTCCTCAGCAGCAAGTTTGACATCCATGTCTATCAGCCACTGACGCTTGTGCTCTCTATATCTACGCAGTGCTAATATGAACTGAGTGGGTTTCTTTGTCGTTTCCATATTATATCCTTATTGTTTTCAAGCGCAAAGTTAAACAATAATTTTGAAATGCCAAAAGAAATTGGAGAAAAAGTATGAACCTGTGCCTTGGTTGTGTTGGATTTTTTCCCCACAATGAAATAATAAATGGCTTCAAGTGTCATCATTCCTGTAGTCCCCGCCTACCCGTAGCCTTTCGGTTTTAGCAACGGACTACAGGACTTCAGGACTCTTTTACACACCATGTATAAAAGTCTTTCAAGTCCTGTGGTCCGTTGCAAATAGAGTGTAAACGAATTTCGGAAGAAACTAAAAAACACTAAAACATTTGGTGGTGCAGGAATTAATGGTTATCTTTGCAAGCTATTATTTCCGCAAATAAAATATTAAGACATAATGAAGAAGAAATTATCACTTATTTTGGTAGCGATGCTGCTGGGTGTAGCGTCGCTAAGCGCACGTCCTGGTTATTCGAAACCCGTTGACGTGTTCCAGCCCGACGGAAGTACGGTCACACTGCTGATGCATGGTGACGAGTTCTTGAGTTTTATGACTACCGTTGATGGATATACCGTGATGAAAGGTGCGGACGGCTACTACCGTTATGCCGAGAAGGGAACTGACGGCAATCTGACGGCAACCAGCGTCATTGCCCGTAACCCCGAGGCCCGCAGTGCACGCGATGTGCAGTTCCTCAAGGCCCGTAAGAAGATGGTGGCTCCCGTGATGTCGGAGCAGCAGAAGGAGTTGAAGGCTATGGCCAGCCAGATGTATGCCCCCGTGAAGGCTGAGGCCGGTGGTCCTAAGCGTTCGGTGAGCATCTGGAGTAGAATTGACTATAGTAACTTCAAGGGCCTGGTGGTGCTGGTCAACTGGAACGACCGCACGTTTTCGACGTCAGACCCGCAGTCGCTGTACCAGCGTCTGACCAACGAGTCGGGCCTGACGGGTAACCTGGACGGTCACTACCCCGTGAACGTAACGGGCAGTGCAAGGGACTATTTCTATGCAAACTCCTTGGGCATGTTCGACCCGACGTTTGATGTGGTAGGGCCTGTGAACATTGACTATTCTTGTACCTATGCTAAACCGAAGTCGGATAATTATACTGGCCGTATGGTTAACATTATCAAGGCAGTAATGAACCAGATAAACGGTAGCATTGACTTTAACGATTACGACCTGAACAGTGATGGCACAATCGACATGGTGTATTTCATCTTTGCCGGTTATGGCAGCTATGTGCAGGGCAATAACAGCGGTTATATATGGCCTCATGCCAATGATTTTTCGGGTTACGCAAGCTGGTATGGACTGAATTACGACGGCAAGAAGTTCGGCCGCTACGCCTGCAGCGTGGAGATTCAGGACAATGAGGATTATGCCTCACAGCATGTGTGGTTAGACGGCATTGGCACCATCTGCCATGAGTTCAGCCACGTGCTCGGACTGGCTGACCACTACGATGCCGACTATGAAGAAAACGGACAGAGTAACGACCCGGATGCCTGGGACATTATGGCAAACGGTGCCGACTTCAACTACGGTCTGACTCCTGTGGGCTATAATTCATTTGAGCGTCATATCTTAGGCTTCGTTGAGCCGCAGCAGCTGACGGAGGCCGGCTCTTACTCCTTGGACGAATTTGGCACAGGTAATCAGGCTTTCATTCTGAAGACCGGTTCTACTGACGATGACTTCTACCTTGAGAACCGTCAGCAGACGGGCTGGGACCGCTTCCTGCCTGGTCATGGTCTGGTGATATGGCGTGCTGACACGTCGAAGCCCAGCGTGTGGAGAAACAATACTGTTAATAATGATGCTAATCATAACTATTTCGAGGTGTTAGGCTCCTTCCCCGGGTCGGGCAACATTATCGACCTGACATCTGAGAGCACCCCGGCACTGAAGTCGTGGGCCGGTCAGCCTGCCGAGCTTGACCTCTACGACATTAAGGAAGAGGGCGGCATCGTGAGCTTCACGGCAGGCAAGAATGTCTATACCAATGTGGGCGAGGACTTCGAGCAGAGTGAACTCACCACGGCCGATGCAACGAACGTAAAGGGCGTGTGGAGCTACTGGAATCTGGCGAATGCCGTCATTGCCAGTGTCGCTGAAGAGGGACAGGGTGAAGGTCAGCATGTGCTGAAGCTGTTGCGCTCGGGTACTCTGACTTCAGCCGCCCCTTTTGCGAACGGCATCCGTACTCTTCACTTTACCATAAATAATGGCGATGCGAAGATTAAGTTCTACTTCAAGTACAGTACTGATGGTGGCAATACGTGGAAGAATATGGTTAATAAAGATGTGGCGAGGAACAAAGATCAGGAGTTCTTGATTCAAGATGTTCCTGCGGGCAGTATGATACAGTTCAATATGCTTTCTACTGTGGCCTCGGCTTATTGCTACATCGACAACATCGTGGCTACGTTCCCCGATAATGTGATTCCGTCGCCCACAACCGCCATCAATGCTGTGACAACGGTCAATGAGCCCCAGGATGTTCCGACGTACAACCTGGCCGGACAGCGTGTCAGCCCCAACACCAAGGGCGTCGTGATTCGCAATGGCCGCAAGTATGTGAATAAGTAATTAAGTAATAAAGAATGAGAAAAATACTGTTGTTATCGGCCCTTCTGCTGTGTGCAGTCAGCATGATGGCCGTACCCGCCCACCCAGGCACCGTGAAGGTGACGCAGCCCGACGGCACACAGCTGACGTTGCGACTGGTGGGTGACGAGTGGCTGCACTTCACGACGACCGAGGATGGCTACTCGGTGGTGAAGGACCAGCGTGGCTATTATGTCTATGCAGAGTTGCAGGATGGTCTGCTGAAGCCGACGGCCCAGGTGGCTCATGACGCAGCTATGCGTCAGGCCGCAGAGCTGGCGTATGTGAGAAAGCTTAAGAAGTATCAGGCTCCGCAGATGACAGAGAAGATGGGGAATGCCAAGCGTAAGGTGCAGAAGCGCCAGCAGCAGACTTTGGCTGCCCGCCGTGCTGCTCAGTATGACTATAACAACTTCAAGGGCCTGATAGTGCTGGTGCAATATCAGGATAAGGAGTTCTCGCGTGACGACTTCCATGACTACGTCTATGACATGGTGAATCAGGAGAACTATACCGGCTATAGAAAGACAAATGGGCAGTTTGTGCCCTGCACCGGCAGTGTGCGTGACTACTTCAGGGATAATTCCGACGGTAAGTTCCAGCCGGAGTTCGACGTGGTAGGCCCTTACACCGTTAACTACAGTCAGTATGACGGAGGCAGCTCTTCGGCGGAGATTATCAATAGTGCCCTTGACCAGGCCGACCCCGACGTGGATTTCAGCCAGTATGACGGCGACGGCGACGGCTACGTCGATCTGGTGTTCTTCATCCTGGCTGGCAACGGTGCTAACTATAACGGCAACGACGGAAGGCTCTGGTGGCCTCACCGCAGTATTATCTACAAGCCCGACTCTTGGGACTGGATGGTACAGAAGGACGGCGTCGTCCTCTATGACTACGCCAGCAGTGTAGAGCTGGCTGGCTATACGTCCTGGCCTTCGTCTGTGCAGCTTGACGGCATAGGCACCATCTGTCATGAGTTCAGTCACGTGTTAGGCTTGCCCGACTTCTACGACACCAACTACGAGGAGGGCGGACAGAGCAACGACCCCGGTATCTGGTCGGTTATGTCGGGCGGCAGCTATGAGGACGACAGCCATACCCCTGTGGGCTACTCGCTCTATGAACGCTATTCCGTAGGATTCATTGACGAGCCGCAGGTAATTAGTGAAGAGGGTACTTACACGCTCAATCCGCTCCATAGCGGTCTGACGGGATTCCGTATTGACTCGCAGCAGGAAAACGAGTTCTTCCTCTTTGAGAACCGTCAGAAGAACGACTTTAAGTGGGACGCTTACTTGCCGGGCAGCGGCATGCTGGTACATCGTGTTGATTTCACCAATCAGAGTGTATGGGAGGACAACACCATCAATGCCAATCCGTCGCACAACTATTATGAAGTCATCAGGGCAGGTGGCAGCAGTCATAGTGGCACCAACTGGGACCTGTTCCCTGGCAAAGGCAACAAGCACGAGCTGCACAGCACCACGTCGCCTGCCAATCTGAAGTCGTGGGCTGGCAAGAACACCAAGTGGGGACTCACCAACATTAACATGGACAGTGAGGGCGTGGTGACTTTCGATATTATCAACACATTCATTCTCTTAGACCTGTCACTGCCCGAGAGTGCTACGGCACAAATCGGACTGCCCATACAACTGACGGCAACCCTCGTTCCTGACTATGTGGATAGCCCGCTGACGTGGACGTCGGACGACGAGACTGTCGCCACGGTGGACCAGGATGGCGTGGTGACTGGTGTGGGCGAGGGCTCCTGCAACATCACCGTGACGGCTGACAACGGAATGACGGCATCGTGTGTTGTTACCATCGAGGCGCTGACTGCTGTCGATGTGGCCACGTTCAAGGGTGAGGAAGTCGGCACACAGAAGCTGTTGCAGCTGACAGATGCCGAGGTGCTCTACGTGAACAAGAAGGTGGTCTATGTCCGTGATGCCACAGGTCCTGTGGTGTTCAACAACATAGGCTTCACGCTGAAGAAGAACCAGGTGCTGAACGGCACGCTGCTGGCTGAGGTGGGTATGACCAACAACATGGTGGAGGTAACGCCCATTAGCGGGCTGACCAATGCCGACGACCTGACCATTGTGGATGGTGAAGACGTGCTGCCCCGTGAGGTGAAGCTGGAGGAGCTGACTGCCGACGACTATGGCGACTACGTATTTGTGAAGGACTTCACAATGGATGCAGGAAGTGGCTACTGGGCTGTCAGCGAAAGCGGTAAACGTGTTCGTCTTTGGAATTTGTTCCATATTTCAGGCGTTAAGATTCCATCTGACTTTGAGGGCAAGACCTATCAGGTGGAAGCCATCTTCGGTACCGAGAACATGAGCGGCACCGTTGTTGATGAGCTCTATCTGCTCAGTAGCATCACCGAAGTAGAGGTGGTGCCTGACCCCGACCCCGACCCCGATCCCGACCCCGACCCGGATGTGACGGGCATCGATGGCATAGCAGCCGACAAGGCGGCAGGCATCTATTATGACCTGCAAGGCCGTCGGGTAGCTCCTGACACGAATGGCGTGCTCATTCACAATGGGCGCAAGGTGTTCGTCAAATAAGGCCAATAAGAAAAAGCGGTTACCCAAATAGGGTGACCGCTTTCTTCTTGTGTTGACAGTTGGATTCGAACCAACGACCCCCACCATGTCAAGGTGATACTCTAACCAGCTGAGCTATGCCAACAATTCATTCATATTGGTGCGCCAGATAGGACTCGAACCTACACGTCGTAAGACACCAGATCCTAAGTCTGGCGCGTCTGCCAATTCCGCCACTAGCGCCAATGCGGGTGCAAAGGTACTACTTTTAGTGAAGAATGAAGAATGAAGAATGAAGAATTTGCTGCCGCCTTCCCGTGTTTAACCTTTTTTAATGATTTTGTCTTTTACTCTTCAACAACTTCATCAGGTTGCGTGCAAACTCAATAATCGTGTCTTTGCCACGCTGGAAGTCCTCATCGGTCATGCTGACGTAATAATGCGGCTCAATGCCAAACTCCGTGCTGTTCTTCTGTGCATCGTACATGGGACAGGCAGAGAAGCGTACGCTCCACCCGTTAGGCAGACTCGACGAGAAGGGCATACCGGCTCCGCCGCCTGTGCGGTCGCCCACTATCATGACGTCAGGCAGTGCCTTCATGTACATGGTGAACTCGTTGGCCGAGCTGAACACACTACGGTTAGTCAGCACGCAGACTGGCTTGTGCCACCGTAGCCGCGATGACGGCTCCAGGTATTGCGGCTCCATTTCCGAGAAGTCATGGTGGCCCTTGCCCGTCTTGTGACGCATGTAGCCCACCAGCACCTTCTCGTCGGTGAAGCGTGCTGCCAGCCTTTCGGCATAGGTCAGCGTGCCGCCGCCATTGTCACGAATGTCAATGATGAGGCCCCGGCAGAGCAGCAGGTAGGTGAGCACGTCGTCCAGGTTGCCGTCGCCGAAGCCGCTCTGGAAGCTGCTGTAGCGTATGTAGCCAATGTTGTCGTCAAGAATCCTGTAGCGCAGTCCGCCAGCAATCTTGTAGTCGGTGCCTAAGTAGCGACGTTCCAGCGAGTCGCTGAAGTTCCGGGGGAAATCTTCCTGCCAGCTCCAGTAGCGGGCGAAGTCGTAACTGGTAGAGAGGTTGACGTGACCGTCGCGCAGTTCGCTGAGCATGTTGCCCAGCACCTCGAAGAGCTGTACGCCGGTCATGTCCTCGTTCACGCGTACCTTATATTTATGATACACCTCGTTCCAGTCGAGTCCGTACTCCTTCTGCTTGTCCTCGAAGAAGCAGTAGTGCTCGTCGAGAATGGTCCATAGTGCCTCGAAGTTACCCGTCCGGTTGTCGGGGTATTCGTCTTCGTTGACGCAGGAGGTGAGGAAGAGGAGGCTGATAAGAGTAATAAGGCCAATGGGGCTTATGGGGCTTATAGGGCTTATGGGCAGTTTCATAGGCGGTGCTTGATAATGCTGAACTGGCGGACCAGCCCAATCATGATACGATGATGATAGATGTGCGACTTCAGGTTGTTCACGTCTGCCTGCTGGTAGTCGCCTAAGTAGCCAATAGTAAGGGCCGTATGGGGGGTGACGCTGTAGCTCACCGTCAGCTGCTGACGGAACGAGGGGGCGCTGACGAAGGTGGTGGGCACCACGTTGTGGTCGTAGTTGCCACGATTAAACAGCTCGTAGTAGGACTGCCCGTAGTTCGGGCTGAACATGATGCCGACGAAGGGCAGCTGCACCTCGTAGCGCACCTTACAGCTCCGGTGAAACAGCTGCAGGCTCTTGCTGACGGTGGCTGTCGGCATGAGATTGGCTGACAGACGGGCCTGTGCCGGGTTATTGCTGTTGCCGGTGTTGTAGATGAAGCCCGCATTGGCTGCCAGCATACCACCAGCCTGCAGCGTCCAGCCGTGGGCGAACTGCCAGCGGTGCAGTCGTCCGAAGTAGAACGTGTAGTCGCCCTGCAGCTCATGCTGGGTGTCGGCACGGTCGTCCACCGTTGAGAAGCAGGCCTGATGCTCCATGAGCGTTACCCAACGGCTGCCGGGCTTCTCGCGCTCAACGGTGGCGAGGAAGGTCAGTCCCAGTCCGCTGAACTTCTCCTGCGAGAGGTAGGTGTCCAGTATGCGGGTGTTGCCGATGCCTAACTGATATGCTGACGTCTTCAGGGGCAAGGAGTCGTTTTGTGCCTGCAGTGAGCAGGTACAAAGCCAACAAATGAGTATGGTGGTAAGCCTATTCATCAGGGAAAAGGTTTAGCTGCCCGGTCATCTCGTCGATGATTTGCTGTTCACTTTTGCCGGCATCGGGGTCGAGGCTCTCCTCTTCTGTGTCAGCGGGGGTGTCGTTGTCCTCCGTGTCCTCCTCGGGTTCGGGGAAACGGAGGGGTTCCAGCTCCTCAATGCGCTCCACCTGCCAGGTGGTAAGTCGCTTGCCCTTTGCCTTGTAGCCCTTCACGGCAATGAACTGCTCCACGTCAATCTCCTGCGGCGGGCGCACGGCGTCGGCACCTCCAAAGGTGATGAGTACGCGCGGATAAACCTGGTCGGTCAGCAGAATCTCTCTTGACGCGGCATTCTCGCCCATGTAGGTCTGCTTCTTCTTCGATGCCTCCAAGAGGAACCGCTTGATGTAGGGGTAGTTATCGTTGTCGGCATCGAAGAGGACAGCCGTCCATACCTTGTTGGCGTCATATTTCTCGATGATACGCAGGTTATCCTCGAAGTGGTTGTTCACGTCGAAGTTGGTCAGGTAGTACTCGCCATTGTCGAGTATGATGAGCAGCTGGTCGCCATCGAAGAACTCGCCCAAGAGCCGTCCGTGCTCGTCGTAGTTCAGCCGGTTCACGTCAGGGTCGTACCACACCTTACGACCGCCCAGAGTGGAGTGTCCGTGACTCTTCAGTCCGATGCGGTGAATGGGCTTCTTGGTGAGCGTCACACCGCGTGCGCCGCGTCCCTTGATCATGACTTCTGCAAAGTTACGCTCCAGGAAGATGCTCGACTTGCGCGATGTCATGGCCGAGGCATCGAGCGTCACCTTGATGACTTCCGCCTCGCCGTTGGGGTTCGCCGTGAAGTACATAATCTTCGACCCCGGCTCGCCTGTCGTAATGTCGTATTCGCGGTCGCGGGTGATGGCCGGCACGTTGAAGCGCTTGATGTAGTAAGGTCCCTTCTTGCCGGAACGATATACCACGTTGTAAATGGTACGCTGGTCGTTACGCTTATAGACGCCGAGCCACAGCACGTTCTTGCCGATAAAGAGCTTGTCGGCCACGCGCACCACCTTGAACTTTCCGTCCTTGTAGAAGATGATGATGTCGTCAATGTCGGAGCAGTTGCAGACGTACTCGTCCTTCTTCAGACCGGTTCCGATGAAGCCTTCGTTGCGGTTGATGTAGAGTTTCTGGTTTGCTTCCACCACCTTGGCGGCCTCGATGGTGTCGAAGTTGCGTATTTCCGTCATTCGCGGGTGTTCCTTGCCGTATTTGTCTTTCAGGAACAGGAACCACTTGGCGGTCACCATCGTCAGGTTCTTCAGGTCGTTGTCTATGTCGTCTATCTCAGCCTTTATGCGGGCCATCAGCTCGTCGGCCTTGTCCTTATTGAACTTCAGTATGCGCTGCATCTTGATTTCCAGCAGCTTCAGAATGTCCTCCTTCGTCACCTCGCGTATCAGGGTGGGGTAGAAGGGTGTCAGGCGTTCGTCAATGTGTTCGCAGACGGCATCCACGTTGGGTGCCTGCTCGAACTTCTTGTCCTTATAGATGCGCTCCTCAATGAATATCTTTTCCAACGAATAGAAGTGCAGCTGTTCCAACAGCTCACCCTTGCGTATTTCCAGCTCCTGGCGGATAAGGTCCTTGGTGCGGTCGGTGGCGTGGCGCAGCACGTCGCTTACGGTGAGGAACTGCGGCTTCTCTTCCTTGATGACGCAGCAGTTGGGCGAGATGTTGATTTCGCAGTCGGTGAAGGCGTAGAGTGCGTCGATGGTCTTGTCGCTCGACACGCCGGGAGCCAGGTGCACCTGAATCTCCACTTCGGCTGAGGTCAGGTCAGTCACGTTGCGGGCCTTGATCTTTCCCTTCTCAATGGCCTTCGTAATGCTTTCGCACAGCGAGGAGACGGTCTTCGTGAAAGGCAGTTCGCGGATGACGAGGGTCTTCGAGTCGAGCTTCTCAATCTTGGCCCTCACCTTCAGCACGCCGCCTCGCTGGCCGTCGTTATACTTGCTGACGTCGATGCTGCCGCCCGTCTGGAAGTCGGGGTACAGGTGGAACTCCTCGCCCTGCAGGTAGCTGACGGCTGCATCGCAAATCTCACAGAAGTTATGGGGCAGCACCTTGGTCGATAGTCCTACGGCAATGCCCTCCGCCCCCTGACTGAGCAACAGGGGGAACTTGACGGGCAGCGTGATGGGCTCCTTGTTGCGCCCGTCGTAGGACAGCTGCCACTCGGTGGTCTTGGGGTTGAACACCGTGTCGAGGGCAAACTTTGACAGGCGTGCCTCAATGTAACGGGGAGCCGCCGCACGGTCGCCCGTCAGAATGTTACCCCAGTTTCCCTGTGTGTCGATGAGCAGGTCCTTCTGTCCCAGCTGCACCAGCGCGTCGCCTATGGAGGCGTCGCCGTGCGGGTGGAACTGCATGGTGTGGCCCACGATGTTGGCCACCTTGTTGTAGCGCCCGTCGTCCATACGCTTCATGGAGTGCAGTATGCGGCGCTGCACAGGTTTCAGACCGTCCTCAATGTGGGGCACGGCGCGGTCGAGTATGGTGTAGGAGGCATAGTCCAGAAACCAGTTCTGGTACATGCCTGAAAGGTGGTGCACGGCGGCCGCGTCGAAGCGGTTGACGGGCTTGTAGTCAGAGTGGGCCTCTGACTCGTCAGCGGTGGAGGCGCTGACCACACTTTCTTCTTCGGGGTCTAAAGGGGTGTTCTGGTCTTTTATTTCGTCGCTCATGTTCTTAGTGCAGCCTTTCTGATTGCTCATTACAGGCTTGTTTTAGGTTTTTCATGCAAAGATACGTGAATTTGTGCAAATACGCAAATTTATTGCCTTGGTTTTAGTTTTTTTTCGTAACTTTACCCCTTGCGGGCCTCTCGCAGCCGCCTCCTCTCCTTAAGTGGGCTGCACCTCGAAAATGAAAATAAATACTAATTTATTTTGCTTTTTGCTCGGTTTGCACTACCTTTGCACGGAAAAATGAAACCCCAAATACGGGGGACGAGGGTCTGAACAGGCGCAGACCCCGTGTAAATAACTATTAAAGACGGTTTGAAGAACGCCTGTTCAGACCCCTGAATCCCCTAATGTTAGGGGACTTACATTATGGCACAAGAAGACGTATTTAAGAAAATCGTATCGCATTGTAAGGAGTATGGTTTCGTGTTTCCCTCAAGCGACATCTATGACGGACTGGCCGCTGTGTATGACTACGGTCAGAACGGCGTAGAGTTAAAGAACAACATTAAGGAATACTGGTGGAAGTCGATGGTACTGCTGCACGAGAACATCGTGGGCATAGACTCAGCCATCTTCATGCACCCCACGATATGGAAGGCCTCGGGCCACGTTGATGCCTTCAACGACCCGCTCATTGACAACCGCGACTCGAAGAAGCGCTACCGCGCCGACGTGCTCATTGAGGACCAGATAGCCAAGTACGACGAGAAGATTCAGAAGGAAGTGGAGAAGGCCCGCAAGCGCTTCGGTGAGAGCTTTGACGAGCAGAAATACTTGGAGACCAGCCCCCGCGTGGCCGAGACCAAGCAGAAGCGTGACGCGCTGCATGCCCGTTATGCTGCTGCCATGCAGGGCCCCGACCTGGAAGAGCTGAAGCAAATCATCCTCGACGAAGAAATAGTATGCCCCATCAGCGGAACGCGCAACTGGACCGACGTGCGCCAGTTCAACCTCATGTTCTCTACCGAGATGGGTGCCTCGGCCGACGCCTCCATGAAGATTTACCTGCGTCCGGAGACGGCACAGGGCATCTTCGTGAACTACCTGAACGTGCAGAAGACTGGCCGTATGAAGATTCCCTTCGGCATAGCCCAGATTGGTAAGGCCTTCCGTAACGAGATTGTGGCCCGCCAGTTCATCTTCCGCATGAGGGAGTTTGAGCAGATGGAGATGCAGTTCTTCGTACAGCCCGGCACAGAGCTGGAGTGGTTCCCCAAGTGGAAGGAGACGCGCATGAAGTGGCACCAGAACCTGGGCTTCGGCGCAGAGAACTACCGTTTCCACGACCACGACAAGCTGGCCCACTACGCCAATGCTGCTACCGACATCGAGTTTAAGATGCCGTTCGGCTTTAAGGAGGTGGAGGGCATACACAGTCGTACCAACTTCGACCTGTCGCAGCACGAGAAGTTCTCGGGCAAGAGCATTAAGTACTTCGACCCGGCTACCAACGAGAGCTACACGCCGTACGTCATCGAGACCTCTATCGGCGTTGACCGTATGTTCCTCAGCATTATGTGCCACAGCTACTGCGAGGAGAAACTGGAGAACGGCGAGACCCGCGTGGTGCTGAAGCTGCCCGCAGCGCTGGCTCCTGTGAAGTTGGCCGTCATGCCGTTAGTCAAGAAGGACGGACTGCCCGAGAAGGCCCGTGAGATCATCAACTCGCTGCGCTTCCACTTCAACTGCCAGTACGACGAGAAGGACTCCATCGGCAAGCGCTACCGCCGCCAGGATGCCATCGGTACTCCGTACTGCGTCACCGTCGATCACGACACGCTCAACGACGGTTGCGTCACCCTGCGTTTCCGCGACACCATGGAGCAGGAGCGCGTGAAGATAGAAGACCTGGCTGGCATCATCGAAGACAAGGTGAGCATTGTCTCCTTGCTGAAGAAACTTTAAAAGGTAAGAAAGTAAAAAGGTAAGAAAGTAAATAATGGAGAAACGTCATCGCATCATAAAGGGCAGGGTAAAGGTTATTCCTTTTTACCTTTTTACCCTTTTACTTCTCATCAGCTCCTGCTCAGAGACTGACAGCGACCAAGTGGAGTACCCCGACTGGCAGAACAAGAACGAGGCCTACTTTGAACAGCAGTATCAGGCTCACAGCGCCTCCAACATCTTTGCCAAGTGGTCGATGGGTGAGGGCGTGACAGCTGCACACACCGACTGCATCCTGGTGGATAGGATAGAAGAGGGCATGGGAGGTAACAGTCCTTACTACAACGACTCGGTGGTCATTCACTATTCCGGACATCTGCTGCCCTCAACCAGCTATCCGTCAGGCATGGTGTTCGACAAGAGCTACCTCAAATCGACGCCCGACCAGGCTGTCGATGCTCCGGCCAGGATTGCCGTGAGTTCCACTACGGGCACCGTGGCTTATTACCGCATGCCCGCATGTTCCGACTTCGTTCCCGGCTTTTCAACGGCATTGCAGCACATGCACCGGGGCGACCATTGGCGTGTCACCATTCCCCATCAGCTGGCCTACGGGGCGAATGCTAACGGTTCCATACCGGCTTACAGCACGCTCATCTTCGACATCTGGTTAGTCGATTTTTGGACAAAGCATCAAGGCGACCGAGAATAATTCGGTCGCTTTTTTTGTAGTTACACTTTTTTTTATTATTTTTGCAGCAAACTTACAAGACTATGCAGAAATACGCAGACTACATCAAGCAGATTGAGATTGACTCACTGTGGAGCGGAAAGAAGCACATCATCTGGACGCTCGACCCCCACGTCAACGTGCTGAGCGGCATTAACGGTGTGGGTAAGTCAACCATCCTGAACAAGGTGTTCCGAAGTGTCAACACCAATGGTGACATTATCAACCACCTGCTGAAGGGGGTACACATCACGGCGGAACCCGAAGACGCCACGCACGTCAGGTTTGACATCATACGTACGCTCGACTCGCCTGTGCTCGACCTGAGCACCATGACGCATGTCGATACGCGCATCATGTCGGCACTCGACTTCCAGCTCTATCACCTGCAGCGGAAATACCTGGACTACCAGGTGAACATTGGCAACCGCATTATTGAGGCCCTGCAGCAGGGACATGCCGATGCGGCACAGCAGCTGTCCAAGATGAAGACCCGCTTTCAGGACATGGTCGATGAGCTGTTTGCTGAGACAGGCAAGAAGATCATACGTACGGAGAACGAGATACGCTTCTCACAGATAGGCGAGACGCTGGTGCCCTATCAGCTGTCGAGCGGTGAGAAGCAGATTCTGGCCATTCTGCTGACCGTGCTCGTGGAGGACCAGCAACACTACATACTCTTTATGGACGAACCGGAGGTCAGCCTGCACATAGAGTGGCAGAAGCGGCTCATTGAGCTCATTCTCGAGCTGAACCCCAACGTGCAGATTATTCTGACCACCCACTCGCCGGCCGTCATCATGAATGGCTGGATGGACATGGTTACGGAGGTCAGCGACATCACCGTGTGATTTTCGATTTACTGCTTTCTATGCCATCACGTCTGAAGGATAATCTCAACTCACAGTATTTCGACGCCGCCAACCGGCTGGCATCGAAAAACCGTCGTAAGCGTATTGTAGCTTACGTTGAGAGTTATGACGACATCTACTTCTGGCGCACGGTGCTCAGCCGGTTTGAGGACGACACCCGCTATTTCGAAGTCATGCTGCCTTCCCACAAAAAACTGGAGCGCGGCAAGAAGTCGGTGCTGATGAATATTATTAGAGGAGAGAGGAGAGAGGAGAGAGGAGAGTCGAACGCAATTCTCGGTCCCTCCATGATAGCCTGTGTGGATGCCGACTACGACTATCTGCTGCAAGGCGTCACCTCCCAGTCGAAGTGCGTCATTGAGAATCCCTACGTGTTCCATACGTATGCCTACGCCATAGAGAACCTGCAATGCTACGCCCCCTCGTTGCACGACGTAGCTACCGGCGTAACACTCAACGACCATCGCATCTTTGACTTCCGTGACTATCTGCGCCAGTACAGCGAGGCCATCTTCCCGCTTTTCGTCTGGTCCGTCTGGATTTACCGTACAGGCAATCATAACCGTTTCTCGCTTACCGATATGGCCCGTGTCATTGACCCGGGCGGGTTCAACGTGCAGACACCACAACCCTCCATAGAGCACCTGCGCCGTAAGGTCGGCACCAAAGTCAGGCAGTTACAGGCCGAGTTCCCCGATAACAAGGAGGCCTATCTGGCCACCAAGCAGAGCATCAAGGACTTGGGCATCACGCCTCAGACCACCTATCTTTACATTCAGGGGCATTCCCTGTTCGACAACGTGGTCGTCCCCATCATGAACAAGGTGTGCAACCGTCTGCGTCAGGAACGGCAGGACGAGATACAGCGCACGGCGGTACACCACATGCAGCGGCGTAACGAAATGTCCTGCTACGAACACTCGTTGCAGGACATACGTCAGATGCTTAAAAAGAATGCGGGCTATACCCAGGCGGAGCCTTTCCTCCGTATTCTGGCTGATGTGGAGCGGTTCTTGAATGCTGAGGCTACCCCTCAGGAACCTTCTGCTACCCAACAAACGTCTCCAGGAACTTGACCGTTCCTTCCGCGCGTACATTATTTATATAGGCAGGCAGCAGAATGGTCTCACCCTTGCCGAAGCTGACCTCCTCGCCGTCAATGTTGAGGCGGCCCTCACCCTTCAGTCCGATGAGAATGACAAAGGAGTCAAGCTCCGAGTAGTCTATCTGCATCGGCTCGTTGAGGTCATAGACTGCCGTATTGAAGTAGGGACACTCCACCAGCGTCTGCCCTTCATTCTTCTTTGGCGTGTAAGCCTGGCGGTAGTCGGGCAGCACGCGGTAGTCAATGCTCTCGGCAGCCTCCTTGGTATGCAGCTCTCGCAGGTTGCCGTCCTTGTCGCGACGGCCGTAGTCGTAGATGCGGTAGGTGACGTCGCTGGTCTGCTGTATCTCTGCCAAGTAGCAGCCGGCTCCGATGGCATGAATGCGGCCGGCGGGAATGAAGAAGCAGTCGCCTTCCTTCACGTTGTACTGTGCCAGCGCGTCGCAGATGGTGTCGTCTTCTACCATCGACTTGTACTCTTCGGGCGTTATCTGCTGCTTAAGTCCGTTGTAGAGCATGGCGTCAGGCGCAGAGTCCATGACGTACCACATCTCCGTCTTGCCACGCGGCTTTCCCTGCCGGTGAGCAATCTCGTCGGTAGGATGCACCTGAATACTGAGGTTCTGGTGAGCATCAATGAACTTAATGAGCAGGGGGAACTCGTCGCCGAAGCGTTCATAGTTGGCCTTGCCTACCAGCCGGTCCTTTTGTTCTTTTACTAAGTTGTTGAGGGTTTGGACGGGAGAGCCGTCAGACACAGTTGGTGTCTCGTTGCCGGGCACGCCACTTATCTGCCAGCTCTCGGTGCCCCAGATAAGTGTTTTTAATAAAGGTTTGAATTTGTAGTAGTTTTGCATGATTTCCATTCTCAATTATCAATTATCCTTTGTCCATTCTTGTCAGTTGTCTTTCCAGTAGCTTCTTGTAAAGAGTACCAGTACGCTCAATATTTCAAGACGTCCCACGAGCATGAGAAACGAACATATCCACTTGATGTGGTCGGGAAGTATGCTCCACGACATAGAGGCACCTATGTTGAGGTCGAGTGCAGGTCCCACGTTACTAATGAGTCCGAGCGAGATGCCCATAGCGTTAACGCTGTCGATGCCTGACAGTATCATGATGCCGGCGCAGAGGATACAGATGACCATGTAAATGGCCAGGAACGCCATGAGCGTGGTAATCTTTGACTGTGGGATGGGGTGGCCGCTCACCTTGACGGGCAACACGGCATTGGGATGCAGAATACGGCGGAACTCATTGCGCATCACTTCGAAGACCATCAGTGCCCGTACGCACTTGAAACCGCCGCTGGTAGAGCCGGCCGATGCACCGATGAACATCAGGAAGCCAATGATGATCCACGTGATGTGGGGCCATACGGCAACGTTGTCGCTGAACATTCCGGTGGTGGTCATGAACGAGATAACCTGGAACAGCGACGAACGTAAGGCATGCTCATAGCCATAGCCTACGCGGGCAATGAGCATGCTCATAATCCAGATGGTGGCAATGACGACAATGCCCAAGTAGAGCTTGAACTCTGAACTCTTGAAAAGGTTACGCCAGCGCAGTTTGAAGAGGCTCATGTAAAGTAGCGTGAAGTTGATACCAGCCAGGAACTGGAACAGGGCTGACACATATTCTACGGCAGGTGTGATGAAAAGTGCCGCGTTGTCGTTATGGGTAGAGAAGCCGCCCGTTGCCGTTGTGGTCATGGCGAAGTTCACACTGTCGAACCAGTTAAGGCCTGTTGCCCAGTAACTCAGTACACAAGCTACGGTAAGGCCGAGGTAGATGGTCCAAATCCATTTGGCATTGGTTGACAGCTTGGGGTGCATCTTTGTACGAATGGGGCCGGTGGCCTCGGCAGCAAACACACGAATGCTACCGCCAGCCATAGAAGGCAGGATGGCAATGGTGAAGAACACAATTCCCAAGCCGCCAATCCATTGTGACAGGGAACGCCAGAACAAAATGCCGTGGGGCATGCGCTCCACGTCGTCGAGGATAGAGGCACCTGTCGTAGTAAAGCCCGACATGGTCTCGAAATAGGCATCGGTAAGGTTGGTGATGTAGCCTCCTATCATGTAAGGCAGCATGCCGAAGATGGAGAAAGAAATCCACGTGGCAGTCACCACGAGATAGGAGTCGCGGCGGCTCATGTTGTTACTGGCATCACGTCCGCGGTAAAGGAAGATAAGGCCGCCGCAGAAGGTGAGAATCATGGAAATCAGAAAAGAGATGCTGTCGTCTTCCTCATAGCAGAAAGACATGACGACGCACCACGACATCAAAAAGCCTTCCAGACAAAGCAGCTGTCCAATGATTTTCGATACCAGTCCAAGATTTACCATAGTGATGAGGCTTTGAAGAATTTCTCTACTTTCTTCAGGTTATGCTCGTGACAGAACACCATGACAGAGTCGCCTGCCATAACCTGCGTGTTACCGTTGACTAAGTAGCCCTTCTCGTTGCGTACCAGTCCGCCGATGGTGACGCCAAAGGGCAGACCGAGGTCCTTCACAGGCTTCTTGGTCACCTTTGAACCCTCGGCAGCCGTAAACTCGGCCACGTCGGAGTCCACCATCATCAGCGAGCGCATGTTGCTGACCTCGGCGTCGAGCATCATCTGAAAGATATGGCTGGCAGCAATGTTCTTCTTGTTGATGATGGTGCCTATGTCAAGGCTCTCGGCCATGCTGACGTAGTCAAGGTTCTCAACCATCGCCACGGTCTTTCTGACACCCAGCTTCTTGGCTGTCAGGCAGGCCAGTATGTTGGTCTCGGCATTACCTGTCAGCGCAACGAAGGCCTGTGTGTTACGGATGCCCTCGTCTTCCAGCAATGCCAGGTCACGGCCGTCGCCATGAATCACCATCGTGTCGGTGTTGCTCAGCAGCGCGTTCAGCTCTTCGCAGCGACGCTCGTCACTTTCTATGATTTTGAAGTTCATGTAGTCGGGAGCCGTCAGTGCTGCCCTGACTGATGTCTTTCCGCCACCCATCACGATGACGTTCTTCACGTCGGCATAATGCTCCTTGCCCACAATCTTACGGATATAGGGAATATACTCGCGGGTAGTCATGAAGTAAGCCAGGTCGTGAAGGTGAAGAATATCGTTACCGCTGGGGATGATGGTCTCTTCCCCATGCTTGATGGCAACAATGTGGAAGGGGTCTTCGGGGCCGCAGAGTTCCTTGAGGGGCTGGTCGAAGATTTCGCACGACTCGCGCAGCTTGATGCCGAGCAGCACCAGGGCACCGTCGTGAACGTCCCACCGCTGCCGTACCCACGAGAGTTTCAAACCGTTAATGATGTCCTTGGCAGCTAACACCTCCGGATAAATAAGTGAGTCGATGCCCAGGTTCTTGAAGAACGGTCCCATCTGTGGAGCCAGGTATTCGAAATTGTCAATACGTGCCACGGTCTTCTTGGCACCAATGGCATGGGCGATGATGCAGGCGTTGACATTACGGCTCTCTTCAGGAGTGACGCCCACAAAGAGGTCGGCACCCTCGCAGCCGGCATCCTTCAGCGTGCTAATGCTGGTGGGTGAACCTTGCAGCGTCATGATGTCGTAACTGCTGTCGAGCTCGCTCAGCCGCTCGTCGTTCTCGTCTATCAGCACACAATCCTGACGCTCGCGGGATAGTAGCTTTGCTAAATGGGTGCCTACGGCACCTGCGCCTCCGATGATGATTTTCATAGGCCTCTCCCTAACCCTCTCTCAAGGAGAGGGGACTTGTTATTTGTTGAATGATACTTTCCTTGTCAATGCCAACGAGGTGTCGAAGCTCACTGACGGTGCCGTGCTCCACAAACGCATCGGGTAGGCCGAGACGAATCACCTCGGGGTGATAACCGTGGTCGGAGAGCCACTCCAGCACAGCACTGCCCAGCCCGCCATTGCGTACGCCGTCCTCGACGGTGATTACGCGTCTGAACTTCTTGCCCACTTCATGCAGGATGTCCTCGTCCAGCGGTTTCAGGAAACGCATGTCGTAGTGAGCTACGCTGATGGGTGTCGTGTGTTGGCCACCGAGTGAGTTGATTGCCTCTTCCACCGTGTTTCCTACAGGACCGAGGGAGAGCACAGCCACGTCGTCGCCGTCATGTAGCTTACGACCTTTGCCAACAGGAATCTCCTCAAACGGGCAACGCCAGTCAACCATCACACCGCTCCCTCTGGGATAGCGGATGACGAATGGTCCCTTGTCGGGCAGCTGGGCGGTAAACATGAGACGGCGAAGCTCGTGTTCGTTCATGGGCGACGAGATGGTCATGTTTGGTATAGGCCGCAGGGCAGCCAGGTCGAAAGCACCGTGGTGTGTCGGGCCGTCTTCGCCTACCAGTCCGGCACGGTCGAAGCAGAGCACTACTGGTAGCCGCAGTATGGCCACGTCGTGTATGATGTTGTCGTAAGCACGTTGTGAAAACGCTGAATAAATGTTGCAGAAGGGCTGTAGCCCGTCCTTGGCCATGCCGGCAGAGAAGGTGACGGCATGCCCTTCGGCAATTCCTACGTCGAAGGTCCGCCCCGGCATTTCCTTCATCATGATGTTGAGTGAGCAGCCGGAAGGCATAGCGGGTGTCACACCTACAATGTTGGGGTTCTGACGGGCCAGTTCCAGGATGGTCTCACCAAATACGTCTTGATATCTGGGCGGCTGTCCGGTAGTGTCCTTAATGATACGTTCGCCTGTCTCTGGGTCGAACTTGCCTGGGGCATGCCATATCTCGGCATGCTTCTCGGCCGGCTTGAAACCTTTGCCCTTCGTCGTATGCAGGTGAAGCAGCTTGGGGCCCTTCATGTCCTTTATCTGCCGGAGTATGCGCACCAGTTCCTTGACGTCATGACCATTGTAAGGGCCGAAGTAGCGTATGTTCATGCCCTCAAAAATATTCTGCTGATGCGACAGGGCTGACTTCAGGGCATTGTTCATACGGATGATGCTCTTCTTACGCTTGTCGTCTAACAAGCCTTTGGCATGCAGCCATTGCGAGGCCTTGAAACGCAGGTCGTTATAGGTCTCGTTGGTGTCGAGTTGCAACAGGTATTTCTCCATTCCTCCCACGGCACGGTCGATAGACATGTCGTTATCGTTAAGGATGATGAGCAGGTCGTTGGGAGATGACGAAACGTTGTTGAGTCCCTCGAAGGCTAACCCGCCCGACATGGCTCCATCACCGATGACGGCCACCACTTTTCGTTGAGTGTTGAGTGCTGAATGCTGGGCCGCCACAGCCATGCCCAACGCTGCACTGATGGAGTTGGAGGCATGTCCACAGGTAAACGTGTCGTATTCACTCTCCAAGGGTGAGGGGAATGGCATGATGCCGTGCAGTTTACGGTTGGTGGAGAACTGCTCCCTGCGCCCAGTCAGAATCTTGTGCCCGTATGCCTGATGCCCCACGTCCCACACAATGCGGTCCTCTGGGGTGTTATACACATAGTGCAGGGCGACGGTAATCTCTGCTACGCCAAGGCTTGATGCCAAGTGACCAGGGTTTACCGACAGTTCGTTGACGATGAATTCGCGTAATTCCTGACAAACCTGCGGCAGCTGGTCAATCGACAGTTGTCGCAAGTCATAGGGGTATTGTATATTGCCAAGTAGTTTAAGCTTATTATCTTCCACAGTGGTTTTCTATTCCTAACAGGGGACAAAGGTACGAATAAGTGAGCAAAGTACAAAAAGAAAAAGCGTTTTTTTCTTTTTATACTGTCCAACGGAAGTACCTTCGATGTAAATAAGAGGTACTTTCATCATTCTTTTTTACAATAAAAAAGGTAAAACGCTTGGAAGTTAAATAAATTCTTCATAAATTTGCAAAGTGAAAAAAGAGAACTATTACTGACCTCAGACTATGAAATATATACAAATTCCCGAAACAGAAGGAGTTAGACGCTTATCGTTCTATCTCGCTATGGAGGAATATGTAGCCCGGACTATTGACGAAGACGACTGTTTCTTTATGTGGCAGGTGGAGCCGAGTGTCATTTTGGGGCGTAACCAGCTTATAGAGGCAGAGGTGAATATGGACTATTGCCGCAAGCACCATATTCAGATGTATAGGCGTAAAAGCGGAGGAGGCTGCGTCTATGCTGACATGTCGAATGTCATGTTCTCTTATATTACCCGTGAGCAAAATGTCAACTTTACGTTTAATCGCTACATCATGATGATTGTCAGCATGTTGCAGCGGTTAGGCGTGGATGCCCGTCCCTCTGGGCGTAATGATGTGATGGTGGGCAGCCGTAAGGTGTCAGGTAACGCTTTCTATCATTTGCCTGGACGAAGCATCGTGCATGGAACCATGCTTTACGATACGGATATGTTAAACATGGTGGGCTCTATCACGCCGACTGATGCCAAGCTCTTGTCGAAGGGGGTGGTCAGTGTGCGACAGCGTGTCTGCCTACTGAAGGATTACCTGCTGTTGACCCTTGACGAGTTCAAGAAGTTTGTGCACGATACGCTCTGCGATGCAGACATTATGCTCACTGCGACTGACGTGGAGCGCATTGAAGAGTTGGAGCAGGAATACCTGTCACCCGAATTCATCTATGGTAATAATCCTCGTTATAAGGTAGTGAAGAAACGCCGCATTGAAGGGGTGGGGGATTTTGAGGCCCGTATAGAGTTGAAGAATGGCATCATCCGCAGCGTGAACCTGATGGGTGACTACTTCCTCATAGGTGAAATAGACAGCCAGTTGCTCGACAAGCTGAAAGGACTGCCCTTGGAGCATGATGCCATCTGCCGTGCGTTACCGGAACGCATCGACGATGTCGTGATGAACCTCAACAAAGAAGATTTTATTGACTTATTAACACTATAACAACTATGGAAACAAAAATCACTTGTCTTCACGACAAGCATGTAGCCCTGGGGGCACTGATGTCACCTTTTGCAGGCTACGACATGCCTATTCAGTATAAGGATATCACTACCGAGCACGAGGCAGTGCGTAAACAGGTGGGTGTGTTCGACGTTAGCCACATGGGTGAGGTGGATATCTGCGGTCATGCTGCTTCCCACTTCGTGAACCACATCTTTACTAATGACGTTATGCCTATGAAGGTGGGGCAGATACTCTACGGAATGATGTGCTATGAGGATGGCGGTGTCGTTGATGACCTGTTGGTGTATAAGCGTTCAGAAGAGCTCTATACGCTTGTCATCAATGCTGCCAACATCGACAAGGACATTGAGTGGCTTCGCCAGAACCTGAACGGATGGAACGCTGAGATTCGTCCGTGGAGTGTTGATGCCTTCGGCCAGTTGGCCGTGCAGGGACCAGACGCAGAGCGTACCATGGAACAGGTGCTCAGCCTGCCTTGTCGCGAACTGACATTCTATACCTTCAAGGAACTGCCGTCGCCTGAGCGTGGCAATCTGAATAACATCATTGTCAGCCGTACGGGCTATACCGGTGAGGATGGTTTTGAGATTTATGGTGAGAAAGACTTTATCCGCGCTTGCTGGGACAAACTGATGGCTGCCGGGGTACAGCCCTGTGGGCTGGGGTGTCGTGACACGCTGCGCTTCGAGGTGGGACTGCCGCTCTATGGCGATGAACTGTCAGCCGACATCTCACCCGTCATGGCTGGTCTTTCTATGTTTGTCAAGCTCGACAAGCCGGAATTCATAGGTCGTGAGGCACTGACCCGTCAGAAGGCAGAAGGAACGGCCAAGAAACTGGTTGGCTTGGAGCTGAAGGACAAAGCCATTGCCCGTCATGAGTGTCAGGTACTGAAGGACGGCGAGGTCATCGGTGAGGTTACCACGGGCTACCGTTCTATCTCTACCGGCAAGAGTGTCTGCATGGCCCTTGTTGATACGGCATTCGCCAAGCTCGATACTGAGGTTGAGGTGCAGGTCCGCAAGAAGACCTTCCCTGCCGTAGTGGTGAAAAAGCAGTTCTACAACAAGAGCTACAAGAAATAAATTGTCAAATAGTAAATTGTCAAATAGTAAATAATAATTATGTCAAAAGTTTTAGAAGGACTCTACTACTCGGAGTCACACGAATTCGTAAGAGTAGAAGGTGAGTTTGGTTTCGTGGGTATTACAGACTATGCTCAGCACGCGCTGGGTAACGTGGTCTATGTCGATATGCCCGATGTTGATGACGATGTAGAAGCAGGTGAGGAGTTTGGAGCCGTAGAAAGTGTGAAGGCAGCCAGCGACCTTATTTCTCCCGTCAGTGGTAAGGTGGTTGAGGTGAACGAAGCCCTTGACGACGAGCCGGAGCTGCTCAATAAGGATGCTTTTGAGAACTGGATTATCAAGGTGGAACTCAGCGATAAGTCGGAACTTGACAACCTCATGGATGCCAAAGCCTACGAAGCATTTTGCGAGTAGGGGCCATCCCACCCCTCCCCAAGGAGGGGTTTTATTACCTAATACAAAAAACATTAAATGGAAAAAGTAACCAATCCTCCCTCCCTTGGGGAGGGGCAGGGGGTGGGCTTTAAATACTTCCCCCATACCGAGGCTGACCTTCAGGACATGCTCCGTACCGTGGGCGTTGATTCCCTCGATGCCTTATACGGTGACATTCCTGATCACCTCCGCTTTCGGGGCGACTATGAGTTGCCAGAAAGCATGAGTGAGCTGGAGGTGCGTCAGCTGTTTGAACAGCTGGGCCGTCAGAATCAGCAGCTCGTCTGCTTTGCCGGCGCAGGTGTCTATGACCATTACACACCAGCCGTCATCACCAACCTGCTCAGCCGGTCGGAGTTCCTGACCAGCTACACACCCTATCAGGCAGAAATCTCACAGGGCACCCTGCACTACATCTTTGAATACCAATCCATGATGACAGCTCTGACAGGTATGGACATCTCGAATGCCTCTATGTATGACGGTACGACGGCTACGGCTGAGGCTGTGCTGATGGCTGTTGCTGCAGGCAAGAAGCAGCGTCGCATACTGATGAGCGACACTGTCGATGAGAAGACGCAGGCCGTGGTACGCCAGTATGCCCATTTCCAGCAGCTTGACGTAGAGGTCATCCCGTCCAAGAACGGCGTGACAGACCAATCAGCACTCAACGCTCAACTCTCAACACTCAATGATGTGGCCGGTGTCCTGGTGCAGCAGCCTAACCGCTATGGCATCATTGAGAACTACGAAGGTTTTGCCGAAGCCTGCCACAATAAGAAGGCACTCTTCATCATGAACAGTGTGGCCTTCGACCTGGCTCTGCTGAAGACTCCAGGCGAGTGGGGAGCAGACATTGCCGTCGGTGACGGTCAGTCGTTAGGCATTCCCATGCAGTTTGGCGGGCCCTACGTGGGCTACCTTTGCTGCACGGAAAAACTTCTCCGCAAAATGCCAGGACGCATTGTCGGTCGTACGCACGACAGTCGCGGTCAGCGTGCTTTCGTGTTGACGTTGCAGGCTCGTGAACAACATATTCGCCGGCAGAAGGCAACCTCAAATATTTGTAGTAACCAAAGCCTGATGGCTCTCTTTGTTACGGTTTATCTTTCGCTGATGGGTAAGCAAGGGCTGCGTGAAGCCGCCCAGCTGTCCTATGACGGCGCTCATTATCTCTCGGAGCAGCTCTTGGCTACGGGACATTTCCGCATGGCTTTCGAACAGCCGTTCTTCAATGAGTTCTGTGTGCGCTACGACGGCGACATCGATGCTTTGCAGCAGCGCTGGTTAGATGCTGGGTTCTTTGGTGGCATAAAGGTGACCGATGACACCATCATGCTGGCTGTAACGGAGAAACGTACAAAGGAAGAAATTGACCAATTAATCGCATTGATATGAATAACAGATTATATGGAAACCTGATATTCGAGCTCTCCAAGGAGGGCCGTCGAGGCTGTTCGCTGCCCAAGAACCGTTTCGGACATCATGAACTGCCCGCTGACATGCTACGCCGGGAAGCAGCAGCACTGCCCGAGTGCGACGAACTGACCGTTGTACGTCACTATACAAACCTGTCGGCCAATAACTTCGGAGTGGATAACGGTTTCTATCCGTTAGGCTCATGCACTATGAAGTACAATCCTAAGATTAATGAAGAGGTGGCGGCACTGCCACAGTTCCAGAACCTGCACCCCCTGCAGCCCGCTGACACCACTCGTGGTGCACAGGCCGTATGCACGCTGCTTAAGCGTTCGCTCTGTGCCCTGACGGGCTTGGCTGACTTTACGCTGAAGCCCTATGCCGGTGCTCATGGCGAACTGACGGGACTGATGGTTATTCGTAAGTATCACGAAGAGCGTGGCGATGCGGCAAGAACGAAGGTTATCGTGCCTGACTCTGCTCATGGAACCAATCCTGCCTCGGCGGCCGTCTGTGGCTTGGAAATCATAGAAGTAAAGTCGTACTACGACGGCACGGTAAACGTCGATGACCTTGAGCAGATACTTACGGAACATGGTCACGAGGTGGCTGCCATGATGATGACCAATCCCAACACGTTAGGACTTTTTGAACCGAATATCCCTGCGATTGCTCAGATGGTCCACGAAGCCGGTGGTCTGATGTACTATGACGGTGCCAATCTCAACCCGATGTTGGGCGCATGTCGTCCGGGCGACATGGGGTTTGACGTCATGCACATCAACCTGCACAAGACGTTCTCAACACCTCACGGTGGAGGTGGTCCGGGCAGTGGGCCTGTTGGCGTACGTAAAGGCTTGGAGCATTTGTTCCCCGAAGTATCGCCTTATCAAGGCAACTTCGCTGTGGAGATGCGGGCCTATGCATACATACTGACGCTGGGCCGTGAGCAGGTAAAGATGGTTGGTCCATTGGCTACGCTCAATGCTAACTACATCAAGGAGCGTCTGAAGGATGTCTATGAACTGCCCATCACGGGCCTCTGCAAGCATGAGTTCGTGTTCGACGGGCTGAAGGACAAGTCAACGGGCGTCACTACGATGGACGTTGCCAAGCGTCTGCTTGACTACGGCTATCATGCCCCCACGATTTACTTCCCGCTCCTGTTCCATGAGTCGCTGATGATTGAGCCGACGGAGAACGAATCGAAGGAGACGCTCGATGGCTTCATCGATGTTATGCGCCGCATTGCCGAAGAGGCTCGTGAGAATCCTGAACTCGTGAAGTCGGCTCCCCATAAGACGCCCATCGGGCGTGCCGATGACGTGGAGGCCGCAAAGCATCCTGTAGTAACGTATTGGCAATAAGCCCACCCCAACCCCTCCCCAAGGGAGGGGCTTAAATAGAATGATTATGGAAACAAGCAGAAACAGTCAGAGTAACTCAAACCCCTCCCATGGGGAGGGGCAGGGGGTGGGCTCCCTTCTCATTATCGGCGCGGGGCCTGGAGGTTACCGCGCCGCTGAGCTTGCTGCCAAGCAAGGCTTGCAGGTAGTTGTCGTTGAGCAGGATGAGGTGGGTGGCACCTGCCTAAATGTAGGCTGCATTCCCACTAAATGCTATGTCCACAGCGCCACCTTTGAGGAGGCTCGCGAACGTGTGGCACAGGTTGTTCCCCAGCTGCGGCAAGGCGTCGAGGGTATCCTCTCGCAGCCCAATATCACCCTCATGCGTGGTCACGCCTCGTTCGTGGATGCTCATACAGTTAGTGTGGGCAGCGATTGCATAGCTGCCAAGAACATTATCATTGCAACGGGTAGCAAACCCAAAATGCCGCCCCTGCCTGATATTGATGATCCCCGTGTTGTCAACTCTACCGAGCTGTTACAGCTGACCACCTTGCCTAAGAAGCTTTGCATCATTGGTGCCGGAGTCATCGGCATGGAGTTTGCCAGCGTGTTCCATCGCTTCGGCTCTGAGGTGACTGTCATAGAGTTCTTGAAGGAGTGCCTGCCCATGCTCGACAGCGACATTGCCAAGCGTCTGCGCAAGACGCTGGAGAAGCGGGGTATTACCTTCCGCATGAAGACTGCCGTGCAGTCGCTCGCCGACATCGATGCAGATGTTATTCTCATTGCTACAGGGCGCCAGCCCAACACCGACGGACTGAACCTCGAAGCTGCCGGTATTACCCTCGACCAGCGAGGCAACATCCCCGTAGGTGAAAACTTCCAGCTCCCTCTCCTTTCGGAGAGGGCGGGGGGTGAGGCTGTCCTTTACGCCATCGGCGACGTAAACGGCCGTCAGATGCTTGCTCACGCTGCTGAGGCTCAGGCCCTGCATGTCATCAACCACATCATGGGACGTGCCGACGACATTCGCTTCGACGTGATGCCTGCTGCCATCTTCACCGAGCCGGAGGCAGCCTGTGTAGGTCTTTCGGAAGACCAGTGCAAGGCACAGGGCATTGCCTACAAGGTGGGCAAGGCCTTCCACCGCGCCAACGGCAAGGCACTTGCTATGGGTGAGACAGAAGGAATGGTGAAGCTGCTTTATGCTGCTCAGTCGCTCTCTGCCGAAGGTCCCCTTCCCTTGGGGGAGGGCGGGGCGATGGGCACCATCCTCGGCTGTCACGCCTTCGGTGCCCACTCGGCCGACCTTGTTCAGGAGGTAGCTGCGCTCATGTGTCGTGACACCACTGTTGAGCAGCTACGAGACATCGTCCACATCCACCCCACGCTGAGCGAGCTGCTACTCGACGCCGCAAGATAACTTACCAGTCTTCTTCGTCCTCCTCGTAGCCGTTCATCATGTTAGCATTCATCCAGTCGTCATATTCAGGGATTTCTTCGGGCGGAGTACTACGCTCAGGACTGGCTTGCAGTAGGTGTGTACGATGTTGCAACACTACGACCCTACAGGTCGGTTTTTCGTATGCTCTCTTTTTCATTGCTGTGGCCTCCATTCGTTATTTGATTACAATCTTGAACTTCGTTCGAGCTCGCTCACGCTCGGAAATGTGAGCGAGCTCTCATTTCTCTCACTTAATCGCGACCTTCTTACCGTTATTGATATAGATGCCCTTGGTGCTGGGCTTGCCGCTCAGGCGCACACCGTCTAGCGTGTACCATGCTTCGCTGTCGAAGGTCATTTCGCCCGTCTTGGTGTCGAGCGTGCCGATGGCGGTAGTCTCGCCGCTGGCCGAAATGAGTTTGACGGTGATGCTTTGTGGCAGTTCCTCCGTAGCCGCTGCGCCGCGAGTCATTCTGCGGGCGGGGGCATAGTCGGGCTCGTAGCCTGTCCACATCAGATAGCACGACGTGGGGCGGATCTTCGCGCCGCTCTTCGCCCTCACGAAGTCGCCAGCCTCGACAATATGTTCGTCCACCCACTTGCTCGCTCCTGCGAAGCCATACACCTTTCCGATTTCCTCAGGGTTCTCGCTGTCGCTCCAGTAGCGTGGCTGGTAGGTGCCAATGAAGTTCCATTTGTTCCAGGCAAAATCCGCAGTGCCGTCATACGGGGTCACCTTATTGCCGCCTTCGTTGCCCTCGGTGAAGATGTTGACGCCGTCGCCGCCATTATCGATGTACCAATACTGCGGTTCCTCGTCAGGTACGTAGAGGTACGGCGTGTTGGCCTTCATCGTGGTCGTTTCGGGATTGTCAGGCTCTCCCATCTCGGCCGTCCACTTGCTCGTTTGCGGGTCCAGATGGATGCCCTTGAACTCATAGAAATGACCAGTCAGACCGTCGCTGGAGCCACTCTTCTTGAAGGCGCTCTTCGTGAAGTTGAACGGCATCATCACCGTCACGGGCTTTCCATTGGTGAACGTGCGTTTGTAGCGCAGTAAGGGCACCCACAGTTGCGTCGTGATGTCGGGGATGCCGAGGGGTTTGTCGTCGTACTCGATGTTGTAACTCTTCACCCCGCTGAAGTCGTACGTCTCCACCATGTCGCCGTATGGCGGCGTGTAGTACTTTTCGTTGAAGAGCATGAGGCGCCCGTAGGTCTGCATGAAGCAGTGGTCGGTCGGGTCGCTAAAGTGGGCGAAGTTGTCGGGGGCGGTAGCCGATTCCACAGCGGGCGAGCCTTGCTTCAGGAAGTGCGTGGCGACAAAGAAGCAGTTGGTCAGCGTGCCCGCGCCTTGGTTGTTGGTGCGGCGGAGGAACGTGCTGTTCATATCGTTCTCATTTCCCCACAGCAGTTCGTGCTTGCCGCCGTTGTTGTCGTACTGGCCTTCGATGAAGAGGCAGTCTTCCAGTATGGCATATCCGTACTCCGAAAAGCAGCCGACGAAACCGCCGCAGCCGTAAGTCGTGCCAGAATAGTTGGGGTTGTAGATGAGTCCGTCGAACACACAGCCCGTGATGTGGCATTGGTTGTATTGCGAACTCAGGAGGCCCACGAAGCCGCCGTTGTTGGCAATGCCGCTGACGGTGCTGCTGATTTGGGTGCTGACGCGGCAGTTCTCAATAGTGAGGTTGCCGCTGGCAGAGCCTACAAGACCGCTCAAGTAGTGTTGCTCACCACCCTCTATTTGTCCCGTTGCGTGCAAGTTGCGGATGGTGACGCCGTCGGTTATGCGAAATGGGGCGCAATTAGTCCTGTCAGCGGTGTAGTTGAAGGTCAGCGTATGGCCGTCACCGTCGAACGTGCCCTTGAATGGATGGTCTGTGCTGCCTGCCATCGTTGTCACGGTGATGTTGTCACCCAGCATCACGGTCTTGCCACTGAAACCGTTCAAGTCGCCGTCCACTTCCAAGCGCTGACAGAAGTAGTTCCAGCCCTCGGCAGTCTTGATGGTGTAGGTGTCGCCGCTCTGCGTGATGTTGTTTTCATTCAGCGGATACGTGAACGTAGCGCTGAGGTTCACGTCCTCGGCGGGCATGTTGAACGTGTAAGTGTTTCCGCTTTGGGTGTAGGCGATGTTGTTGCCCGATGTCGCGCCCGTCAAGGTCAACCCATCGAGGCTTTCGTCCATCTGTTGCGTGTAAGTGATGGTCATCGCTTCGCCCTCCAAAGCCGAACTTTTGCTCAGGCTGAACTGCGAGTAGATGTTGTTGACCTTATATCCTGCCAAGATACTGAAGTCCTTGGTCAGCGTGCAGTTGTAATTGTAGCTGTCGCCGATAGTGACAGTAGCGGTTACTGTGTAGTCGCCGATTGCGGATGGTGCCATATTGCTTTCCTCGCTGGTTGCCCTATTCCGATAAACGAAGGAGGCAGTAATGTCAGTAATGCCCGTCTCATTCATGAAGTCTGTTAGGTTGAGCGATGCATTGTGTCTCTGCCAGTCGTATGAAGCATCATCGGCGGTGAGCGTCAGTGTGGACGTGCGGCTCGTGCCGAGGCTGCAATTGTGGTATTGGCTGGTCTGATTGCAGGTGGCGGTCAGCGTGTTGCTGGTGTTACTAAATGAGAACGTATGGCCGGGGTCTTGTGTTTCTTGTACCTCGACTTCATAGGTAATAACGATGGTGCCGTCATTAAATTTGAAAGTGCCGAAACTCTTATCCGGATCGCCAGCAAACATGATTTTCAACTGATTTGTTGCGCTGACATCAAGATTGCCCACAAAGGTCGCAGAGTTTGTTGATGCGTTGGTGTCATTCGACGGGAAATCGTAGTCGTTGGTTGTGCCTTGTAGATGCAGCAAGGTTGAAGGGTTGGTCTTATCAAGGCCAACGTACATTTGCATGCCACTATTGTAGAATGTGAAATTAGTGAGTTCCACGCTTTTCACGGTTCCCTCCAGATTGGTAAACTTAATGTCTGCCTCGTTTTGAATAACACTTAAACGGAAGTTCGTAATCTTTCTACCATCATTATTGGTTAGTTGAATGTAATTGCTGTTGGGAACATTGCTCGAATAGTAGAGCACCATACCCTCGCTAACCAGCGTGTGGTTGTCTTGCATCGTCGTTGTCGACGTGCAACCGTCCATGTAGAACGTCACGGTTCTCGTTTCCTTCGCTGCCCACGCCGTCTGCGCCATCATGAGCATCGTGGCGAGGGTGAGGATGAGATGGAATGATAGTTTTACTTTTGTTTTCATACTCCTCATTTTGTTTCTTTTTTAATTGTTCTTGTATTATGGTTACTTTATAATTCTCTCATCAAAGTCTAGTAGGGGGAGCACTATCGGTATGGGCATAAAGAAAGCGCAGGCCCCGTCCATACTCTCACACGGGCCTTGCACTGCCCCTATACATCTATGGTTGGAGACTGCGCTATGATGCGCAGTTCCAATGATGTATAGGTTTGCTCATAAAGTCTCGTTCGAGGTGCAAGTTCGTGTGAGAAATTGAGCAACAAAAAAGGCGCAATTGTTAATTGCGTTGCAAGGACGGTGCAAACCGAGTGCAGAGAGCTTGCTCTTTGCCGAGGTGCAGCCCGTTCTCGCACAAATTTTGTGCAAAGATACGAACTTTCCATGAAAATTGTTCACGGAAGATGCTTTTTTTTAGTCATTTTTACCGATTTAATCATATAATTCTGCATGAGAGGCACCGGACAGAGTGCCTTCACGCATGCGAAGTTACAAAAGACAACACAAAAAAGCCCTCGGCATGGACCGGAAATCGGCTGCCGAGGGTAAAAGTCTTAACCTAGATTAAGAGTTTTAGTAAAATTTGCGCCTAATCTTTACCGAAAGTGATATCTTTACGAATCGTGCTGATACCTTATATGATATATTAACGTCCAGCGATGTCTTCGGCTGCTTGTTTCTTCATCTGTTCGTACAGATACGCGGGGCTTTGCACGTAAAGTTCGCCCTCTTCGTCCTGCAGGGCCGTCATCAGCGGTGAGTTATAGACGCGCTCCATCGCCGCTTCGATGCTGCAGCCAGTGTCCTCCATCACGTATTTCACCAGTTCGCTCAAGGCATAGTCGGTGAGATAGTTGGCTATCTGATGATGAGTGGGCTGCTTCATACGGTTTCGACGTTGGTTTTGCGGAGTAAGCGTAGGGCACGCTCGGTTCCGAAGTAATACTGCTGGTCCAGGTAACGGTCTTGAAGCAGGCGGGCAGCCTCTTCGGGCGAGTAGATACCCTCGCGGTAGTTGGTCAACTGGAGCACCACGCCATCGTTGGCTATCGGGCCAATGACAATGTCGTAGTCGTGAATGGGCTTGTCGTTCTTGCGGTCGCGGTTGGCATCGACAAAAAGGAACCACTCCACTGTGGCTGTTTCGGGGAAACGCTTTATCTTCAGGTTGGACGGCAGGGCAGCCTCGTCCAGTTCATAGGTGATAAGCGTGGGCGTGCCGCCGAAGAGCCGTGCTTTCTTCTGGGCCATGCGGACGGCGGTCTTACGGTCGGGCGTTGCGTAAAAGCCCCGGCCAAAGTCCTTGTACCGCAAACCTACGGCGAGGCTGATGCGGTCGAAATCTGCGTTGGTGCCGTGATAGAGTATCATGACAGTGTCCCTCCATTCTTTTGGCAGACGATGAGCAGGTCATCGACCGTCTCATCCATCGACTGCAGGTGTTCCACGTCGAAGAATTCGATAAGGAATGCCAGCCCTTTGTGTTCGTGCAGGTAGCGGAACGCCGCCTGCCGCGTCATGGAGAAACGCTGGGCGAAAGCCTGAATGCTGGCCGTGAGATAGGGAATCTCGTACTTGCTCATATCTTCAAATGTTTTTAATGAATTACGTATTCTGAAACTTGAAACGTTTTTGGGTTTTTGCAAATTATTTGGTTTGATGCAACGGCGGAAGTCCTTCTTGAACTGATGAGTATAGTCAATACTGTACATTAGCCAAGAATTTGTTTAAACATGTCATCGACACTATTGGCGTGATAAACACGTCCATTCTTGACATCATCCATAGCTTCTTTGTAATGGGCAGTTTTTGTGATGTCATCAACTTTAGGAGTCGATTTCTGTACCCTGACAGAAGTCACGCCCACAAGCATCTTGCAAGCGTTCTTTACCTTTGAAACCAAGCTCTCATCTGGAACCTGTAATACTACTGTTGCCATGATAAATACGTATTTATGTGAAATTCCACTGCAAGGACGGTGCAAACCGAGTGCAGAGAGCTCGCTCTTTGCCGAGGTGCAGCCCGTTCTCGCACAAATTTTGTGCAAAGATACTAACTTTCCATGAAAAGTGGTCACGGATTTCTCACTTTTTTTGAGTTTTTGCGAAATATGTGGCTAATCCTTGCCGAAAGTGATATTCTTGTTCTTCTCAAATTTATATTCCATAGTTTCGTTATCTCTTTGACTGAAAAAATAATTCGCAGACCATGAAGAATCTGCGAATCACTTATATTTACCTTGCCGATAACTTACCTTCTGACGGCTGTCAGCTAATCAGCTGACGGCTGTCAGCTAATCAGCTGACAGCCGTCAGCAGATGGGTTTGCTTACGGGTAAGTATTCGTTTTATTTCTTCAAAGGAATGAGCTGCACGTTGGTAAGTGTCAGCTTGGCGGTGGCCTCGTCGATGTCGGTGGCTACCTTATTATATATAATGGTAGCATTGTTGATGTCGATGTTGTGAACGCAGTTGGCCTCTGTGGTGCCTTTTGCCTTGATGCCGGTGGTGCAACCGTAACAGGTGATGTCGCTGATGTGAATGTCCTGGAAGTCAGGAATGTTCTCCAGTTTCTTTGGTCCAGCAAAGTCGGGGTTGTCACGCCCTGCCGGACGGTCCATGTAGTCACACTGGAAGACGATGGCCTCGTCCTTGATGTCGGTCATGACGATGTTCTGTATAAACACGTTCTCGCATTGGCCGCCACGTCCGATGTTGCTCTTGAAGCGCAGGCCGGTGTCGGTACCGCTGAAGCGGTTGTCGCGTACCACGATGCGCTTCATGCCCTGAATGCTCTCGCTGCCGATGACAAAACCGCCATGGGCATGATAGACGGTGTTGCGCTCAATGAGGATGTCGGCACAGCCGTTGGCAGTTGAGGTGGGCTTGTTCTTGCCGCTCTTCATGCAAAGGCCGTCGTCGCCGGCATCTACCGTGCAGTTGACGATGAGGCCTACGTTAACGTCAGAGAAGTCGATGGCGTCACCGTTCTGCGCGTTCCACGGGCAGCGAACCGTCACTCCATCGACGATGACATTCTTTGAGTTGCAGGGATGCACGTGGAAGCGAGGAGAGTTCTGAACCGTGACGCCCTGAATGAGCACGTTCTCACAGTCGGTGACGCGAATCAGGTCGGCACGCATCTTCTCCTGATTCTCAGGTGTGTCGGCAATGTTGGGGTAACCGGCTTTTACGTCCCACGGGTACCACAGCTTACCCTCTTGACGCTCCACACCGCCAATTTCTTGGAAAGCCTTCCATTCTACGTCACTCACCTTCTCACGCTTTACGGGGCGCCACTGGGCACCGTTGCCGTCGATGATTCCCTCGCCGGTAATGGCGATGTTCTTCTGCTTCGAGGCGCGAATGCCGGCATAGCAGCGGTCGCTCTTGCCACTGGGATCAACAAACAGGCTTTTGTCGGCAGAGAAGAGAATGATGGCGTTCTTGTCCAGATGCAGGTCAATGCCTGACTTCAGCATGATGGGCCCCGTGAGCCAGATGCCGGCCGGTACGTTCAAGTGGCCGCCGCCCTGCTTCGAGAGTTTGCTGATGCCTTTCTTGAATGCTTCGGTGTTCAGCGTCACACCGTCGCCCACGCCGCCAACTTCTGTCAGCGACAGGCTGGCATCAGGAATGACGGGCGTGGTGACCTGAGCCATCGGGGTCGGCAGGTTCTGATAATACTTGGAATAGTCCTGTGCCATTGCCTTCCCGGCAAAACACGTCAGCAGCATGGCTGCACAGATAGTTTTTAGTAGTTTCATGTTATAATGTTTATTCTTTTATCTTTCTTATACTAGATGTTCTATAAGGTCAGCACGTTCGCCGGGCAGCATGTCGATGACGGGAATTTCTATCATTGTGTAGCAGCCGGGCTGTTGGCGCAGCGAGGCACGTGCCACGTTGACCAGCACCTGAGCCGTCAGGGCAGGGTTGTTGATGCTCATGTTGAACTCGAAGCGCTGGTTCTGCGTCTTTCCGCTCACGCCCTTGCGCACCATGTGTACGCCGTGGCCCATGTCGCGTACGTCATCTACTGACTCCACGGCAAAGACGTGTGTCTCGTCAGAGGCAAAGTAGGGGTCGGCCTTGATGGCTGCCGTCACGTCTTCCAGTTTGGCCCCGTCCTCTAACTCCACATAGACCATGCGACGGTGAATGCCCTCGCCGAGGGGGATGGTCATGCTGAGCGCATTCTTCACACCAGCTTTCGAGCGAACGCAGACCGAGTGGCCCATTGACATGCCCGGGCCAAAGTTGGTGTAGCTCAGTCCTTTTGGTGCAAGCCCCTGTAGCAGCGTGCGTACGATGCTGTCAGAACCCGGGTCCCATCCGGCGGCAATGATGCTGACGGTGCCCGTCTGCTTGTTCAGCTCCATGAGTCGCTCGCGGTAGCCGCGTATGTTGGTGTGAATGTCGAAGGAATCGACGGTATTGATGCCAAGCGGCAGAATCTGCTTGGCATACTCCTCGCACGAACGGGTGGGGGTGGCGAGTATGGCTACCTGCACGTCCTTCAGTTCGCGGATGTCCTTCACTACGTCGTAGGGTGCCAGTTCGGCGGGCTTGTCGGCGGCACCGTTCCTGCGTACGATGCCTGCAATTTCAAAGTCGGGTGCGGCCTCCAGTGCCTCCACCGTGAATTTTCCAATGTTGCCGTATCCTACTACGGCTGCTCTAATCTTCTTCATCTTTTTTTGTTTTTGTGGTTGTGAATATATCAATTTGCCTGCAAAATTACAAAATAATTCATAATTCATCATGCGTAATACATATTTTTTTGTAATTTTGCACAAAATAATAACCAAAAACAAGACATTATGTACGACAAAGAACGAGGTTTTTACATTGCGCACTGTGCTGACGGGGCGCTGAGTATTACAGGAAAGATGGCAAATCGCCACGGACTCATTGCCGGTGCCACAGGTACTGGTAAGACCGTGACGCTGCAAGTAATGGCAGAGACGTTCTGTCAGGCAGGCGTTCCCTGCTTCATGGCTGACATGAAGGGCGACCTGAGTGGTATTTCGCAGGTGGGCAAGCTGAGTGGCTTCATTGAGAAGCGCCTGCCGGAGTTCGGCATTGAGAACCCGGAGTTCCAGAGTTGTCCCGTGCGTTTCTACGACGTGTTCGGCGAACAGGGCCACCCCATGCGTGCCACCGTTTCGCAGATGGGCCCGCAGCTGCTGTCGCGTCTGTTGCAGCTGAACGAGACGCAGGACGGAGTGCTCAACATTGTGTTCCGCATTGCCGACGAGCGCGGCTTGCTGATTGACGACCTGAAGGACCTGCGCTCCATGCTCGACTGGGTTTCGAAGCACGCCAAGGACTACACCACCAAGTATGGCAACATCTCTACCGCCACGGTTGGTGCCATACAGCGTGCCCTGCTGCAGTTGGAGAATCAGGGTGCCGAGCATTTCTTCGGACTCCCCTCTTTTGACATACAGGACCTGCTGGCCGTTGAGGACGGCAAGGGCGTGATGAGCGTGCTGGCTGCCGACAAGCTGATGATGCAGCCGAAGCTCTACTCCACATTCCTGCTGTGGCTGCTCTCTGAACTGTACTCCACGCTGCCCGAGGTGGGCGACCTGGAGAAGCCGAAGCTCGTCTTCTTCTTTGACGAGGCGCACATGCTTTTTACCGATACCAGCAAGGCCCTGCTCGACAAGATAGAACAGGTTATCCGACTCATTCGTTCGAAGGGCGTGGGCATTTACTTCATCACCCAGAGTCCCACCGACATTCCCGAGAACATACTCGGACAGTTAGGCAACCGCGTGCAGCATGCCCTGCGTGCCTACACCCCGAAGGACCAGAAGGCCGTGAAGACCGCTGCCGACACGTTCCGCGCCAACCCCGCTTTCAAGACCGACGAGGCCATCATGAACCTTGAGACTGGCGAGGCCCTCGTCTCGTTCCTTGATGCCAAGGGTGCCCCCAGCATGGTGGAGCGGGCCAAGATCCTGTTCCCGTTGTCGCAGATAGGAGCCGTCACCGAGGGGCAGCGTCTCGACATCATCAAGCAGAGCCGTATCTATGGCAAGTACGACACCCCCGTGGAGCGTGAGAGTGCCTTCGAGAAGCTGATGGAAGAGGCCGAGACTGCATTAGCAGCACAGGAGAATGTAGAGGTTCCCGTGCCTGCCGAGAAACCCGCCAAGGGCGATAAAGAGGAAAAGAAGAAGCCCGGCATCATGTCGAAGGTGTGGAAAGCCGTGATGACAGCTGTCACCTCTACGCTGGCCGCCCTGCTGGGCACGTGGGTAAGCAACAAGGTGAGCGGTAAGCAGACCAAGAGCCGTACGTCGGCCAAGGAGAAGGTGGTGAAGAACGCTACCAGCGCCGCCACACGTACCATTACCAAGGAGCTGACGCGCGACATTCTGGGTAATCTGGTGAAGTAAATTTCATCCAATTACAATAAAAGCCCTTTGTATTCGTTTTAATTATTGTATAAACGGAAACGAATATGATAGAATACATTAAGGGTGAGCTGACCGAGCTGACCCCCGCAATGGCCACGATTGAGGCTGCGGGGGTGGGCTACGGTCTTAATATTTCACTGAATACGTATAGTGCCATCCAGAACAAGAAAGAGGCCAAGCTCTATGTCTATGAATCAATCCGTGAGGATGCCTACGTACTCTTCGGGTTCTATAATAAAAAGGAACGCGAGATGTTCCAGCTGCTCATCAGCGTCAGCGGCGTGGGAGCCGGTACGGCCCGCATGGTGCTCTCGTCCATGAGCGTCAGCGAGCTTTGCCAAGCTATCAGCACCGGCAACGAACGGGTCATCAAGGGCATCAAGGGCATCGGCCTGAAGACCGCCCAGCGCATCATTGTCGATTTGCGTGACAAGATAGTGGCCTTGGGCATTGCCGACGAGATTCCTGCAGGTGGTACGATGAGCGCCCCTGTCAACAATGCCGTGAAGGACGAGGCTGTGGCCGCCCTCACCATGTTGGGCTTCTCGCCTGCCCCTACGCAGAAGGTGGTGTTGCAGATATTGCAGCAGCAGCCTGACCTGCCTGTCGAACAGGTGGTGAAACAGGCTCTGAAACAGATTAAGTGAAAAGGGTTGAGGGTTGATGAAACGACTGACGACATACTTGGTGTTACTGTTAGTGAGCATGGTGGCATTGGCCAATATGCTTGCCAGTGGTAGCCGTATGTTATCAATCAACCCTCAACCCTCAACCCTCAACCCTCAACCAGATTCAGATACCGTTGCCGTGCCAGTGCGCTGGCGCGTGCAGCCTACGGTTCCCATCACAGTGGCAGACCTTGACACCTCGGTACTCGACCTACGTCGGCCCGACAACCTGAAGCAGACGGTTGAGCTCGATACCATAGGTGGTGGCTACCGCATAGGCATGAAGATAGGCGACAGCTACCTGAACACCCCCATCCTGATGTCGGCTGACGAGTACCTGCTTTGGACGGAGCGCAGGCAGATGCAGCGTTTCTTCCATAACAAGAATGCCGAGTTGGTGCAGACAAAGGGAAAGGACAAGTTCTCGTTTGCCGACATGAACTTCGATTTAGGCCCGGCAGAGAAGATCTTCGGCCCCGGTGGTGTGCGCATCCGAACCCAGGGAACGGCAGAGCTGAAGATGGGTGCTAACATCAAGAAGATTGACAACCCGTCGTTGCCCATTCGTAACCGTAACACCACCGCCTTCGACTTCGACGAGAAGATCAACCTGAACGTGACTGGTAGCGTGGGCGACAAGATGAAGATGACGCTGAACTATAACACCGACGCTACCTTCGACTTCGACACGAAGAATCTGAAACTGCGCTACGAGGGAAAAGAGGACGAAATCATCAAGTTGGTGGAAGCGGGAAACATCACGTTCCCCTCTAATAACACGCTGGTGAAAGGTGCGGCAAGCCTCTTCGGTGTGCGTGCTGACATGCAGTTCGGCAAGCTGAAGCTGCAGACCGTGCTGTCGCAGAAGAACTCGACCACGAAGAGCGTCTCGTCGAAGGGCGGCACACAGCTCACTCCGTTTGAGATTAACGTGTCCAACTACGAGGAGAACCGCCACTTCTTCCTCTCGCAATATTTCCGCGACCAGTACGACGCATCGATGGCCACCCTGCCCAACATGACGACGGGTGTCACCATCAACCGTGTGGAAGTGTGGGTAACCAACAAGTCGGGTACCACGTCGAACACCCGTAACCTTATTGCCCTGACCGACCTTGGTGAAGACCAGCACATCAGCAATACTAACCTGTGGAGCGGCAACGGCATGCTCATACCCTCAAATGAGTCGAACAATGAGTACAGCACGCTGGTGAACAACCACGCCGAAGCCCGAAACATTGACCAGGCCAGTACCGTGCTGGAGGGTATTGGAGGCTTCAGCGGCGGTATTGATTATGAGAAACTGTCGTCGGCCCGTCTGCTCAGCTCGTCGGAATATACCGTCAACGCGGCCCTTGGCTACATCTCCCTTCGCACCACGTTGCAGACCGACCAGGTGCTGGCTGTAGCCTACGAATATACCTATGGCGGCGTGACCTATCAGGTGGGTGAGTTTGCCGCCGACCATACCAATGCCAGTGAGGCGCTCTTTGTGAAGTCGCTGAAGAACACCAGCAACAATCCCCGTCAGGGTAACTGGGACCTCATGATGAAGAACGTCTATTACCTGGCCTCGAACGTGGAGCGGACTAAGTTCCGGCTGGACATTAAGTTCCAGAGCGATACCACGGGTGTCTATCTGACCTACATCCCCGAGCCCCAGACCAAGGAGACGCCGATTATCCGGCTGATAGGTGCCGACCGCCTGGACAATAACAACCGTGCACACCCTAACGGCTACTTCGACTTCGTGGAGGGATACACCGTGCAGAACGGCCGTGTGTTCCTGCCTGCTGCCGAGCCCTTTGGTGCCTACATGAAGTACTGTCTTCAGAAGGCAGGCGTCAGTGCGGCGTCAGCTGATAAGTATGCATTTACCGAACTGTACGACTCGACGAAGACAGTGGCCAAGCAGATAGCCGAGAAGAACAAGTTCCAGTTAGTGGGCCAGTTCAAGGGTACGTCGGCCAACGTCATCTCACTGGGTGCCTACAACGTGCCGCAGGGCTCCGTAGTCGTTACGGCTGGCGGTGTGACGCTCACCGAGGGCTCCGACTACTCCGTCGATTACTCTGCCGGTGAGGTCACCATCCTGAACCAAAGCATCATCGAGGCAGGCACCAATGTCAATGTGTCGTTAGAGAGTAACACCGACTACGGTATGCAGCGAAAAACCATGCTTGGCTTCAACTGGGAGTACGACTTCACCAAGAACTTTCAGCTGGGCGGTACGCTCATGCACCTGAGCGAACAGACGCTGACTACGAAGGTCAGCATGGGTTCGGAGCCGCTGAAGAACACCCTGTGGGGACTTAACGTGAACTGGAAGACCGAGAGCCAGTGGCTCACCAACATACTCGACGCGCTGCCGGGCCTGCACTGTACGCAGCCGTCGCAGATTTCCTTCACCGGCGAATATGCACAGCTTATTGCCGGTACGGCAGGCGGCACGCAGGACAACGCATCGTACCTCGACGACTTTGAGAACACGAAGAACTGCATCGACGTCAGCGAACCGAAGTCGTGGATCATCTCGAGTGTGCCCACCATGTTCCCCGAGCATGCTGACAAGACCACCGTCAGCAGCGGCTTTAACCGTGCGCTGCTGTCGTGGTACAACATCGACCCGCTGTTCACCTACCGCTCGTCGTCGCTGACGCCCGCCCACATCAAGAGCGACCTCGAACAGCTGTCGAACCACTATGTCCGCGAGGTCTATGTGGCTGAGCTCTATCCAAACCGTGACCAGAGCACCTATAACGGTGCCACCGCCACGCTGCCCATTCTGAACCTGGCCTACTACCCCTCAGAGCGAGGACCCTATAACCTGAACACCGACCTGAACCCCGACGGTACGCTGCCCAACCCGCAGCAGCGCTGGGGCGGCATGATGCGTAAGCTGGACACCAACGACTTTGAACAGGCCAACATCGAGTACATTGAGTTCTGGCTCCTTGATCCGTTCATCTATACCCGCAAGGCAGGCACTGCCTCGGAGTATGGTGGCGACCTCTACATCAACCTGGGTGAGGTGAGCGAGGACGTGCTGCGTGACGGCTACAAGTTCTACGAGAGTGGCATGCCCGTCGATGGCACCAGTTCGTTCCAGGAGACGCAGTGGGGTAAGATACCTGTGCAGGCCACCCAGACATACGCCTTCGCCACCACCAGCGGCAGCCGCGAGCGTCAGGACGTGGGATTTAACGGCCTGACCGACGATGAAGAGCGTACGTACGGCGTCTATGCCGACTTCCTGCGCGACATGCCCGTCACCAATGACAGCGTGCGTCAGGCGTGGATGGCCGACCCCGCCAACGACGACTACCACTACTACCGTGGCAGCGACTTAGACCAGCAGCGGGCCTCCATCCTCCAGCGATACAAGCGCATCAACATGCCGCAGGGCAACTCGCCTGACAACGACTCTAACAACGAAAGCTACGACACCAGCTATAAGACCACGCCCGATGTGGAGGATATCAACCAGGACTACACGCTCAACGAGTATGAGCGCTTCTTCCAGTATCACGTCAGCATACGCCCCGAGGACCTTGAGATAGGCCGTAACCACATCGTGGATATCCGTAACAGCGGAGTGCGCCTGCGCAACGGCGACACCACCACCGTGCAGTGGTATCAGTTCCGCATCCCCATTCAGCAGTACGAGCGGCGCGAGGGCGGCATCAGCGACTTCTCCAGCATCCGCTTTATGCGTATGTTCATGACCCAGTTCCAGAACCCTATCGTGCTCCGCTTCGGCTCACTCGACCTCGTGCGCGGCGAATGGCGCATCTACGACCAGTCGCTGGCCACTACGGCAGCCGCTGAGACGGGAACATTAGAGGCCAGTGCCGTCAACATTGAGGAGAACAACGACCGCCAGCCCGTCAACTACGTGCTGCCGCCGGGCATCACCCGTGTGCAAGACCCCTCGCAGCCGCAGCTGGTCGAGGCCAACGAGCAGGCCCTTAACCTGACGGTGCGCAATATGTCGCCCGGTGAGTCGAAGGGAGTCTATAAGAACTCGTCCATTGACCTGCGCAACTACAAGCGGCTGCAGATGTTCGTGCATGCCAACCACCTGATGAACGACGAGACGAACCTGCAGGACGGTGAACTGGCCGTCTTCGTCCGTCTGGGTAACGACTACAAGAGTAACTACTACGAATACGAGATACCCCTGAAGCTCACCCCCGACCGCAGCAATTATAATAAGTACAACATTGAAGACTGCCGCGCCGTGTGGCCTCAGGAGAACATGCTCGACATGGACCTGTCGGTATTCACCGACCTGAAGAAGGAGCGCAACAAGCAGCGTGGCTCCGGCGGTGCTTCCTATACCAGGCTGTTCTCTGACTACGACCCCAACCATCCGCAGAACAAGATCAGCATCATGGGTAACCCGTCGTTAGGCGAGGTGAAGACTATGATTATCGGCGTGCGTAACATCAGCTCGGCGCAGAAGTCGGGTGAGGTGTGGGTCAACGAGCTGCGCCTGCTCGAAACCAACAACAGCGGTGGCTGGGCAGCCAATGGCGCACTCAACGTGCAGCTCTCCGACATTGGCAGCCTGAACCTCACTGGCCGTATCATGACTGAGGGCTTCGGCGGACTGGAGGAAGGCATCATGCAGCGCTCCACCGATAACTTCCGCACCTTCTCGTTTACGGCCAATGTCGAGCTGGGCAAGTTCTTCCCCGACAAGGCGAAAGTCAGCATACCGCTCTACTACTCCATCACGAAGGAAGAGACTAAGCCCAAGTATAATCCGTTGGACACCGACCTCAGGCTCGATGAGTCGTTAGACGCCATGACCGACCAGCACGAGCGTGACTCCATTGAGAGCATTGCCGTGACGCGCACTACCAACACCAACTTCTCGCTCACCAACGTCCGTGTGGGCATCAAGACCAAGCGCCACCCCATGCCTTACGACCCAGCCAACTTCTCGTTCTCCTACGGTCACCAGCACCGCTACACCTCGGGCGAGACGACCGTCTATGAGCGTGACGACCAGTGGCGGGGCTCGTTCAGCTATAACTATACACCCGTCTATAAACCCTTCGAACCCTTCAAGGGCCTGAAGGGCAAGTCCAAGTGGCTTAACTTCCCCAAGGCACTCGGCTTCAACTACCTGCCGCAGAACATCTCGTTCGACACCCGTCTGCAGCGTAACTACTACGAGCTGCAGGAGCGCGACATGGAAGATCTGGGCGGGGCAGGACTGCCGCCGACCTTCAACTCGTCGTTCTTCTGGGACCGTGAGTTCAAGCTGCGCTGGGACTTCACCAAGAACCTGCACATGACCTTCAGCTCTGCCACCCATGCAGAGATAGAGCAGCCTTACGGCATCATCAACAAAGACCTCTATCCCGACCGCTATGAGGCGTGGAAGGACTCCGTGTGGCACAGCATACGTAACCTCGGCACGCCGCTCGACTACCAGCAGAACCTGACCGCCACCTATCAGCTGCCGCTCAACAAGCTGCCTCTCTTCGACTGGCTTAATGCTGACGCTTCGTATAACGCCACCTACAAGTGGGTGCGCGGTACCGAGTTAGAGAGCGGCAAGTCGTTGGGTAACACCATTACCAACAACCGCCAGCTAACCCTCAACTCAACGTGGAACATGGAGACGCTCTATAACCACGTGCCGTTCCTGAAGACAGTCAACGACCGGTTCAAGAAGCGGAACACCAATACCTCGGCTAACCGTAATACGAAAGGAAACAAGAAGCCCAAGCCTGGCGAGGAGGACGAAAAAGCCCTGCCCAAGAACCGGCAGGCATTCATGAAGGAGGTGAAGCTCAAGACCGACACCACCCAGGTGCTGAAGCATGACAAGAAGACGAAGCGCATTACCGTCACCGCCCGTACGGCTGACGGAAAAGCCTACCGTATAAAATATAAGGTGAAGGACCAGAACAGCATCGAGATACTCAGCCGCGACACCGTCACCATCATGGTCACCATCAACGCCAAGAAACCCGCTGACAAGCAGTGGTGGTACGAGCCCGCACAGCACGTGTCGCGCTTCCTCATGATGGTGCGTAACGTCAGCATCTCCTATCGTGACCAACGGGCCATGGTCCTGCCGGGCTTCATGCCCCGGGTGGGCGACGCCTTTGGCCAGCGCACGGGCAGCGTCATGGCACCGGGACTCGACTTTGCCTTCGGCCTTGCCGGTGACTCCTACATTGACAAGAGCCTGCGCGAAGGCTGGCTCTGTACCGACAGCCTCGTCACACAGCCCGCCACCATCAATACCACGCAGGACCTCCAGATACGCATGCAGCTGGAACCCCTGCAGGACCTGCGTATCGACCTGAACTGGGCACGCAACGAGACGCGCGCCCGCTCCATACAGTACATGTTCGGCGGCATGCCCACCACGCAGAGCGGAACACTCACCATGACCACCATCAGCCTCGGCTCGGCACTCGAAGGCATAGGCGATGCCAGCAACGGCTACCCCTCGGCCTCGTTCGAGAAGTTCTGTTCGCTGCTCGGCGTGGTGAAGGGCGGCGACAATGCTCAACCCCTCAACTCTCAACTCTCAACACTCAACCCTCGTCAGATGATTCCCGCCTTCCTCGATGCCTATACCAGCAGCTCGTCGTCAGGCGGCATACTCCCCAAGCTGCGTGCCATGCTGCCCAACTGGTCTGTCCGCTACACAGGCCTGATGCGTTACCAGTGGTTTGCTGACCATTTCAAGAGCTTCAACGTCAACCACGGCTACAAGTCCATATTCTCCATAGGCTCTTATTCCACGCCTATCATGCCCTACGCCCAGCTGTCGCTCGATGCCGACAAGCTCAACGTGCCCTCGGTCAGCCTGAATGAGTCATTTACGCCGCTCCTGGGCGTTGACATGACATTGCAGAACAGCATGACGCTCAAGATGGAGTACCGCACCACCCGGGTGCTCAACCTCTCCATGACCAGCTTCCAAATGAGCGACAACCGTTCTAACGACTGGGTCGTCGGCGTAGGCTATAAGATTCAGGACTTCCGACTCTTCGGGTCGGGCACCTCTCGTAAAATCAAGAAAGCCCAGCGCGGAAAGAAGAACGCCAAGGCCGAAGCAGAGCAGAACACCGCCACCCAGCAGCGCCGGGGCAACGGCGTCAACCACGACCTCAACCTGCGCCTCGACCTCACCTATCGCAGGCAGGCCTCACTGGTGCGCGACATTGCCACCATGACCAGCAACGCCTCCAGTGGCAACTCCGCCTTCAAGGCCTCCTTCCTGGCTGACTACACCCTGTCGCGCCTGCTCACCTTCTCTGCCTACTACGACCTGCAGACCAACACGCCGTTGCTCTCTTCCAGCTCCTATCCCACGACCACCCACGACTTCGGCGTGTCGCTGAAGTTCTCGCTGACACGGTGATTAAGTAGATTCCAAGACGCACGAGGACTGGAAGTGCCTGCTGATTACGTATGATGAAGAGGGTATGGAACATGGAATACCCGTGGTGCCTGTTTGGAAGTGGCTGATGAAACTACAGTAATTGTTGTGTTTATAACAGTAAAAAGCCAGGCTTCAAGGAAAACTCAATTTTTCTCATTTATTCAGATTTGAGATTTTTTTGTAACTGTTCAGCGATTAATATATCCTTGAGGTTGACCGGATTTTAAAAGACAGGAACAGGCGACTTGATGAGCACTGTCTGGTGTACGGTTTTGCATGACTTGGTATCGGGTTTTGCACGCTTTTGTGGTGAGTTTTGCACGAAAACTCACCATAAAGTCAAGCAAAACTCACCATAAAGTCAAGCAAAACTCAACATGAAGTCAAGCAGACTCACAGACTTTGACTTACTTCCTGACAGTCTTTGACGAAAGATTCCATCTGCTTTGCCGAAGAAACGAGGGAAGTTCGATAATGAATTGAGCGTACTTTGATAATGAATTGATGCAAGTTCGACGATAAAAGTTGGTAAGATTTATCGTCAAAGTTCGCTCGTTTTATCATCAAAGTCCGCTCGTTTTATCGTCGAAGTCCGAAAGGTTCGCCTTCAAGGCTTGCTTGAAGGCTTAGCAGAATGACCGGCGAATGCTTACTTTCTGGTAACAAGTGTAGGCAAAAAAGTTTTGAATGCGGCTTTATTATTTTCAGTCGTTCCACGTCTATCACTAAGAAAATGTCGTCAGACGGGTTATAGAATACCCTTTCCTCGGTTCGATTTCATGAGCTGAAGGGCTTCCTCATAGATTGCCACTATTATTGACGGGCTCTGGCTCTTTCTTGTCGTAGGCATGCAGCGGATAGTCGGTGGTGAAGTGCAGGCCGCGGCACTCCTTGCGCTCCAAGGCCCAGCGGGTGATGAGGTAGCCCACGTTGATCATGTTGCGCAGTTCGCAGATGTCCTTCGAGGCCTTGACGCGCTTGAAGAGTCGCTCCGTCTCTTCGTAGAGCATGTCTAAACGGTCCCAGGCACGATGCAGGCGCAGGTCGGAGCGTACGATGCCCACGTAGTTGGACATAATCTGGTTGACCTCGCGCACGCTCTGCGTGATGAGCACCTTCTCCTCGTTGGTCATGGTGCCCTCATCGTTCCATTCGGGCACGCGGTCGTTCCAGTCGTACAGCTCGACATGCTCTACCGAGTGGCGGGCGGCTGCTTCGGCATAGACCACGGCCTCGATGAGTGAGTTGCTGGCCAGTCGGTTGCCGCCATGCAGACCGGTGCACGAGCACTCGCCGATGGCGTAGAGGCGCTCGATGCTGGACTGTCCGTTGAGATCTACCTTGATGCCGCCGCACATATAGTGGGCAGCGGGGCGGACGGGAATATAGTCGCAGGTTATGTCGATGCCCATGGAGAGACACTTCTGGTAGATGTTGGGGAAGTGCTTGCGCGTCTCCTCGGCGGGCTTGTGGGTCACGTCTAAGCAGACATGGTCAATGCCGTGAATCTTCATCTCCTTGTCGATGGCTCGGGCCACGATGTCGCGTGGGGCCAGCGAGAGTCGCTTGTCGTATTTCTCCATGAACGACTCACCGTTAGGCAGGCGCAGTATGCCGCCGTAGCCGCGCATGGCCTCGGTGATGAGGTAGGCGGGGTGCGTCTCGTTAGGATTATGCAGCACGGTGGGGTGGAACTGTACGAACTCCATGTCGGCTACCGTTGCCTTGGCACGGTAGGCCATGGCGATGCCGTCGCCCGTGGCAATGACGGGGTTGCTGGTGGTCAGATAGACGGCACCGCAGCCGCCGGTGCAGAGCACGGTGACTTTAGCCAGATAGGTGTCGATGGGTTGAGGGCTGAGCGTTGAGGGTTGATTATTCAGCACGTAGGCCCCGTAACAGCGGATGTTGGGTGAGCGGCGGGTGACGCGAACGCCCAAGTGGTGCTGCGTGATGATTTCCACGGCGAAATGGTTCTCCTTGACGTCGATGTCAGGACAGTTGCGCACGGCCTCCATCAGTCCGCGCTGAATCTCGGCACCGGTGTCGTCGGCATGGTGCAGGATGCGGAACTCTGAGTGTCCGCCCTCGCGGTGCAGGTCGAAGTCGCCGTTCTCCTTCCGGTCGAAGTTGACACCCCAGTTCACCAGTTCCCTGATTTGTTCGGGTGCGTTACGTACCACCTGTTCCACGGCAGCGCGGTCGGAGATGTAGTCGCCTGCTATCATGGTGTCCTCGATGTGTTTGTCGAAGTTGTCGAGTTCCAGGTTCGTGACACTTGCCACTCCGCCTTGGGCAAACGAGGTGTTCGCCTCGTCGAGGCTTGTCTTGCAAATCATGCAGATGCGGGCTTGCTGGGTTGAGCGTGGAGTGTTGAGTGTTGAGCGTTGAGCGTTAAGTGCACGGGCCACTTTCAGGGCGTAGCTCATGCCGGCCACGCCTGCTCCAATAATGAGAAAATCGTACTTATAAACCATGTTATGTTTGTTTTAGTGCTGCAAAGATAATAAAAAGTTGAGAGTTGAGTGTTGAGAGTGGGGATTTTTTTGTAATTTTGCAGCAAATTATGAAAAAATATATACTTTTATTACTGTCGTTGTTCCTTTTAGGAGGAACGGCGGTTAAAGGTCAAGGGAGTTCCATCAACAGTTCCCTGTTACCCAATGACTCCGTGCCGGCATTGCCGTGGCCGCAGTCGTTGCAGGCAGACATTGACACGCTGCTGGCTACGTCGGCGCTGCTGGATGTGTCGGAGGTTGGTCTCATCGTCTATGACCTCAGTGCTGACAGTGCGCTCTACAGCTACCATCCGCGCCACACGCTGCGGCCTGCGTCGAACATGAAGCTGGTGACGTCGATAGCGGCACTCGACCGTCTGGGCGGAGCCCACAAGTTCCGTACGTCACTCTACTACACAGGAGTGCTCGACAGCTGTACGCTCAGGGGCAGCCTGTACTGCGTGGGCGGCATGGACCCGAAGTTTGATGATGACGACCTGCAGGTTTTTGCCATGCAGGTGCGCAGCTTGGGCATTGACACCATTCGTGGCCGTATAGTAGCCGACAAGTCGATGAAGGACAGTGACCTGTTAGGGTGGGGCTGGTGCTGGGATGACGACAACCCCGTGCTGTCGCCGCTGCTGGTCTCGCGCAAGGATGAGTTCACGCAGCGCTTTGTTCAGCAGTTGCAGCGGCAGGGCATCGTGGTCGATGTGGAGCTGGCCGAGGGACGGCTGCCTAACGGTGCCAACCTCATCTGCTCGAGCTTTCACACCATGGACCAGGTGCTGCTGAAGATGATGAAGGACAGTGACAACCTCTATGCTGAGTCGATGTTCTACCACTTGGCCTTGTCGCAAATGGGACGGCCCGCAACAGCCAAGATGGCGCGTGATGCCGTCAACAAGCTCATTGAGCGCTTAGGACTGAAACCGTCGGACTACATTATTGCCGACGGCAGCGGACTGTCGCTCTACAACTACCTGTCGCCAGAGTTGGAAGTGGCGTTGCTGCGTCATGCCTGGCGCAACAGCGAGATACGTGAGCACCTGTACCCCTCGTTGCCCATAGCGGGTGTGGACGGGACGCTGTCGAAGCGCATGCATAAAACGCCGGCTGAAGGAAACGTGCACGCCAAGACGGGCACGCTGAAGGGTGTCACCACGCTGGCAGGCTACTGCCGTGCCGCCAATGGCCATATACTCTGTTTCAGCATCATGAACCAGGGCGTGATGCAGCTTTCCCGTGGCCGTGACTTTCAGGACCGCCTTTGTGTGCTGATGTGCCAGCCGCGCTAAAAACCTCGAAGGTCGAGGTACGAGGTGCGAGGTGCGAGGTACGAGGTGCGAAGACACGCTCAACACCCAACACCCAACACCCAACCCTTAGACCGGTCCCCTTAGACCTTAGACAAAAAATAAACCTCAAATCAAAGAAACAATGGAAGAGATTATCAGTTTTGTTGAAGACCTGTTGTTGTCGATGAGTGTGTCGGCTGATGCCGTACCTGTCATTTGTCATGTGGTGCTCATTGTGGTGGCGGTGCTGCTGGCTTGGTTGGCAGGGTGGATTTGCAAACTCTTTATCCCCCTCATACTGAAGCTGACGAAGAAGACGGAGGCGCGGTGGGACGATGCGCTGTTCAACGAGCAGGTGCTCCGGTCTGCCTGTCAGGTGGTGCCGGCATTGGTCGTCTGGCAACTGTTGCCCAACGTGTTCTATGATTTTCCCACCGTCCACGAACTGCTGGCTCGGCTGACGGCCATCTATATTACGGTGATGACTGTGCGTACGGCGCTGATCTTCGCCGACTCCTTCCGGCTGTTGGAGAGTGGACAGCGAACCTCGAAGCAGCAGTACCTCTACTCCTTTATCGGCATCATGAAGATTATACTCATCTTCATTGCCGTGATTATCGTCATTTCTATCATAGTCAACAAGAACCCCACCACGCTGTTGGCAGGTCTGGGAGCTGCCTCGGCTATTATGATGCTGGTGTTTCAGGACACCATCAAGGGACTGGTGGCTGGCGTGCGGCTGACGTCGAACGACATGATGCGTGTGGGCGACCGTATCACCGTGCCTGCAGCAGGTGCCGACGGCATTGTGGAGGACATATCGCTCACTACGGTAAAGGTGCGCAACTTCGACAACACCATCATCACCGTCACGCCGCAGACACTGGTTGACGGCTCATTCCAGAACTGGAAGGGCATGAAGGAGAACGTGGGACGCAAGGCGGTGCGCAAGGTGTTCTTCGACTTCCGGAGCATCCAGCAGAACGATGAGGGCGTAGTGAACCTGACGCGCTACCGTGAGCACATGGAGCAGTGGCTGGCCAAGAACGAGAAGGTGGTGGCTGAGAACCCCATCTTGGTGCACCAGCTGGATGCTACGCCGACGGGTCTGCCCGTGGAGTTCGTCTTCTGGCTGCGCAGTCAGGATGCCATTCCCTTCGAACATGCCATTTCGGAAATCATGGAGTATGCCTACGCCAAGTGCAACGACTACGGGCTGCGCATCTATCAGCAATATAGTTAGGAGTTATGTCGTTTGCTGTTACCATTATTGACTGGTTCCGCCAGAACGGACGTGCGCTGCCTTGGCGCGAGACGCGCGACCCGTATGCCATCTGGCTGTCGGAGATTATTCTGCAGCAGACGCGGGTGGAGCAGGGACGGCCCTATTGGGAGCGCTTCATGCGCCGTTGGCCTACGGTTGATGACCTTGCGGCAGCTACTGAGGACGAAGTGTTGCGCGAATGGCAGGGACTGGGCTACTACAGCCGTGCCCGTAACCTGCATGCGGCAGCCCGTCAGGTGGCGGCCCGTGGCGGTTTCCCCACTACGTTTGAGGAACTGAAAGCGTTGAAAGGCGTGGGCGACTATACGGCAGCCGCCATTGGTTCCTTTGCCTTCAACCTCCCCGTGGCTGTGGTCGATGGTAATGTGTATAGGGTGCTGGCCCGTCATTTCGGCATCAGCACACCCATCAACACCACCGAGGGCAAGAAGGAGTTTGCGGCCTTGGCACAGGAGCAGTTACTCCCCGCCCTAAACAGGGAGGGGCAGGGGGCGGATATCTTCAACCAGGCCATGATGGACTTCGGTGCCACGCTGTGTACGCCCTCCAACCCGCATTGTGAGGAGTGTCCGCTCATGGAAACCTGTGTGGCCCTGCGTGAGGGCAGGGTCAGCGAACTGCCTGTCAAGCTGCGCAAACTGAAAATACAAGAACGCCACATCACCTATATATATATAAGGTATAAGGGTGAGACCGCCATCCGCCGTCGTCCCAAGGGTGACATCTGGGAAGGGTTGTATGAGCCGTTAAGCCCACCCCTAACCCCTCCCCAAGGGAGGGGAATAAGACTCCTCAGGCAAAACGTCAAGCACGTCTTGACCCACCGTGTCATTTATGCTGACTTCTATCTGTGGGAGCCGGAAGAGCGGCCCCAACTGCCAGAAGGGTATTTTTGGATTCGTGAGGAAGACATTGACAACTACGGCGTTTCACGACTGGTGGAAATGCTGTTCTCCATTCTTAATTAGTAATTTATTAATAATTAGTAATTAGTAATTAGTAATTATGATTACCACATAAAGGCGGGGAATATTCCATCCATAAGGGTTGGCATTGCTCAAGGGCTTGCACGGAAATCATAATTACTAATTACTCATTACTAATTAAGAATTCCTCATTTAGAATTAAAGTCTCACAGGGAAGCTGACCTGCAATTCCGTCAGGTCGGCCTTGGTGCGGTGTGCCTGTACGCTGGCACCTATCTTCAGGTGGCCGAGTCTTGGGAAGGTGTAGAACACGCCGACGCGCTCGTAGTACGGTTGTTCCACCTCCTTGGCATTGCTGCCCATCTGGCGGTGCAGGTAGATGCCTAAGGCCAAGTCGAGTGACAAGTTATGGTAATACACCTCGTGGCGGGCAGAGATGCCGATGGACCACGGCGAGTGGGACACCGTCCGGCCTGCCGCCTCGTCGAGGTCGCGCACGTGCTTGTAATAAGTGCCGTAATAGACATCGGCTCCGATGCCCGATGCCCAGCGGCGGGCATAGCGGTACATGAAAGCCGCCGATGCAGAGTAGCTCATGTAGAAGTGGAAGTCCTCCGTGCGGTAGTCAGGCTCACCCGGCTCGGTGTAGAACTGCGTCTTCTGCCAGTCCTCCAACAACGTCTTACCGCCAAGACCCAGACGGAAGTCGAGGTAAGCCCCCCCTACGGCCCCCGAGGAGGCCCCAATACCTTGTCGGCAGACATTTGTGTCCCCCTCGGGGGCCGTATGGGGGGCTGGGGCTGTGGGGAGGCTCCTCACCCCCACCATCGGCCCAAAGTGGTTCTCGCCCTTGTTGGGGCGTGCCAGTGCACCGTTGCTGTGGTGACCGTATAGCAGGCCTGCCGTAATGGCCAAGTCGCTGGTTATCTGGTAAGAAGCCGTAATGCCCGCACCGAAGTAGATGTTAAAGGCAGAGCCGATGAGCTCGTTGTCAATGTTGTCCTTCTTGTTGTAGATGAACGGGCCGTAGCCCACGCCGGCCCGCAGCATGTAGTTCAGCTCCCAGCGTCCGCGGCGCAACAATGGCCGTGTGAAGGAACCGTAGAGTGTCACCATGTCGCCAAGCCGAGAGTCGTAATCGACCATCTGCGCCTTTCCCCACGACGGGTCAGCCGTTCGCCGCATGGTGACGCCGTTGTTCAGACTCAGCTTCAGTCCCGCACTCAGGGTAGGGTAGTTATAGTCCTCGGCAAAGGCGTCGTTGTCGCTGGGCAGCGCACGGTAGTTCAGCTCGGCACCGAAGGAGAAGGCAAACTTGTCGCGCAGCCATTTCCGCTCGTATTCGTCCATAGCAATCTGCCACTGGGGCAGCACGAACACCGAGTAGCCCACATGACGTGCCGTGTCACCCTCGGTGGCGGCCCGTGTCGTCAGACATGTGCAGAGCAATAGAAATAGCGTTATCTGTCTCATTCGGCTGCAAAAATACAAAATAATTATGAATTATGAATGATGAATTATGAATTATTTATTACCTTTGCAGCCGAAGATGAAGAAAATAAACATAGCCATATTTGTTTCGGGAAGCGGTACCAACTGCGAAAACCTCATTAAGTATTTCGCGGGGTCGCCGCTCGTCAGCTGTGCCCTCGTGGTGAGTAACAAGGCCGATGCCTTGGCGTTGGAGCGGGCTGCCCGCCACGGCGTGCCTACTGCTGTCACGCCCAAGGCAGACCTGAACCGTGCTGACGTCATGCTGCCTTTGCTGCGCCAGTACGACATACAGTTTATCGTCCTGGCCGGCTTCCTGCCTTTAGTGCCTACGTTCCTTATTGATGCCTTCCCGCGTCGCATTGTCAACCTGCACCCTGCGCTGTTGCCTAAATTTGGCGGCAAGGGCATGTGGGGGCACCATGTGCATGAGGCCGTGAAGGCCGCGGGCGAGACGGAGACGGGAATGACCGTTCACTACGTCACACCCGTTTGCGACTCGGGCGAGATGATTGCCCAGTACCGTGTGGCCCTGTCGCCCGACGATACGGTTGACGACATTGCCGCCAAGGAGCATCAACTGGAAATGCAGTACTTCCCTGCTGTGGTGGAAAAAGTAATACGGGATTCTTTTAATTAGTAATTAGTAATGAGGAAATTTTAAATGAGAAATGAGGAATGAGAAATGAGAAATTAAAATGAGAAATGAAGGAATGCCGTTAGCGCAGCTCATTTCAACATTTCTACATTCACATTTCTCATTCCTCATTTCTCATTCCTCATTTTTATTTAATCAGTTTCTCAATCTGTTTTTCCGTTGCGTCGGGCAATAGGTGGCGGAAGTGGGCCGTCAGCCTTTGAAGTGACTCTTCGGGCGTGCGGTCGGTGTGGCATCCTTCGCGACCGATGAGCTGTTCGGGCGTGGTAAGCAGCGACCAGCCCCAGCCGTATTCGCGGTTGTGCTTGTCAACGGGATAGACAAAATCCTCCGTCACGATGTAACAGCCCATCTGCAGGCGCGTCACGTAGTTGTCAAAGCGGCTGCGCATCTTCGGGCCCGTAAAGCCGCAGGCAGCGCGCAACTCACGGGTGATAAGACTGCCGTTCTCGCTCAGCGTCAGCAGAATGGCCTCCTCGATGCTGCCCTCCTCGGGTGCTGGGTGTGTGCTGCGGCGGTAGTTGAAGAAGTCGGGCCACCACTCGCGGCTGACGAACCCTGCCTTTCCGGCAAAGAACTTGCCATAGACACAGTTGCCCTCGGTCGTTACTGGGCCTTTCCACTTCCAGAGCGGCCAGTCCCAGCCGCCGTCAGGATAAACCACATAGCGGCATTCGTCGCTTGCCATTTCCTCAGCCGAATAGCCTCTGACGCCGCTGTCTAACAGGGGCAGGAACCCTAACTGCTCGATGCGCTCCATCAGTTCCGGGCAGGTGTGTATCTCTTCAAACTGTTTCATAACGTCTTCATGATGTCCCGCAGGCTGGTTACTTCTTTGATATGACCTTTGACCTCCAGCCTTTGACCTTCGTCCAACGGATATTCCGGGTAGCGGTTGAAGTAGAGGGCATCGATGCCGCAAGCGACGGCCCCGTAGATGTCGGTGTTCAGGTTGTCGCCAATCATCAGTGTGGTGGCCTTGTCGGCTCCTGTTTGCCTCAGCGCATAGTCGAAGAAGGCCTCTGACGGCTTGTTGGCCCCCGCGTCCTCACTCAGTATGATGGTGTCAAAATAGTCCAAAAGCCCGCAGGCGCGCAGCTTTTTGTACTGCACCTCGTGGAAACCGTTGCTGGCCATGTGCATGCGGTAGCCCTGTCGGCGCAGGTAGTCCATGAGTTCGTGCGCCCCCTCCACCACGCCGGGCTTCGTTGAGCAGTAGTCCAGGAACCTGTCGCTGGCCTCCAAGCACAGCTCCTTTGTCACGTCGAGTCCGACTCCCTTGCTCAGCGGACGGCGGAAACGCTCCACGATGAGGTAGTCGCGCGTAATCTCCCCCTTCGCGTAGCGTGTCCACAGGTCGATATTGGCTTCCCAGTAGGAATCGTAGAACACCTTCGGGTCGCTGAAGTACCGTTCGAGGCGCAGCTCCTCAAACAGCTCTCCCAGTGCTATGACGGCATTGCCGTGCGTGTCGTACAGCGTGTCGTCGAAGTCAATGAATAAGTCTTTATATTGTTTCATTTGGCTGCAAAAGTACGAAATAATTATGAACCGAAGGTCGTGAACTCCGTTAAAAATGGATAATGGTGAACAATTATGAACTATGAACTATGAATTATGAACTAAATATATTACCTTTGCAGTCGGAAAAATGAAAAAGTTCATATTTATATTATCTTGCGCGTACGTCTTACTGGCCATTATGGGCTGCACTGATCGGAGTGCTGATGCCGTTCAGCGCCGGCTTGACGATACGCTCTATACCGAGGAGAACATTCTGATGACCTACGACCGCCAGCCGGAACGGGCATTGGGAATGATAGACACGGCAGTCATCGTGGGCACTCTTTCAGACTTTCGTGCTGACCTGCTTCGGGCAAAGGTCTATTGTTCAGGTATTGAGGCAGCAAACTATGACTCGGCCATTGTTATTGGCGAGCGGCTCATGCAGCATGACTCCATCATGGCCCATCAGAATTTGCAGGAGGAAGTGCTGGACATACTGATGAGTGCCAGCCGGCTTTGCCATGACGATGACCAGGCACTCTACTGGGGCATGAAGCTGAGTGAGCTCTACCGCCAGCGTGATGAGACTACCGAGGCTCTGCGCACCGACGCTGAGCTGGGTAAGCTGGCCGTCCAGCTTGGCCAGCAGCGTGAGGGACTGGCACTCATTGACAGCGTGGTACGTCAGCTTGAAGGTCAGCGCCACTTCAATGAGCTTGATGCTACAATCATTGCCCTGAAGCGCAAGGCTGAGGTTTGTTACGAGAAAGGACTCCGTGCCGACATGATTCCTGCTGCCAGGCGCATGCTGGAACTTCTTAGCGACTACGAGCAACAACCAGATGTGTATCACGACAACAGTGTCCGTGAACCGCCTGAGGAGATGCGCCCAGGTTACATTGACTTCTACCGTGCCAAGGCCTACGGCTACCTCGCAATGGCGTATGAACCGCGGCGAGAAGCCTTGGAATACATTTCACTCTTTGACAAGACCGACTACGGACAGACCGTTGACGGACGCTATTTCATAGCTCTGACAGCAGGCCGCATGGGGCAGTACGACCGTATGCTGGCAGCCTACGACGACTATGAGCCCGCCTTTATCAGCGATACGCTTAGCCCCGTCTATGCTGAACTGCTCTATAACCGTGCCGAGGCCGCTAATGCGCAGGGCCGCTATGCCGATGCCTACGAGCTTATGGAACGCTATGCTGCACTTAATGAGCAGCTTCATGAAAACTTGCTTCAAGGGAAGGCACATCTCTATGCCACCCGTTTCCATGTCCAACAGCAGCAGGAGGAGATAGAGCACCAGAAGTCTGGCCGGCGATATGTTACCATGGTGGCATTCTTTGTCGGGCTTCTTGCCTTAATGGGCCTTTTCTTTGCCTGGTACGCTGCCCGCCAATGGCGCAAGACGAAACTGAAGAACCGCGTGCTGGTAAAGCAGATGAAGGAGGCTATTATATATAAGGAGAAGTATGAGGAGAGCGAGAAGCTAAGAGCGGCCAGCCTCTCACCCCCAACAGTCCCTGCCTCGCTTGACGGAATGTCGCCCGAAGAACTCTTCCGCTACATTGAGAAGGAGGTACGCAGCAGGCTGCTGTTCCTTAACCCGTCGTTCGACCGCCAGATGATTATGGACGAGTTTCACCTCTCGAAGGAACGCGTGGGTGCCGCTTTCTCGCAGGGCAGCAAGTACGACTCGCTGCCTCAGTTCGTCAGCGACCTGCGACTGGAATATGCCAGCAAGCTGCTCATTACGACAGACCTGCCCATCAACGAGATCACGGCGAAGGCCGGTTTCTCCAACGCTTCCGTCTTCAGTCGCTACTTCAGTCGCAAGTTCCAGATTTCCCCCTCGCAGTATCGTCAGGCCAACAGCGCAGACAGTGAGCAGAATTAGTGCTGAAATTTCTGGCACTTTTCCTTGCATTTGTCAGAAAAATGTTGTACCTTTGCACCCCGAACTCGGCACCTTTGCACCCCGAACTCGGCACCTTTGTACCCTAAACTCGGCACCTTTGTACCTACAACTCGGCCTCTTCGTCTTCTGAGGTCGGCTTCTTTGTGCTCAGGACCCAGCCACTTTCTTCTTAAAGGACGTTTACATGCGTCCGTACCTCTTGACTATTTGTCTGAAAACGCTTGACTATTTGTCTTTCCCTTGCGTATGCGCATGGAATGAGGTACTTTTGCACTTTGATGGAAATACCTAAAACCTCATCCCGGATACTCCGGTATATCTACCGCCACGAACGACTGGCTAAGACGTACGACTGGCTGAGCGAGCATTGGCTCATGCTGGTTATCTTTGTGCTTTTCGTCGCAGTAGTGCTGTGCATGATTAATCTGGCCGTGATGGTCTTCGTGCAAGGCTACGGACTTTGACAAATCAAATTAATTAAAACATATTTTAAAGTATGAAGAAAACATTCCTCTTTTTGATGATGATGGCATCAGTCATCGGAGTAAATGCCCAGAGCAGCTCTTCAGAATCGGAGAAGGGCGATTTGGACACTCTTGTGATTTCAAAGGTAGTACGCTGGTGTGAAGATGCCGGTTCCGGCAACTTGGAGCAGTCGTACAAGAGTATTGAGAACCCTTACGGCAAGGACGCGAGTAGCGGTGCGTCGGATCCTCTTTCCTCTCTTATTGGCAGCGGAGGTGACCAGGTGGTAAGTGACACGCTGGTGATGAACCGCACTGATAACAACAACGTGCAGTCTATCGCTTCTGACACGGTGTACTTCCGTGGCGCGGTCGATCCGTTCAGCAGACAGTTCCGTGACTCTGTCTTTGTGACTCGTTTCACCCACATGTTGCACACGGGTGAGCCTTCGAGTGACCAGAACTACCTGACGCTCAACCTGCAGATGTCAGGAACGCTGAAGATTTATGCCCGTTCGCTGAATGCTTCGGCAACTGACCGTACCATCAAGGTTACCCAGAACGGCCGCGTCATACTTGAAAGCGTCGTAGCTGACAATCAGGTCTCTACCGACCAGGTGGATTTGGGCTTCTTCAAAGGTTCAGGTACATCAGCCTTCCTGGGCGGTGACGAAGGTTATTACAACTTCAACCTGACCACTCCGCAGACCGATGGTGACAAGACCGAGGTCAATGTCTATCCTGTGCTGAGCGTACGTGTGGCCGCGGGTGACGTCCAAATTGAATTCCCTGTAGGAACGGTAAAGATATATGGTATTGAGATTGTGAAGATAGTAGGCGAAGAGGATGTGCAGCCCGCCCTGCTCGTCTATCCCGGCAGGGACGGCATTCTGCGTAACGGTGTGGAGACTGACTTCCTGTCAGCAGCCTATAGCGATGACCCCGTGCCCTCCATCGGTTTCGGTGCCGCCTATACAGAAACTGACAACAACATCGAACTCTTTGTCCCCGGTAAGTTCAAGAAGGGTGACGTGTTCCGCGTAACGGGTGTTTACTATAGTGAGAACGAGAAGACTGCCAAGCTGAACGTCTTTACAGTAGAGGATGGCCGTCTCATCGTCGTGGCTACCACTAATCCGCTGATTAACGCCATGTCGTCGTCAGAAGCTCCCGTGGAGGAGGTGTTCAAGCTGACGCGCGACTACGACCGTCTGTTCATTGGCCGTGACAAGACCACGACCGGTACCGTTGCCTACCTGACTGCCCTGCGCGTAGAAGGCAACCGCACGACAGAGGAATTTGAGGAGTACGAAGCCCTGAAGGCCGAGTTCGAGGCTGAGGCTACTGCCCGCGAAGACCTTATTCCGCTGCAGGAGGAGGTTGACAAGCTGAAAGTTCCCGAAGACGTTGCCGCCTGCAACTATTCATCAGTCAAGGCTGCCACAGCAGAAGCCGAGGACGCTATTGCCGCTGCCAAGCAGGCCGTGCAGAACGTGAGCGACATTATTGAGGCTGGCGACATCGCCACAACCAACAAGGAAGCCCTGGAGGAAGCCTTCGAGGCTGCCAAGCAGGCCATTGCCGACGCCAAGCAGGCTATTGCCGATGCCGTTGATGCTTACAATAACGCCGTGAACGCCGAGGTGATTCCTGGTGACATTACCGCTACAGGCGAGGTAACCTCTGACGACTTCGACAAGTTTGCGCAGCAGCTCATCAACGGCACACTGCCGCAGGAGGGCGACGAGGAGTTTGAGCGTTACGACGCTAACGGCGACGGCTACGTGGATATTTCCGACCTGCAGGCCATTCTGAACCTCTCAATGGGCCTGAATGCTGACGGTTCGACGAAGTAATGGACAAAAGACAACTGACAACTGATAATTGACAATGAAAACGTTGAAACAGAATATCATTTTACTGCTGCTGTTGCTCACGGGCAACATGGCAGCTGTGGCAGCCAACAAGGTGTATGTCGAAGACTTCACCGCAACGGCTGGATCGGAGGTGGAATTGTCTATCTGCCTCAACACTGACCTGACGGACATTGACTTGATAGAAGGCACTATTACGTTCCCTTCACATCTGCTTGTCGTAGAGAATGCCTACGGCTCGAACGCCCGCGTCAAGGTGAACGACAACCGTGCCTCGGGCTTCATGGGTAACTTCAACCCTGATAACGGCTCGTTCCGCTTGCAGGCCGTCAGCTCAACACTCACGGCAGGCAACGGTGCTATTGCCTATATGAAGGTGAAGGCAGCCTCTAATCTCCCTGTGTCGAGCACGGTGACGCTCAGCAGCTTCCGTGTACGTCACAAGTCTGGCGCTTACGAGGATATTACCGCTGCCAACGCAGCCGTTACCGGCCAGGCCGCCCCGTCGGCCTCTATCAACCTGCAGTGTGCTCCTTCTACCCTGAGCCTGCAGCCTGGCACAAAGGGAACGGTTGAGCTGCAAGTGCAGACCACAGGCAACATCACCGGTCTGCAGGGCGTGCTCACCGTGGGTAACGACATCACCATCACCAACGTGACGAAGGGTGCTGCAGCCGGTTCGCCCGTCATCTTCAACTACAATCCGTCAAACGGCAACTTCGTCTATTTCGGTTCAATGGATAATGTCTCCGGTACGCTGTTGACACTTGAGGTTGAAGCCTCCAGCACGTTCGGCGGCAGTGAGACCGTTACGCTGGGCGACATCGTGGCTACCGACGCCAGTGCCGTACGCATCACCCTTGACGATGTTACGCTGAACGTTGATGACAACACGACCGGCATTGACATGGTCAACCAGCAGACAACGGACGATGTCTATTATAACCTTTCCGGCCAGAAGGTGGATGGCACCTACAAGGGTGTCGTCATCCGCAACGGCAAGAAAGTGGTTGTAAAGTAAAATGCTCTTTCCTTGTTGACTAATCGGTGTGGCGTGCTGCGTTGCACCGATTATTTTCGTTTAAAGCGAGCATGTTCGCGCTAAGGAAATTTTGTAGCAACAGCCAACTCCTAACCCAGATACTGATAACCTCAATGTACAAAGGGGTTTCGGAAGGTTAGGAGTTTGTTGAACAGGTAACCAACTCCTCACCAACTCCTAACCATGCCCCATAAGGACTCTTGCCTTAGTAAGAACCTTAGAAAAATTCAACAGGGGTTAGGACTTGGGTTAGGAGTTGGTGAGCAGTTGGTGAGGAGTATAGAGCACTCCTAACATCTCCGAAACACCAGTTAGCAAAGGGCATCCGATACAATCGGGTTAGGAGTAACCTCTTTGGGAACGATAATACTGCTCGCCCTCGATAATATTACGGTTCTCTGTCGTCGAAACGTAAGATCATTGTAGGGTTCGTTCTAAAAAGGAGTATCTTGGCTCGGTTGTCTCATCAAAAGACAGGGTGACGCATCACCGAAGTCAGGGCAAAGATACAAAAAAGAACTGAGCGGTGCAAGTTTTCTTTAAGATAATTCCTCTTCTGATACTTATTTTGCAGATATTTGTCTTTTTTGCTCATTATTTATTTTTTCTTGACCTTTTTCTTGTTCGTTTCTCTCTAATTTGTTACATTTGCAACCAAAATTACAAACATATTTATTAACTACAAACAATTTATTTAAGCGTATGAAAAAATTATTTACTTTAATTGCCGTAGCACTTGTCGCCATGAGCGCAAGCGCTAAGGAAGTCATCGACTTCTCGTCCAAGTTCCCCTACGGTGAGTCCGTGACCCTTGGTTCGTGGAATTGGCAAGGTATTATTCTTGCACAAGGTGAGCCCGTCGTTGACGAAGAAGCTAAGACTGCCGACGACTCTAACGTGGTTTACTACGATGGCTCTCAGTGGGACTATGTCGTTGTCAAGTATCAGTCGGCTACGGCTGACGTCAACCTGATTGTCCAGTACAAGTGCTTGGGCACTTCCGGTCAGTATGGTGCTGATTTCAGTCAGGGTCAGACTACGATTAATGCTTCTTCTGAAGCTACCTATGTTGCCCTTGCACTCGACCCGGACCAGAAGAAGACCATCAATCAGGTAGCTCTTCAGCCAGGCAACGCTGCCTCCACCTTCATTATCGATGAGATTTATTTCGCCACTGCCGAAGAGTGGGAGGCTGTCAAGCCTGCTCCCGCACAGACGAAAAGCGTCTTCGCAAACGTCCCAGGTGATGCCAATCCTGATGGCACAAAGACCCTGACAAATAATGAGGCATGGCACTGGTTCGGCATTTGGCTCGGCTCTTATGACGCCAGCTATTTCGACTACCTCGTGCTTGAACTGGCTGAACCTGCCAACTTCTCCGTTCAGGCTACTATTCAGCACAACGGTGGCGTGGCTGATGTTTCTGGTCAGGTCGCCCCTGGTGAGCTCATTCTGAAGCTCGCCCTCGACCCCGTTGGAAAGGCAGACATCAAGCAGATGGCCCTGTCGAATGCTGCTGCCGGTTCTTTCATTGTTAAGGATTTGTACTTTGCTACACAGCAGTATATTGACAACATGCCGAAGCCCGAGACTTCTGAGATTATGATCAGCGGATTTAACGCATGGAAAGATGCTCAGGAACAGCCACGTGCTACATTCGACCCCGCAACTGGTAAGGTAACCGTGAGCGGTGGCGAAGAAGGAGGCGGCGGCAGCTGGTGGTTCGGCAACAAGGACATGACCGACTTCGACAACTTCGTACTGGAGGTTGCTGACGTTCAGGGCAGTGGTAAAGTGGTCGTACAGTACGTTGCTGAGGAAGCTGCTGCTCCTGCTCTGGCTCCCATGGCCGCTCAGGCTACCAGCACATGTGAATTCGGCACGGGTGCTACCTGCGTGGTTGTTCCCCTCAACGAGGCTTACAAGAATGCTATTGCCCAGGTTTGGGTCCAGGGTGAAGAGGGAACTGTCTTTACCATGAAGAAGGCTTACTTCGCCATAGCCAGCGCTACGCCCGAGGCTAACCTCGGTACAGGCATCAACGCCCTCACCATCAACAACGACGTGAACGCTCCGATGTATAACCTCGCCGGCCAGCGTGTTGACGCTCAGTTCAAGGGTGTCGTCATCCAGAACGGTCGCAAGTTCATGAACAAGTAAATAGTTCTTATAATGTAAGGCAGGGCGCTTCCCTTTTTTGGGGGGTGCCCTTTTTCAATCAACTGAATAGTAATCTGACTGACTGTAGTTGCTATAACCCCTATAACAATGAAAAAACTACTGCTACTAACTGTGCTGGCCGCCACGATGATGGCTTGCCAACAGAAAGAAAAAGAGACGCCGCAGTTCGTCACCGTGGAGAACGGACACTTTATGCGCGCAGGTGTACCTTATTATTATGTAGGCACCAACTTCTGGTACGGAGCCATTCTCGGCTCGGAAGGCCAGGGCGGCGACCGTGAGCGGCTCTGCAAGGAACTCGACGAGATGAAGCGCATAGGCATTGACAACCTGCGCATACTCGTGGGCTCCGACGGCGAGCGTGGCGTGAAGACCAAGGTGGAGCCCACGCTCCAGATTCGTCCGGGCGAATATAACGACACCATCCTGGCCGGACTGGACTATCTGCTCATGGAAATGGGCAAGCGTGACATGGTGGCCGTGCTCTACCTGAACAACTCGTGGGAATGGAGTGGGGGCTACTGCTTCTACCTGGAACAGGCTGGTGAGGGCAAGCAGCCCCGCCCCGACGAAGCAGGCTATCCCGCCTTCATGGAGGCCATGAGCAAGTATGCCACCAACGAGAAGGCCCATCAGCTCTTCTACGACTACGTGCGCTTCATCATCAGCCGAACCAACCGCTACACGAACGTGAAGTATTCGGACGACCCCGCCATCATGTCGTGGCAGATAGGCAACGAGCCGCGCGCCTTCTCCACCGAGGCCCTGCCCGCCTTCGAAAAGTGGCTGGCCGAGGCATCGGCACTCATCCGCTCACTCGATCAGAACCACCTCATCAGCGTCGGCTCCGAGGGCGCCTGGGGCTGTGAGATGAGCTACGAGAGCTGGGAGCGCATCTGTGCTGACAAGAACATTGACTACTGCAACGTTCACCTGTGGCCCTACAACTGGGGATGGGCCAAGCCCGACTCGCTCATTGAGCACCTGCCGCGTGCCTGCGACAACACCAAGGAGTACATTGACAAGCACCTTGCCATCTGCGACAAGCTGGGCAAGCCCCTCGTCATGGAGGAGTTCGGCTATCCGCGTGACGGCTTCAAGTTTACGCTCGACACCCCGACCACTGGTCGTGACGGCTATTACAAGTACGTCTTCTCGCTCGTAGCTGACAACGCTGAGCAAGGCGGCAAGTTTGCCGGCTGTAACTTCTGGGGGTGGGGCGGATTTGCCAAGCCGCTGCACGAGCAATGGCAGGTGGGCGACCCCTACACCAACGACCCCGCCCAGGAGGCTCAGGGCTTGAACTCCGTCTTCTCTTCGGACACGACGACCCTTGCCGTCATTCGTGAGCAAGTAGATAGAATGAAGAAAGTGAAGTAAAAACCGAAGAAAGTAAAATTGTACAAATATCCGACAACATAATACTATGGTTTGTCGGATATTTTGCGTATCTTTGCACCATCATTTTATTCCTAAAACATCAACACTGATATGAAAAAGCTATTTCTGCTATTGGTTGTCACCTTGACAATGGTGCCAGTCTGTGCTCAGATACGTGGTTACGACATTCAGGTAAACGTAGTGCCTGACCATCAGGACTGGACCTACAAGACAGGTGAGACGGCCACGTTCAAGATTTCCGTCACCCGCTCGGCCACGCTGCTCAATGACGTACCCATCGACTACGCTGCCGGACCTGAGATGTATCAGGATGTTAAGAAAACGGGCGTCGTGCTCAAGGATGGTACATTGACGCTGAAAGGCAAGATGACGAAGCCTGGTTTCTATCGTGTTGATGTGACGGCTCATGTGGGCGGCAAGGACTACAAGGGTGCCTGTGGTGCCGCCTTCTCGCCAGAGAAGCTGCAGCCAACGACGGTGCTGCCTTCTGACTTCACCGCTTATTGGCAGAACGCTATCAGCGAAGCCCGCAAGACCCCGCTGAACCCCACCAAGCGCCTGCTGCCCGAGCGTTGCACCGAGGATGTCAACGTCTATGAGGTCAGTTTCCAGAACATACAGCCGAACTTCCGAACCTACGGCATTCTGTGTGTGCCTGTGAAGCCCGGTAAGTATCCTGCCATGCTGCGTGTGCCGGGAGCCGGTGTGCGTCCCTATGGCGGCGATGTGTACTCTGCATCGCAGGGAGTCATTACCTTAGAGATAGGTATTCACGGCATTCCCGTCACCATGGAGCAGAAGATTTATGACGACATCTTCAACGGTGCCCTGATGGGCTATTGGGAAACAGGCATGGACGATCGTGACAAGTCTTACTACAAGCGTGTGGTCATTGGCTGCATCCGTGCCAATGACTATATCGAACAGTTCACGGAGTGGAACGGTAAGAAACTTGCCGTGACGGGCAGTAGTCAGGGCGGCTTCCTCACACTGGCAACGGCGGCCCTCGACAAGCGAGTCACCTGCTATGCCCCTGTGCATGCTGCCCTCTGTGACCATACCGCTTCACTGAAGGGTGTTGCCTGCGGTTGGCCGCACTACTTCTATGGACAACAGACGACGGACACTCGGCGTATTGAGACATCGCGCTATTATGACGGTGTGAACTTTGCCCGTCAGATTACCAACGGGCAGAAGGGGTGGTTCTCGTTCGGCTATAACGATGACGTGGTGCCTCCCACGACGGCATGGGCCACGTATAACACCGTGACGGGCCCGAAGGAAATCTCGCCCTATCAGGCCACGTGGCACTTCTGGTTCCAGGAGCAGTGGGACGAGTGGGAGAACTGGCTGTTGAAGGAATTGAAGAATTAAATAAAGATAAGTAACAATGAGGAAACTTTTGACGATTGCAGTTGCCGGAGCTATGATAGCCGCCTGCACTACCACTAAGACAGAACCTGAGCCAACCGTGGCTCAGCAGTTGAAAAACCGTCTGGACAGCCTAATGCAGAAAGGCATCATGTTCGGCCATCAGGACGATCCGTTCTATGGCCTGACGTGGGGATATGACAAAGACTCCAGCGACGTGAAGAACGTTTGTGGCGACTATCCCGCCATCATGGGATTCGAGCTTGGTGGAATTGAAATGGGTGATGCCAAGAGCCTGGACAGCGTGCCCTTCACCCGCATTACCGAGGAAGTCATCAACCAGTATAAGCGTGGTGGCATCATCACCATCAGCTGGCATCCGCGTAACCCCGTCACCACCATCGACGGTGGTGGACTGGCAGGACAAAAGTTCCCCGAAGGAACGGCATGGGACGTGACTGACTCTACCGTTGTGAAGAAGATATTGCCCGGTGGTGAATATCATGAGAAGTTTCAGACGTGGATGCAGCGGCTGAGCGACTTTCTGGCCACGCTGAAGACCGAGGACGGAACGAAGGTGCCCATCATCTTCCGCCCCTGGCATGAGAACTCTGGTTCATGGTTCTGGTGGGGCGAGAAGCTCTGCACCGTTGAGGAGTATAAGGCATTGTGGAACATGTTGCAGGACAAGCTGCAGGCTGACGGATTCGACAACCTGGTATGGTCATACTCTCCCGGTATGCAGGATAACCTGACTGCTGAGCGTCTGCTCGACCGTTATCCCGGTGACGACCGTGTAGATATGTTAGGACTGGACGGTTACCAGTGGAATGCCGGCGAAGGCCAGCAGTTCATTGAGCGCGGCAAGCAGAACCTGACCGTACTTTGCCAGGTGGCCAAGGAGCATAACCTGATTCCGGCTCTCACCGAGTGCGGCCTGAAGAATGTGACGGACTCTACGTGGTGGACATCAACGCTGCTGCCTACGGTGGATGGATTCCCCATCAGCTACCTGCTCGTGTGGCGTAACTACAAGGACGAGTGGTTTGGTCCGTCGCCCTCAAAGCCCGACGCACAGTCTTTCCGTGACTTCTATAACGATGAGAAGACATTATTCCTGAAGGAAATAGCTGAATAACGTTACACCGACATACCGAAACAATAAAAATAAATACGACTATGACTTTCGAAGAAAAAGTAAAGGCCCTGCGTGCTCACCACGAGGAGTTGCTGAGCCGCAAGAATGAACCCGTAGAGTGGGGCAATGGTATTTACGACAAGTGGAAGAACCCTATCCTCACTGCCGAACACACACCCTTAGAGTGGCGCTACGACTTTAACGAGAAGGACAACCCCTACCTGATGCAGCGCATCATGATGAACGCCACCCTGAACTCTGGTGCTATTAAGTGGCAGGGTAAGTATGTGCTGGTGGTACGTGTGGAGGGAGCTGACCGTAAGAGCTTCTTTGCCGTGGCCGAAAGCCCCAACGGAGTGGATAACTTCCGCTTCTGGGACGAACCTATCACCATGCCCGATGATGACATACCAGCTACAAACATTTACGATATGAGAATCATCGCCCATGAGGACGGTTACATCTATGGCGTGTTCTGCGCTGAGCGTCACGACGACAGTAAGCCGGGTGACCTCAGCGCTGCCACTGCCACAGCCGGCATTGCCCGCACCAAGGACCTGAAGACGTGGGAACGTCTGCCAGACCTGAAGACCAAGAGTCAGCAGCGCAACGTGGTGCTGCACCCGGAATTCGTCGATGGCAAGTATGCCTTCTACACCCGTCCGCAGGACGGCTTCATCGACACAGGTTCCGGCGGCGGCATCGGCTGGGCACTCGTTGACGACATTACCCATGCTGAGGTGAAAGAAGAGAAAATCATCTACGAGCGCAAGTACCACACCATTACTGAAGTGAAGAACGGTGAGGGACCGCACCCCATCAAGACCGCGAAGGGATGGCTGCACCTGGCTCACGGCGTACGTGCCACGGCTGACGGTTTGCGCTATGTGCTGTATATGTACATGACGGCGCTCGACGACCCCACGAAGGTGATTGCCCGCCCCGGTGGCTTCTTCCTTGTTCCAACTGGTGACGAGTACCTGGGCGATGTGATGAACGTGGCCTTTGCCAATGGCTGGATAGCTGATGAGGACGGTAAGGTGTTCATCTATTATGCTTCGGCCGACACGCGTATGCATGTGGCAACCTCTACTGTTGACAAGCTCATTGACTACTGCATGAACACACCAGAGGACGGCTACTTCACCGCTGCCTCGGTAGAGACCATCAAGAAACTTGTAGCAAAGAATAAAGCAAATAAATAGTAAATCGAAAATCCGTAAATCGTAAATTTCAATATGGCTTCTTTTAAAGAAAAAGTAGGTTACGCACTTGGTGATGCTGCGGCTGGAGGTATAACATGGAAAATCATGTCTATTGCCTTTCCGCTGTTCTTTACCAACGTGTTTGGACTGACGGTAGCCGATACGGCTACGCTGATGCTCATTGCCCGTATGTTCGACGTAGTGACGGACCCGCTGATGGGTTCGTTGGCCGACCGTACGCAGTCGCGCTTCGGTACTTACCGCCCCTGGCTCATCTATGGTGCCATTCCCTTTGGCTTGATCTTTGCGCTGCTGCTCTACACGCCAGACTTCGGCCCTGTGGGCAAGCGCATCTATGCCTACTCCCTCTACCTGCTCATGATGGCCATGTACACCGCCGTCAACGTGCCCTACGGCTCGCTACTCGGTGTCATGACCGACAACGACAACGAGAAGAACCAGTTCTCCTCGTTCCGCATGGTGGGAGCCTACGCCATGGGCTTCATCACGCTGCTCTCGTTCCCCTACATCATTGAGTTTATTGGTGGCGACAAGATGGCCGACGGTACTTACACCGTAGCAGCCAAGCAGCACCAGTATGCCGTCATCGGCGTCTTCTTCGGCGTCTTGGCAGCGGCAGGCACCCTGGCCTGCGGACTGCTCACGAAGGAGCGACTGAAGCCCGTGCGCGCTGAGAAGTTCTCGCTGAAGCCCTTTGCCGACCTGTTCAAGAACAAACCTTGGATTTACCTGACGCTGGTGGGCATCTGCACCAACTTCTTCAATGGCTTCCGATATGCGGTGGCAGGCTATCTGCTGGAGTATTGTCTGCATGGTGACGTGACAGTAAGCGGACTCATCATCAACTACACCGTCTTCATGACCTTCGGTGAGGTGACTTGTATGATCTTCGGTGGCCTGTCGCCAAAGTTCACAGAGTGGGCAGGTTCAAAGGTCAAGGCCTTCTTCTATGCTGCCGTTATCTGCCTGGTGTCCTCCATCATCTTCTTCTTCATCCCCATGGATCCGGTTTACATCTGGCTCATGGTGGCAGTGGTGGTCCTGACGTCTGTGGGCGTGGGCCTCTACTCTCCGCTGCTGTGGTCGATGTATGCTGACGTGGCTGACTATGCTACCGAGAAGAACGGTACCTCCTCTACAGGACTGATCTTCTCCAGCGGTACGATGGCACAGAAGTTCGGTACGGCCATCTCAGGTTCACTGGTTGCCCTGTTGCTGGGTATGGCCGGTTTCATGTCTGGCACAGATGAAGTAACGGGTGAGACCATTATCACCATCACCGACATGGAGTCGGTACGTAGCATGGTGTGGGCGCTGTTCTCTCTCTTCCCAGCTGCCATAGTGGTGATTATGATGGGCTTGCTGTACTTATATCCTATTAAGAAGTGATATGGACGAAAGAGTAAAAACAATGAAACAGGAGATGCAGGATGTGTTGCAGAACAACATCCTGCGTTTCTGGCTTGACAAGATGGTCGATCGTGAGAATGGCGGCTTCTATGGCCGCATAGACGGTCAGGAGGTGCTGCATGCTGATGCCGAGAAGGGTGCCATTCTGAATGCCCGCATCCTGTGGTCGTTCTCGGCGGCCTATCGTGTACTACGCAACGAGGAATACCTGGAAGCTGCTACGCGTGCCAAGGACTACATCATCGACCATTTTATCGACAAGGAGTATGGGGGTGTCTATTGGAGCTTAGACAGCAAGGGCAACCCTCTTGACACCAAGAAGCAGTTCTATGCCATCGGCTTTGCCATTTATGGCATGTCGGAATATGCCCGTGCCACGGGCGACCGTGAGGCATTGGAGTGTGCCCTGCAACTGTTTGACTGCATTGAGGAACATGCCTTAGACCCTGTCTATAACGGGTATATAGAGGCTTGCACGCGCGAGTGGGGGACCATAGCCGACATGCGCCTCTCGGAGTTGGATGCCAATTATCCGAAGTCGCAGAACACCCATCTGCACATCATTGAGCCGTATGCCAATCTCTACCGTTGTCTGAAGGAGCTGGACGTTACCGAGTCGTGTAATTACGTCCCGGTAATAGGTGCTGTTCTGCCGGTTGATGTTGCCGTACCTCAGGAAACCAAGATGCGTGTGGAGCGTGCGCTGAGGAATATCATCAACATCTTTACTGACCACATCCTCAACCCCGAGACGCACCATCTCGACCTCTTCTTCGACATGGACTGGACGCGAGGTGCCGGACATTTGGAGAGCTACGGTCACGACATTGAGTGCTCGTGGCTGATGCATGAGGCCGCCTTGGTGTTGGGTGACACTGATGTGCTGGCGAAGATGGAACCTATTGTGCAGATGGTAGCCAAGGCCAGCGAGAAGGGCCTGCGTCCTGACGGCTCGATGATCCATGAGGCCAACCTCGACACGGGGCATGTGGATGACGACCTGCATTGGTGGGTTCAGGCAGAGAACGTAGTAGGGTGGTTCAATCTCTATCAGTATTTCGGTGATGAGGCAGCCCTTGACAAGGCTGAACGCTGCTGGAACTACATCAAGACGCAGCTCATTGACTACGAGAACGGCGAATGGCATTGGAGCCGTCATCCTGACGGAACGCTGAATACTGTTGACGACAAGGCCGGCTTCTGGAAGTGTCCTTATCACAACAGCCGTATGTGTCTGGAAATCATTGAAAGGTCAGACCATATCTGAAGTAAAATAATAAAGTCCCGACGCAGGCAATAGCAGTCGGGACTTTATTATGCTCAGAACAACAGAAACTTCTTTTTCTTCTTGCCGCTCTTTTCCTCTTCTTCCTTCTTTTTCTTCTTCTCTTCGGCTTTCTTCTTCTTCTCCTCCTCCTTCTTGCGTTTCTTTTCTGCCTGAACAGCGGGGTCTTTGCTCTCCCATGGCCAGTGAACTTTCAGTCCGGGGTGCTTGATCTTCATCTTGCTCATCTCGTTAGTGTCGGTGAAGGTGAAGTCGAACCAAAGGTCACCCACTGAGCCGTTCTTACGTAAGCTGCCGTTAGCTACGGCCCCATCACTCTTAATGCTGACCTTGGTGTCGCGCACGTGAATACCTTTGAAAGAGCTGTCATCTACTTTGGCGTCAACCGTTCCGATGGGCAGCTTGCCACCTAACTTCTTGCGCATGGCGGCCGTGCGGGGCTTCGAGATGTCGATGGAGAACGTGGCTGATGCTGCCACGTCGCCTAAATGCTTGATGTCCATGACCTGACCGATGGCCAGCCTTGGTGTGCTGGCATGTCCACTGACGTATTTGTTGTTCTCATCGAGGGCAAAGTTAAAGTTGATGTTACCAGCCGCAGTATGGAGCAGGCCCTGGAACACCTCCTTCTTGTAGAGGACGGCAAAGTCGCCTGTATAACTGATGGCGCCCAACCGGCGCAGCTGCTTCATCATCATCTTCTTCACAGGGAATTGGTTGATGATTTTCTCCACCGTATTGCTCTTGGCCTTCATGCTGGACACCTTGAAACGAACGTCAAGCAACTCTTTCTCCTTGAGGTGCTTAATATCGCCGATGGCAGCAATAGTAAGCCCTTTGTCTTCCGTATTCACCCTAACGTTCCGAAAGCTGATGGTGCTATCAGTCCCGTTCATGGTCAGACTAAGGTCGAGAGGAATGGTAAACTTACCCAGTACTGGAGCAAAGGTTCGTGAAATGTCAGTCAGCAAAGCCTTGCCGGTGATGGTGCCTGTCGAGTAACTGAGCTTAATGCTGTCCTTCTTGCTGGGTAGCTGCATCACGGCATTGGCTATGTTAAGTACGGTGTTCTTCTGCTGTAACTTCAGGTCTTGGAAAAAGAGTTTGCCCTTAGAGAATGTAACGTCGGTATGCAGGTCGCGAATGTCGATACCCGTAATGGAGTCCTGAGCCGTACACTCAGTAAGTTGAATCTTGACAGAGTCTTTGTTAGTGGGGTCGATGGTCAGCTTCAGGTTGCTGGTAATGTCGAAGTGGTCAACGTCGAAGAACCCGCGTTTCGGCTTGCCAGTGTTCTTACGTGGCTTCTCTCCCTTGGTGTGGAAGCGCAGACCTTCTATCTTGGCAGAAACAATAGAGTCCTTCTCTGTAGCCGTCAGCTTGCCGATGGCAGCCCAAGTTGCCACAGGGCCTTTCTTCTTTTGGGCAATCCAGTCAGCCCGCAGACTGTCGATGGTCAGCTCGTAATGACCAAACAGAGTCTTGTTGAGTTCTGCTTCCTGTAGTTTAAGATCGTACTTGTCGTAGATGACATGGATATCTTTCAGACTGATATAGCTGGCGTCAAAGGTTAGCTTTTTCTTCTTTTTCTTTCCTTCGTCCGTTGTCTGTTGACTCTTGTCCTTCTTAAAAGCATCGATGACAAACTGATAGTTGGCAGGGATGGAGTCGGTCTTTTTTGTCAACATGGCGTTCAGCCCCTCAATGTTGGCGTTGTCAATGATCAGCTCGTTATGGAGTAGGGCAAACAGCTGCAGCTTGGCTGCCAGTTCTTTCATTTGCAGCATCTTGCGCTTTTGCAGGTCTTCCACCTCGAGACCATGAAGTCTGACGCTCATGTTGAACAGGTCGATGTCGGCTTCCTCTATGCTGACCTGTGTCTTCAGCTGTTCGGTTAGCGTCGTTGTAGCATAGGTGAGCACCTTCTGTTGTACATAGTTCGTGTTGACTAAAGCCAATGCAATGACGAACAAGACAACAAGCACCAGACAAATGCCGCCTAATATTTTGAGTGTTAGTAATGATTTCTTTTTCATCAGGAGTAGTATTTGGATGGCGCAAAGATACGAATAAAAAATCTATTTTCCCATACTTTTGTTGTTATTTTTGGCAATATCAGAAAAACTTTGTACCTTTGTTGCCTCATTAATAAATAGTAACACATGAAAAAAGCAACTATTCTATTCGCACTGATGTGCTGTGTGGCTGTACAACTTTGGGCACAGCCGGCATTTAATGAAAGGCCTAAACTGGTAGTAGGTATTGTGGTTGACCAGATGCGTTGGGACTATCTTTCGCGCTATTACGATAAGTTTGGTGACGACGGTTTTCGCCGGCTGATAGACAAAGGCTATAGCTACGATAATTGCAAAATCAACTATGTGCCTACCGTTACGGCCATCGGGCACGCCAGCGTCTATACTGGCACAACACCCGCCTTCCACGGCATTTGCGGAAATAACTTCTACCTGAACGGAAAGAGTGCCTATTGCTGTTATGACGCTAACGTCCAGCCTGTAGGGTCAGACAACAAGAAGGCAGGGCAGATGTCACCCGTTAACCTGTTGGCCACCACCATTGGCGACCAGCTTCGCCTGCATACCGACTTCCGTTCGAAGGTCATCGGCATCTCCTACAAGGACCGTGCCGCCATCTTACCCGCAGGACGTTCCGCCAATGCCGCCTACTGGCTCGACACGAAGAACCGCCAGTTCATCACCTCTACCTACTACATGCAGGAGCTGCCCAAGTGGGCCAAGGCGTACAACGCCGAGCTGGCGAAGAACGAGGAGTTCAAGCGCGTGGGACAGGACGTGGGACTCTATCCCCTCTGCGGACACATCACCACCGACATGGCCATCGCAGCCCTGAAGGGCGAGCGCCTCGGCCAGGGCGACGTGCCTGACATGCTCTGCGTGAGCTACTCCGAGACCGACGTCATCGGCCACAAGTACAGCCCGCGCAGCGAGCATACCGACGAGGCCTATCTGGAGCTCGACAAGGACCTGGCACGCCTGCTCTCCGCCCTCGATGCCCAGGTGGGCAGCGGCAACTACCTGCTCTTCCTGACGGCCGACCACGGTGGCGCCCAAAACTGGAAGTTCATGCAGGAGCACAAGCTCAGCGCCGGTCCGTCGCTGACCGACGAGATCAAGGAGCACATCTACGACGAGCTGTCTAACGACGCTGGTGACATGAGGGGCATCATCGGCGACATCCTGGATTACCGCGTCTTCCTTGACTGGGACAAGATCCGCTCCATGGGACTCATCACCGCCGACATTCCCCACATGGTAGTCGAGGCCCTGCGCAAGGAGAAGCACGTCATCTTCGCCTGTACCTTCGAGGACCTTGCCACAACTGCCCTGCCGCCGCTGCTGCGCGATCGTGCCCTCATGGGTTACTACCCCGGACGCTCGGGCGACGTCATCTTCTTCCCCAAGCCCAACTACTACGACTTCGGTGCCTGGTCGTCGCCCATCGGCACCACGCACGGCCACTGGAACCCTTACGACGCGCACATCCCCATGATATTCTACGGATGGCATGTGCCTCACGGCAGCAGCCCGCGTGAGACGCACATCACCGACTTTGCGCCTACCATCTGCTCCATGCTCCACATACAGCAACCCAACGCCACCACGGGGGTGGCGCTGGAGTTCAAGTGGGAGAAAGAGGACTAAGGAAAGGTGTTCCGGAGTTTCCGGATATTTCGGAGATTCCGGAGTTTCCGGAAGTTCCGGAAATTCCGGAAGGTGTGCTTAAGGAGTTAGGAGTTAGGAGTTGAGCTTGCGAAACTTATAGAAACAAAAAATACAATGATCAGATGAAAAAGAAAGTGAAATCCGTTTTCTCACGTACACTTATGGTACTGTTTCTTGCCGTGTTCTCCACCGCTGGGGCGTGGGGACAGTACTACTCTGAATTATATAGAAATCCACGTACAGGAGGTTCGACGGGAGACAATTTGTTCGATGGTGTTACTCAAACGAAATGGTGTGTAAACCCCATACTGGGGGTTGCTTATATTGAGTTTAAGGCCGGGAGTGGCATCATTCCTAAGGGCTATGTACTGACCACGTGCAACGATACTGAGGAAAACCCCGGGCGCAACCCCAAGAACTGGGTCCTCAAGGGCAAGCTTCATGATGAAGACGAAGAGTGGACCGTGCTGAGCACCGTGACCAACGACTGGAAGATGGAAGACGAGGAACCCTACTACTTCTACTTCCCGAACACTGAGGTGTACCAGTATTTCCGGCTCGAAGTCACCGCTGTTCAAGAAGGCGACATATTACAGTTGAGTGAGTTCCAATTTCTGCTTTCTAATAATGTAAATACCCATAGTTTATCGTGTGCCACCGTGCAGAGCCCGTTTGCGTATGCCTATACCGGCCAGCCCATTGACCTTTCGACAACCTTGATGGACGTTAACTGCAATGTCATCCCGGAAGATGCTTACACCGTGGTCATCCGCGATGAACATTCTCATCAAGTGTCTGAAGTCACAAATCTTGGTGACTACCAGATGTCCTTCACCCACAAAACAGATGGTGGCTATGATGGCAGCGTATTGTTCCGGTTCAGCGTGACGCTCTGGGGAGAAGAGGGCGGCTACTGCGGCAATCTTGATGAGAACGACGGCAAGAACGTCTATTATGAAGTAAAGACGGTGGACGGGAAAGGGACGCTCTTCATCCGTAAAAATCCATTTGTTGACCCTGACAGCGATATCAGAATTGGTGATTATGAATATGACGAATATGAGGGAGAATGTAATTTTGCACCTTGGATCATTAAATATCCCCGATACCATGATGAGGGAGATGAGTTTGACTATTATGAATTGTCTTGCGACTTTGAAAACGTTGTGATTGAGGAGGGTGTGACGTTCATTGGTGATTTTGCCTTCTCTTATTGCCCCGACCTGACATCCGTCATCATCCCTAACAGCGTGGAGAGCATCGGTGGAAATGCCTTCATGGGTTGCACCGGCCTGACATCCGTCTTCATTCCTGCCAGCGGGACACATTTATCAAATACTGCCTTCGAAGGTTGCAAGAACCTGACATCCGTTATCCTCCCTGCCAGAATGGGGAGCATCGACTACGGTGTCTTCCATGGGTGTAGAAACTTGAGTGACGTGTATTGCTTTCTCGACCCCGAGGTTTCGTGGAGAGCGTTATTTGATTCCTTTACGGACTGCTCCCCGCAGATTCACGTGTTCAACGTCGATGACTGGTGCGCATATCCTAACGTCAACGGCACCTTCGTGGGCGACCTGCCCACTACCGCCACCCTCGCGGTGAAGCCGGCCAACGGGCTCTACTGGACCACGCTGCACACGGGTCCCACGGGCTACCGGATTGACGCTGACGAGCAGGCCTGCGCCTACACCGCCTCGTACAACGGCTCGGGGCTGACGCTGCACAAGCTGGGCAAGGTGATACCTGCCGGCACGGCGGTCATCATAGTGGCTGAGGGCGACGCGGTGAGCCTGACGGTTGACAACACGTCGGCAGTGGAGCACGCCGACGCCCTCACGGCCAACATCCTGCACGGCATGTATGAGCCGGTGTCTCTCAACTTGGTGAAGGCCATGTACAGGGCCGACAACATCTACGTCATGGGCAGAACCTCGGCCAGCGGCTTCGGGTTCCACCGCTACACGGGCGCCAACGTTCCTGCCGGCAAGGCGTTCCTCGCCCTGAGCGGCACGGCAGCCCAGGCACCGTCGTTCTCGCTGGTCATCGATGATGACGACGAGGTTACGTCGCTGCAGCGCACGCCGCTTGCCACCGGACAGACGTCCGACAGCTGGTACACGCTCAACGGTCAGCGTCTCAGCGCCCAGCCCACCGCCAAGGGTATCTACATCCATAACGGCAGAAAGGAGGTCATACGATGAAGAAGAAAACCTACGAGCAGCCTGCCGTCGAGGTGATGGAGCTGCGTTTCCGTCAACTGCTGAAAACTGCCAGCGAACAGGACGATACCACCGTTCCCGTGAGCGATGATGATGATGACGATGACACCATCGACGATGAAGGACAGGTGTGGTGATTTCCCAAAAAAGACATGAAACCTCAGGGCACTCGACAGCGCCTACAGCATCGCCTTCCCCAAGAGCACACCCCTGAATGTGAGCAAGCAGAAAAGGTGAGTGGTGAGGTAGGCTGCATTTCGGAAATGAAAATAAATTGCATTTTATTTTGCATTTCGCTCAATTTGCACTACCTTTGCAGGCAAATTCGCGAGAATACATTATAATATATTATAAACATTATGAATTTTACTTTGTTAATTACCGTCTTAGTGACGGCTATTACACTGGTGGTTGCAGCTTACATTATTGCTAAGCTGATAGGACCGCGCAGCTACAACAAGGTGAAGGGTGAACCCTATGAGTGCGGTATTCCCACACGAGGGTCCAGCTGGCTGCCTGTGAGCGTCGGGTTCTATCTGTTCGCCATCCTGTTTCTCATGTTTGATGTGGAAACCGTGTTTCTGTATCCATGGGCAGTAGTAGTGAAAGAGTTTGGTGCGGCAGCGTTGCTGTCCATCGGCTTCTTTCTGGTTGTACTTGTTTTGGGCCTGGCATACGCTTGGCGGAAAGGAGCACTGGAATGGAAATGAAGCCGAAAATCAAGAGTATTCCTTACGAGGAATGGAACGACAACGAGTCGCTTGAGCGGCTGGTTGACGAACTGCATGAGGGAGGCTTCAATGTTGTTACGGGTCAGTTGGACAAACTCATCAACTGGGGCCGTTCTAATTCGTTGTGGTCGCTGACCTTTGCCACCAGCTGTTGTGGTATTGAGTTCATGGCCTGCGGTTGCAGCCGTTATGACTTTGCCCGCTTCGGTTTCGAGGTGACGCGTAACTCTCCCCGTCAGGCTGACCTGATTATGTGTGCTGGAACGATTACCCACAAGATGGCTCCTGCCTTGAAGCGCCTGTACGACGAAATGGCTGAGCCAAAGTATGTGGTAGCCGTGGGCGGCTGTGCCATCAGCGGCGGTCCGTTCAAGTCGAGCTACCATGTGGTGAAGGGCATCGAGGAGATTATCCCTGTTGACGTGTTCATTCCTGGCTGTCCTCCCCGTCCGGAGGCCATCATGTACGGCATGATGCAACTGCAGCGTAAGGTGAAGATAGAGAAATTCTTTGGTGGTGCCAACCACAAGCAGTCCAAGGACGAGCGTGAGTTAGGTGTGTCGAACGAGGAGCTGACGTTCCGTCGTTTGGGCGACCATCGTCGCGAGCCGATTATTGTCACCGATGTTCCTGCAGATTTTAAGATGGAAACAGATGAAGGAAAGGAGGCTGCCGTATGAAACTGGAGTTTTTATCATTCGACTTTGACAAGTTCGCACAGGAGATGCAGAACTTGAAGGACAAGAAAGGCTTTGACTATCTTGTTACCATTGTAGGTGAGGACTTTGGTGAAGAGGGCCTTGGCTGTGTGTATATCCTGGAAAACAGCGAAAGTCACGAGCGTTGCTCCGTAAAGCAACTGGCACGTACTCAGGTTTGTGGCGATGGCATAGCCTCAAACGGAACGGGTGAGACCGACGGACAGCAGGTTCCCTACATTCCTACCGTATCAAATATCTGGCGCGTGGCTGACCTGCTGGAGCGCGAGGTCTATGACTTCTACGGCATAGTGTTCTTAGGCCATCCTGACATGCGCCGCCTGTTCCTGCGTTCAGACTTCAAGGGATTCCCCTTCCGCAAGAACTGGAAGTTTGACGACAGCTATACCTTAGAGGACGATGTGGAGCCTGACTACGGCCTGGAGTATTATCTGGATAAGGATGGCAATCTGCAGGTTAAGCAGAACAAACTCTTTACCGCTGACGAGTACGTCATGAACATTGGTCCGCAGCACCCCTCAACCCACGGTGTGCTCCGCTTACAGACTGTGCTCGACGGTGAGACCGTTAAGCGTGTCTATCCGCACTTAGGTTACATTCATCGTGGTATTGAGAAGATGTGCGAGACGATGACCTATCCTCAGACTCTTGCTTTAACCGATCGTCTTAACTATCTGAGTGCCATGATGCACCGTCATGCTCTTGTAGGTGTTATTGAGGAAGGCTTAGGTGTTGAGTTGACCGACCGTATCAAGTATATCCGCACCATCATGGACGAGCTGCAGCGCTTAGACAGTCACCTGCTCTACGTAGGCTGCTGCGCACAGGATATGGGTGCCCTGACGGCATTCCTTTACTCTATGCGCGACCGCGAGCATGTGCTCAACTGCATGGAGGAGACCACAGGTGGACGCCTTATTCAGAACTATTACCGTATTGGTGGTCTGCAGGACGATATTGACCCGAACTTCGTGAAGAACGTGAAGGACCTTATCAAGTACATGAAGCCCATCATTCAGGAGTACGTTGATGTCTTTGGTGACAACATCATTACCCACAACCGCTTTGAGAAAGTGGGTCCGATGTCGAAGAGCGACTGCATCAGCTATGCTGTTACAGGCCCTGCCGGACGTGCCTCAGGCTGGAAGAACGATGTCCGTAAGAACCACCCGTACGACATGTACGACAAGGTGGAGTGGGAGCAGATTACCATGACGGGTTGTGACACGATGGACCGTTACACCTGCCACATCTCGGAGATGTACCAGAGTCTGAAGATTATTGAGCAGCTCATCGACAACATTCCTGAGGGTGACTTCTATGTGAAGCAGAAGCCCATCATCAAGGTGCCCGAAGGCCAGTGGTACTTCTCGGTCGAGGGTGCCTCGGGTGAGTTTGGTGTCTATCTTGACTCTCGTGGCGACAAGAGCCCGTACCGTCTGAAGATGCGCCCGATGGGCCTCTCGCTGACAGGTGCGCTCGACCCGATGCTGCGTGGCCAGAAGATTGCCGACCTCGTGGCTACTGGTGCTGCCATCGACTTCGTCATTCCTGATATTGACAGATAAGTTTAGTAATTAGTAGTTAGAAATGAGTAATTAGTAATTATGATTAGCTTGAGCGCTTCAAATATTTGTTTTGGTCCAGCCGCAGCATCATGCTGCTGGTGTAATCATAATTACTCATTACTAATTACTCATTACTCATTAAATTAAAGTAAGATATGTTTGATTTTAGTATAGTAACACAATGGTTCAACCAGTTTCTGATGGACACGTTAGGTTGTCCTGAGTGGTTGACAATATTGATAGAATGCGTGCTCGTGGGTGTGGCCATTCTGACGGCCTATGCCCTCATAGCCTGCGCATTGATATTCATGGAACGTAAGGTGTGTGCCTACTTCCAGTGCCGTCTGGGCCCGATGCGTGTGGGCTACTGGGGACTGCTGCAGGTGTTTGCCGACGTGTTCAAGATGCTCATCAAGGAGATATTCTTCGTCGATAAGGCCGACAAGTTCCTTTATGCTGTGGCTCCGCTGCTGGTCATCATCGGTAGTGTGGGTGCCTTCTCGTTCCTGCCTTGGAATAATGGTGCAACGATTCTCGACTTCAACGTTGGCGTATTCCTGCTGACTGCCGTTTCATCCATTGGCGTGGTGGGTATCTTCCTGGCCGGTTGGGGTTCTAACAACAAGTATTCGGTTATTAGTGCCATGCGTGGAGCAGTACAGATAATCAGTTACGAAATGTCGCTCTGCCTCTGTCTGATTACTGCCGTCGTCCTGACGGGTACCATGCAGATGTCTGGCATTGTGGAAGCACAGACGGGTCCCTTCAAGTGGCTCATCTTCCAGGGACACATTCCTGCTCTGATTGCCTTCCTGGTTTTCCTCGTAGCAGGTAATGCTGAGGCCAACCGTGGCCCGTTCGATATGGCTGAGGCCGAGAGTGAGCTGACTGCCGGTCACCACACGGAGTACTCGGGTATGGGCTTCGGTTTCTTCTATCTGGCCGAGTTCCTTAACCTGTTCATTATTGCCGGTATTGCCGCTACGGTATTCCTGGGTGGCTGGGCTCCTGTGAACATTGGCATTGAGGCCTTCGACACGGTGATGAACTATATTCCCGGTATTGTCTGGTTCATGGGTAAGGCCTTTGCCTTGGTATGGCTGCTCATGTGGATTAAGTGGACGTTCCCCCGTCTGCGTATTGACCAGATACTGAAGTTAGAGTGGAAATACCTCATGCCATTAGGACTCATCAACCTTGTGCTGATGACCGTTGTGGTGGCGCTGGGACTGTATATTAAATAAAGTATGGAAATGGAAGAGAATAAATCATATTTCGGAGAACTCGGGCACGGCATCAAGACGTTGGCTACGGGCATGAAGATTACCTGGAAGGAATACTTCAAGGACTTCTTCACCAACAAGTCAACCGAGCAGTACCCCGAGAATCGCAAAACGACCCTGCACGTGGCCAAGCGCCATCGTGGCCGTCTGGTGTTCAAGCGCAACGAGGACGGCAGCTATAAGTGCACGGCCTGCACCCTGTGCGAGAAGTCATGCCCTAACGGCACCATCAAGATTACGTCGCACATGGCAGAAGACCCTGAGACGGGCAAGAAGAAGAAGGTGCTCGACGACTATCTGTACGACCTTGGCGACTGCATGTTCTGCCAGCTTTGTACCAACGCCTGCAACTTCGATGCAATTGAGTTTACCAACGATTTCGAGAATGCCGTGTTCGACCGTTCCAAGCTGGTGCTGCATCTCGACAAGGAGGTCTATCAGGGTGGTTCGCTGCCCGGTCTGATTGATGGCGGTGCCCCGCAGGAAATCGGTAAGTTTAATACTAAAACGAAGTAAAGACAGCTATGGGAAATATTGTTATGTTTGCAATACTCGCCGTCGTCATCTTGGCCTCAGGCCTGATGTGTGTGACGACCACGCGAATCATGCGCGCAGCAACATTCATGCTGTTCGTGCTGTTTGGAGTGGCAGGAATCTATTTCCTGCTTGACTATACGTTCCTGGGTGCTGCTCAGATTTCGGTCTATGCCGGTGGCGTGACAATGATTTACGTCTTCGCCATTCAGCTGGTGAGCAAGCGTACCCTTCAGGGACTTGAGGAGAGGCTGAAGGCCAGCAGTCTCTTGCGCGGTGGCTTGGCTGCCGTAGCCGGTCTGGTGGTTGTCAGCTGCATTCTGCTGAAGACAGGTTTCATCACTTTGGCTCCCGCCAATGTTGAGGTACCTATGCGTGAGATTGGTAAGGCGCTGGTAGGTGCCGGCCGTTACGAGTACGTGCTGCCGTTCGAGTTCATCTCGCTGTTCCTGCTGGCATGTATTATTGGAGGTTTGGTAGTAGCAAGAAAGGAGGAGCAGAAATGATACCCGTAGAATGTTATTTCGCACTTAGTGCCCTGCTGTTCTTCATTGGCGTGTTCGGCTTTGTTACCCGTCGTAACCTCATCGCCATGCTCATCTCTGTAGAACTGGTGCTCAACGCTGTTGACATTAACTTTGCTGCCGTCAACCGTCTGCTTTATCCGCAAGGCATGGAGGGCATGTTCATGACGCTCTTCGTTATTGGCGTGGCAGCTGCCGAGTCAGCCGTTGCTATTGCAATTATCATCAACGTCTATCGCAACTTCAAGAGCGACAGCGTTGACAGTATTAAGAACATGAAATGGTAAACAGTTATGGAAGCAATTTATAGTTATTCATTTCTAATTCTTCTGCTGCCTGCGCTCTCATTCGTCATTCTTGCGCTGGCGGGCATGAAGATGTCGCATAAGGTCGCAGGCCTTATCGGCACTACTTCGCTGGGACTGGTCACGCTGCTGTCTTATTGTACGGCGTTCAGCTATTTCACGGCTGACCGTCTGTCTGACGGCGCGTTTGCTACGCTGGTACCCTATAACTTCACTTGGCTGCCCTTAGGCAATCTGCATTTCGACATGGGTATTCTGCTTGACCCCATCTCGGTGATGATGCTCATTGTCATCTCTACGGTCAGCCTGATGGTTCACATCTACTCTTTCGGCTACATGCACGGCGAAAAGGGATTCCAGCGCTACTACGCTTTCCTGAGCCTCTTCACCATGTCGATGCTCGGTCTGGTGGTAGCTACCAACATCTTCCAGATGTACCTGTTCTGGGAGCTGGTAGGTGTGTCTTCTTATCTGCTCATTGGTTTCTACTATCCGCTGAAGCCCGCCATTGCTGCCTCCAAGAAGGCGTTTATTGTGACGCGCTTTGCTGATATGTTCTTCCTTATCGGTATTCTGTTGTTCGGCTACTACACCGACTCGTTCTCTTTCTCGTTTGTCAACGACCTGGTGATGGGCGAGGGTGCTGCTCCGTTCATTCCTGGCAGCGCTGCCAAGGCAATGGCTGCCGGAGCCTTTATCCTGCCAACGGCCCTTGTGCTGATGTTCATTGGCGGTGCCGGTAAGAGTGCCATGTTCCCGTTGCACATCTGGCTGCCCGATGCAATGGAGGGTCCGACGCCTGTGTCTGCCCTTATTCATGCTGCTACGATGGTGGTGGCCGGTGTGTTCCAGATTGCCCGTATGTTCCCCTTGTGGATTCAGTACGCTCCCGATTCGCTCAGCATCGTGGTCTGGGTGGGCGTGTTCACCGCTTTCTATGCTGCTGCCGTGGCTTGTGCCCAGAGCGACATCAAGCGTGTGCTGGCCTTCTCTACTATTTCGCAGATTGCGTTCATGATGGTGGCCCTCGGCGTTTGCCTGCCCGGTCATGAGTCGGTTATCGACAATCATGGCTCGCTGGGTTACATGGCGTCTATGTTCCACCTGTTCACGCACGCCATGTTCAAGGCCTGCCTGTTCCTCGGAGCCGGTTGCATCATCCATGCTGTCCACTCTAACGAGATGGCGCTGATGGGAGGTCTGCGCAAGTACATGCCCATTACGCACATTACGTTCCTCATCAGCTGTCTGGCCATTGCCGGTATTCCTCTCTTCTCGGGCTTCAGCTCGAAGGATGAGATCATAACGGCCTGCATGGAGTACAGTCCTGTGGTTGGCTACATCATGACGGCTATTGCTGCTATGACGGCCTTCTACATGTTCCGTCTGTACTACGGCATCTTCTGGGGTACGGAGAATAAGGAAGCTCATGAGCATCATACTCCGCACGAGGCTCCGCTCACGATGACCATTCCGCTCATTGTGCTTTGCGTCATCACCGTTGGTGTTGGTGTTTATACCACCATTGCAGGCTTTGCAGGGTGGGGCGGTTCGTTCGGTTCGTATGTGACGGCCAGCGGCACGGAGTATAACATCCACTTCGACACGCAGGTAGCCCTGACCTCAACCATCATCGCTATTCTGAGCATTTGCCTGGCTACCTATATATATAAAGGAGAGCAGCAGCCCATTGCCGACCGTCTGTACAAGACGTTCCCGAAGCTGCATCGTGCAGCCTACAAGCGTTTCTATCAGGACGAGATCTGGCAGTTTGTCACTCATCGCATCATCTTCCGTTGCGTCTCCACACCTATTGCCTGGTTCGACCGTCACGTCATCGACGGCACGTTCAACTTCATGGCCTGGGGTGCTAACGAGGCAGGTGAGAGCATTCGCCCGTGGCAGAGCGGCGACGTTCGTCATTATGCCATCTGGTTCCTCTGCGGTGCCGTGGCTTTAACGTTAATCCTACTTGCAATATAAATGAGAAATGAGAAGTGAGAAATGAGAAATGTAAATCCTCATTCCTCATTTAAAATATAAGAATTATGTCAATATTAAGTTTATTTGTAGTAATTCCCGCCCTGATGCTGCTTGGCCTTTGGCTGGCCAAGAACCTCAGCCAGGTGCGTGGTGTGATGGTGACTGGCGCCTCTTGCTTGCTGGCACTATCAATATGGCTGACTGTTTATTTCATTCAGCAGCGTGCTGCAGGCAATGCTGACGAGATGCTACTCACCTACAGCGTGCCTTGGTTCAAGCCGCTTAACATTGCCTATTCCGTCGGTGTCGATGGCATCTCGGTGGTCATGCTGCTCCTGTCGAGCATCATCGTCTTTACCGGAACATTCGCCTCATGGCAGCTGAAACCCATGACCAAGGAGTACTTCCTCTGGTTCACCCTGCTGTCAACGGGTGTCTATGGCTTCTTCATCTGCACCGACATGTTCACCATGTTTATGTTCTACGAGGTAGCCCTTATCCCCATGTACCTGCTCATCGGCGTGTGGGGCTCGGGTAAGAAGGAGTACGCCGCCATGAAGCTCACCCTGATGCTCATGGGAGGTTCTGCACTCCTGATTCTCGGCATCCTCGGCATCTACTACTTTAGCGGAGCCACCACGATGAACGTCAACGAGATAGCAGCCATGCACAACATCCCCGTTGACATTCAGAAGGTGTTCTTCCCCTTCATCTTCATCGGCTTTGGCGTGCTGGGAGCCCTCTTCCCGTTCCACACTTGGTCACCCGACGGTCATGCTTCGGCACCTACCGCCGTGTCCATGCTTCATGCCGGTGTGCTGATGAAACTGGGAGGCTACGGCTGCTTCCGTGTGGCTATGTACCTGCTGCCCGATGCTGCCAACGACCTGGCTTGGATATTCCTTATCCTGACTACTATCTCGGTCGTCTATGGTGCCTTCTCAGCTTGTGTGCAGACCGACCTGAAGTACATCAATGCCTACTCTTCTGTATCGCATTGCGGACTGGTGCTCTTTGCCCTGCTCATGATGACGCGCACCTCTTGCACGGGTGCCATCCTGCAGATGCTTTCCCACGGTCTGATGACGGCTCTTTTCTTTGCCCTCATCGGTATGATTTACGGTCGTACCCACACCCGTGACATCCGCGAACTGGCTGGTCTGATGAAGATTATGCCGTTCCTCGCCGTAGGTTACGTCATTGCCGGTCTGGCCAACCTGGGTCTGCCGGGCTTCTCGGGTTTCATTGCTGAAATGACCATCTTCGTCGGTTCGTTCGAGAATGCTGACACGTTCCACCGTGTAGCTACCATCATTGCCTGTACGTCCATCGTCGTCACCGCAGTCTATATCCTGCGCGTGGTCGGCAAGATACTGTACGGCGAGGTGGAGAACAAGCACTTCCTTGAGCTCACCGATGCTACCTGGGACGAGCGTGTGGCAGTCATCTGCCTCATTGCCTGTGTGGCTGGCCTCGGCCTGTTCCCCCTCTGGGCAAGCAATGTCATTAACGATGCCGTAGGGCCGATTCTGTCGAACATTATATAAGTAAATCGAAAATCGAAGCAAGATGAATTACAGTCAATTTCTACTGATGCTGCCTGAGGCAGCTCTGATAGTGGCCTTGCTCATTGTCTTCATGGCCGACCTCGTTTGTCCGCGTGTGCCATGCGAGAGAGCAAAGACCCTCAGCATACTTACCATACTGCTCCTTGTCGGCACCCTCGCCGCTGACTTCTTTGCAGAACCCGTGACGGCCTTCGGGGGCATGTATGTTACCAGCAATGCCGTCAACCTGATGAAGATAATCCTCACCGCAGGAACCATCATCGTGGTCATCATGGCCCATCCCTGGATTGAGTATAACGACACGAACCGCCGTGTCGGTGAGTTCTATGAGCTCATCCTCTCCACGCTGCTCGGCATGTACATGATGATGTCCAGCGGACATTTCCTCATGTTCTTCCTTGGCCTCGAAATGGCCTCGGTGCCCCTGGCCTGCCTCGTGGCCTTCGACAAGTACAAGCGCGACTCTGCCGAGGCTGCTGCCAAGTACATCCTCGTGGCCACCTTCTCCAGCGGTGTCATGCTCTTTGGTATCTCCTTTATCTATGCTGCTGCCGGCACGCTTTATTACGACGGTGTGTTAGACAGCCTGACAAAAGGCTACCTCTTCTCACCCCTGCAGATTATGGGCTTGGTGTTCTTCTTCAGCGGACTGGGCTTCAAGCTCTCGCTCGTGCCCTTCCACTTCTGGACAGCCGACACCTATCAGGGTGCCCCCACGCCCGTTACTGGCTATCTGAGCGTCATCTCCAAGGGTGCCGCAGCCCTCACGCTGCTCATCATCCTCGAGAAAGCCTTTGCCCCCATGGCCGACTACTATCAGCCCATGCTCTGGGTGGTCATCATTCTGAGCATCACCGTAGCCAACCTCTTCGCCATTCGTCAGACTGAGCTCAAGCGCTTCATGGCCTTCAGCTCCATCTCACAGGCAGGCTACATCATGCTGGCGGTTATCGGCAACAACTTCCAGCTCTCCACCACGGCGCTTATCTACTACGTGCTCGTCTATGTGGTAGCCAACATGGCCGTCTTCACCGTCATCAACGTGGTGGAGCACAAGGGACAGCCAACAGCAAATGGCCAACAGCTGACAGCAATGTCAACCTACGACGGCTTCTACCAGACCAACCCGAAGCTGGCGTTCCTCATGACGCTGGCCCTCTTCTCGCTGGCTGGTATTCCTCCGTTTGCAGGCATGTTCTCGAAGTTCTTCGTCTTCATGGCTGGCGTTTCTGGTCACGAGGGCTATCCCTTCTGGTCATACTTCGTCGTCTTTATCGCCTTGATCAATACCGTAGTCAGTCTTTACTACTACCTGCTCATCGTCAAGGCTATGTACATTAAGAAGACCGACACGCCGCTGCCCACTTTCCAGAGCGACGGTTACACCAAGATAGCTATGGCCATCTGTACAGCCGGTATCGCTCTCTTCGGCGTAGTCAGCTGCATCTACGACTGGATCTACGCTTCGGCAGGAGCATAAGCCAAGGCGAGCATGTGAAATAATCAAAGCGATAAAATACAAAAAAGATTCCCCGTCCCTCCCTTGCGAGAGTGGCGGGGATTTCTTTTTCAGACTTCCGTCTTCTCGAACGGCGTGAAGTGCGCCTTGCGGTAGGTCTTGCCGCCCTTTTCCTCGGTGGTGTAGCTCACCTCGTACTTCTTCTCCAGCTCACACTGGCTGAGGAAGGCCTTGCTGGTCAGGCGGTCCAGCTTCTC